>Ga0116210_1000410_pt1 | contig 43552 bp, 32 predicted proteins | sample TshhotsprinmetaG_FD_94483 | JGI IMG/M metagenome (GOLD analysis project Ga0116210, IMG submission 94483) | Hot spring microbial communities from South Africa to study Microbial Dark Matter (Phase II) - Tshipise hot spring metaG | ecosystem: Environmental > Aquatic > Thermal springs > Hot... | reverse complement strand
GCCGACACGCTGATCGCACCCTTCAACGATCTGGCGGCCGTCGAGCGCCTGTTTGAGACTTACCCCGGAGAGATCGCAGGCGTCATCGTCGAACCGATCGCAGCCAACATCGGCTTTGTCCTGCCGCAGGAGGGGTTTCTCCCCGGCCTGCAACGCCTGTGTCGCCGTGAGGGCGCGCTCTTCATCCTCGATGAGGTGATGACCGGCTTCCGCGCCAGCCTCGGCGGCGCGCAGGCGCTGTGGGGGCTCGATCCAGACCTGACCTGCCTGGGCAAGGTGATCGGCGGCGGGCTGCCCGTGGGCGCATACGCCGGCAAACGCGCCATCATGGAGATGGTGGCGCCCGTCGGGCCGATGTATCAAGCCGGCACGCTCTCCGGCAATCCCCTGGCGATGACCGCCGGCCTCGTCACGCTGCGCGAGCTGACCCAACCGGGGGTTTTCGACGCCATCGCCGCAGCCACGGCGCGGCTGGTGAACGGCATCGAGGCGCTGGCCGCCCGCCATGACATTCCTCTCCAGGCCGGCTGCACCGGCGCCATGTTCGGCTTCTACTTCTTGAAATCGGCCGGCCGCGCCATCACCGATTACGCCACCGCCAAAGAGCACGCCGACGCCGCACGCTATGCACGCTTTTTCCACGCAATGCTTGAACGCGGCGTCTATTTTGCACCCAGCCAGTTCGAGGCAGGCTTCGTCTCCAGCGCGCACGACGACGCAGTGATCGATGCGACGTTGCAGGCTGTGGAGGAAGGGTTGAAAGAAGTGAGAAGCGGGCAGTGAAAGAAAAAGGGATGAGTCGCTGTTCGGTCGCCGTCGTCGGCGGGGGAATCGCCGGGCTGAGTGCAGCGTGGCGGCTGCAGAAGGCTGGGATCGACTATGTGTTGTTGGAGCAGGCGGCCCGCCTGGGCGGCAAAATTCGCACGGAGCGCATCGCGCTCAATGGTCAGGAAGAGGCGCCGTTCATCGTCGAGGCCGGGCCTGATTCATTCATCACCCAGAAGCCCTGGGGCGTGGCGTTGGCGCGGGAGTTAGGTCTCGGCGACGCGCTGATCGGGACGAATGAACGCCTGAAACAGACGTACGTCCTCCATCGCGGCCGGCCGACGCCGCTGCCGGAGGGCGTATTGATGATCGTGCCGACCCGCTTCAAGCCGTTTCTGTTCTCGCCGCTAATTTCGCCGTGGGGCAAGCTGCGCATGGGGTTGGAGCTTTTCATCCCGCCGCGACGGGACGACGGCGACGAAACGCTGGCCGACTTTGTGCGCCGTCGGCTGGGCGGCGAGGCGCTCGACAAGATCGCCGAGCCGCTGATGTCGGGCATCTACAACGCCGAGGCGGACAAGCAGAGCGTGCTCGCCACCTTTCCGCGCTTTCGCGAACTTGAACAAAACCACGGCAGTCTGATTCGAGGCATGCTGGCGTCGCAGCAGCGGCGCAGCCAGAACGCCGCCGTCTCCCACGACAAACCGTTGCCTTTTTTCGTGACCTTTAAAGAGGGCGTCGAAACGATGGTGACGGCGCTGCGCACACGACTTTCGGGCGCTCTCCGCCTGTGCACAGGCGTCGAGGCGATCGAGCCGATTGCCAACGGCTACCGCCTGCATCTGAGCGACGGCGCCACGCTCGACGCCGGACAGGTCATCCTGGCGACGCCGGCTTTTGTCGCCGCCCGGCTCCTACGCCCGTTGGCGCCGGAAGCCGCCGATTTGTTGGATGGCATCCGCTATGTCAGCGCAGGGACGATCTCGCTGGCCTTCCGCAGCAGCGAGGCGCGCAACCCGCTCAACGGCTACGGCCTCGTCATCCCGATGAGCGAGCGCCGACCGATCAACGCCGTCACGCTCAGCTCCATCAAATTCGCCCATCGCGCGCCGGAGGGGCGCCTGCTGCTGCGCGTCTTTTTCGGAGGCTCGCGCAGCCCCCACTCGATGGAGCTGGATGACGCCGACCTCTACGCCACGGTGCGCCGCGAGCTGGACGCTCTTCTAGGCATCGACGCCGAACCGCTCTTCCACCGCATTCATCGCTGGCCCCGCTCCAACCCGCAGTACGACGTCGGCCATTTGGAACGCATCGCCGCCATCGAGCGCGGCCTGCCCCCTGGCGTTCATCTCGCCGGCAGCGCCTATCGAGGCGTCGGCCTTCCGGATTGCATCCGACAAGGGCAAGAGGCGGCGGAGCGGGCGGCCTCTCTTTTGTCCAGCTAAAAGAAAAACTCAGATCACGAATGGGTCTGTGAGCCGTTTGCGCAGAGTTCGGCGTAGGCTTCTTCGTACACGCGCAGGTCATGCGCGGAGTAGCAGCAGGCGATGACCTTTTCCAGCCGGGGATTGGCTTCCAGGCCGGCCAGCATCTCGCGCAAGGCGATGCGGCTGGCGCGCTCGATCGGGAAGCCATATGCGCCGGTGCTGATCGACGGAAAAGCGAGGGTGCGGATGTCTTCACGCCCGGCGGCGATGGCGAAGACGCTGCGATAGCAGCGCGCCAGCAGCTCATCCTCGCCGTGCTTTCCCCCGCGCCAGATCGGGCCGACGGTGTGGATGACGTAGCGGGCGGGCAGGTTATAGCCGCGCGTCAATCGCGCTTCGCCGGTCGGGCAACCGCCCAACGTACGACACTCCGCCAGCAGCCCCGGCCCCGCTGCTCGATGGATGGCGCCGTCGACGCCGCCGCCTCCCAGCAGGGAAGAATTGGCTGCGTTGACAATGGCGTCGACGCGCAGCGTGGTGATATCGGCCTGGATGATTTCAAGACGCGATGCATTTGCCATGCCTGAATCTTATTGCACCAGGTTCACAGGAATTTGAGGCATTTCAGAAAAGTGCCTGTCCGTCGTGAGCAAGACGCAGCCATGTTCCCATGCGCTTGCAGCAATCCACAGATCGTTGATCGGAACCGGTTTCCCAGCATTGCGCAGATACACAAAAAGCCATGCATACCTTTCCGCCGTGGATAGATCAATAGGAACGACTTGAACCCGTGGAGAGGAAATGAAATCATCCAACTCTCGCCGGTTGCGTTCATAATGGGAGCCCAGTTGAAAACCAAACAACAATTCACCCACCACGATGGAGGAGATCAAAATGGTATCCGCCTTCTGGATCGTCTCGAGAATCGAAGGATGACCTCGACGAAACGCCGAGTACGCGGAAGTGTCCAGCATCAACTTTCTGACTCCCATAACTCTGGTTCGATCCTGCGTTGAAGTTCAAGCGCTTTCTGAAATTCCTCGTACTCTTCTTCCGTCCATGTGCCGGCCAGGTGATCCAGATCATGATGACGCCGTTGCGAGTCCACCAGGCCGACGCTTTGGCGAAGCGCATCGAGCGCCAGACGATTGACGCTGATCCCTTGCTCCTCGGCTTTCTCTTTTAATGCCTTGTGAAGTCGCTCATCGACTCCTCGGATGGTCAACTGCGTCATAGCACCTCCCGCAAAATGCATGCACTAAGTGCATTTTAGTGCATGCATTCCATCATGTCAAGGCGCGTCTTTTTACCAACCTCATGGTTCCGTCACGGTGAACGTCCACACAAAGGGTTTCACCATCGGCGTCGTCTGTTCGACGTTGAAGACCGTGACCGTGTATGCACCCGGTTGCAAAGGCGTCTCAGGCGTGAAGGCGAAGGAGCGGCCGCTCGTCTGCGCCACTGCGCCGCGGACTGGGGCGCCCGCTTCGTCCTGCACCACGATCACCTGCGACGCGTCTCCGCCCACCGGCGAAACCAGGATGGAGAAATCCACCGTGATTTGCGCCGGCGCCGGTCCGCTGCTGTCGGGTGCGGGCGAGACTGCCGTGACAAGCGGATCGCGCCAGAACTGAATGGCGCGGCGATCGTCCGGCCCTTCGCCGCCCCAGTCGGTGGCGGTGTCGTCCACCAGCATGGTTCCATCCGGCCCTTTCACCACGGTGAGCTGGCGATTGGTGAATCCCGCAATCGTCCCCCATTGTTCGACCGTCTCCCACGAGCCGCGCGTGTATTTGTATTGCAGCCGCGTGCCCTCCTTGAGCGTGGCCCTGTATTCCCACACCCGCTCGTCGACCGGCGTCATCGGCGTGAGACCGGGATTGTAGGGCGCCAGAAAAGCGTCGGTGTTGTCGCCGGCGATGTAGATCGTGTCTTCGGCGGGCGTCTCCGGCGGGACAAGCACGCGCCAGATCACCTCCACCATCGCCAGCTCTGCGGTCAACGTGATGGCAGGCGAAGGCGGCGAAATGTTGTAGGCTGCGTCGATCGAGTGAACGGTGTAGGCGTAGGTGTGGCCGGTCGTCACCGTCGTGTCGGTGAAGATGGAGGAAGTCTTCGGAATCTCCACGCTGACGGCGCAGCCCTCCTCGCCTGCGGTCAGGTCGGCGCGGCAGACGCGGAAAGCGTGCAGGTCGGGCGTGCGCGAGACGCGAATGCCGATGGCGATCAGCGAACTCGAACGGGCGACTTCGTCGAGGCGGAAGGGCGCGCGCGGCGGTTCTGTGTCGGGATTCGGGAAGACGGTCATGCGGCCCTGATTGAGGCTCTCCGTCCATTCGCGACCGCCCGTAGTCGACGCGCGCCATTTGAAGACGTATTCGCCGACGGCGTTGGGCAGCATGCGCGCGGCGTAGACGTCGCCGCCGCCCTGGCTGTCGGTCACGTAGGCTGCGTCTCTCCAGGTGAACGCTCCATCCGTCTCGACCGGTGCCCAACCCACCTGCACAAGCAGCCCCGGCGCCTGTCCCGGCGCGTCGGTGACGCCGGGGACGAAGACGGCGGCGCGCGTCTCGCGAGAAGGCTCGACGGCGCTCAGCGTGTGCTGAATGGTGAGCGGCTCTTCGAGAACCACCGACTGCACGGGCGCATGTGGAATGAGCCGCACGGCGGCGCCTGGCTCGCTGCGCAGGCCGTTGCGCCCGACGGCCGCCACGCGATAATAGTAGGCGACGCCGTTGGTCAGCCCTTCATCGGTGAAGACGACAGGCTCCGCGCCGGCGGCGAGGAGCGCAACTTCCTCGTAGCCGCCGTCGACCGGAGAACGAAGCACAGCGTAGCGCTCGGCGTCGCCATCTCCCGCAATGGTGAAGCGAATGCGGCCGTTTTCCTCCTCGGTCGCCGTGATTTGCGGCGTCGCCGGCGCTCGGAGGTCAATCTCCGGTGCGGTGAGCCAGATGCGATAGGACATCGGCGCCAGCGTGAAGGAGACGTTGCCCAGCTCGCCGACGGTCAGCGTCTCGTCGCCGAAGGCGTCGCGCAGCGCGGCCCCCCAGGGCAGATAGCCCGATGCGTCGAAACTGACCGATTGCTCCATCTCGCTGCGGTTGAGGGCGATCAGCGCGGCGCCGCTGGCGTCCTTGCGGCCATAGACCACCAGCCCAACGTCATCGACCAGCAAAACATCCCACGAACCGGTGCGCAGGAAGCTGTGCTGGCGTCGAAGCTGGCCGAGCCGCTGATAATGCTCCAGCAACGCAAGGTCTTGCTGACGCCACGTCGGCAAATCCTCGTAACCGTCGGCGTCCGGCCAGGGATACGGCTGGCGGTTGTAGGGGTCGTCGCGCCCGACGTCGCTGCCGAAGCCGACCAGCCCCACCTCATCGCCGTAGTAGAGGGTCGGCGCGCCGGGCAGCGTCAACTGCAAAACCGCCGCCAGCGCCAGCCGTCTGCGACCATCTTCAAAGCCGTTGTTCGGCTCCAGCGCAGCGAAGTCGACGCCGTCGTGGTCGAGCACGCGCACCGCGCGATTGACGTCGTGCGAGGAGAGCAAGTTCATGGCGGCGGCGAAGGCGGCAGGCGGATAGTCTTCCTGCAGCGCAGTCAGCGCTCCGACAAACTCGCCGGCGGTGAGGGCCGGAATGCGGCCATCGTTGTCCTCGAAATCGTCGTCGCGCAAAAATCCAAGCACAGCCTGGCGAAAGCGATAGTTCATCGTCGAGTCGAACTCATCGCCCAGCACGCGAAATCTCGCCTCGTCTTCGCGCCACGTTTCGGAAATCAGCAGCGCGTCCGGGTAAGCAGCCTTGACAGCCGCGCGCATCCGCTTGAAGAAATCGGGGTTAATGTTGACCACGTCGGGCACAACGTCGATGCGCCAGCCGTCGACGCCTTCCAGGTCGAGCCAGCGCAGCGCAATGCCCTCTTCGCCCAGCCAGTTGTCGATGACCGCCTCGTTGGCGGTGTCCAGCTGCGGCAGCGTCGAGAGGCTGAACCAGCCCCGATATGTTGCGTCGCCTGCGCAGACGCCGGTTCCGGGCGGTCGCGCCGGGTCGAAGAAGTACCACGCCCGGTAGGGGCTTTCCTCGCTCTCGCATGCGCCGAGCGTCTCATGACGGCTGTAGCGGTCGAAGAAGGGGCTGTCGCTCGATGAATGGTTAGGCACGCCGTCAAGGATGAGCGTCATGCCGCGAGCGGCGACTTCGGCGGCGAACTGCGCAAAGTAGGCGTTGCTGGCCTTGAAATCGCCCACGACGGCCAGGTTGTCATCCACCTGGCGATAGTCGCGGCCATCGTACTTGTGGTTGGAGGGAGAGTCGAAGATCGGGTTGAGATAGAGGACCGTCACGCCCAGCGCCTGCAGATAGTCCAGCTTTTCTTGAATTCCTTGCAGGTCTCCACCAAAAAATGTGCAGTTATAGGCGCCGTGCCACTCCGGGTTGCGGTTGGGATCGTTCGGCTCTGGGTCGGGCACAAAGCTGTTCCAGGGCGAGATGGGGCGCGCGTGGCCGCCGCACTCTTCGGGGTAGAACCAGTCGTCGGCGGTGGGGTCATTGGTCGGCTCGCCGTTGCGGAAGCGATCCGGGAAAATCTGGTAGATGATGGCGTCCTTCGCCCATGCAGGCGCGTCGAAAGCGGGATCGTAGACGTAAATGTTCCATCCAGCTTCGATCGAGGGCGCTTCCGCATAGCTGCGGCCGGGGCCGCCGTCGTGGCGCTCGTCATCAGCGTAGTAGAGTACGGCGTCGGCATCGCGCACGCTGAACAGATAGGCGAGCACATCGAGCGCGTCGCCGACCGCAATCGTCGTCTCCCACCACGCATAGCGGTCATCCTGGGCGACGCGCTGCATCGGCGTGAAGCGTAAGGCCCCCTCGCGCACGCTTCCCCATAACAGGGTCGCCTCCTCGACGTCGTCGGCGGCGGTGCGCAGGCGCAGCGTGACCTCGGCGCCGGTCGGTTGCGCGCCGAAGGGCGTGCGATAGCGGTCGCTGCGGCTGTCGTGGAGAATGGCCTCGCCGGCGATGCGGCCATCGCCAACGGTTGTCTCCATCGCCTCCGACAGGGTGGAGGACGAGGCATCGACGCCTTCCTGCGCCTGGGCCGTTGCAGACGCAAGGGGAGAGAGCATCCACAGCAGAACGACGACGAGGGCAAGTTGCAACCAGCGGCGAAATAGGGACATGAGACGGCTCCTTTTCAACGTGGATTTTCTTCAGTATATCATGCTTTCGTGGAGGTTCTGAGGCGGGATTGATGATTCTGATCGGTTGGTCGTATAATTCCCCTCAGTGAGAGTTTTTGGTCGAACAAGGCAGAGGCACAGGTAAAAATTATGTCCAAGGAACGTTTGCTGACCATATCGTATCCGGACGATTTGCTCCTTTCTCTGAAAGAAGACGAAGAAACCTTTGCTGCAGAAGCGCGATTGTTGCTAGCTGTAAAGCTCTATGAGTTAGGTCGCATCTCCACCGGTATGGCGGCGCGTCTAGCCAATATGTCTCGCGTGGCATTTATGTTTACATTGTCGCGTTTTCATCTTTCACCGATTGGCGTAGAAGCCGACGAGCTCGATGAAGATGTGAAATATGCCTAATTCACCACGCTATGTTGTGACCAATACGACGCCGCTCATTGCGCTCGATTTGATCGGGAAATTGCATCTGTTGCATGACTTGTATGACGAAGTGTTGATGCCCCCAGCAGTTTATGCAGAGGCGTTGGCAGGCGGAGAAAAGCGGGTGGGAGCAATAGGTGGCCTTCAATCGACTCCCTGGCTGCGCGTACATCCATTATCTGACCCGCGTCGAGCCGACCTATTGGTGGATCTCGACAGAGGAGAGGCAGAAGCAATTGCTTTAGCGCAAGAGCTCGACGCCGATTTGTTAATCATAGATGAGCGCCTCGGAAGGTTGCATGCGCGAAGGCTAGGGATCGCCATTACAGGCACAATAGGTGTTCTTCTCAAAGCGAAGATGTTGGGTTACGTCTATGAAGTACGCCCATTGTTGGAACAGCTTCACAAAGGAGGCATCTATCTCAGCGATGAGCTGGTGCGTCGCGCCCTCGATCTGGCCGGAGAAAAATAGGACCCGCTGCACCCCAGTTCCCTTCTTCGGAAATCCAGCCGATGACAAACGCTGACCCTCCCCCCCAACTGCACATGATCTGGCCCCAACGCCGACTGGACGCTCCTCCGGATGCGCCCCTGCCCGCCGGCTATACACTGCGCACCTATCGCCCCGGCGACGAGGCGCCCTTCTTTCAGATCATGGCGCGCGCGGGCTGGCCCGGCTGGGATGAGGCGCGATTGCAACCCTGGCGCCCGCGCATTCTGCCGCACGGATGGTTTCTGGTCGTTCACGAGGCGACCGACGCCATTGTGGCCTCGGCGATGGCGCTGCGGGATGAGCGAGAGTTCGGCTCTCAAGGCGGCGAGCTGGGCTGGGTGGTCTGCGATCCAGAGCATCAGGGGAAGAGGCTAGGCGCCGTCGTCTCGACCGCGGCCACGCTGCGACTGCTCGCGGAGGGGTGTCGTCCCATTCATCTGTACACGGAAGAATGGCGCTTCGCCGCCTTGCGGACATACCTGCGCCTGGGCTATGTCCCATTTCTTTACACCCCCGACATGCTGGAGCGGTGGCGCATCGTCTGCACGGCGGTGCGCTGGCCCTTCACGCCCGAGGTCTGGGAAGCGGACTTTGAATCCTTACAATCTTCATAATAAACCAGGATCATCATGGCTCAACTCCAATCCGCCGACGAACTGCTTGAACAGGCGTTGCTGGCCCTCTATCGACAATGGCCCCACCTGCCGCGGCGCACCACCATCCCTGCACTGGATCGACTGCGGCGCGCATTGGCTGACGAGCTGGAGACGATGCTCGCCGCGCCCGAACAGGAGCGCTTTCGCAGCGCAGCCTCGAAATTTGCAGAGGAGGCGCTGCGCCTGCCCTTTGTGCGCAGCATCGCTGGCGCAGAGTTAGACGCGTTGGCCGCGCTGAGTCCAGACGCTTCACGCCCTTCTGGCCGACGCGGTCTCCCTTTGCTGCGCACCACGCCGCTCACCGCAGAGCGGCTTCAGGCGCTGATTCGACTGCTGCGCGCAGAAGACCCCCCTGCCTTTGCCATCCAACGCTGGCATTACGTTGTCGATGAAACGCCCGCAGCGTGGGCCGACCTGCGCAGCGCGGCGGAAAGCGCGCTCAACCGCATGCCTCCGTCCGCCCGGCAGGCGCTCGAGGCCATCGACGCCCGCCTGGAGGCCGCACTGCAAGATTCATCTCGCAACGCCCTCGCTGCGTATGAGGAGGCGTTGCATCAGCTGGAGGCGATTTCCGGCCTCGTCGCAGCGCTGAGCGATCGCTTTTTGCGCTGGAAGACGCCGCAACGCATTGTACACCGCAGCGCCGGAGCGTTCCCCTCGTCGACCGGCTCAGAAACCGGCGTCGCCATCCCCAAATCGCTGGAAATGACGGCGCCGGAAACATCGGGTTTGGAGCAGGAGGCTGCGGCGCCGCAGACAGGCGCAGAGGAAGCGACCGCTGCGCCTCCCGAAGATGCTCTTCAGGTGAATTTCCACACCGAAGTGCGCTTCCCGGCCAGCGTGCGGCGCTGGGAAGTGAACTGGCTCATCGTCCGCCTGCGGCTGCAAGCGCCGGAAACGACCGTCGTCAGCGGCGTCGTGCCTGTGGAGTTCCGCCCGCAGGGCGCCGAACCGCCGCCGCCCGAAACGCTCACCGTGCGCGTCCTTGCGCCCGACTTCGAGGAGGAAACCCGCTGCTGGGAGCGCACCATCACCGTGCGCCACGACCAGGATTCCGACCCGGCGGTCTTCCTGCTCAAAGGCGACGAACTCGGCAAAAAGCGCATCGCCATCGACTTCTATCACAAAGGGCGGCTGGTCGGAGGCGTCGCCTTTGTGACCGAAGTGACGCAGGCGCCCACCGTCAGCGTCAACGTGAACGTGGCGCGCGGCGACGGCGCGCCGGAGTTCGCCCGCCTCGAACGCAATCCGCCGCCCCCCGCCGACCTGCACCTGCGCGTCGTCAAGAAGGCGCAGGAGAACACGCTGGCCTTCTGGCTGGATTCTCCGCGCCTCGACGTTCCTTATCGCTGGACGTTTATGGGCGAAACGCCGCTCACGAGCGACGACCCCTTCGCTTTTCTCGTCCAGGAGCTGGCGCCGCTCAACGAGATGGTGCGCGTGCTCGCCGGCGATCTCACCGAAGAGGAACGCGCCGACGCCGAGCTGCGGCTGGCGACGCTGGCGGAAGGGTTGTTCGAGCAGCTGCTGCCGGAGACATTCCGCACAGAATACTTCGCCCGCATCGTTCCGCTGCGCGAGGCGGGCGCCGTCCGGTCCTTCCTGATCACCAGCGACGAGCCATGGATTCCCTGGGAGCTGCTCAAGCCCTATCACTGGGATGCGAGCGAAGGCAAAGAACACGTCGATGACTTCTGGGCGACGCGCTTCCGCCTCTCTCGCTGGCTGGCCGGCCGCGGGCCGCTCGTGCGCATGGCGGTCAACGTCGCTGCGCTGGTGATGCCAGAGGTGGGACTGTCCGCTGTGGACGCCGAACGCGCTTTCTTCGACCAGCTCGCAGCGCAGCGCAATGTTCGCCTGGAGGGGCCCACACAGCGACGCAAGGAGGTGCTCGACCTGCTGATGACCGGCGGCTATCAGGTCATGCACATCGCCACCCATGGTCAGTTCAACCCCGAAGACGCCGATCGCTCCGCCATCGAGCTGGCCGATGAACCGCTCTATCCCGCCGATCTGCGCGGTAGTCTCCTGCGCGGCATTCGTCGCTCGACGCCGCTCGTCTTTCTCAACGCGTGCGACGGCGGCCGCGCCAACTTTGGGTTGACCGGACTGGGCGGTTGGGCGGATAAGCTCTTCAAGGAGGCGAACGCAGCAGCGTTCGTCGGCGCGCTGTGGGAAGTGCACGATGCGCTGGCGGGAGAGTTTTCCAAAACCTTCTACAGTCGCCTGGTCGAAGGCGCAACGCTCGGCGAGGCGATGCAGGCCGCCCGCCTTCACGTTCGGGAGCTCGACCCCCTCAATCCCACTTGGCTGGCCTACACACTGTACGGCGACCCCAACGCGACAGTCCAGATTGGAGCATCCGGCGACTGAACCCGCAGCGTTGAGAGGTTGAGAACTTGAGAGCGGGAGAGCGGGAGAGCGGGAGAGCGGGAGAGCAGGAGAGCGGGAGAGCAGGAGAGCGGGAGAACTCTCAGCCTTTCCCCCTCTCAAGCTCTCAAGCTCTCACCCTCTCAAGCTCTCACCCTCTCACCCTCTCACCCTCTTAGCCTCTTCCCCGCACCATGCATGGACAGGCGTGCGCCATGGAGCAGAGTCCGCTGCAATAGTGGGTGGTGCATACAAATTTAGTTGCATCCGAAGCCGCCTTGTCATCGACCAGCCGCCCTTTGCGCACCCAGAACCGGATCATGCCTTCGAGCGCACTGCGGTCGACGTCAAGGCGACGGCTCAGCTCGTCGAGCGTCACCGGCCCCTGCGCCGCCTCCACTTCTTGCAAAACTTTCCATAACATCTTGGGTCATCCCAACAACAAGCGACCGACCTGAAAGACTGCAAAGGAGATCATCCACGCAAGCCCAAGCTGCCCTACGACGCTGAAGGCCGTCCACTTGGGGCCAAATTCGTGGCGCAGCGCAGCGATCGTCGTCATGCAGGGCGTGTAAAGAAGCACGAAAACCATGAAAGCCAACCCTGCCAGGGCGCCATGGCCGCCGCTGGTCTGCTTAAAACTGCGCTGTACCGCCTCCATCAGAGCGGAAGGAGGCGTTTCCTCCTCTTCACCGAAGAGATTGACGCCGACCAGCGACGGAACCGCCTTGAGCGTATCGAACGTCGCCTGTACAAAGCTGGAGATGATCCAGGCGGCGTCCTCGGCCAACGTAGCGGGCGGCGTCTCCTCCTCCGGCAGTTCAATGCGGTAGACCTGCGCCAGCGTGGCGACGACGACCTCCTTGGCCACGAATCCGCTCATCAGCGCGCCGCCGGCCTGCCAGCTGCCAAAGCCGAGCGGCGCAAAGGCAGGCGCCGCCGCGCCGGCGAGCACGCCAAAGGCGCTCTCCTCCACCGGCGTTTGAGCGAAGGCGACGCCTTCCCCGCGCACCGGAATCGCCAACAGGAACCACAGCGCCACGCTCACGCTTAGGATCACCGTAGAAGCGTTCTGAATGAAGGCGGAGGTGCGATTCCACATCTGTCGCCAGACGTTGCGCGCGATCGGCAGGCGATAGGGCGGCAGCTCCAGGATGAGGTGGTTCGCCTCTGCGCTCTTGAGCACCGTGCGGTTGAGCGCCCATCCAACCCCGATTGCGACGAGAATTCCGAGCAGATACATGCTGAAGATCACCAGGCTGGCGTGCTGCGGGAAGAAGGCGGCGGCGAAGAGCACGTAGACCGGCAGCCGCGCGCTGCAGCTCATCAACGGGGCCAGCAGCGCAGTGAGCAGGCGGTCGCGCTGGCTCTCCAACGTGCGCGTGGCGTAGATGGCCGGCACCGAACAGCCAAAGCCGACCACCAGCGGCAGAAAGCTCTTGCCCTGCAGGCCGATTTTGCGCATGGGCCGATCCATCACCAGCGCTGCGCGCGCCATATAGCCGCTGTCCTCCAACACGCCCAGCACGAGATACAGCGCAAACATCACCGGGATAAAGACCAACACCCCACCCACGCCGGCGATGACGCCGTCCACCAGAAGGCTCTCCAGCCAGCCGCCGCCCAGGCCCAAAAGGGTGAGCAGCGCAGCAACCTGCCGGGCAAGCGGCCCGTTCACCGCCTGTTCGATCCAATCGACGAACGGCGCCGACGCGTCCACTGTAACCTTGAAGGCCACCCACATCAACGCCAGAAAGATCGGCAGGCCCCACACCGGATGGGTGACGATGCGATCGATCTGATCCGAGCGGCTCAAACGCCGCGCCGGACGGCGCACGATTGCGGCCTGCGCCGCCTGATGGGCAAACTCATAGCGACGATTGGCCAGTGCGATGTCAACCTCGTTGCCATAGAGCATTTCAAGGCGGGCTCGACCGGCTGCGGCTGCAGCCAGCGCCTCTTCCCCGCCGGGCAGACGACGCACCTTGCCCGCCAACGTTTCATCGCCCTCAAGCAGTTGAATGGCGAGCCAACGCGCCGGATAGCGCTGCGCCAGCGTCGGAAGCACCTCAACGGCGGCGCTCAGCAACGCAATCTCCGTTTCGATCTCTGGATCATACACAACAGGAATTGCGTTCGGGGTGTTGGAAACCCTGCGCATCTCCGACAGCATGGTCATCGCTGCCTGCTCCTTCTCTCTGCGATTGCACGGCGACCGCCAGTTCGATGATGCGATTGCGCAGCGCATCCATGCCCTGGCCGCGTCGCGCCACCAACTCAACCACCGGCGTTCCTCCCAACGCCTGTGAGAGCCGCATGGCGTCGATCTGAACGCCTCTGGCGCGAGCCTGGTCGAGCATGTTGAGGACGACGAGCAACGGCGCGCCTGTCTCCAGAATTTGCGTGGTCAAATAAAGGTTGCGCTCCAGGTTGGCGGCGTCCAACACGTTGACGACCAGGTGCGGCCAGGCCTCGACGATGAAATCTCTGGCGATCTCTTCTTCTGGCGAGTACGGGGAGAGGCTGTATGCGCCCGGCAGATCGACGACGGTGATCTCCACGTCTCGGCGCCCACACCGCAAAAGTCCTGAACGTTTTTCGACCGTTTTTCCCGGCCAATTGCCGATTTGCTGCTCGTCGCCCGTCAGCGCGTTGAAGATGGTGCTCTTGCCGACGTTGGGATTGCCGGCCAGCGCAACGAGGATTTTTTCAATCGCCATAGGACCTTATGCGACTTCGACCAGAATTTTGCTGGCGATGCTGCGACCCAGCGCCAGCCGCGAATCGCGCACGGCCAGCACCAGGGGGCCGCCGTGGTCGTGGAGGATTTCGATGTGCACGCCCGGCGTAAGCCCCAACTCGGTGAGTCGCCGCGTCAGCTTGCGCCCGGCGGTGATGCGCGTCAAGCGCAGCGGTTGGCCGCTGCCTGCGATATGAAGAGGAATGGATGCGCTTGCCATATACCGCTTGTTCTAAAATTCACGAATGATTTTTGACCAGTATAAAGCGGCTTTTCTCCTCGATCAAGAGGGCGCGCAAGACTTTCGTCTCGCCGCCGGGTGCGGTGAGGGTTGAAAGGGGCTTTAAGCGCCGTTAAACGCACTTTGCGCAACGGCGTCGTGAAGGACGGAATGTGGGCACGCGAAACAGCGCCGCAATCAGGTGCAGATCCGTGTGCGATCGCAATCAACATCGCCGATGCACACATCTGACGGCGGCGCTTTCTTTCGGGGGAAAGTGCGAAATTGTCAACCAGACGCTAGAAAATCCCCAGCTCTTCTTTGGCCTCGTCGGACATCATGTCCGGATTCCAGAAGGGCGACCAGGTGAGATGAATGTTGACCTCCTCCACGTCGGGGAAGGCGTTGTGCGTCTCTCGCTGGACGCTGGTGATAATTTCCGGGCCGGCCGGACAGCCGGGGCTGGTGAGCGTCATCGTAATCTCGACCGTTTTTTCCGGCGTGACCTCAATGTCGTAGATCAGACCCAGGTCGACGACGTTCATCATCAGCTCCGGATCTTTAACTTTGGCGCGAATTACTTCGCGCACTTCATCGGGAGTGGGCAATGCCATAGCAACCTCCTATGTCTTCACCAGACCGTTTTTTATGCACCAGACGATTTTTTATGCACCAGACGATTGCGCAGTGGAAAAGCGTTTGGCTCCTGGCGCTTGCAGATGGGCCGCGTACGCCTTGGATTCGCTGCGCAGCGTCTTGCGTAACTTCTGCAGAGAGCGCGTCCCTTTCCTCAATTTGGCTGTTCAATCCAGATTTCGCCGTCTCGAACCTGCACCGCGTAGGTTTTCGTCGGCTCGAAAGCAGGAAAACTCAAGGCGGCGCCGGTGCGAATGTCGAAACGGGCGCCATGCCGCGGACATTGCACCTGATAGCCGTTGACGATTTTGCCTTCGACGAGCGGGCCGCCGTCATGCGTGCAGACGTCTTCGATGGCGTAGATTTCGCCATCGAGGTTGAAGAGGGCGATGCGGGTGCGATTCACTTCGACCAGTTTGCTGCCGCCCGCCGGCACATCCGTTAACTTCGCGACTTTCACAAAATTGCTCATGGTGCGTGACTCTACAATTTCATCATATGATTCCATCGTATGATTACTCTGGCCATTCTTCGAGGCCGTACGCGCCCGCCTTCAGCACTTTGAGCGGGAGCAGGGCGCATTTCAGCCGCACCGGGCCGATCTCGATGCCCAGCATGTCCAGGATGTATTGCTTGTCGATCTGCTTGATCTCTTCAAGCGATTTGCCGACGACCTCCTCCATCAGCATGCTGGCCGTGGCCTGGCTGATGGCGCAGCCGTGGCCGTCGAATGCGGCGTCCACCACCACGCCATCCTTCACCTTCAACTCCACGGTGATTTCGTCGCCGCAAAAGGGATTGTGGTCGTGGTACTGAATGTCCGGATTTTCGAGATGCCCCTTGCGTCGCGGGTGTTTGTAATAGTCTATGATAGCTTCTCGATACAGATCGTCGCTCACACAAACATCCTCTCATCAGGTCTGTAGATCAAGCCGGCGCGCAATTTGTGCAATGAATTCAGCAAACGTGACAGCACAATTCCCGGAGGTTTCTATGTGATCAGCAGGATCCTCAAATGGATGAATGTGCCAGCCACCCGTATTATCGGCGCCAAAAAATTCGCGCTCACCCTTGAATCCATGCATAGTTCATTGGATATTCGTTCACCGTATATTTCTCACACCATAAACACCTCTTGCGCTCTGTGCAGCGCCTCCACCAGCACATCGACTTCCTCCAGGGTGTTGTAGAGGTAGAAGCTGGCGCGAGCGCTGGCGGGAACGCCCAGGCGACTATGCAGCGGTTGGGCGCAGTGATGTCCTGCCCGCACCGCCACGCCGGCGCGGTCCAGGATGGCTGCGATGTCGTGCGGGTGAACGCCGTCCAGCGTAAATGCGATGAGACCGCCGCGCTGCTCTGGACCTGGCCCTAAGATGCGCAGTCCCTCCACCTCTGACAGGCGCGCATAGGCGTACTGCGTGATCTCGCGTTCGTGTGCATGCACCCACTCCATGCCGACCTGTTGCAGATAATCCACCGCCGCGCCCAGTCCGATGACCTCGGCGATAGCCGGCGTGCCCGCCTCGAATTTATAGGGAACGGCGTTCCACTTGCTGCCGCTCATCTTCACTTCGCGGATCATGTCGCCGCCGCCCATGAAGGGAGGCATCGCCTCGAGCAGCTCCCGTTTGGCGTAGAGCACGCCGACGCCGGTCGGGCCACACATTTTGTGGCCGCTGAAGACGTAAAAGTCTGCGTCGAGCGCCTGCACATCGACCGGCATGTGCGGAACGCTCTGTGCGCCGTCGATCAACACCTTGGCGCCAACGGCGCGGGCCGCCGCCACCAGCTCGCGCACCGGATTGATCGTCCCCACCACGTTGCTGGCGTGCACGAAGCAGAAGAGTTTGGTGCGTTCGGTGAGCAGCTCGGGCAGGCTGTCCAGGTCAAGCAGTCCCTGGGGAGTGATCGGAACATAGCGCAACGTGAAACCGAGCTGCTCCTGCACGATCTGCCAGGGCACGATGTTGGCATGATGCTCCATCTCGGTGATCAGCACCTCATCGCCAGGCCCCAGATTGGCGCGTCCCCAGGAATAGGCGACCAGGTTGATGGCCTCCGTTGCGCCGCGCGTGAAGACGATCTGTCGCGCGCTGGGCGCGTTGATAAACTTCGCCACCTTCTCGCGCGCCTCCTCGAACGCTGCGGTCGCCTCCTCGCTCAAGGTATGCACCCCACGGTGTACATTGGCGTTGTAGCGACGATAATAGTCGTCTATGGCTCGAATCACGCATTCCGGCTTTTGACTGCTCGCTGCGTTGTCCAGATAGACGAGCGGTCGCCCGTTCGGCAGCACGCGTTGCAAAATGGGGAAGTCACTCCGCCGAGCAATGGTTCGGTCAGCAACTTTCATGAGTTTCGCCAGTCCTTTGCGCTTCCACGCTCACTTCGCCACTCAACCATTTTACGGCGTTTCGCTCGCTTCATCCAAGAATCGTCGTCTCTTTGCTGCTTTGCGCTGAATCTACTGCTATCCATCCGGATCGCCGCTCCGAGACGGCGCTGCGGCGTGAATCCTGGTCGGCCCCCTCCGTCGAGAGGCGAGGCGCCGGATTGGGAAAAAATCAGGAGATTGAGAGCCAGCGCGGGAAATCCGCCCAATCTCGCAATCTCCTGTCGTCCGCTTCAGAATTTGTGAGCGGATCAGCCGCCGATTTTGCGTTCGATCACGCTCTCCAACTTGTGGACCACGCTCTCCACCGGCACGCGATCCAGCACGGCCTGGAAAAAGCCCTGCACGATCATGCGCTCCGCCTGGGGGCGGCTCAAGCCACGCGCCATCAGGTAGAAGACGTACTCTTCTTCGACCTGGGCGACGGTGGCGCCGTGCGTGCAGCGCACATCGTCGGCCTGAATCTCCAGCCCCGGGATACTGTCGGCCCGCGCCGTCGGGTCGAGAATGAGATTGCCGTTGCGCTGGTAAGCGTCGGTCTTCTGTGCGCCGGGAAAGACCTTGATCACGCCCATGTAAACGCTGCGGCTCCTGTCCTTGAGCGCGCCGTTGAAGAGCAGGTCGCTGAAGCAGTGCGGCGCGCGATGAAGCTGCAAGGTCTGATGGTCGATATGCTGCTCGCCGGTCGGGAAGTAGATGCCCAACAGCTCGGCGTGACCGCCCGGCCCCATCAAGTCGACGTCCAGGAACGCCTTGGTCAGCCGGCTGCCCCAGCTCACCTGAATCCAGCGCAGGTCTGCATCGCGGCTCATCACGGCGCGGCCGGTCAGGAAGTTCCAGGCGCTGTGCTCGAAGTCCTGAAGGTTCATGTAGCGCACCACCGAGCCGGCGCCCAGAATCAATTCGACGACGCTCGCCTGCAGGCCATCCTTTGCGCCCAGCAGGTCGTCGACGACCGTCACTTCCGCGCCCTCTTCTGTAACAACCAACGTGTGATGGTAGCCGCCGACGCCCGGCGTGCACTGGTTCAGGATCACCTGCAGCGGCAACGTCACGCGCGCTTTGGCGGGCACGTAGACGAAGGCGCCCGTGTCCCACAGGGCGGCGTGCAGCGCCGTGAACTTATTCAGATCGGGCTTGACCGCTTCGGTCATGAAATACTTGCGCACCAGCTCCGGATACTCCAGCACGGCGCGCTGCAGGTCGGTGAAGATGACGCCGTGCTCGTCCAGGTTGGTGTTCAGAATCCTATTGCGCAGGCCGCTGTCCTCGAAGACCATGCTGGCCGCGCTGTCCATTTCGTTTAGCTCGTCCTGAAGGAACTTCGACAGCTCCCCCTTTTCCACCTGACCGGTGGCAACGGCCAGCGGCTTGAAATGGTTGAGGTCGAAGCCTGTCAGCCGCGTGCGCCGCCAGGATTCATCCGTCGGCTGCGGCCAGGGCATCTGCTCGAACTGACGCCATGCGTTCAGGCGAAATTCCAACATCCACTCCGGCTCGTTGCGCGCCGCAGAATGTGCGCGCACAGTTTCTTCGCTAAATCCTTGCACGGATTGCGCAATGCTTTCGGTTTCTTTAACAAATACGCTCACGTTTTCTCTCCTCATCTCTCAAATCGTGAAACGACGAGTTATGTGCAGCTTCAATCCTGGATAGGGTAAAAAAGCTGCAAGCACAACTCGCCGTCCACAATTCGGATGGTTTAGCCGATCGTGCCTTCCATCTGGAGCTGAATCAGGCGATTCATTTCCACTGCATACTCCATCGGCAGCTCTTTCACCAGAGGCTCGATGAAGCCGCCGACGATCATGGCCGCCGCCTCGTCCTCGCCGATGCCGCGGCTCATGAGGTAGAAGAGCTGCTCTTCGCCGATCTTGCTTACCGAAGCCTCATGGCCGACGCTCACCTGCTCCTCCTCGATCTCGATGTAGGGATAGGTGTCGGAGCGGCTATATTCATCGAGCAGCAGGGCGTCGCACACAACGTTGCTCTTGCTGTGATGCGCGCCTTTGGCGACGCGCAACAGGCCGCGGTAGCTGGCGCGACCGCCGTCCTTGCTGATGGACTTGGAGACGATCTTCGAGCTGGTGTAGGGCGCAGCATGGATGACCTTGCCGCCTGCGTCCTGATGCTGGCCGCGGCCGGCGAAGGCGATCGAGAGAATTTCGCCGTGCGCCTTCGGCCCCATCATGTAGACAGCCGGATATTTCATCGTCACCTTGGAGCCCAGGTTGCCGTCGATCCATTCCATGGTGGCGCCTTCATAGGCGACGGCGCGCTTGGTGACCAGATTGTAGACGTCTGTGCTCCAGTTCTGGATCGTGGTGTAGCGGCAGCGCGCGTTCTTTTTGACAATGATTTCCACAACGGCGCTGTGCAGGCTGTTGCTCGAATAGATCGGCGCCGTGCAGCCCTCGACGTAGTGCACGCTGGCGCCCTCTTCGACGATGATCAGCGTGCGCTCGAACTGCCCCATGTTCTCGGCGTTGATGCGGAAATAGGCCTGCAGCGGGATGTCCACATGCACGCCCTTCGGCACATAGACGAAGGAGCCGCCGCTCCACACCGCGCTGTTGAGCGCAGCGAACTTGTTGTCCGCCGCCGGAATCACGGTGGCGAAGTACTCGCGCACGATGTCTTCGTGCTCGCGCAGGCCGCTGTCCATGTCCAGGAAAATCACGCCCTGGCGCTCCCACTCTTCGCGCAGGCTGTGGTAGATGACCTCGGAGTCGTACTGTGCGCCGACGCCGGCCAGGAATTTGCGCTCCGCCTCCGGAATGCCGAGGCGATCGAAGGTGCGCTTGATGCTCTCCGGCACTTCATCCCAGCTTCTGCCCTGCTTTTCCGTGGGCCGCACATAATAGACGATCTCGTCGAAGTTGATGCCGCTCAGGTCTGCGCCCCACGTCGGCAGCGGCTTGGAAAAGAAGATGTCGAGCGCCTGATGGCGGAACTCGCGCATCCACTGCGGCTCGTTCTTCTGATCGGAAATCTTATCGATGACGTCGTGGCTGAGCCCGCGTTCCGTCTTGAAAACAGGCTCAATCTCATCGTGAAAACCGTATTCGTATTCTTCCTTGACGCCCTTGAGCGCCTCTCGATCTGCATGGGTGGCCATGGTCGTTGTCCTTTCTCTGCAAAGGTCGCCTTACGCAGTCACAGCTTCGCCGAACTCGCGCTCGACCCAGCTGTAGCCCTTCTCCTCCAGCATGTGCGCCACTTCCGGGCCGCCGGTCATCACGATGCGACCGTCGTAGAAGATGCTGACGTAGTGGGGTTTGACGTAGTTCAAGATGCGTTGATAGTGCGTAATCAACAGAAAGCCGCGATCCGGCGTCGCCAGCTTGTTGATGCCATCCGCCACCACGCGCAGCGCATCGATGTCCAGGCCGGAGTCGGACTCGTCCAGAATGGCGAACTTCGGCTGCAACATCGCCATCTGCAACACCTCGGTGCGCTTTTTCTCACCACCCGAGAAGCCGTCGTTAAGATAGCGGCGGGCGAAGCTCGGGTCGACGTTGAATTCCTTCATCTTTTCATTCAGTTCTTTGCGGAACTCGCGCATCGGCATGAGGTTGCTGCCGATGACGCCGCTGCGCCCCTCGGCGTCGACCGGCCGCGAGGTGTAGCCGCGCACGTTGCTCACCGCTGTGCGCAGGAAGTTCGCAACGCTCACGCCCGGCACCGCCACCGGGTACTGAAAGGCCAGAAAGATGCCCTTCTTGCAGCGCTCATCCGGCTCCAGGTCGAGAATGCTCTCGCCGTCGAGCAGGATGTCGCCTTCGGTGACTTCGTAATGGGGATGGCCGGCGATGACGTACGCCAGGGTCGACTTGCCTGAACCGTTCGGCCCCATCAACGCATGAATCTCGCCGGTGCGCAATGTTAGATTGACGCCCTTGAGAATTTCACGATCTTCGACGGCGGCGTGAAGATTGCGGATTTCCAAAACGCTCATTGCTGTTAACTCCTCTTTTTCCAAAACCTTTGTGCACTACTCATCGGATACGCTACTCAAGAATATAAAGGGTACGGTTGAAATCGGCTGTCGACTGCACTGAATCATCCAATCCCGCCGATCTCCCTGAATTGAAACCTGGCCTGGTTCATGCTATGCGATTTCGCCATAAACCCCAACATTCACCCTGCACTTTTCACACGGAAACGCCCAGCGTTGCGCCTTCCACAGGCGCGCCGTCGGTCACGCTCGGCGCCGCCTCTCTGTGTCGAACGGTGAACGTGCAGCCAGTATGCCCTTCCATCATGCACCGGCTCAACCTGACGTCTGAGCCGAGCACTTTTTCAAGCATCCCGCGATCCATCTCGCAGATCTCGCGATGCTCCTGCGCCAACTCGTGGAAGGGGCAGTTGTAGGTGCGAAGCGCAATCGTTCCTTCTTCGTCGATGACGGCGTCCGCCAAGATGCCCTGGCTGTTGAACGCTGCGGCCAATTCGCCGACGCGATCCTGCAACAGCGAGGAGCGCACAGACGGCGCATATTTCTGCGCCAGTCGCACGCCCACTCGATTCAACAATTCGATGGCGCGCTGCTCCCCTTCCAGATGGAAAACTTCCTCGAGCAGTGTCAGCGCCAGATCATCGCAATGGCAGGCGAACAATTCCTGCACGCGCGCGGTCGCAAAATAGGCGTGATGCGGACGACCTACGCCTGCATGGACGATGCGCCGCTCGATATATCCCTCCGCTTGCAAGGTGTGCAGGTGCTGACGCACCGCCGTCGTCGTGATGCCAAGCACCTCTTCCAGCTCTTTGATCGTCGCCGATCCGTTGCGTTGAAGGTGTTCGATAATTCGCCAGAGCGGAGAATCCCGCCTGCCAAGCGCATTCAAGGTCATGTTGCTTGTTCTCACCTGAACAAGAAAACGACGACCGGCGAAAAAACGATTCAGGTTCACCGCCGGCCCCGTTTCAATTCCTACCTTTTTGAACAATACCACGAGGAAACATTTTTGTCAAATGAAATTGTTTTAATTATCAAAATGAGGAATGAAAGGCCGACGTCCACGCAGCATCCTATTATCGATTCAGTCCCCGGCTGCGGCCGTCGGCGTAGGCGTCTGGGTGGTCGACGGATGCGCTCTGCGATCCGAGGGGAAGGCAAAGGCGACCAGTCCGGCGAAGAAAGGCAAGAAGGCGACGACCGAGAGCACCCACAACAGACCGACCTGCTCGGCGAGGATCGCCTCCAACCAGGCCATGAACGAGCCGCTGGCGAAAATGAAGCCGAGCACCAGCCCCCCGGCCAGGCCGCGACGATTGGGCGCCAACTCCTGACTCATCACCATCAGCAGGCTGTGCGGCATGCTCAGCAACACGCCGGCCAACACGGCGACGACCATGTAGCCCACGCCTCCGAGGTGCAACATGGCTAACGCAAAGGGCACGCTCAGGATCGAAGCGACGATCATGATCGTGCGGCGGTTGAAGCGGTCGCCAAGGTGGCCGCCAATGAGGGTGCCCAAGGCGCCGGCGAAGTTAAAGAGTCCTAACATGAGGCCGAACTGCGCCGGGCTGAACCCGACGGATTCATAGTATTTGGGCAGAAGTGTGGCGTAGCCCTGAGCGGCGCCGGAACGCAGAAGGATGAACAACACAAACACCGTCACCAACCAGGCTGCAGCCGCATGATTGCGGCGGGCGTCGCCGCTCTGTTTTTCGACGCCGGAAGATTTCGGCGCGGCGGGCAGTGCGTCGTTCATGTGCATGAACATCAACACGATAGCCGGAACCGCCACCAACGCCATCAGCGGCATCCCTGCCAATCCCAGGCTGCCGATCACGACGCCGGCCAGGATGGGTCCCAACGCCAGGCCGGTCTGCCCGCCCAGGAAAAAGTAAGAGGTCGCCGTCGCCGCCCTGGCGCCGCCGGCCGCGGAGGCGTTCACCATGCCCGCTGCATGAAAGGCGCCGCTGCCCAACCCGCCGATCATCAGCAGCGTGATGAAGAGCGGATACGTCGGCATAGACGCTGCGGCGGCAAAAAACACCGCCGTCCACAACACGCCGACGGCGCCGATCCAGCGTCCGTTGAGCTTGTCGGTCAATCCGCCGAAAAGGGGCTGGCTCATGGCGGCGAACATTTGATACATCATGGCGCCGAAGCCGATCTGGGCGATGCTCAGGTTGAAATGAGAAGCAGCTAAAGTTAAGATGATTGCCACAGAGGAGTTCAGAATATCGATCGAGAAATGGCCATACGCAGCCGCAGTCAATCGCTTTTTATCCATGACGCTGTTACTCCCAAATCACAATAGATCAATAAGCATCATCGTACCATAGAGTCTACAAAACAAAATGATTGGCTGGTCTAATTATTTCAAATTCAAATCAGATTTCCCTTGGCGAGATCGATGCAACTTTCCCCAGCCTTGATTCAGGCGACCATACGTCAGGCATATCAACTCGGCTTCGACCTGTGCTCGTTTGCGCCGGTGGGCGAAGCGCCGCACGCCGATTTCTTCGACGCATGGATCGCCGCAGGCCGCGCCGGCGAGATGACCTATCTGGAGCGCCACCGGGAGAAACGCCGTTTCCCCGCCCTGCTGGCCGACCCCTCCTCTCCCCCCTTCGAGACGATGGTCGTGCTGGCCGTCGACTATCATCAGTTCGACCTCCCGCCCGCAATTCGGGATGACCCCAGCCGCGGCGTCATCGCCTCTTACGCCTGGGGGGACGACTATCACGAGATCATCCGGCCGCTGCTGTACGAACTTGACGCCTTCATCCGCGAACGGACGGGGCGCACCGCCCTGGGGAAATGCCTGGTGGACACGGGGCCGGTGCTCGAACGCGACTGGGCGGCGGTGGCGGGCCTCGGCTTCACCGGCAAAAACTGCTGCACGATTCGCCCCTCTGCGGGAAGCTGGCTCTTTCTGGCCGTCCTCCTGATTCCGGAGCGTTTGCCGGAAGGCTGGACTTCGCGCCAGAGGGCGGAAAAACAAGAGGCGTCGAGAAAGCCGGCCACCTGCGGCCGCTGCACCCGCTGCCTCTCCGCCTGTCCAACCGACGCTTTCGTGGGCCCCTACGAGCTGGACCCCCTGCGTTGCATTTCCTACTGGACCATCGAAGCGCGCTCCATCATCCCGCGCCAATTGCGGCCCGCCTTCCGCAATCGCATCTTTGGCTGTGACATCTGCCAGGAGGTCTGCCCTTACAATCGGCGGCTGGAGGAGCGCACGCCGCGGTTGGCGGGGCTGCGCGCCCATCACGAGCGCGTGGCGCCGCCTCTGCTCGAAGGCTTCGATCCTGCACATCCCTACTGGCTCAATCAGGAAGCATTCAACAGACATTTCGCGCGATCGCCCATCAAGCGCGCCAGACGGGCGGGCATGTTGCGCAACGTCTGCGTAGCGCTGGGCAACTGGGGCGCTCCGACCACGGTTCCCGCGCTGGCGCAGGCGCTCGCCGACCCGGAGCCGGTGGCGCGCGCCCACGCCGCATGGGCGCTCGGTCGCGTGCTCGCCAGGCAGCCTCATGAACCGGCGGCCAACTTGCTGACGATGGCGCTAGAGCAAGAGACAGACGCTCGCGTGCGCGAAGAGATCCGGCTTGCCCTCAACGAGACCTGATTCGTGATTCATGAAATCTACAATGCATCGTCCTGCGTTTCTCCGCTCCTTTACGCTACAATAGGCAAAGCCTGAGGTGATGGTGGGTGCGGCTCTCAGCCGCACGTTACATGAGTTGCTTAAAAAGACTTTCTTTCGACGATGCGAATACTTATCACCGGCGGCGCCGGTTTCATCGGCTCTCACACGGCGGAAGCAGCGTTGGCTGCCGGCCACAGCGTGCGCGTCCTCGACGACCTCTCCGGCGGAGACGTCGCCAATCTGCCCCAGGACGTTGAATTCATCCAGGGTGATGTCGCCGACGAACACAGCGCAGAGCGCGCCGCCGCAGGCTGCGACGCCGTCATTCACCTGGCGGCGCTGGTCAGCGTTCCCCAGTCGTTGCGAGAACCGCTGCAAACCTATCACGTCAACACCACCGGAACGGTCGCCGTCCTCGAGGCGGCGCGACGTCACGGCGTTCGTCGCTTCGTGCTGGCGTCGACCTGCGCCGTGTACGGCGACCTGCCTGGGTGCAAGGACGAGACTTCGCCTGTGCAGCCGCTTGTCCCCTACGCCGCCAGCAAGCTGATGGCCGAACAGTGGGCCCAAATGTACGCGCGCGCCTATGCGATGGAGACCGTTGTGTTGCGCTACTTCAACGTCTATGGCCCGCGGCAACGCGCCGATTCGCCCTACAGCGGCGTGCTGGCGCGCTGGTGCGCCGCCGTTCAGCAGGGCGAACCGTGCACGATCTTCGGCGACGGCTCTCAGACGCGTGATTTTGTCTCCGTGCACGACGTGGCTCAAGCCAATTTGTTCGCCGCCACGCGCGCCGGGTTGGCCTGGGGCGGTGTATATCACGTGGCGACCGGTCGATCGGTTTCGCTAAATCAGGTGCTGGAAATTCTCGATGCGTTGGCGCCTCGCCCCGTTCACTGCCGCTATGCCCCTCCGCGGGCGGGTGATATCCTGCATTCGGCGGGAAGCAGCGACAAGCTGCAGCAATTGGGCTGGCGCCCGCGCGTCTCGTTGACAGAAGGGTTGGCCGAACTGCTTCGGTGAGTCTCTCGCCACACTTGCACACTTAAGCAAAAGCAGCGGGATCTCCGCTGCTTTTGCTTCTCCTTATTCACCTCCGAGCGGGTTCAGCGTGTGGGGAGCATCGTCTCGGGGACGCTCATACAAAGAAGCTTTGCATGAGCAAAGTTGGAAAACGCCGGCGAAGAGGCCGCGGGTGGAAGCGATAGAACAGGAAACGGAACAGGAAGATGGCGCAAAGCAAGGTAGACGGCATTTGCGTCATGTCAAAGCGGAAAAATTATGTTTCACTGGATGATTCTGACATTTGGTAGATGCGCTGTATGTTCCTGACCCAAAGGCGGCGTAAGCATATCACGAGGTCTTGATGTTGTCAACTCGCTCAAAAACGGAAAAAAAACGGATGACCGCAAAGCGGTAGCGTTCATCAGCCTGGTTTGTGAGGCCAGGCCGGATCGTGAAAGCGTTGAATCTCTAACAAATACCCATTCGGGTCGCGGAGAAAGCAATGGTAAATGTTATAGAGAGGATTGAACGTTGGCGCCTTCTCGAAAGGAACGCCGCGCGCCGACAGCCGCTCATACCAGCCATCCACATCTTGTGTGACGAAGGTGACGATCACGCCTGAGGGCGTTGCACCCTCTCGTTTGCAAAAGCCGAGAAAGCCATCTGCACTGACTTGATAGATGCGACAGGCCCCCTGATCGAGCGCCAGCGGCAACCCGAGGAGAGCCTCGTAAAAATGAGAGGTGGCGGCCAGGTCCGCCGTGTAGAGAAAGGTGACTTGTTGCGCGAAGGGCGTCGTCATCGTCGCTTGATTTGCTCAATTCGCTCGATCAATTGCCAGGTCTACTGCGCAACTTCTATATATTTGCGCCTATTTGCACCATTTACCGAATTTGCACCATTTAGTGGAGAACCAATTGCTGGCGAGCCATCATCGCTGCGCCGACGATCCCGGCGTCATTCAATAATTGCGCCGGGACGATCCGGGCGCGACGCTGGAGATAGGGTGCGAATTTATCAAATTTCTTGCTGACGCCCCCGCCGATGATGAACACATCCGGCGAAAAGAGCAGTTCCATCAACTTCAAGTAAGCATCAACGCGCTTCGCCCATGCAGGCCATTTCAAGTCTAGCTCTTTGCGGACTTTATCCGAGCAATAATGTTCTGCATCCATCCCTTTCAGCGGCATCGGCACATGGCCGAATTCGGTGTTGGGCAGCAGTTTGCCGTCGTGAAAGATCGCGCTGCCGATGCCGGTGCCAAAGGTCAACAAAATCACGATCCCTTGCTGAAATTCGCGCCCTGCGCCGAAGGTCATTTCGGCGACGCCGGCGGCGTCTGCATCGTTGAGGACATACACGGGCAATCCCGTAGCCTCTGTGAAAATCTGCTGCGCAGGCGCGCCGATCCATCCTGGATCGACATTGGCCGCAGAAAGCGTGACGCCATGCTGCACGATGGCGGGAAAGGTCACGCCGACCGGCCCGCGATAGTTGAAATGGCGCACAATCTTGACAACGACCTCCGCCACAGCCGCCGGTGTTGAGGGTTTGGGCGTTTCGATGCGATGACGTTCGCCGATCAATTCGCCGCTTTCGACGTCCACCAACCGTCCTTTGATGCCGCTGCCCCCGATGTCGATTCCAAGAATTTGCATGACTGCACCTCTATAAGAGTCGTTAAAGCATTTGGCTGTCAGTGTACACAGTTCTGCGGTTACGGACAAGTGAGGAGAGATGGAGCGCGGGCTAAACGAAGGGAAGAGCGCTCAACATCGAAAGCGGCGGGGCGCATCTCCCGCCGCTTTCGATCGCCGGTGTAACAGGCCGCCTGTGTCAGACAGCCCTTTCTGAAGGAACGGGTGAACTTACGAATTGGCGTCCGGCGTCGGCGCTGGCGCCGGATAGCCCGGCATCATGCCTCGGAAGTGGAAGCCGCGTCCTCCACGACCGCCGTGGAAGCCCTCGCCGAACATGCCGCGGCCCCGGAAGGCGCCCGGCCCCCACTGGCTCTGCGCATTGCGCAACAGATCCGCCTGCTCCTGCGTGATGGCGCCCGCCTTCACCGCCGCGTTCAGCGCGTCCTCGAAGCTCTGCGGCGCCTGACCGGCCAGGTATTGCATGAAGGCGTGGCGCGCTTTCAGCAGATCGGCCTGTTCTTGCGTCAGGTAGCCATCTTCGACCGCCTTGTCGATCATGGCGTTGTGCGCCTTCAGCTGTGCAGCCTGCAGCTCCTCCACGGTGATGCCCAGCGCTTCAGCCAGAAACTGTTGATACTGGCCGGCGTTTGCCCACTTCCAGCCGAAGCGCATGCCTCCCCACGGGAGCGTCGGCGCCGGTTGTTCCCCATCGTCGCTTTGGGCGAAGGTCGCCTGCGGGAAGAGTGCAACGGCGCCAAGCACCATCGCTCCCACCAGAAGACCGGCCATCAGCCACTGTTTCCAGGATTTTGCACCATTCATACGAAACCTCCGTTTAATCTAGACTCGATTGTTTTGCTGAGCCTTTCAGGCTGGCTCACCTTTATGATGCACCAAAACTGCAAAGAAGGTTTGGGAAAAATGTAAGAAGGCTGTAAAAGCATTGCGACTTGTAACCAGAAATGCCTCCTCTGCAAATATAACGTCACACAACTGGCTCAACTTCCAGGCAACTCCATGATGTTTTTCATAAATGCTCTGGCGATGACGGTAGGTGCGGCTGGAGCCGCCCCTCATTGCCAGATAATTTTGTTAAAAATCTGAAGTCTCCTGAAACCAGAGCCAACTGGGTGCGGTGAGGTTGCCTTCCGGCAAGCCGGCTGGAAGGTCGCATTCTGAGAGAAACTTTCACTCAGCTGGGAGCTCCTATCAGAATCTATCAAGGAGCTCAGCAATCAAGTTTGTGAAGAGAAGAGGAGAAAACAACGAAGAAACACGAAGCCCGGTCGTGCGACTTCGTGTTTCTTCACATTGCTTCGTGGAATCCACTTCAGTGGGGGCAATCAGCAGGGCCGATCGCGCAGGATGTGCTTCGTCTCTTCGGAGTGAGCGCTCTCGTTGCGCGCCGTCTCTTTGAGCTGAACGACCAACCCTTTATGGCAAGCATCCACTCGCTCATTCATCCACCCGACCGAACACCGCCACGACATTCTGTCCGCCGAACCCAAACGCGTTGACGATGGCGTAGCGCGCGTCCACCTTTTCCGGCTGGTTGCCGACGATGTGCAGATCGATCTGCGGGTCGGGCGTGTAGTTAATAGTGGGCGGGACGATCCCCTCGCGCAGCGCGTAGACGGCGGCCACGACGGACTCTGCCCCCGCTGCGCCCAACGCATGGCCGACCATGCTTTTGATGCTCGTGATCTTCAGGTTGTAGGCCGCTTCGCCAAAGGCGCGCTTGAGCGCCAGGGTTTCGCTGATGTCGTTGAGCAGCGTGCCGGTGCCATGCGCGAGCACCACGTCGATATCCTCCGGTTGGAGCTTCGCCATCTGCAGCGCGCCGCGCAACGCGCGCGCAGCGCCTGCTCCCTCTGGGTCCGGCGCAGTGATGTGGTAGGCGTCGGCCGTCAGCTTGCCGCCCAACACTTCGGCGTAAATTCTGGCCCCGCGCGCCCGTGCGTGCTCTTCGGTCTCCAGGATGACGGCGGCCGCACCTTCTCCCGCGACGAAGCCGTCGCGATCGACGGAGAAAGGCCGACAGGCGCGCTCCGGGTCATCCGTGCGGCTGGAGAGCGGCCCCATGCGCCCGAAGGCCGCCATCGTCAGCAGCGACACCAGGGATTCGGCGCCGCCGGCGATGATGACGTCCGCCTCGCCGCGCTGGAGAAAATGATAGCCCTCCAGGATCGAATAGTGGCCGCTGGCGCAGGCGGCCGTGCTGGTCATGACAGGGCCTTTGGCGCCCACCTCGATCGAGACGATGCACGAGACGGCGTTGGCCATCGCGCTGGGCACCACAAAGGGGCCGACCGAGCGCCAGCCCTTGCGCACCACCTCCAGCGCAGCCGCTTCGATCTCGGTGATGCCGCCGCCGCCGGTGGCCATCAGCACGCCGACGCGTTCGCCGTTGTTCGCATCGATCGTCAACCCGGCGTCCTCGAGCGCCTGCCGCGCCACCGCCACGGCGAATTGGGAAGAACGATGAATGCGCCGCGCCGTCTTGCGATCCATATACTGCCCGGGGTCGAAGTCCTTCACTTCGCATGCAATGTTGTAGGGCAGATCGCCGGTGTCAAAGGAGGTGATGCGACCCGCGCCGGACTTGCCGGCCAGCAAATTCCGCCAGAAGGTGGGAGCGTCGTTGCCGATCGGAGTGACCGCGCCCATGCCGGTGATAAAAACTCTTGTCATCGGATTGACTCGCTTTCTATGGGTTTGGCGCCAGGATGCAACTTGTCCGGCTGTGAAAATGGGCGCAGATGGCGCGCCCATTTTCGCTTCGATCAAAATGAATGGATATCGATCATAATCAAATCACATATTACAATGTCGCCCGGCAAAACACCCTTGCGTGACTGTAGCTTATGGAGAAATTGTGCGCTCGTGTACAGGACTTTACGATTTGCAACAGTGCGCTGGTTCAGGTAGCCATCGCCCATCCATGTGACGCGCTGGAGAGCCTGTGGGCATGCGTTTTCGGTGAAGGCGAATTCTTTCTATCAGTTGCTTTGAATTATACTGATAGCCTGCAAAGAGCGCCAAACTTCCCGGTGGCGACAACGATTCCGTTGCGGCGGGCGACAGTTTGATTGACCTTAAAGGCATATGGTTGAATCTGAAATCCAAATCGCCGCTCATCTTTCCCTCACCCCTGAAACCTTCGCCCGCCTGCCGGCGGAACTGTACGAATGTTTGCTCACTTATCTTCAACGATGGGGAAGTCCTTCAGAGCAAATCAAAGCCGCCGAGCAACTGTTGGCGGTGAACGGCGTCCGCCTCCCTCTGCTCGACTACCTCGCACAAGCCTATCTCGCAGCAGGGCAACCGGAAAAGGCGCTCACCGTGATCGAGCGACGCCAACGTCGCAACGCCACCTTCGTCTCCCAGTCGCTGGAAGCAAAAGCGCTGTTGTTGGTGGGGAGGCGCGACGCCGCTCGTCAGACTGCCCAAGAGTTGGTCAGAACGCATCCGACCAACTCCGCCGCCATCCTCGCCGCTGCGAAGGTTCTGTTGGAAAGCGGCGACGGCGAGCTTGCACTGTCTCTTGTGGAGACCTATCGGCAGCGCAAGCCTTATGACCTTGCTGCGCTTCTGATGGGAGCGGAAATTGCGCTGGCGCTCGGACAACGCGACCTCGCCGATGCTCAGCTTCAGCGTCTCGGCGGCGGCGTTCCGGTCGATGTGGAAGTCGAACACCTTGTCCAGATGGAGCGCCTGGCCACCGCCTTGGGAAAACTCGAAACGGCGAACGCCGTGCGGCTCGAGCTGCAACGCCGGCGTCAGCAAGATCTCATCGCCTTGCAAGAGCGCCTGGCGCCCTTCCTTCAAGGCGCAGATCTGTTGACCAGAGATCCGGAGTCATTCTACGAGCACTACACCGGCCTCGACGCGGTGCAACTGACGCCTGAAGAGCGCAGGCGCGTCGAGCTCGAGGCGCTGCGTCACTTTGGCTTCGAGCGGTTGCGCAAAGGGCAGGCCGAGGCGATTGCCCTGGCGTTGCTGCGCAACCGCTCTGTGTTGATGGTCATGCCGACGGGAGGAGGCAAATCCCTCTGTTATCAGCTGCCGGCGCTGGTCAGCCCTCATGTCACGCTGGTCATCAGCCCGCTGATAGCCCTGATGAAAGACCAGGTGGAAGGGTTGCCCCATGCGGCGCGGCCTCTCGCCGTCTTTATCAACAGCACGCTCAGCGACGCAGAGGTGGCGGAGCGCATGGAGCGCATTGTGCAAGGAAAATACAAACTGGTCTATGCGGCGCCGGAACGCCTACGCCAGCGCGCCTTTTTACACGTCCTGCGCCGTGCAGGGGTCGATCTCTTCGTCATCGATGAAGCGCATTGCGTCAGCATGTGGGGGCATGATTTTCGCCCAGACTATCTTTTCATCCGCGAGGCGCGGCGAGCGCTGGGGGCGCCACGCGCGCTGGCGATGACCGCCACCGCCCCCCCGCGCATTCGCGACGAGATTATCGAAATGATCGGAGACGGCGAAGAGGACTCCCACGCCGGCGCACACGCAACGCGTCCGCACGTCATTGCGCTCGACATCTTTCGGCCCAATCTCCATCTCTGCGCCTTGCAATTCCAGAATGAAGAGGAGAAGCTGGCGGCGTTGGTGAGCTACGTGCGCAACGCCGAAGGGAGCGGGATCGTTTACGTCAACAGTCGGAGCCGCGCCGAAGCAATTGCGCTCGCCTTGCAGCGCGCAGGCGTGCGCGCCGAAGCCTACCACGCCGGTCTGGTCGAGCGCGGGCCGGTGCAAGATCGCTTCATGCGCAACCAAACGCGCGTCGTGGTCGCCACCATCGCCTTCGGCATGGGCATCGACAAGCCCGACATCCGCTTCATCGTGCACTTTCATCCCTCCCGCAGCCTCGACGCCTACTACCAGGAGGTGGGTCGAGCCGGCCGCGATGGTCAGCTTAGCCAGGGCATTCTATTTTATAGCAACAACGACTGGGCGAACCTGCGGCGCTGGGCGCGCGCCGAACAATATACGGTTGACTTCTTGCATCGCGTGTACGCCGCCGTCGCTGCGCAACTTCAAGGGCAAGCGTCCCTCGATGATCGACCAGAAGAAGCAGGAAGGAACGCCGACGCAACTTCTCCATCCAATGCACAGACGCTCTCCGGCGCGGTCGATCTGCGGCGCCTCCAGCAAGTGCTCGACAGCGATGAGACCACCTTGCGCGTGGCCGTCAGTATGCTGGAGCGCGCAGGCTTGCTGCGCCGCGGCTTTGACCTGCCTCGCGAAGTCACGATCGGTGTTCCCAGACATTTCAATCGCAAGGCGCTGGAAGAGCGCCCCATTGCGCGTTTGTTCAAAGGGCTGCAGCTCGGCCCCGAACAATCGGCCACCTTTGCGCTGTCTGACATTGCACGATTCATGCGCTGGCGCCTTGAAGAGACCGAAGTGCGGCTGCTCGAATGGCAGGATCGCGGCCTGTTTGCGCTGCGCTTCGCTCGCCGCGCCATGCACATCGAGATGCCGCCTGAGCCCGAAGATCTATATCAACGCCTGGACGCTCTACTTGCGCAATCAGAGGCCGTGGCGCTGCGACGCATCGACGACATGATCGGTTACGCCACAACAGAGAGCTGTCGTCATGGCTACATCAGCGCCTACTTCGGCAGCCCGCCGCGTATGCGTTGCAGCGTCTGCGACAACTGCACTGGCGTCCGTCCGGCCATCGAATTGCCGGAACGCCTCGAGCATCTGGTTCCGGATGACGTCGACATCGAGCCGATGATTATCGACTGTCTGATGAGCCTGCCCAAGCCGGTCGGGCGCAGCGGGCTGGCGCGCATCCTGGCCGGGTCGCTGCGGGCGCCCTTCAAGCCCGATCAGGCGCGCCATCACGGCGCGCTCAAAGCATTAGGAGAGGCAGCCGCGTTGGCGTACATCGACGACCTGATCGAGCAGAATCGCCTGCGTCAATACAGTCGCCAGGATTATCTCGTGCTGGCGCCGACGCTGCGCGGTCGCATCGAAGCGGAGGCGTGGCTGGCCGAACATCCTGAGCTGGCGCGCTATGGTGAGGCGTCTCTCACAGCGGAAGAACCTGAGCCGACGCCGACGGAGGACGCCGATCATTACACCGCCTTGCAGAAGGCGCTCTGGTCGTGGCGGCGTCGACTGGCCGAGCAGTTGGGACAGCCGCCGTATGTCGTCATGCGCAATGAGCTCATGCTGCAAATCGCAGAGACGCGGCCGCAGACGCTTGAAGAACTGGCGGCGCTGCCCGGCATGGGCGCCCAGCGCTTGCAGCACTATGGAGAAACCATCCTCGACATCATCAAGCTCCATCCGCCTCAGCCGGGCGACGAAGAAAAACTGGCGGCGCAACGAGAGGCTCGGAGGAACGACGTCGCCGCTCGCGCCGTCGTTGCTCCTGATCGATCTTCCGGCGTCGTGGCGGCGCAGATGCAGAAACAGATTTATATGCGCCTCCAGGAGTTGCGTCAGAAGCTCGCCGTCAAAAAAGGCGTCAAACCCTATATGATTGCCAGCAACGCGCTGCTGAAGACCATTGCCCAACGCGCGCCGGCGACGCTCGCAGAGCTTGACGCGATCCTCGGCTTTCGCACCAGCGCCCTGGCGCCGGAGGCCGTCCAGATTTTAACGATGATCCAAGCGGTTCGCACACATTTGCAATCTAAAGAATAAAACCAACGCGATGACCAGGCGACCGCCTGAGACCATTTTTTCGCACCCAAACACAAACAATAACAAACGATAGAGGAACAGTGCACATGAAAATCGCCAACAACGTCACCGAATTGGTTGGGAAGACCCCCCTCGTCCGCATCAACCGCATCGCCGAGGGCGCCGTCGCCACGATCGCCGCCAAGCTGGAGTTCTTCAACCCGGCCGGCAGCGTGAAAGATCGCATCGGGCTGAGCATGATCGAGGCTGCGGAGAAGGCGGGGCTGATCGGCCCCGACACGATCATCCTGGAGCCGACGAGCGGCAACACAGGCATCGGCCTGGCCTTTGTGGCCGCGGCCAAAGGCTACAAATGCACGCTCGTCATGCCGGAAACGATGAGCATGGAGCGTCGCATTCTGCTGCGCGCCTACGGCGCCGAGCTGGCGTTGACGCCCGGCTCCGAAGGGATGAAGGGCGCCATTCGCAAGGCGGAGGAAATGGCCGCCGCCGACAGCCGCTATTTCATTCCACAACAATTCATGAATCCCGCCAACCCTGCCATTCATCGCGCCACCACGGCTGAAGAGATCTGGGCGGACACCGACGGTCAGGTCGACATTCTGGTGGCGGGCGTCGGCACCGGCGGCACCATCACCGGCGTGGCTGAAGTCATCAAGCCGCGCAAGCCTTCGTTCAAGGCGATCGCCGTGGAGCCGGCGGCTTCGCCTGTGCTCTCCGGCGGGCAACCTGGGCCGCACAAAATTCAAGGCATCGGCGCCGGTTTCATCCCTGCGGTGCTCAACACCTCCATCATCGACGAAGTAATCGCGGTGAGCAACGAAGACGCCTTCGCCATGGCGCGACGCGCCGCCGCCGAGGAAGGCTTGTTGGTCGGCATCTCCTCCGGCGCCATCCTGCACGCCGCCATTCAGGTGGCGAAGCGCGCGGAGAACGCCGGCAAACTGATCGTCGCCATCGTGCCCTCGAACGGCGAGCGCTACTTGAGCACCGAGCTTTTTGCCCACTTGCGAGGGTGAATGGCCGCGCAACTTTGATAAAACTTCTTGTGAAAAAAGGCGCAAACATTACACAAAAATAACGCAAATGTGGTATATTCTCGTTGCAAAGGCGTCGTCATTCGATCGAGCCAATGCCGGGTTGAATCCATGACGAGCCGATTTCAGCGCCGGAAATTTGTGATAATTTTGACAAGTGTTCGAGCGTATGCTATAGTCCACGCAAGTTGACGCCAGACATGGTGGAGACCCCCCTTTGCGCGGACCACTGCGATGGTCTCGAACGTAGTGCAAACAACGTAGTGCAAACAATGTAGCGAGCACATTGTAAGAACGCTTGTCAGAGCCACTGCCTGAATCACAAATGTGTGTGCTGAAAAGGAGGCTGCATCCCAATGGCAGATAAAGTTGCTGATCTGAGCGGCGATGATCGCGCAAAGCGCATCGCCGAGTTGAAGGCGAAGATGCAGGCGGCTGCGCAGAAGGCTAAGGCGGCCGCTGAACATGCGCCGGAGCAACCCGCAGCGCAGACCAAGCCTCAACCCGCTCCGACGGCGGAAGCGGTGCAGGAAGCGCCTCGCCAGGAGGTCGTCGCTGAAGCACTAGCAGTAAAAGAGGGCGCCCCCGCCGGGGGATCGCCGACAAATGGATCGAGCGGAAACGGCGCCGCTGCGAAGGCGGAGGTGCTCTCTGCGGAGAAAATTGCAGCACCTGCGCCGGCTTTCGTCGAGGAGTCGCCCGAGGAAAAAGCGCGCAAAGAAATGAACCGCCGCGAATTCCTGACTTACGCCTGGGGTGGCCTGCTCGGCCTCGTCACCCTGCAGTCTGCGGTGGGGCTGTTCTTCTTCATGATGCCGCGCTTTAAGGAGGGCGAATTCGGCGGCATCTTCCGCATGGGGCCGGAATCCGCTCTGCCTGCGACCGATGCTCCGCCCCAGCCTGAAACGACCGGTAAATTTTGGCTGGTCAATACAGCGGATCAAGGTCCGCTCGCCCTCTACATGGTGTGCACTCACCTGGGGTGTCTATACAAGTGGGAACAGGCGAACAACCGCTTTGAGTGCCCGTGTCACGGCTCAAAATTCACGCGAGAAGGCTACTACATTGAAGGGCCGGCTCCGCGTTCGCTCGACCGGTTCGAGGTCACGATTGAAGAGGGTGAAGTGCTGGTGAACACCGGGCGGCGCATCCTGGGTGCGCCGGCCGCCGAGTCGCCCGCCCGCGTGATTCCGGCGTAATCTTTATTCGGTTCTGGCAAACAGCTTGTTGCATTCACTGCGAGAAGGGGTCTTATGGCTGTACAACCGGAAATTGAAAAGAAAAGTATTCTGCAGACTGTGTTGGATGCTGCGGACGACGTGTTCACCCGCCTCACCGCCGGCATTCCCGCCGCCGAGGTGCGTCGCATGATCCGGGGAGAGCCGCCCGGGCGTCCCAATCCACGGTTGAAACCCCATTCAGAAGCTTTTCTGCTGCACATCAAACCGACGTACTATCACGAGAGCGTCACGCGCTTCACGCACACCTTCAGGCTGGGCCTGCTCTCCACGTACCTCTTTTTTGTGGAGACGATCACCGGTCTGATCCTGATGATCTGGTACGCGCCCACGCCCGAGCGCGCCTATGCAGACATGATTCGCCTGCTGAGCAACGTCCCCTTCGGACAGTTCATGCGCGACATGCACCGCCTGGGCGCAGAGCTGATGGTGGCGATCGTCACGCTGCACATGGTGAGAACCTATCTGACCGGCAGTTACAAAGCGCCAAGACAATTCACCTGGTTCACCGGCGTCATTCTGCTGGTCATCACCCTGTTCTTAAGTTTCTCCGGCTATCTGCTGCCCTGGGATCAGCTGGCCTTCTGGGCGGTGACGATCGGCACATCGATGGCGGAGGCGGTGCCGCCTGCGATCGTCGGCGAGACGGTCAACCTGCTGGCGCGCGGCGCGCCGGACATCGGCGCCAACGGCCTGTTGCGCTTCTATTTGCTGCATGTGCTCTTCCTGCCGTTGTTGCTCTTCCTCTTCTTCTTTGTGCACTACTATAAAGTCGTGCACTTCGGCATCAGCTTGCCTTCCAGCGAAGAAGAGGTGGGCCAGGACACGGCGAACAAAGTGCCGGCGGATCGCCGCGTCTATTTCCTGCCAGACGTGATGATCGATGAAGCCTCCTTCCTGATCGGCTTCACAGCCCTGATGGTGCTGGCAACCACCTTCTTCTTCTCGGCGCCGCTCGAGTCGATCGCCAATCCGCAGTCGACGCCGCTGCACACGGTGGCCCCCTGGTACTTCTACTGGCTGCAGGGGTTGCTCAAGATTGCCGACAAGACGATTGCAGGCGTGATTATCCCCGGCGTCCTTTTGGTCTTGCTGGCCGCCATTCCCTACCTGGACCGCAATCCCAGCCGCCGCGCCCGCGACCGCCGCGTGGCCATCATCAGCGGCATCGTCGCCGGCATCGTCATGATCATCCTGAGCTGGATGGGCACGCCCTACTACGCCGTGCAGGCCGCCCCCGCTGTGGAGGTGGTGCAGGAGCTGATGCCTGAAGAGGGCGCCGGCCTCGTAAGGGAGATCGGCTACAAACATCTGCCGCTGGGCGTCTATGACACGCGCGAACATCCGGTCACCGATGACCCGGAATTCAATGAAGTGCTGCATGAATTTGCGGCCGCCATCGCTCGTTACGAAGAGAAGGATCCAACCTTCAACAACGCCTACGGCATCCTCAAGATCACCCAGGAACAGCCGAACCTGAAGCGCATCACCTGGGAAATTTACTGGGTCAGCCCAGAAGGCGTCGAAGATCGCTTTATCAGAACATTCTTCCTGCACAAAGACTCTCTGTACTGGGAGCAATACGGGCTGAAGAACTTTAGCTTCCTCCGCCCGGCGACAGAGGAGTAAACCAGAGCCATGAAGCAACCATGGTATAGCTTTCTGTACGTTCGTTCGCCGATTGTAAAGATCAGCCTGGCGATTGCGTCTCTGCTGTTGATGATCGTCCTGTTTCTCTTCATGGGACTGATCGAAGAGCAGCGCATGGAGGCGCAGACCGCCAACTGGATCGGTCGGGAAATCGAAAAGGGCGCCGAGCTGTACGCCAACAACTGCTATAACTGCCACGGCGTCGACGGCAAGGGCTTGCCGGGTGTAGCGCCTGCGCTTCATAGCAAATATTTCTTCACCCAACGTCTCAAAGATATCGGCTGGACCGGCTCGCTGCACGACTACGTGGCGCTCACCGTGGCGGCGGGGCGCCCCTCCAAAGTGCAATCCCAGTGGGCCGTGATGATGCCCACCTGGAGTCAGCGCTATGGCGGCCCCTTCCGCGACGATCAGGTGCAGGCGGTGACAGCCTTCGTCTTAAATTGGGAAGAGGATGCGCTGAAACAAGGGACGCCCGACAACCCCGATCCATGGCAGCCCTTCCTCGATGCACCGTCCAAGGCGACGGCGGAAGAGGGCGCTGCGCCTGCTGCGGAAGTCACGCCAGAGCCCACCGGGCCAAGGCCGCCGCAGGAGCTGTTCGTCAGCATGGGGTGCGTAGGCTGTCACAACCTCGACCAGCCGCAAACGCCCACCAACCGCGGACCCGTCGGCCCCAACCTGGGCAACCTCCACGAGACGGCGGGCACCCATGGGATGGATGCTTTCACCTACGTGCACGACAGCATCGTCAACCCCAACGCCTACATCGTGGAAGGCTACACAGCCGGCATCATGCCGTCTAACTTCGCCGAGCGAATGAGCGAGGAGGAGATCAACGCCCTGGTCGAATGGTTGCTCGACCCCAACCGGCAGCGATGACGCCCATCGTCTTGTCCAGCAGATGGTGAACCTCGAATGGGGCGGCTGGTTGCCAGCCGCCCCATTCTTATGGATGCTTACGGGGCTATAAGGTCCGTTATGTCAAAAGAATATCAACTGACCCGTGATCCGTTTTTCTACCTGATGGCCGCGCTTTTCGCCCTCTTCACAACCGGGCTCTCTGCCATCCTCGGGCAGTTGCGCTTCATGCCGATCAGCCAGACGATCGTGTTGACCCTTTTCATGGCGCTGGCCCTGCGACGCCATGACCTGCGCGCGGCGCTCGCCGTAATTGCGCTCTGGTTGGCGACTTCGATGCTCGTGTTGATCCTTCTCACCCTGTTTGCGCCGGCCCAGATCGAACGCGCCTTCGCCGATGGCTTTTTGCATCGGGCGGCGTTTTCGGAATGGTACTTCGCCGGTTCTCCGCTGCCGGCGAGCTTTGCAGCGGCGCCGCTGGCGAAAACGCTCGAAGTGGTGGGGATCACGGTCGGTTCGCTTTTCACCGGCGGCCTCGTGGGCGTCTGGTCGCTGGTGCGGCTGGCGAACCTGACGGCCTTCAGCGCCGGTCACCTGCTCGGCGTGCTCGAAAGCCCGCTGTGGATTTTCGTGGCGCTGCCCATCTGGAGTATCCTGCAACTGGTCGGGGCGACCGGCCTGGTTGCGCTGTGCGCCGAGCCGATCCTGGTGGATCGCTTTGCGTTCGGGCGATGGCTGCAACGACGTCGCCGCGAGCTGCTCATCTTCGGCGCTATCTACGCAGTGGGGTTGGCGGCGGAAGCGGTGTTGCCCGCTTTCTGGCACTTTCACAGTTGAGGCCGCCTGCACCGGGAATAGACTCAACGCAAAGGAAGAGCGAAAAGACGGGCGTGCTCGGCGACATTTTCCTTGTTGTTGATGCTGTCAAGCGCAGCGCCTGCTAAGAAAACGACGCAAATGCGCATCAAACGAGTCGTCATCCAGGGTTTCAAAACCTTTGCGCGGCGCACCGAGTTCATCTTCGATCCCGGTGTGACCGCAGTGGTCGGGCCGAACGGCAGCGGCAAAAGCAACATCGTGGACGCCATCCGCTGGTGCCTGGGCGAGCAGAGCTTCAGTCTGCTGCGCTCGCGCAAGACCAGCGACGTGATCTTCTCCGGCAGCGACAAGAAATCGCGGCTCAACCTGGCCGAGGTGACGATCACGCTCGACAACAGCCAGGGCGAAGCGCCCCTCGACTACGCCGAAATCGAGATCACCCGCCGCGCCTATCGAGACGGCGACAACGAATACCTGCTCAACGGACAGCGCGTGCGCCTGCAGGACATTATCGACATCCTGGCGCCCACCGGCCTGGGCAAACGCACCTACTCCGTGATCGGCCAGGGGTTGATCGACCGCGCCCTGAGCATGGCGCCGGAGGAGCGTCGCTCGCTCTTCGAGGAAGCGGCCGGCATCAGCGGCTATCAGATCAAACGCGCCACCGCCGTGCGCCGACTGGAGGCCACGCAGCAGAATCTGACGCGCGTGCGCGATATTCTCGCCGAACTCAGCCCGCGATTGGGCTATCTGCGTCGGCAGGCCGAGCGCGCCCGCGAGCGCGAACAGATTGCCCGCGACCTGCAGGCGTTGCTGCGCGAATGGTACGGCTATCGCTGGCACGCGACGCTGCGCATGGTCGAGCAACATCACGCCGCCGAAGCGGCGCAGCGGCGCGAAGTCGCAGACCGCCAACAACAACTCGCCGCCATCGGCGCAGCCATTGCGCAACTGCGGCAGGCGCAAGGCGAAGCTCGCGCTCAACTCGCAACCCTCCACGCCGAGAGCAGCGAGCTTCACCGTCAGGCCGAGGCGACGGCCCGCGATCTGGCCGTCGCCCAGGAGCGGCTGCGCCAGCTGCAAGCGCGCAGCGAGGACGCCACCCGCGAGCTGGCGCCGCTCGATGTGCAACGGACGGCGCTGGCCGAACGGCTGGAGGAATTGCGCCGCAACGTGGAAAAGGCCGAAGACGAGGTGCGCAAACAAGCGCGCCTCGTGGAGGAGACGCAAAACGCCGTCGGGGTGCAACAAGAGGCGCGCAGTCGTCTCGCGGCGCAGCAGGAGACGCTGCGCCGCACGCTGACGCAACGACAGCGGCGCCGCGCCGAAATCGCCGGCCTTCTGGAACAGATCGCCGAACGCAGCGCTGCGCTCGAAGTCGAGCGCAGCCAACAGCAGCAGGCGCTCGTTGAGGCGCGCCGCGCCCAAGCGACGGCCGAAGCTGCGCTGGCCGAGGCGGAAAAAACGCTGCAGACGATCGAGCAGGAAGCGCACGCCCATCAATCTGAAATCGCTGTGCTCGAAGCGGAAATCTCGGCGCTGCAGCAGGAGCAACGCAACGCCGAAAACGCCCGCCAGGAAGCCGACCGCACTTTAGAGCGTCTGAAAACTCGCCAAGACCTGTTGCAGCGGCTTCAGCGCGAAGGCGCAGGCTATGCAGGGGGCGTGCGCGCCGTCTTACAGGCGCAGGCGAACGGCCGGCTGCGCGGCGTTTTGGGGACGGTCGCTGCGCAGCTGCGCGTGCCGCCTCACCTGGATAAAGCCATAGAAACCGCGCTGGGCGCCGCCCTGCAGAACGTCATCACCCAAAGCTGGGAGGACGCAGCCGCCGCCATCGAGCTGCTCAAGGAGCAGCGCAGCGGTCGCGCCACCTTTCTGCCGCTGGATCGACTGCATGTGCAACCGCCGATTCCGGCGCCCAAACGTTCCGGCATTCTGGGCCTCGCCCTCGAACTGGTGGACTACGCGCCGGCGGTCGAAGCTGCCATGCAGCAGTTGCTCAACCGCGTCTGGGTGGCGGAGACGCTCGCCGCCGCGCGCGCGGCGCTGGACGCATACAGAGGCAACGCGCGGCCGACCGTCGTAACGCTGGAAGGCGAGATCATTCGCCCGGGCGGCGCAGTGACCGGCGGCAGCGAAGGAGGTCGGGGGGACGACTCGCTGCTGGCGCGTGAGCGCGAGCTGCGCGAGCTGCCCGGTCAGATCGAGCGCGCCTCGGCTCTTCTACGAGAACGCGCAGAAGCGTGCAGCAAACTTGCAGGCGAAATCGAAACGAAACGCATCGAAATCACCCGACGACAACAGGCGCTCGCCGAGCTGGCGCGGCGAGAGCGTCAGCTGCGCGGGCAACTGGAAGAGCTGCGCCGGCAAGTGGACCGCAGCGTGCAGATGCAGCGCTGGCGCAGCGAGCAGATGGCGCAGGCCGACGCAGAATGGCAGACGCTGGTCGAACGCAGGGCTGCGCTGGACGCAGAGGCGACCGAGGTGGAGCGGCAGGAGCAGGAGAGCCTGCAGGCGCTCGGCGCACTGGAGGCGGAGCTGCAGGCGGCGGACGCCGATGCGCTGCTACAGGAGCTGGCCAATCGTCGCGCCGCCGAGGCCGAGGCGCAGGGGCACCTGCGCAGCCAGCAGGCGCTGCTCGAGTCGACGAGACGCACGTTGCAAGACGTTGAGCTCCAAATGCGCAACAAAGAGCAGCAGATCGCTGCGCTTAACGCCGAGATGGAGACGCTGCGCCGGCGGATCGAACTCTTGACGCGCACCGAAGAGACGCTCAGCGCCCAAATCGAGGCTCTGCAGCAACGCATTGCACCGGTGGAGCAAACGTTGCATCGCCTGGAGGCGCAACAGGCGGAGGAAGAACAGCGCGAACGCGCGCAGCAACAGGCGTTGCGTCAGGCGGAGAGCCACCTCAACCAGGCGCTTTTACAGTTGCAGCGCAGCGAAGACGCGCTACAACAGCTTCGCAGCGAGATCGAAGCCGATCTAGGGCTTGTCCTGCTGGAAGAAAGCGCCGACGTCGCCTATCAACCGCCGCTGCCGTGGGACGCCGTGGTGCAACAATTGCCGGTGGTCGAAAGTGCGCCGGAGTCGCTGGAGGCCGAGGTGCGCGAGATGCGCGCGCGGCTGGCGCGGCTGGGCGGCGTGAATCCCGAAGCCCCGCGCGAGTACGAGGAAGCGGCGGAACGCTTCGAGTTTCTTTCCACCCAGTCGCAGGACCTGGAGGCCGCCTCCGCCGACCTGCAGAAGGTGATCAGAGAGTTGGATGACCGCATGGAGATCGAGCTGCGGCGAACGTTCGAGGCGGTGGGCAAGGAGTTTACGCGCTTCTTTCAGCAGCTCTTCAACGGTGGAACCGCCCATCTGGAGCTGACCGAACCGGACAACATCAGCCAGAGCGGCGTGGAGATCATCGCCAGGCCGCCGGGAAAGCGGCCGCAAAGTCTGGCGCTGCTCTCCGGCGGCGAGCGGGCGCTGGCGGCCTGCGCCCTGATCTTCGCCATTCTGCGCGTCAGCCCGACGCCCTTCTGCGTGTTGGACGAAGTCGACGCCGCGCTCGATGAAGCCAACGTCGATCGCTTCCGCCTCACCGTGGAAGAGCTGAGCCGCGACACGCAGTTCATCATCGTGACGCACAACCGTCGCACCCTGGAAGGCGCCAATGCGATCTACGGGGTGACCATGGGCGCCGACGGCGTCAGCCGCGTCATCAG
>Ga0116210_1000400_pt1 | contig 44068 bp, 39 predicted proteins | sample TshhotsprinmetaG_FD_94483 | JGI IMG/M metagenome (GOLD analysis project Ga0116210, IMG submission 94483) | Hot spring microbial communities from South Africa to study Microbial Dark Matter (Phase II) - Tshipise hot spring metaG | ecosystem: Environmental > Aquatic > Thermal springs > Hot... | reverse complement strand
TTGCCCTTCTGGAAAATGAATTGTGCATCCAAGCCGCTCTAATAGCTCTACCGTCGCTTTTCCGACATTGACGTGAAATAAATCGACTAAACATGTAACGAATAATGTAACGTTCATCCCCGAACCCCTTTCGAAAACGTTTTCTTTTCCTTCACTTTACATGCAATTGCCAAATTAGTCAACCGGTCATCTGATGAGTAAGTGTGGAGGGAGCCCCTCCGTTATGAACGTATGTAATCAGAAAGCACTTTTTCCACATGTCCTAAATGGTCTTTCATTCGCTCTTGCGCAAGTTCGATGTTTTGTTCGCGAATCGCTTCAAAAATGGCGATATGGTCTTCAAGCAACTGCTCCGTCGTCGCTTGTTTCGCGAACAGCCAAATGCGGCGTGTTTCGCGCATCGTTTCCATCATCATGCCTGACACGTTGTTCATTAAGCTAACTAACAGCGGATTTTTCGTCGCCGCCGCAATCGCCATATGAAATAAAAAGTCGGCCTGTTCCCCAAGTTCTTCATTGCCGATCGCCTCACGCATTTGCGTAAGAGCGCTTTGCATCGCGCGCAAATCTTCTTCCGTCCGTTTTCGCGCCGCCACTCCCGCTGCGCCAACTTCAAGCAATTTACGCACTTCTAATAAATGGGCAACGTCTTCTTTATTCATCAGCACAGCAGCAGAAATCGGAAACGACAACATCGCCGGATCAAATTCGCGCACATATGTGCCTTCCCCTTGCTTCATTTCAATGAACCCCATCGCCCTAAGCGCCGTTAACGCTTCGCGAATCGCCGCGCGACCAACTTGAAAGTTTTCGGCAAGCTGCTGAACGGAGTCGAGTTTATCTCCGGGCTTTAACTGTCCCGTTTGAATCATATGTAAAATGGCTTCGGCTACTTCTTCATATATTTTTTTCGGCTTAATTTGTTTGTACACATTGTCCACCCCATCATCTCCTGATTTACTCCCCCACACAAATAGAATATCATATCATATTTTTGTACAAAAGAAGTGTGAAAAATTTTTAAATTTTTGTATTGAAAAATGATTGCGCTTACATTATGATATACTCATCAGATGATTGTATGACCTTATGAGGAGGGGATAAGGAATTACGTCATCACATATTGTTATATCATTCACATAAACAAAGGGGGATGTATATGAGCATCGGTGTGTTATCATTTATCGCACTATTGCCAATTTTAACAGTTTTCTTATTTCTCGTCGTGCTGAAATGGCCAGCGAGCCGCGCGATGCCTGTTGCGCTCGTCGTCACCGCCGCTATTGCCCTATTTGTTTGGGGCACGAAAATGAACGTTGTCGCCGCTGCAAGCGTCAACGGTATGAAAACGGCGATTGAAATTATGTTTATCGTCTTTGGCGCGGTATTGCTTTTAAATACGGTGAAAGAAAGCGGCGCGATTGAAACGATTCGCCAAGGATTTATTCACATTTCGCCAGACCGCCGCATTCAAGCAATTATTATCGCTTGGTTGTTCGGCTCGTTTATTGAAGGTGCAGCAGGGTTCGGTACGCCAGCTGCCATCGCTGCCCCGCTTCTTGTCGCAATCGGTTTTCCTGCGATGGCTGCCGTATTAGTTGCGCTTATTATTCAAAGTACGCCTGTTTCTTTCGGAGCAATCGGTACGCCGATTCTCGTTGGAGTTAATACAGGGCTTGCGAACCAAGAAGCGGTTATGAAAGCGATTGGCGATATGGAGTTTACGGATTATTTGTTGCAAATTGCCGCAAACGTCGGCATCATTCATGCGTTAGTCGGAACGTTCATTCCGCTCATTATGGTCGGCATGATGACGCGCTTTTTCGGTAAAAATCGTTCGTTCCGTGAAGGATTGCGCGTATGGAAGTTTGCGTTGCTTGCCGGATTGGCGTTCACCGTTCCGTACGCGATCATCGCAAACGTGCTCGGACCAGAGTTTCCATCGTTAGTCGGGGCGTTAATCGGCCTGATGATCGTCGTACCAGCCGCAAAAGCAGGCTTGTTTATGCCAAAAGATACGTTTGACTTTGAAAAGCGGATCGAGTGGGAACAAGAATGGATCGGCCGCTTAAACAACGAACAAGTGAACTTGCAACAAGGAAACAAGCGCATTTCGCTTTTGAATGCATGGTTCCCGTACGTATTAGTTGCGATTTTGCTCGTCATTACGCGCACAGTAACGGAAGTAAAAACATTTTTAACAGGAGAAAGCGTCACCATTTTAATCGACAACGTGTTTAACTCCGGCATCGCGATTAAATCGACGCCACTTTACTTGCCAGGTACAATTTTCTTAATCGTTTCGCTCATCACATACGTGTTACATCGCATGGATGCAAAAAGCTACAAAAAAGCGTTTAGCGATTCATTTAAAACGGCATTAAGCGCAGGTTCGGCGCTCATTTTCGCCGTGCCAATGATCAACATTTTCATTAACTCCAAAACAGAAGAACTTGCAAGCATGCCGCTCGTTTTAGCTGAAGGGGTATCGCACATCGCCGGTTCAGCATGGCCGGTCGTTGCGCCGCTCATCGGTGCGCTCGGCGCGTTTATCGCGGGAAGTAACACATTTAGCAATATGATGTTCTCCCTCTTCCAGTTCGGTACGGCAGAAAGCATCGGCTTATCCGCTTCAGGCGCTGCGGTTGTCGTCGCGCTGCAAGCTGTTGGCGGAGCAGCAGGAAATATGATTTGCGTCCATAACGTCGTCGCTGCTTCTGCAACCGTCGGCCTCGTCGGTCAAGAAGGAAGTTTAATTCGCAAAGCGCTCATTCCGATGACGTATTACATTTTAGCTGCAGGTATGCTTGGCATGGGCTTCATCGTCGGCGGCTTCAACATATGGTTCATTTTATACGCCGTCGTCGTCATCGCTTTCATCTTCTTTATGATGTCAAACCGCGGCAAAACGAAAAAAGCAGAAAAACAAATTTCTGCATAACATAAAAGAGGGTGTCCTACGAGAAGGGCACCCTTTTTCCCTTCCCTTCCGATATGATATAATAGCTTGTTACAACCTACATATGAAGGAGTCGTTTGCAGTGAACATTATCTGTACAACGTTAAATGCGAAATATATTCATACAAACTTAGCGATTCGGTATTTGAAAGCATACGCCGCACCGGAGTTTCATGTGCAGCTCGTCGAATATACGATTAAAGACCCTGTGTTAAATATCGTCACCGATTTATACCGCCGCAAGCCGGATGTCGTTGGATTTAGCTGTTACATTTGGAACATTGAACAGACGATTGAAGTCGTTCAGCTATTAAAAAAAGTGCATCCGAACGTTACGATCGTCGTCGGTGGACCGGAAGTGTCATACGACGTTGCTTATTGGCTTGAGCGCGTACCACAGTTTGATTATATCGTCATCGGCGAAGGAGAAGAAACGTTTAAACAGCTTCTAACGGCGCTTCATCGCGGTGAAGATGTCGCAACGATCGCTGGACTTGCCTTTCACAAAGACGGCAAACCGGTCATCAATCCGCAACGAAATAAAATCAATTTAGCGAATATGCCGTCGCCGTTTCGCTTTCCAGAAGATATTCCGCATTTGTCCAAGCGCGTCACATACGTGGAAACGAGCCGCGGCTGTCCGTTTAGCTGTCAATTTTGTTTGTCGTCCATTGAAGTTGGTGTGCGCTATTTTGACCGTGAAAAAATAAAAGAAGATTTACGCTACTTAATGAAACATGGCGCGAAAGTCATTAAATTTGTCGATCGCACGTTTAACATTAGCCGCAGCTATGCGATGGATATGTTTCAATTTTTAATTGACGAACACGTGCCGGGCGTCGTCTTTCAATTTGAAATTACAGCGGATATTATGCGTCCAGAAGTGATCGAGTTTTTAAACCGTGAAGCGCCGCCGGGACTGTTTCGCTTTGAAATTGGCGTGCAATCGACGAACGATGAAGTCAATAAACTCGTCATGCGGAAACAAAATTTTGATAAGCTTACCCGAACGGTTACGATGGTAAAACAAGGTGGAAAAATTGCGCAACATCTCGATTTAATTGCCGGACTCCCTGAAGAAGATTACACATCGTTTCGAAAAACGTTTAACGACGTGTTTGCCCTTCGCCCTGAAGAATTGCAGCTCGGGTTTTTAAAAATGTTGCGCGGCACAGGACTGCGCCGTCAAGCAGACGAGTACGGCTACGTCTTTATGGATCGGGCACCGTATGAAATGTTGCGCAACCGCGTGCTGTCATTTGACGACGTCATTCGCTTAAAACAAGTAGAAGATGCGCTTGAAAAATATTGGAACGACCATCGCATGGACGAGACGATTGAATATATCGTCACCCATTTATTTGACACACCGTTTGACTTTTTCCAATCGTTCGGCACGTATTGGGACGAACAAGGATGGGCGCGCATCGGACATCAGCTTGAAGATTTATTCCGCCGTCTCTATTCGTTTTTACAAACGTTACACACGAACGACTTGCCGATCGTCGAAGCGCTCATGAAATACGACTATTTGCGCAATCAAAAGCAAAAACCGCGCAAACCGTGGTGGGACGAAAAAACGGACAAGAGTGCGCGCGCGCGCGTATACGAAAAACTGTCCGAACAACCGCATCTTCTTTCCCTAAGCGAAAAAGAATTATTTAAACATACCGTCGTCGAAATGATTCCTTTCGACTTGCCGCATTATTTACAAACGAAACAAGTGCGCCTGTGCAACATGGCGATGATCGTTTACTTTAACCAATCGACGATGAAAGCAGAGACGTATAGTTTAGAGATGGAGACGAATTGACAAATCATTTATTGAGGTTTTATAATTTCAACTATAAGAAAGATTTAAAGTGTGGGAAGGACATCATTTAGGGATGTTCCTTACTAGAGAAGATAGCTATCGAATGTTCGGAATTCGATAGCTTAGAGATGATGTAAAAAAGCGCCAGCTCCTCATGCTAGCGCTTTTAGTCATATTTAGGGAGAGACATCTTTCTTCTTCACTTCTTCTAACAGCTCGATCACTTTATGCGCATTGATGTCGCCTTGTTCGCTCCCGAATTCTTCCTTTAATATATCGCTTGGAATTGGAATCGTTTTCCCTGCTTGTTTATTTTTCATGTTCCTTGCCGTCCTTTTTTCGAGTTTCGGTTTGCCCCTCGGCTCATATCTTCGCCACCAGCATATTGTGCAGCAAATTCATCTTTCGGCATGCTTTCCGTCGGCGTTTGGTTATTTGTTTTCGCTGCATCATGTGTCACTTTTCTTTTCATCACGTTCCACTCCTTTGTATGCAATCAATATAATGTCTTCACCTGTTTGTTGCCGAAGCGTTTGTTCCCATTGTTGCACTTGGGCGATGTCGCGCTCATGCAACTGTGCAATTGAAAAACGCATATGAATCCCCCCTCACAAATAATGTCATGCAAAACGACATATTTTATACGTTGTTAAGCCACATTAATAGCGAGGTGATGATGGATGGAAAAAGAGATCGAATCGCCAATTTTGGACGAAACGCAGCCGCATCAAATACATGCTCCGTCGTTTAAAGGAACGGGCATGCGCATGCAGCCGCCTTTTGTGAACAAATATGGCGTCGTCATCGGCGACAGTAAATACAATTCACCACATTCTCCGCTCAATGAATGGAGCGATGAAACAGACCCGAGCATTATGGCTGGGGACGAATGGGTGCACCCGACGAACGACATCGGCTGGAACACGCCTGAAAACCGTGCGCAATTAGAAAAAAAACGAAGCGAAAACGCTCCGTTTATTCATCCAGACAAAGACGTCGGATATGGAGCGGATTGACACATTCCCCTTCTCGTTGCCATACAATGAATAAACAATAGTATGACGAGGTGGAAACGTGGATCGAGAATGGATTCAGTTGATGAAAGTGTTAGGTATTGGGGTGATTGTGACAGGATATGCGATTGTGTTTATTAGCGAATATCGTGAATGGGAAGAAATTAAAAGAATGAAAGGTGGGAGGCTATTTCCCACCTGTAAACGAAATGCCTTTAACAAAGTAGCGATTGAAAAACGCATAAATGACTAATACAGGCATCGTAAACACCATTGACGCCGCCATAATGTAGTTCCAATAGCTAATATATTGCCCTTTAAAGCTATTTAACCCTAACGGCAACGTGAACAGTTGCGGATCGGATAAAATGATAAGCGGACGCATAAAGTCGTTCCACGAGCCCATAAAGACGAAAATGGCTTGCGCGGCAAGCGCTGGTCGAGCAAGCGGCAGCACGATGCGGAAAAACGTACCGATGCGGCTTAACCCATCTAGCGCTGCCGCTTCTTCTAATTCTTTCGGGAAGTTAATGAAAAATTGGCGCATCATAAAAATAAACGTCGCGTTAACCATCGCTGGTACAATCATACCTTGATACGAGTTCAACCAACCGAGCTGTTTTAAAATTAAATAGTTCGGAATCATCGTCACTTGCGCTGGAATCATTAATACAGCAAGCACGATCATAAAAATAGTACGTTTTCCTCGGAAATGAAGGCGAGCGAGCGCATACCCTGCCATTGAGTTAAACATTAAATTCAAAATCGTCACCGTCACCGCGATAATGACGCTATTCATAAACCAACGCGGAAACAGCTCTTGTTCAATGAAAATTTGTTTATAATTATCGAGCGTAAAATCTTTCGGGATAAAGCTCATCGAACCGCTCACAATTTCCTCAAGCGTTTTAAACGATGACGAAAGCGCCCATAAAAACGGAATCATCGTCACGATCGCATATAATACGAGAATCGTATATAATGATGCTTTACCTAATCGCATGTCCTTCCCTCCTAATAAAGCGACTCTTCTTTTGAAAACTTCCGCTGCAACCATGTCGCAAGTAAAATGACGATCGCTAACGCAAACGCTAATGCAGCCGCATATCCCATCGTGCCAAACGATTTAAACGCATATTGATAAATCAGAAGGACAACCGTTAACGTCGCGTTGTTCGGACCACCTGAACCGCCAGAGAAAATGTATGACTGGTCAAATAGTTGGAACGTACCGATTAACCCCATAATGACGACGAACGATGTGACAGGCTTTAAATACGGAACGGTGACGTACCAAAATTTATGCCAAGCGTTTGCCCCATCTAGCTCAGCCGCTTCATACAATGAATCCGGAATATCTTGCAGCGCGGCTAAATAAATGACCATAAAAAACGGGGCCGTCGACCAAATGTTCATTATCATAATCGCATTTAACGCCACAGACGGATCGCCAAGCCAGTTGTACGTTGGCAAACCGAAAAACTTGAGCACGTGGTTAACAAGACCGTTTTGGTTATACATCCACATAAAAATAAGCGTCAAAACGGCGGACGATGTTAACGTCGGTAAAAAGTAAACGATGCGGAAAAACTTTTCTCCTTTTAAACCGGCATTAAGCGTCGCTGCTAAAACGAGCGCTAACATCGTTTGCGTCGGCACGACAATCGCCACGTATTTTACCGTATTCCAAAGCGCAATTTTTGCTCGTGTATCTTCTAATATACGTGTAAAGTTATCAAACCCGACAAATTGAAAACTTGTCGTCCCTAACAACTGCACTTTATGAAACGATAAATAAATCGCAAATAAAATCGGACCAATGACAAATAAAAGAAGAACAAATAACGTCGGTGCTAATAGCGTATATGCCGTTCCTGCTTCTCTCCATCGCTTACGAGTAAACATATTTTCATCTCCTTTTGTCGTGCTATTCGCCTCTTTCAAGTGAAGATTGTGCAACACTTCACTTGAAAGAAGGGAACAGCGAGGGGAGCCCCCCTCAGCCGTTACTTCGCTTCAATTTCTTTATTCGCAATGTCTTGCGCTTTTTTGAGCGCTTCGTCAAGCGGTTGTTCACCTAAAAACGCGCTCACAAATTGGTTGTTAAAGTTGTTCATAATAATCGGTAAGTTCGTACCGTTTTGCCATACGGTCGCATACGGCGCTCCCGCAACAAGTGCCGCGCGCAATTCATCTTTGTCGTATCCTAACTCAGCCGCAACAGATTTGCGCGTTGGCAATGCAAATCCTTTACTCGTCCAAATTTTCATTCCTTCTTTTCCTGTTAAAAATGAAATGAGTTTCCAAGCTGCTTCTTTCTTTTGCGAATCTTTGTTCATGACGTAAGCAACTGTGTATGCCATCGTTCCTTTTTTCCCGTCAATTGTTGGCACTTCCGCTGTGCCGAACTCCGTATTTGGGAACGTTTCTTGTAAAAATGGAATCGCCCAGTTTCCTTCAATAACCATCGCTGCTTTTTGTTGACCGAACATTTCACCGCCCCAGCCGGCGCCAACTTCGCTCGGTTGCGCCGCTGATTTATCTTTTAAACGCATATCAACAATTGGTTGCAACGCCTCAACGACTTTCGGATCGGCAAAGCTCGCTTTGTTATCTGTGACGACTTTGCCGCCTTTTGATTCCGCAATGTAGTATAAACGCGCTAATTCCGGCGCAGCTCCGAAGCCGTACACTTCTGTTCCTTTCGTTAATTTTTTCGCCGCCTCGCGCAACTCGTCCCACGTTTTCGGCACGTCTAATCCCGCTTCAGCAAACATTTTTTTATTGTAGAAAAGCGCTAACGTCGAATAGTCTTTCGGGAAGCCGTATATTTTGCCGTCCGGGCCTTTGAACGCATCAAGAAGCGGTTTTTCAAAGTCATCAATGTCAAAATCATCTGTCACATAGTCATCGAGCGGCTCTAATACGCCTGTTTCAATCATCGCCGGCGCTTCAAACGCATCTAAATAAAATACGTCTGGACCTTCGCCACCAATGAGCCGCGTTTTAATGACATCCATATATTGATCGGAAATGACTTCATGTTTTACTTTAATGTTCGGATATGTTTTCTCAAACTCGTCTAACGTTTGCTTTAACAATTTTTGTTCCATCGGGTTGCCGCCCCAGCCGGCGAGCGTTACTTCAACTTGTTCCTCTTTCGTTTCGCCTTTGTTTTCATTGTTTGCTGTTTTTTCGTCGTTGCCACATCCCGCTAAAACGCTTCCAAAAAGCATTGTCGATATACCGACAGTTAACCATGTTTTGTTCATTCATAAGACCCCTTTCTTATTTGTATTCGTATATGGAAGGGAGACGAACTCCCTTATTCCCGATAAAATGCACGTACGATGGCGTCATATGTTAAATCTTTTGTCGTTTCGACGATGTAGTCCGCTTCTTTTAACGCTTCACGATCGCCAACGCCGACCGCAAACATGTGTGCTGCTTTAATGGCCGCCACCCCTGCTTGCGCATCTTCTACTCCGACGCACATGGACGGATGCACACTTAGCTGCTCGGCCGCCGTCAAGAAAATTTCTGGGTGCGGCTTGCTATGTTTTACGTTCGCCGCATCGACGATCGTATCGAAATACTCACCAATTTGTAATCGTTCGATGACGGTGAACGCGTTTTTACTTGCCGATGCTAAACCGATTTTTATATGATTGCGCTTTAGTTCGCGCAACAAATCGAAAATTCCAGGAAGTATATCGTCTGGCGTCATGCGCGCAATGAGCTGTTTATAATGTTCATTTTTTTTATAGGCAAGCGCTTCTTTTTCTTCGGCTGTATAGCGATCCGCTTGGCCGCCGAGCGCTAAAATGCGCTCGAGCGACTCCATGCGGCTTACCCCTTTTAATTGCTCGTTAAACGTGCGGTCAATCGCAATACCTAACTCTTCTGCGAGCTGCTTCCACGCGATAAAATGATGCTCTGCCGTATCGGTAATGACGCCGTCTAAATCAAAAATGACTGCTTTCAACTCTTTATTCATTTCGTCAAACCCTTTCATACAAGTGGAATCGTTACTTCGTCTGTCACTTCGTATCGTGTCCCGAACACGTCAAACGTCACAACATCGTGAACGTTCGTCACTTTTTTCACGATAAGCTCCTCATGCGTCACCGTTACTTCTAACCGATCGCCGCGCCAATATATCGGGAACGATAACTTTTTCCATTGTTTCGGCAGCTTGGGATGAATGCGCAATTTCCCATCAAGCATGCGCACGCCGCCAAATCCGCATACGACAGACTGCCATATGCCGCCGATCGACGCGGTATGCATGCCGTGATCCGATGATTTCATATTCGGTCCTAAGTCGATGCGCGCCGCTTGTTCAAACAATGCATACGCTAACTCGCGATCGTCCATATCGCTCGCTAAAATGCAATGCGTCGATAAGCTGAGCGAAGAGTCGTGCAACGTTTTTGGCTCATAGTAATTCCAGTTCGCTCGCTTCACTTCGTTTGGAAACTTATTTTCTAGCAAGTAAAACAACACCATAATGTCGGCTTGTTTAGATACTTGCATGTTGTTCACTTGTTCAAGATTGTAGTCTTCAAAAATCGTACCGACGCGCGTTTGCTTTTTATATTTCGTTAAGTCGATCATTTGTTTCGATAAATACGTATCGTCTTGCGGAATGACGAGATCTTCTTCGCGCGGCTGCGGCAAGTAAATCAAATCGACTTTTTCCTTCCATTTTTTATACGCTTCATGAACGTTTATTTTTTCCGCTAGCGCATCAAGCAGCGCCAGGTTCGTCTCTTTTAATCTTTCATAATAGCGAATGGCCGTTTCGATATTCCAATGCGCCATATAGTTCGTAAAAGCGTTGTTGTTGACGTGCTCTTTATATTCGTCTGGACCGATGACGTCGTTAATATGATATTGTTGTTTTTCTTCGTTCCACTCCAGCCGGCTCGCCCAAAACGTCGCCGTATCAAACAACATTTCGTATCCGTAGCGCTCCATAAAGTCGTCATCGCCTGTGATTTTGTAATATTGCCATACCGCAAAGGCGATGTCGCTCGTAATATGTTGTTCAATAAAGCCAGACCAAATTTTCGTCGCTTTTCCTGTAACGATATCTACCGCTCCCCATACCGGCGTCTCTTCATCGCCTGTAAACGCCGACTCCCACGGATACATCGCTCCTTCGTATCCGTTTTGTTTCGCTTTTCGACGCGCCCCTTCAATCGTGTTGTAACGATATTCAAGCAAGCTGCGGGCAATATGCGGGAACGTGTATGTGAAAAACGGTAAAATGAAAATTTCCGTATCCCAAAACGAATGACCTTTATATCCTTCCCCTGTTAATCCTTTCGCCGCAACACCAAAACGTGCGTCGTGTGCCGGCGTCATAATGATTAAATGATAATGCGCAAAACGGATGGCGAGCTGGTCAAATTCGTTTTCACTTTCGATCGTAATGTTCATTTGCTCCCAACGTTTTTTCCATTCCGAAACGTTTTCGGAAAAGAGCGCATCATACCCTTTCTTCGCTTCTTCTTTTAAGTCGTTTAGCGCATCTTGACGCATAACATCTAAACTGTATGCGTCATGGTCGTACGCTTGATCGCGGCTCGTATACACGTTAGCAAGCTTTTCAAGCGTCAACGTCTCTCCTCGCTTCACATCAAACGCCACTTGAATAAACACTTTGCGGCGATCGATCGCCATGCGCGGCTCTTTTTCTACTTCTTTTCCGTCGATCATGTAGCGATGTACAGCGTTGACGACAAAATCAATTTTTGATTCCGTTGTCGTTTGAATGAGCTGTAAATATTTTTTATTGAAAATGCGCTTTTCCCCTTCATGAAAATGTTGCGCACCGCTATTTGTCATTTGCCCGTTAATGCCGGATGTGATGTGAATGTGCGCATCGCCATCGAGCGGCTTGATCTCGACTTTCATGCCGATCAAATGCAAGTTTTTCAGCGATACAAATCGGCGAAACGTCAGCTCAAACTTCTCCCCTTGCGCGCTTTCCCATACGACGTAGCGCACAAGTTCCGCATCTTTTATATTTAAATCGCGGCGATAATGAATGATTTTCCCTTTTTCGAGCGAAAACTTTTCGCCGTTTACCCAAATGTCTAACTCAACAACATCTGGTCCGTTCGGCAGTTCTGTCACTTCATATTCGTCAAACTTGTTAAACGTTCCAGCAACGAACAAGTTGCGCACTTGCCCGACGTACGATTCTTCCGTCGCCGAACGAAGTCCCATATACCCGTTGCCAAGCGCCATAATCGCTTCGCACTTCCCAAGCGCATGCGGGTTGAATGCGACCTCGGAGACGATCCAATTTTTATACTCCCCTGTTCCTAAGTTGTATTGCAGCATCGTAAACTTCCTTTCCTTGTGTGAATATCGTTTTCCAAAACGTTTCGGATTTTGCGTATGAAAAAAGGTCACCCTTTTTTCACCGGTGCTGTTGACTCGCGCACGATAAGTTGCGTTCGCAACGTCACGACTTTCGCTTCATTTCCTTCCAGCATATCAATGAGCATGCTTGCCGCTTCGTATCCCATTTGAAATTTATTTTGCGCAATCGTCGTTAGCGCTGGAGACACGTATGATGCTAATAAAATGTCGTCGTATCCGATGACCGATACGTCTTCAGGCACGCGCAAACCGAGCTGTTTGAGCGCTTTTATGACACCGAGCGCCATTAAGTCGCTTGCGCAAAAGATAGCGGTAATGTTTTTATGTTTCTCAAACAATTCATACGCTCTCGCTTCTGCCATCTCTTCGGAAAAGTCGCCGTTAACAATCCACTCTTTTTCAATCGGCACGTTCGCTTCTGCCATCGCCTCATAAAACCCTTGTAGGCGCTGCTTGCTAACGAAAGCGTAATCGTGTCCATTCATCATCGCGATATGGCGATGACCGAGCTCAAGCAAATGTTGCACCGCTTTTTTCGCCCCGTATACGTTATCGGTCGTCACATACCCGACGCGATCAGACTGAATCGGAATGTCGATTAAGACGCACGGAATGTCGCTTTCGACAACTTCCGTTAAATACGGATCGTCCGTTTTCATTCCTTGCAAAATGACGCCGTCGACGCGCCGTTCGCGGCACAATTGCGAGTACGTTTTTTCCCGTTGTTTCGTCGAATTTGTATTAAACAAAATGACGTCATAGTCCGTTTTCGCAATGTAGTCGTTGACGCCCGTCATCACTTCAAACGTGAAATTGTCTTTGAGCGCGGATCGCGTCATGCCTGAAACGAGCAACCCAATCGTTTTCGATTTGTTCATGACAAGGCTTCGCGCAAGCGTATTCGGACTGTAATTGAGCTGCTTGGCGATGTCCATAATTTTTTTCCGCGTCTTTTCACTTACATCGGAATAGCCGTTTAACGCGCGTGAAACAGTCGTCACAGACACGCCAGCCGCCTTTGCGATATCTTTAATTGTCGTCACTTTCATTTCCTCCAAAACGTTTCGGATTCCTTGTTGATTTGAATTTTAACTGAACTTGAAACCGATTGCAACAAAAAATTTGTGACAAAATTCGTGGCATTTTGTCCAAAAATGTTCTCCCCTTCCCACGAACTGTCGTGCTATAATGATACAAAAAGTAAAGGAGGCTTCTTCATGAAAGGTCGATGGACGAGCCGTTTTCAGAAAAAACCGAAAACGAATGAACTGAAAAACAAGACGACGATCGGGAGAAAGTACGGGATCGTTTTTAGCTTTACGACCGTTTTATTTGTCAGCGTTTTCATTTTTGTCGCCTTGCTTGTTCATAACTTAACGAACGTCGTAAAACAAGTAGAGCAAAAAAGCGACCAAGCTATTTTAATTACCGATCTGAACGCTTTATTTAAACAAAAATATATTGTCATCACCGACTACATGACAAACCCTCGCCCTGAAACATTATGGAATTATGAAGATTTAACGAAGCAATTTAACGATAAAATGAAACAGCTCGAACCGTATATGCAAACGGAAGAGGCGAAAACAATTTACCAATCAACGATTTCTATCGAAAATCAGCTGAACGAACTGCTTCATAAAACGATTCAACCGACCGTCTTATCATACCGCGACCGTGGGGAAATTATAGACATTTTTCAAATTATAAGCTTTCAAAATAAAGCGGCGACGATTCGCGATATGAGCATTGAAAAGCTCGACATATTAAAGCAGCTCATTATTCGCGAACGGCATGACCTCGTTGCTCAAATGAACGATACGATCGCGAAAAATATGTTGATGATGGTTATAACGGTCGTTGTCGCCATCGCCTTATCGATCGTTTCCCTTACTGTCGTTAGCCGTAAAATAAGCAGTCGGTTAAAACGAGTCGTGCACATTTGCCATGAGCTTGCGCGCGGCAATTTGCGCGTTGAGCGTTTAACGGATACGAACAACGATGAAGTCGGACAAATCGCTCATGCGATGAATGAATTAGCGGACGGACTAGCGCAATCTATCGCCCAAATTCAAGCGGCAGCGAAGTATGTAAACGATATGTCGCAAACGTTGCGATTGAATACAGAAACGACGACGGAAGCGAACGAGCAAATTACACAAGCGATGTTGCAAGTCGCTTCAGGTGCTGAACAACAAGTTGACGTCTCACAAAAAACAAACGACGCGGTGCACGATGTGTCCAATGCATTAACGAGCGTAATAGAAAAGGTAACCAATACAACGAAAGTAACGACAGAAGCGGCGGCGCGCGTCAACGAAGGAACATCTTTAGTAGAGCAAACGGTTGCACAAATGAAAGTTATCCGCGAACAAATTGAACGGCTTGCGACAGTTATTGAATCGCTAAACGATAAATCGAAAGAAATTCATCAAATCGTCGGCTTTATTACAAACATTTCCGATCAAACGAATTTGCTTGCGTTAAACGCCGCCATTGAAGCGGCGCGCGCCGGAGAGCACGGAAAAGGATTCGGCGTCGTTGCGGAAGAAGTGCGCAAACTCGCCGAACAAACGGCTCATGCGGCAGGTAATATTCGCGCGCTTGCCGAACAGTCGCAAACGCAAACAGCCCATGCGGTGACAGTAATGAATGAAAGCAGCCAATCGTTCCAAGCGGGACATTCGCTCGTCGAACAAGTAGGAAACATTTTCCGCTCGATTTCGACTCACATGGCGCGCGTCCAAGCTGAAAGCGATGCGGTGCACGATACAATTCGTTCCGTAGAAGAAAAAGTGAAAACGATGACCGCATTCGCGGATCAAATTATTGATATTTCATCTCAATCCGCCCATAATATTGAACAAGTCGCCGCAACGACAGAAGAACAAAACGCAACGATGCAGGAATTGCTCGCCTCGTCGCAAGAGCTCGCAAGCACAGCGGAACAACTTCGTCAAGCGGTCGCACGCTTTCAAATGTAACAAGTAGATAACCGTCCTTTCGTATCATCAAAAGGACGGTTTCTTCGTTTATATTCATCAGAAAGGAAGTGGACGCATGCTTTCCCCTCACCTTGCGAAAAAAATTGTGTCGGACGTCCGCCGCCTCATTCATGAAGATCTCATTATCGTCGACACGCATGGCATCATTATCGCTAGCACCGATCCAACGCGCATCGGACAATTTCATGAAGGCGCGTTTCTCGTTTGCCAAGAAAAACAAAAACGAATCATTACGAAAGAAGACGAAGGGAAGCTCAAAGGAGTAAAAGCAGGCATCAACTTACCTGTTTTTTTTCACGGTGACGTCATCGGTGTCATCGGCATTACAGGAGACCCAGCGAACGTATCACCATACGGCGAGCTATTAAAAAAAATGACCGAGCTTCTCATTCAAGAAAACTACTATACGGAACAGTTACAACTTGAAGCGCGTGCGCTTGAAACGTTCGTCTTTGACTGGCTGCAAGCGCGCGAATGGTCGCCATCCTTGCACGAACGAGCCCAACTATTTCATATCGACCTCGCTTGCTCGCGGCGCGTCATTATCGCTGAACGCACCGGAAAGCAAGCGACGATGACGATTGAATTATGGAAATACATTCAAGAAAATTGGGAAAACCGAAACGACATCATCGTTCGTTGGGGTGATGATCGCTTCCTTATTTTGCAAACGAATACAGAAAAAGAACATACTGTTGCACAAATCGCTCGCTTGCAGCGAACGCTCGCTCAAAAATACAATGTGACATTTCGCTTCGGCTGCGGCAAAATGACCGATGCTCAACATATGCATCGTTCTTATCAACAAGCGGAGCGCGCTCTTCGCGTCGCCAAACGACCGAACGACATCGTGTTTGATGAAGATTTACGGCTAGAGATGTGTTTCGAAGATCTTTCACCTACGACAAAACAAGAGCTCATGAAACGAACGATTGAACCGCTCATACACGATGAAGAATTGTTGCATACGCTGCGGACGTTGTTCGCTAACGACTTATCGCTGAAACGAACGGCGGAGGCACTTCACATTCACATTAATACACTTCATTACCGGCTAAAAAAAATACAAGATTATACGAAACTGAACGTGCGCCATCTCGAACATATCATCACCTTATATTTAGCTATTCGTTTTTTAGATGAAACAACAAAAAAATAGTTTGTAAGCGTTTCATTTTTATATGTTTATACATAGCGGGTTTTCCCGCTTTTTTATATGCTTACAGTACAAATAAAAGGAAAGAAGGTGGATGATATGATTACTGAACAAGTGAAACGACAGTTCATTCAAATTGTCGGCGCACAAAACTACGACGATTCGAAAGCCGGACGGCTCGTTTATTCATACGATGCAACCCCAAACTTCCAATCACTTCCTGACGCAGTTATCGCCCCGCGCAACACAAAAGAAGTGAGCGAAATTGCAAAGATTTGCAATGAGCACCGCATTCCGATCGTGCCGCGCGGCTCAGGAACAAATCTTTGTGCGGGCACATGTCCGACAGAAGGCGGCATCGTCATCATTTTTAAACATATGAATCGCATATTAGAAATTGATGAAGAAAATTTGACGGTGACCGTTCAGCCGGGAGTCATTACGCTCGACCTCATTCAAGCAGTCGAAGCGAAAGGATTATTTTATCCACCTGATCCAAGCTCGATGAAAATTTCAACGATCGGCGGAAACATTAACGAAAATTCCGGCGGCTTGCGCGGGTTAAAATACGGTGTCACACGCGATTACGTCATGGCGCTTGAAGTCGTGCTCGCAAACGGCGACATCATTCGTACGGGGGGGAAACTTGCAAAAGACGTCGCCGGCTACGATTTAACGCGCCTGTTCGTCGGCTCGGAAGGAACGCTCGGCATCGTGACCGAAGCGACGTTAAAACTCATTCCGATGCCGGAGACGAAAAAAACGATGCTCGCGCTATATGAAGATTTAGAGGCGGCAGCACGCTCCGTTTCAGCTATTATCGCCAACAAAATCATCCCGACGACGCTTGAATTTTTAGACCAGCCGACGCTCCAAGTCGTCGAGTCGTTCGTCAACATCGGCTTGCCGACCGACGTTAAAGCGGTGTTGCTTATCGAACAAGACGGCCCGAAAGAAGTCGTTGAGCGCGATATGGAAGCGATGGCGCGCATTTGCCGCGAACAACACGCCATTTCTGTTCAAGTGGCACAAACGGAAGAAGAAGCAAACAATTTGCGCACAGCGCGTCGCTCCGCGCTATCGGCGCTCGCTCGCTTAAAACCGACGACGATTTTAGAAGATGCGACCGTTCCACGTTCGCAAATTGCCAATATGGTGAAAGCGATTAACGATATTGCAAAAAAATATAACGTCAACATTTGCACGTTCGGTCACGCAGGCGACGGCAACCTTCATCCGACATGTCCGACCGATGTGCGCGACAAAGACGAACTGCATCGCGTCGAGCAAGCGTTCGAAGACATATTTGCGAAAGCGATTGAGCTTGGCGGCACGATTACTGGCGAGCATGGCGTGGGTGTCATGAAAGCGCCGTATTTAGAATGGAAGCTCGGTAAAGAAGGAATCGCTGCGATGCAGGCGATTAAACGAGCACTCGATCCGAACAACATTATGAATCCAGGGAAAGTGTTCGCAAAAAGCACGCGAAAACGGGTGGTGATGACGCGATGAAAAACGAACAGCTCATCCAGCAACAATTTCAAGCGCGCATGAATGAAGACGAGCTATTGAACTGTATGCGCTGCGGCTTTTGTTTGCCGACGTGTCCGACGTATATGGAGTCGGGCTTTCAAGAGTCACACTCGCCGCGCGGGCGCATCGCGCTCATGAAAGCGGTCGTCGACGGGCTCATTGAACCGGATGAAGACGTCGAACGTTCGCTCCAATTGTGCCTCGGCTGCCGGGCGTGCGAGCCCGTTTGCCCTTCTGGAGTGCGCTACGGCCATTTACTAGAAGAAGCGCGCGACATTATTGCGCAACATAAACGATATCCTTGGTTCGTACGCCTCGTTCGCCACGTCGTATTTAAGCAGCTATTCCCTCATCCAAAGCGGATGCGAATGGTGACCGCCCTCATCGGCGTGTATCAACGCTCCGGATTGCAGACGCTCGTTCGCAAACTCGGCTTGTTGCGCGTGTTGCCAAATCATTTAGCCATGATGGAAAACGTGTTGCCGAACGTGCCGACGTGGAAACAAATGAACGAACGACCAACGCACATCGAAGCGGAAACGAAACGAAAAAAACGGGTCGCCTTTTTTAGCGGCTGTTTAATGGATACGATGTTTATGGACATAAACGATGCGACGATGAAACTATTGCAGCTTGCCGGCTGCGACATCGTCATTCCTCAGGCGCAAACGTGTTGCGGTGCACTGCACGGACATAGCGGCGAAAAGGCGGACGCGAAAACGCTTGCGAAACAAAACATTGAAGCGTTTGAACGGCTCGATGTCGACTATATCGTCACAAACGCTGGCGGGTGCGGGGCGTTTTTAATCGAATACGACCATTTATTAAAAGACGATCCGATTTGGGCAGAGCGCGCCAAATCTTTCGTCGCCAAAATAAAAGACGTCTCCGTCATTTTAGTCGAACTCGGCTTTCATCTCGAAGGATGGCGGTTGCCTGAGCAAATTGTGACGTATCAAGATTCATGCCATTTACGCAACGTCATGAAAACAGCAAACGAGCCGCGCCTGTTGCTTCAATCCATTTCCGGCGTCGAGTTTCGCGAAATGAAAGATGCCGATCGATGCTGCGGTTCAGCAGGCATTTACAACATCATCGAGCCAGACATGTCGATGCAAGTGCTTGATTACAAAATGGCGCAAGTGAAACAAACGAAAGCGACGACAATTGTAACCGCCAATCCCGGATGTTTGCTGCAAATGAAGCTCGGCATTGAACGAGAAGGACTGACGAACGTGCGCGCCGTTCACCTTGTCGAGCTGCTTTTAGAAGCGGTAGAAGCGACGAAAGAAGCAAACGAGCCGATGAAACAAACAGGGTAAGGGTATGGACGTTCATGCCCTTTTCCTTTTTTTTAAACGCTTTTCTAATTCGTTCCGCTTTTGTTCGAGCTCCGCTTCACTGCACGCCTTTCGCTCATATCGGGAATAATCGATATGCAGCCACTCCGGCACACTTTCCGTCCGCACCGCTTTCCGCCGTTTCGAGCGCGCATATCCGTTTTTCTTCCAGTTTCGTAAAATGCCTTCTGTATATTTCCATGTTTTCACTCCGTTCTGTAAAGCAACATTCAGCGCTGCAAGCACCCACTCCTCTGACGTCTCCTTGCTCCAATGCGCCATCTGGTCAGCAACGTAGCTACTAATCGTACCGAAACCGTTTTGTTCATAAAAAGAAATGATATGTTGTAATGTATGATCTGTTGTTATTTCTGTTTGTCTGTTCATATAGCCATGTGCGTCTTGGCAAGTGGACATGTGCGATACGTCATGTTGCCCACTCGTTTCGTCATGTTGCCGTTCTTCTTCGCCATTCATAACGTTCGCTAGCACATCGTAGTCAATGCGATACCATTTCGTTTTATCCATCTGTGAGCGATAGCGCGAGACGACGATCCCTTTTTTCTCAAGCCGTACGATCGTGCGCCGAATCGTGCTTTCCGACCAAAACGGAAATTGCTTTCTCCACCCTTCGTACGTGTTGTACACCCATACATGTCCATCATGCGTATGCGTGCTTTTTCCGAGCCAATAATGAAGCTGCTGTAAAAAAATACTTTCGTTCAATCCGAGCTTCACCGCCACCGTCGGCAAAACGAACAACGGCTCATCATCAACTAACCATTTCTTCATTACAATCCCCCCTATATCCATTTATCGCCTCATACACGACATTTGGTTAGGGGGGAATAAAAAAGAGAATGCCTTCGCATTCCCTTTATGGTTCTGGTGTGAATGTGCGCTGGGCAAGTTCGTTGTCGAGCATAAACAACGAATTGCTGTCGCCTTCGATGCGTTTTAGCTTTTGAATAAGCGTATCAAACATCGACTCTTCTTCCACTTGTTCGTCGATAAACCATTTTAAAAAGTTCATCGTCGCATGTTCGCGCTCGTCTAACGCTAAGTCAGATAGTTTATAAATGCGGCGCGTCACTTCTTTTTCGTGCGCAAGCGCCTTTTCGAAGCAATCGCGAACAGACGTAAATTCGTTGTTCGGAGAAGGAAAGCCGGTCATGACCGCTCGTTCGCCGAGGGCGTTAATGAAGTTGTAAAACTTCATCGCGTGAAAACGTTCTTCTTCTGCTTGCACTAAAAAGAAGTTCGCAAAACCGTCCAATCCTTCTGCCGAGCAATAAGCAGCCATCGCCATATACGCATGCGCGGAATAAAATTCAAAATTCATCTGCTCATTCAATCCATTTAACAATTTTTCACTTAACATACATCAACACTCCTCTCTTTCTTTATTATAACAAAAAGAGGAGGAACGTGCCTCCCCTTATTCGTTTTGCGCTTTTTTCAACGTGCGTACCGCTTCTTTTTGCTGGTTCGTTTCTTTTCCTGAGAAAAACCAACCGCCTGCGGCAATCGCTAAAAGGACAATCCAGAAAATCGCTTTCCATAGCGCCGAATGCGCGAAATGTTCAGAAACGACAGCTAAGCTCGGATGCGCAAGCGTATATACTGCCAACTTCACACCGACCCAGCCGACGATGAAAAACGCAGCTGATTCTAGGCTTGGGCGTTTTTGCAATAGTTTCACAAACGCATTCGCCGCAAAACGCATAATGATGACACCAATTAATCCGCCGGCGAAGATGACTAAAAACTTTCCGCCATCCATGCCACCAATCGTTGGCAAGTTTGTATTTGGCAACGTCATCGCCAAAGCGACCGCCGCTAAAATCGAGTCAATCGCAAACGCTAAATCGGCAAGTTCAACCTTCAATACCGTCATCCAGAAACCAGATTGCTTTTTCCCTTCTTTATGCGAACCGTCCCGGTTTTTGTTTATAAAATGATGCACCGCAATAAACATTAAATACAACGCGCCGAGCGCTTGAATTTGCCAAATGTTTACTAAATACGAAATAACGAAAAGCGCGGCGAAGCGAAGAATAAACGCCCCGGCAAGCCCGTAAAAGAGCGCCCGTTTTTGTTGTTTTTCCGGCAAATGTTTAACCATTACCGCCATGACGACCGCGTTATCGGCCGCTAAAATGCCCTCCAATCCGATTAACACGAGAAGCACCCAACCATACTCTAACAACAATGATACATCCATCAATGATCCCTCCTGTAATATGTAGTTTTCCCTCGCCCGTCAGCAAAAATCATAAAAACGCAAAAAAGACCTTTGCCGAACGGCAAAGGTCTCGCTAGACACATGTCGTGCCAACAAAGCCGATGGACGATGCCATGAATTGACGACTTTGTTTTCAGGCGAACGCCTGAACGCTACTCCCCTTTGTAAAGGAAAACTATAATTTAACTGTAATTTTATTATAAAAACATGAACGCATTTTGTCAACCCGTCAGCTTACTTGTTTTTGTTCCACATGTGCCCCATTTAATTTACTATGTTTGCGACCGTATAAGAAATAAATGACGAGGCCAATCGCAAGCCAGCCGCCGAAACTGAGCCATGTTGTCGCAGGAAGCTGAAGCGCCAAGTACGTACAAAACGCTACCGCAAGCAATGGAATGACCGGCACAAACGGCACCATAAAGCTTCGTTTTAAATTCGGTTCTGTTTTACGCAACACTAAAATCCCGATCGCAACAGTCGTAAATGCAAACAACGTTCCGATATTTGTTAAATGCGCCAATTTATTTAACGGAATGACACCTGCGAAAATGGACACCGCAATGCCTGTAACCCATGAATTGACAAGCGGCACTTGCTTGCGCTCGCTCACTTTCGCAAATAACGATGGAAGCAAGCCATCGCGGCTAATCGCATAAAAGAGGCGCGTTTGCGCATAAAGCATAACGAGAAGCACCGTCGTAATGCCTGTAATCGCCCCAAGCGAAATAAATCCAGCAACCCAATCTTGGTTAATATAATTTAGCGCAAAAGCAACTGGGTTTTTCACCCCTAATTGATCGTAAGGAACGATGCCCGTTAAAATGAGCGACACCGCAATATATAACAACGTACAAACAGCAAGCGAAGCGATAATGCCAATCGGCATGTTGCGCTGCGGATTGCGCACTTCCTCTGCCGCTGTCGATACCGCATCAAATCCTAAATAGGCAAAAAACACCGTCGCAGCTCCTGCCGCAACACCAGAAAAGCCAAACGGCATAAACGGCGTCCAGTTTTCTGGCTTCACATACCATACGCCAACGGCGATAAACAATAAAATAACCGCCACTTTAATGACGACCATCACCGCATTAAAGCGTGCCGATTTTCTGACACCTTGCGTCAATAAAAACGTAATAAGTAAAACAATAACAATCGCTGGCACATCAATAAACGTCCCTTTGGATGGATCGTACGCGCTTGTGAGCGCATGTGGAAGCTCAATGCCAAAACCGGCAAGCAGCCCTTGGAAATAGCCCGACCATCCGGCTGCTACCGCCGACGCGGCGACACCGTATTCTAAAATTAAATCCCAGCCGAGCATCCATGCGATAATCTCACCGAACGTCGCATAGCTGTACGTGTACGCGCTTCCCGATACGGGCACGCTCGATGCAAATTCCGCATAACAAAGCGCTGCAAATACGCACGCTAATCCAGATAAAATAAACGAAAGAACAAGCGCTGGTCCCGCATGTTCTGCCGCCGCTACGCCTGTTAAGACGAAAATGCCCGTCCCGATAATCGCACCGATGCCAAGCATCGTTAAATCAAAGGCGCCTAATTCTTTTTTTAGCGCCGCGCCACGTTTCCCTGACTCGCTCATAAGCGCGTCAATCGACTTTTTCCTGAACAAACTCATCGTTGTAAACTCCCCTTTTGAAAAATAAACGTCTTGTTTTATACTTTAACGCCCAAAATCGTTAAAGGCAATACATTTTTATTATTTCGCAATATTTTTATTTTTCTAATAACAAAGGAAGTGTCACCGTCATCGTCGTTCCGGATCCGACTTCGCTTTTTATTTCCCACGTGCCGTTCATCATTTCAATGATGCGAACTGCCACCATCGCCCCGAGGCCTGTCCCTTTTTGTTTCGTGCTGAAGTACGGTTCTCCGAAGCGCGCAAGCTCTTCTTTCGTCATGCCGACTCCTTCATCGCGTACAACGATCGTCACCGTTCGTTCATCGACGTGCATATGCACATATACCGCACCGCCATGCTGTATCGCTTCTATTCCATTTTTTATTATATTTAAAAAACATTGCCGAAAATATTGGACGTTACCACTTACTTTCGCAGGCATGGGCGTGGACACGATGTCTACTCCCGACATGTTCGCTAACGGGCGCAACATGTCAATGACTTTCGTTAACTCGTAATGCACGTCAAGCGGCTCCATTTTTTCTGGAAACGGCTTCGCAAACGTTAAATAGTCATCAATAATGGCACACGCCCGATCTAATTCTTCTAGGGCGATATTGATATATTGCTCTTTTGCTTCGTCCGTTATGTCTTTTGATTTCATGAACTGCATAAATCCTTTGACAACAGTAAGAGGATTGCGTATTTCATGGGAAATGCTTGCGGCAAGTTGGCTGACGACTTCCATTTTTTCAAGCTTGATCGCTTTCGAACGAATGAGCAACGCTTCACGCAACGTTTCAACAATAAATACGACAAACAAGACAGCAACAGGAGGAACAACAATAAAGTCGACGACGTACGACTCCGTCACTTGAAAATCAGAAATGGCGATCGCTAAAATCGTGGCAACAATGGCTAATATAAACGTCATTACCGCCGAAGCAAATAATCGTTGTTTTCTCGACAACCGTTGAAAAATAGGAGAAAACAAACTGCCGAAAACAAACATCATGACATAAACAACGACCGTAATGAACTGATAGCCGTACATCCCCCAGCGCGCGAGCAACAAAATAAGCAAGAGAGGCAAACTGACCGCCCATCCGCCGTAAAACGTGCCGATTAAAAACGGAACTTGCCGCAAATCGTGCACGCAATCAGGGGCGATGTAAATCGGATATTTCATGCATAAAATAAGCGGCACGCTTAAGCATGCGACAAGCAACCATCGTTGATGCTCCCTTTTTTGCTGGAAAAACCGAACGTGATCGTATAAAAAATAAAAGAAAAAAAAGCTTACTAAAATGTAAAACAAATTGTTTAACACGTGCTGATTCATATATGTCATCTCTCAACTCTCCCGCTATGTTCGTACACGTTCAGTTTCGCGAAAATTTTTTCTGTTGTCAATGCGGCGACATCTTTGAAAAATTGCATCGTTTCCATTATGATAAAAATGCAAACTACATAGTGGAGATGGTTACGATGAACGAACGGCGTTATTTGCCGCTTTTATTTGTTGTTATGTTTTTAGTCATGGTCGGGTTTGGCATTATTATTCCCGTTCTTCCGTTTTTCGCTGAACACATCGGTGCGACCCCAACCGAGCTCGGTTGGCTCATGGCCGTGTATTCTTTCATGCAATTTTTATTCGCACCGATGTGGGGAAACTTATCTGACCGATACGGGCGAAAACCGATGATCCTCATCGGCATTTCCGGCTTGGCGCTGTCGTTTTTCTTATTCGCTATGGCGACAAAACTATGGATGCTATTTGCCGCTCGCATCATTGGAGGCTTCTTATCTGCCGCCACGATGCCGACAGCGATGGCATACGTCGCTGATGTAACGACAGAAGAAAACCGCGGAAAAGGAATGGGACTAATCGGGGCAGCGGTCGGGCTCGGATTTATTTTCGGACCAGCGATCGGCGGCGTATTTTCTGCTAAAAGCTTAACCGTTCCGTTTTGGATCGCTGGCTGTTTAGCGCTTATTACTGCCGTGTTCGTCTTCTTTTTCTTACACGAGTCGCTTCCGAAAGAAAAACGTTCGACCGGACAAGCGAAACGTCCATCGCTCGCGGCCGCGCTTCAAGGACCTTTGGCGCGCTTGTATATGTTGCAGCTCGTCGTCACATTTTCCCTCGCTGGACTGGAAGCGACGTTCGCCTATTTTGCGGCAAAACGCGCAGGTCTTACGTCAAAAGAACTCGGCTACATTTTTATGATGATGGGGCTTGCCGGTGCGATCGTTCAAGGGGGACTGCTTGGAAAGCTCATTCAATCGTTCGGTGAAAGAACGGTCATTTACGGAGGCTTATTTTTATCGGCGCTCGGTTTTTTCCTTATTTTGTTCATCCATCACTTTTGGACAGCCGCGCTTTATTTAACGATTTTCGGCATCGGTAACGGCGTCATTCGCCCATGTGTATCGTCCTTGCTTACGAAATATACAACGGGCGGACAAGGAAGCGCGACAGGCGTGCTATCATCGTTCGATTCGCTCGGGCGCATCGGCGGCCCGGCAATCGCAGGCTGGCTATTTACGTTAAAACCGAGCTTGCCGTATGTGACAGGCATATTGCTGACGTTCGTTTCGTTCGCTCTATTTCAGTCGTTTCAACGAACGATGATGCAAAAAGGCTCCGTCTAATTCGGAGCCTTAGCTTATGCCTTCTTCGCCAGCTTGTTCCCCATCGCGCCGTACAATGATCGGCCAATTGAACAAATCGATATCAACAATGTAGCGCGGCCGTTGTTTCGTTTCTTTATATACTTTCCCGATGTATTCGCCCACTAAGCCGATCGCGATCAGCTGCAACCCGCCGACGAGCCAAATGGACATGATAAGCGACGTCCAGCCCGTTTCTGTATGACCTGTTATTTTTAAAAAAAGAACATATAGCGCAAACAAGACGCTAATGAAAAACGAACAAAAACCGAGAAGGGAAACGAACCGAATGGGCATCATGCTGAATGACGTGAGTCCATCGAAGGCAAAGCGCATCATTTTCATAAGTGGATATTTCGTCACGCCTGCTTTTCTCTCCTTTCGGTCGTAATATACGGTCGTAGAAGGAAAGCCAAGGAGCGGGACAACTCCGCGCAAAAACATGTTTACTTCGCGAAATTGCTGCAACGCCTCTACCGCGCGCCGGCTCATGAGACGATAGTCGGCATGATTGTATATAAGCTTCACCCCGATGCGATTCATCATGCGGTAAAATGTTTCCGCCGTCCACCGCTTCATGTACGAATCAACGTCGCGCTTTCTTCTCACTCCATAAACGATGTCGTATCCGTCATGAAATTTTTGCACGAACTCGCGCACGACATATATATCATCTTGCAAGTCGGCATCCATCGTTACGATGCAATGCGCCACGTCTTTGACGGCAAACATACCTGCTAAAAGGGCGTTTTGATGCCCTGCATTGCCTGCCAGTTTTATTCCTTTCACTTCTTCATGTCGCAAACATGCTTTATAAATGATCGTCCACGTTTGATCGCGGCTTCCGTCGTCGACAAATACAATTTTGCTTTCTTTGGAAATAAGTTGTTCATCCACGAGCTGCTGCCTTAACGAAAGCAGTTGTTCAATCGTTTCTGGCAATATATCTTGCTCGTTATAACAAGGTACAACGATCGCTAAAACGGTCATGTCGTTTTCTCCCTTTCCACTTCGTATAAGTAAATGTTCCATGCGGATTCATCGTGTTCAAACGTGCGCAATAGCTTTAAGTTGTTTTGTTTGGCGTTGTCAATCGGCAAGGCGGAAAACACGTACCGTCCGCCCATGTCGTACAATACGTCCGTATGAAGCTTCATATGGCGAATGCGCTTGTTCGATTGCTTCGTAAACATGTAGTGCTTCCCTAGTTCGTCAACAAATATGTAACAACGACCGCCCCATTCATCGAAATATTGTTTGAGTTTTTTATTTTTCGCAAGCTCACTCGCAATAATTTTCCGAAACTGATGCTTATACGACAGCGGATAAAAATTGTTGTACGTATCGAGCGTATAAAAACCGTTATATTGGGCGATCGCCGGATGCATGCCGATGCTGACGACGCGATACGTATGAAGCGGCTTTCCGATATAGCGCTTCACTTGTTCAAACTGCTTTTCCGCATAAAACGCGCGAAACGTCGGCTTGTCGCGATATACAATTTGTTCATGAAACAACATCGCCACAACGAGTTGGGAAACAATCGCAAACGAGACGACGCTTCGATCCCACGCGCGCCATATGATGCGAAGCGATAGCGCAAACAGCACGTAAATGACCATCGGTCGCAAAAAATGATAACGCGCAAAATTAAACCGATCTAAAAATGGAAACGCTTCTGTCGCAGGCAACCATCCTTTGTAAAACCAAAACGCATACCACGCGGAGAGCATAACGTTTATGATGTGAAGCTGCCAAAACAGCCGCTCTTGTTGCCACCATGTTTTTCGCCATACGATATATAAAGCGATAAACGTGATCGGTAAAATAATGAGCGTATGAATCGTCATCACATGCGTATGGCCGAACATGTAGTTTTTGAGCGTCAGGCGAAGCGATCGCCATAACGGTAGGCGAGCATGCACATATTCATCGCGGCTCGTCGGCTCTGTCGCAAATAAAAACGAATGAACGAGCCGATATTCAATCGCTAAATAAAGAACGGTCATATATATAAGCGCCAACAAAAGGGGCACGTTCGGACGGCGTCGCCACGCATCGAACGCCCAAAATATAAACATCGCGCTTAAAAAAAAGAAAAAGCCGAGCACAAAGCTAGAATAAAATGGCAACAACGTCAACACGACATAATTTTTCAACGAACGATCACCAGCGCGAATGTTGAATAGCGCCCATAACGCTAGCGGCATACCAAGCGTACTAAGCATGCCTGACGGCCAAAACGGCGTAAGGGCAAACGCAAGCGCGACCCCAACGCGAATCCACTCCGCTTCTTTTTCCTTTAATACGTGCGTTTTTAATAATAAGTACATGCCGATGAACGCAAATAGGCGCGTAAGAAGCTGGCTCAATCCATAGGCGTAAACGGACGGAAAAAGGGCATGAAGCAACACGATGCCGCTAAACTCCGTCCCGTACGCGTTGCGCGGCAAGCCGCCGATGATTTGCGGAATTGTCGCATGAACGGAGCCGAACAGCTCGCCACTTTGTACGAGCACGCGATACCAAGCAATATTGGAGTCTAAATTATCGTGCACGCGCATATGCGCATCTTCCCCAAGCAAAAAATACGGCAAGGCATGTAAACAAACGATGATGATGCCACATGTGAACAGTCTCATAACGCCCCTCCATTCGCTATTATTTTTTAACAACAAATGAAAAATATGCATAAAAAATCCCCTGCCAATCGCAGAGGTTAAACAATGATCGCATCGTATCCTTTTTTTCTTAACTCTTCGACGAGGCGTTCGGCGTTTTTTTTGTCGCGAAATGCCCCGACTTGCACGCGGTATAACTTTCCATCTTCTTTCGGTGGAGCAGGCGGTTTCTTTTGCAATCCGAACGCTTTCGCTATTCCTTCCACATGACCGCGGGCAATTTGCGACAGAAATTCGTCTGATTTCAGCTTCGCGGCATCGCCTGCGTTGTCGATAAATAAGTTTTCCGTCAATAAAGCTGGCATATTCGTTTGACGAAGCACCGCATAGTTGGCACGTTTTTTTCCGCGATCGCGCACATCTCCAATCGCTTTCATCACTTCATCATGAATGATGTTTTGATATGAAACGGTTTCTTTGCTCACATTTCCATTGAATATATATGATTCAAATCCTGTTCCACCCCCTGCGTTCACATGAACGGATAAAAAGAAGTCCGCACCGATTCGATTTGCTATCGCTGCCCGTTCCGAGAGTTCAATAAACTGGTCGTCTGTCCGCGTATAGTGCACATCGACATGTTCATACTCTTTCAGCATCTCCCCTATTTTCGTCACAATCGTTAACGTTACATCTTTTTCACGAAGACCGTTTCCGACTGCCCCCGGGTCATTCCCTCCATGCCCTGCATCTAAAACAATTTTCATCATTATATCCTCACACCTTTCTAACAAATTTTTTCTCTCTGTTAATAACATATACATCCTCTCGGACAAAGGATACGGCCTTTCCCTATTTATCTATTTTCTTTCGCTCATATATGGAAAAAGCCTAAGCTATGCTAGCTCAGGCCAAAGCTGTTTACAACATTTGCGGATGAGATGCGGAACGACATGATCGCGCCGATACACGAGCGTATGAACGAGCTGCTTTCGTTCTTCTTCCGTCATCGGCCAATCGTCAGGCATATGTTTCGTCATTTCTTCAAGTAAAAGCGTCGGCATCGTTTGCATAACGGCGATCGCTTCCTCTAATTGCTGAACGGTCACAAACGACGCCATCATGCGATGTGTCGCGCTTTCGATAAGCGTTTGCGGCAGCTGTTTTAACTGTTCAACCGTCCACGCAAATGAACCGCATATGTCGGCATGATCAATGATCCATAACGTCTGATGCTCGCCATTTTGTTCGATGATGACGTTTTTTCGCGTTCGGTCGCGATTGTACAGCCAATAGTCAAAAACGATCACCCCCGCAAGCTGATCGGCGTTGACGATGCGATGAAGCGTCGTTTCATGGGCGTTTTTCCCATCAATATACGCGCTAGCAAACTGCGTTTTCGTTTTCACAATCGTTGTGTCATCTGGAATCGGTACGAGCGTGTCAGGTAAAGAAACGAGTCGGGCGTGCGGAAGCGGAAGGTTCATATATTTCGCAATTTGGTATGCGAGCCATTCGTTGATGAGCGCTTTCGGCTTTTTCGCGTCATAAAATTTCACGACGTATTTTGTTCCATCATGAAACGTCACAAGATGAGAGTTATGTTTATGGCTTGCGAACGTCATTTCATAGTTCATGTTTGTTCACCTACAATATGTTGTAGTACATCGACATACGTTTCGGCACAACGTTCAATCGTAAATTGCGCTAGCACGCGCGCCCTGCCCGCTTCGCTCATCTCTTCATATCGCTGTCTATCGTCGATGATCGCTTCAATCGCTCGAACGGCACCGCGCGTATGATGTTCGCGAAATAAGTATCCTGTTTTCCCATGAGCGATCACTTCCGGCATGGCCGATACGCGCGGGGCAACGACCGGCACGCCACACGCCATCGCTTCAATAAACGTATTGCCGAACGATTCGACTTTCGTTGTCGCTAGTAAGCATCCCCCTGATTGACGAATGCGAGCGTATATGTGAGGCATTTGTTGATACGGAACGACAGGAAACCATTTGACGAACGAATCGAGCTTTTTTTCTTTCCATTCCGCCTCAAACTCCGCCTCAAACGTTTGTTTATCGACACTATGCGCCCCACCAACGATCCAACATTCGATATCATCCCGCTCTTTTTGTAATAGCGAGACGATGCGTAAAAACGCCCGCCAATTTTTCCTTCCATCTAATCGCCCGACATAAGCAATAATTTTTTTATCTGGTACATCATCGCATACAGATGGTCGAAAAAAGGAAGCGTCTAATCCGTTATAAATGACGGTAATCGGTGCTTGATCGTCAACGAGGACGGAAAGAAGACGCTTTTGGTAATAAGACGGAACGATAAACTGGCGCGGGACAATCGTCTCAACCCCTTGCAAGTTCCGCTTTAACTTCAACAACTCCGGCGTGCGCGCCTCGACAATAATCGGACCTGCATAGCCAACGTCGTTCAACCACTCGTACGCTTGGCTCGTATCAACAACAATGATCGCATCATACCCTTTTCGTAAAATGGCATGAACATCCTGCTTCTTTTTCACTACATACACGTTGGCGACATCTTCCATCATATGCATGCCGCCCAAATCTTTCGTATATAAAAAATCGGTCGTAATGCCATGCTTTTTAAAATATAGCGCCCGATTGCGCCATCCGGCATTCACCCCACCAACCGTCAACAACCGCCAAATGACTAAAATGTTCACCCCTCAACCCCCTTGGCATTTGCTCTTTTATTAATGTATGTGTCAACGGCTTGTCGCTTGTTAAAGTAAAAAAGGGATCCGTGATGAAATACAAACTTTTACGGCATGATATGTTGTGGCGATTCGTACCTATTTTTTATTTGTTCGAACCGATCGTTTTCATTTACAAGAAAAACTAGGGGCATGTTGCCTAGTTTTTCGTTTTTGTATATACCCGCCATCCAGCAAGTATCGGCAATATCGCTGTCAACCCAATTGCCCAACGGAATCCGAGCCAGTCGGCAATGATCCCTGCCATCGCGGCACCGATCGCATAGCCGCTATCGCGCCAAAATCGATATACTCCCATCGCAGAAGCGCGCCAGTATATCGCTGTCACATCGCTAATTGCCGCTTGCAACGTCGGATATACCATTGCTGTTCCGAGCCCTAACAATACCGCACCAACCATCCATAATACGACATCATCCACGATAAGCATCAGCCACAAGGACAACGCCTGTAACCACATGCCGTATGCAATCATCTTTTTTCTGTCGACTCGATCGCTAATGGCACCTGTGAAAAGCTGACATATCCCCCATGAAGCAGGGTAAATCGCAACGATCATCCCTGTTTGTGAAACGGATAGCCCGAGGGAAGTGAAATATAAAGGGAATAATCCCCATGCAACACCATCTTTTAAATTAGTTACAAGTCCTGCCAAACTAAAACTAGATAGCGTTTTATTTTTCCATGTCGTCTGCTGAAATACATCTTTTGCGGATAACGTTTCTGTTCGCTCCTTTTTTCTTCGTTCCATATGCAGTTGAACATGATGTTTCGTATCTTTAACGACGATGGATAAGCCTATTCCAGTAAGTGCAACCACAATACCAATGTAAAACAATTGAAGATCAAGTGAAAATGTCGAAGCGAGATAACCCGACAGCGCCGCCATTATCGCGACACCAAAATAACCAGCAAACTCATTTAAACCAACCGCTGTACCTCGTTCCGTTGGCTTGGCGATGTCAATTTTCATATTGACAGTCATCGACCACGTCAATCCTTGGTTAATGCCAAGCAGTACGTTCGCAAACACGACAATTGACCATTCGTGTGCAGTAAGCATACATATTGGAACGAATAACCCTATTATCCATCCTGCTAGCAATATGTTTTTTCTACCAAACCGATCAGCAAGCTGACCAGCAAAATAGTTTACAATCGCTTTAGACAAGCCGAAGCTAATAATAAACGAGATAGCCGCTCCCATCGATGTAAGCCCAAATTGCTTTTCACCAATCATCGGCAAAATCGTTCGTTCTAAACCGACCATCGCCCCAACAAACACGTTAATGATGACCAATAATAAAAATGAGATGAGGTTTTCTTTCATTCCTAGGCGCGCACTCATACGCTCACCTCTTGAAAACATAAACATAGCTATGACGCATGACAATGTTTGACGATTATACCGTACACGCTCGGATGGAAATGAACGAGCTCCACATGTGCGAAATGTGCTTTTGTCTCATCCATGAGCTGATGTGATGGAATGCGTTCGTGAAGCGGTGGGCCCATTTCACTTTCTACTGCCTCCCATTCGATCAACATAAACGCACCGTTCAGTTTCATGATGCGGGCGATTTCCGCAAACACCGCTTCTCGATCGTCCACTTCATGCAAAACAAACGCCATTAGTCCCTTATCTACAGATTGCGGTGAAATCGTTGTTTTCGCCACATCGCTAACGATGTAAGACACGTTTTTTACTCCTTCTCGTTCAGCATGTTGTTGGAGTAAATCGAGCATTTGTTGTTGCACATCAACAGCGTACACCGTTTTTGCTCGTTTGGCGATCGGTACAGCAAAATATCCGTTCCCCGCCCCTAAATCGGCGACAATATCATGCTCGCTCACGTTCAGCAATGAAATGACTTTTTCCGGAGCAATGAGCTCTCTTCTTTTTGGATGCAACAACTTTTCCGCTTTTGAATGATGAAATACATATCCTGTCATATGACACCGTCCTTTTGTTTCTATACCTACATATGTATTTTACCTATTCCTTCGCTGTTTGTCATCTAATCAGCAATCTTTTTACTTTACAAAAGTAAGTAACAAACTATATTATAGTTATAGCTTTTTATATCAAAGCAAAATATAAGTAAGTGTAAACTTACATCAAGGAGGAACTGTTATGGCCAAAGTATTGTATATTACCGCAAATCCAAAACAAGAACATGAATCGTTTAGCTTGTCCGTCGGTCGCGCGTTTGTCAACGCCTACAAGCAACATCATCCCGAAGATGAAATCGTTGAATTGCACGTATATGACATGGACATCCCTTATATTGATGGAGATGTGTTTAACGGTTGGGGCAAACTTCAACAAGGACAAGCATTTGACCAATTAAACAAAGATGAGCAAGCAAAAATCGCACGTATGAACGAGCTATGCGATCAATTTATTGAAGCTGACAAATATGTATTCGTCACACCAATGTGGAACTTTAGCTTCCCTCCAAAATTGAAGGCATATATCGATACGCTTTGTATCGCCGGAAAAACGTTTAAATATACAGAAGAAGGGTCTGTTGGACTACTAAAAGGGAAAAAAGCGCTTCACATTCAAGCACGAGGAGGCATATATTCTGAAGGTCCGGCGAAAGAAATGGAGTTTGGTGACCGCTATTTAAGAGCTGTTCTCGCTTTTATCGGCATAACAGACGTTCAAACGATTGCGGTCGAAGGTATGAACGCTTTTCCAAACGAAGCAGAAAGCATTAAGCAACAAGCGATCGAACGAGCAAAAAAAGCAGCGAAACAGTTTTAACAACAAACAGGGCGTCCAGAAAGTCAAAATAACTGACTTTTTGGCGCCCCTTTATTGCTGCAATATGTTGTTTTCACATGTTTAACCATTTCTCTAAGAGTATTCGCCGAGTCCAGAGGCAAATTTCTCTTCAGCAACTCCCGATACTTCTTACAGCTCTTCAAACATCGGTTGTACTGCTTTATTCGTCTCACCCCTGCCGACATTTGCTGAATAACAGACGATCTATTGTACAGTTAAATAAACCAACTAATCGCAAATACAACGGAAAACCCGACCAGCGCAATCATTGTTTCCATTACTGTCCATGATTTCAACGTATCCTTCACTTCTAAACCAAAGTAGCGATTCACAAGCCAAAATCCTGAGTCGTTTACATGCGAAAGAATCGTCGCCCCTGCCGCAATTGCGATAGTAATTAACCCTAATATTGGACCTGTCAGCTGCAATGTTTCTATAAATGGAGCCATTAACCCTGCAGATGTCACCATCGCAACTGTAGCTGAACCTTGTGAGACGCGAACGAGCGCCGCAATAATAAACGCAAGAACAATCGGCGGCAACGATGATGTCGACATCATATCTGCAAGCACTTTGCCAACGCCTGAATCGACTAAAATTTGTTTAAATACTCCACCAGCACCTGTGACAAGAATAATAATTCCTGCCGGTTCTAGTGCCTTCGTTGCAATATCCTGTACTTGCTGTTTGGAAAGTCCCCGCTTTCGTCCTAAGAAGTAAAAAGCGAGTAAAGTAGCAATCGTTAAAGCGACAAACGGATGACCTAAAAAGGTGAACAGCGATCGAAGCATATTTTTCTCTGGCAAAACAACACCTGAAACCGTATTCATTAAAATGAGCAACAAAGGAATGAGAATGATCGTCGCGATTAATCCAAAACTCGGCAAATCTTGTTCATGATCATGTTCTTTCCATTCCATATAAGTCGGAATAGAAGCGTGAATCTTCTTTGAAATATACTTTCCGAACAACGGACCAGCGACAATCATCGCAGGAATACCCGCAATAAACCCAAATAAAATGACCCAACCTAAATCCGCACCGATTAAATTGGCGACTGCAATTGGTCCTGGTGTCGGCGGAATAAAACTATGTGTTACCGCCAGACCAGCAAGTAGAGGAATACCATAATATAAAAGAGAACGTCCTGTCTTTTTCGCTAATCCGTAAACAATCGGTACGAGAATAATAAACCCTACGTCGAAAAATACCGGAATGGCAACTAAAAAGCCAGTAATTCCAAGCGCCCACTGCGCCTTACTTTCGCCAAATTTTTTCATCAACGTCTGTGCTAAACGTTCAGCTCCCCCGGATGCTTCAAGCATTTGACCGAACATTGCACCTAATCCAACGACAACCGCTACAAAACCAAGCGTTCCTCCCATTCCGTTTTGAATGGACTCAATGACACTTTTTAGTGGCATGCCTGCCGCAATTCCAACAAGTAAACTAACGAGCAATAAAGCAACGAACGCATGCAATTTCGAACGAATAATAAGAAATAATAATAAGCTAATTCCAGCAATCACAATAACAATTAACGAAGATGATGCCATCTCCTCCAACTCCCCCTTGTTTTTATTTTAGAAAGCGCTTACAATTACTAAACCGATTTAGTTGCGAAGTGAATCCCCCCCTCTCGTTATACATATTTACTTTGAAACGAAGAAATGACTCGAAATTCATCTTTTAACTGCCTATACAATCTTGTATACAAGTCAAATAGTTCCGCATAAATCGCTGTATGCTGCTCATTTGGCTCATGACGCGATGAAATGCGTAACCATGACTTTACTTCTTGTAGTGAAACAATGTCCCCCGTCGCATAAAGAGCTAGTGCTGCAGCCCCTAGCGCGGACGCCTCATGCGTGTCTGGCACAAGCAACTCTTTCCCCATCATATCGCACAACATTTGGCGCCAAAACGTTGACTTCGCGAATCCACCTGACACCCGAATTTCTGATAACGGTCCGGTCACATCACGAACAGCGAGCGCAACAGAAAACACACTCATACAAACACCTTCCATGACGGCTCGAATGAAATGCTCGCGCCCATGTCGCAAGCTAATACCAAAAAATGTGCCGCGCGCATGTGCGTCCCAATACGGCGCACGTTCCCCAGATAGAAATGGCAAAAATAACAACCCCTCTGATCCTGCTGGAACACGTGCAGCGTATTGTGTCAGTAAATCGTATGGATCGATTCCTAGTCGTTTAGCTACCTCTTTTTCTTGTGCCCCAAATTCGTCGCGTAACCAGCGTAATAAAATGCCACCATTGTTTGTCGGGCCTCCGACGACCCACTCATTTTCTGTCAACACATAACAAAACGTTCGCCCATGTTCATCAGTTTTTGGAAGTGATGAAATCGTTCGCACCGCTCCACTTGTGCCAATTGTTATTGCAGCTTCATGCGGCAACACTGCGCCGACCCCGACATTGGCGAGCACCCCATCACTCGCCCCAATGACGACAGGGGTATGTGCAGAAATACTGAGCTGTTCTGCCCACTTTTTGTCCATTCCTCGTAACGTATATGTCGTCGGAACAAGCTGAGATAGTTGCTGGCGGTCAATATGAAGCAGTCGCAAAATTTCTTCGTCCCAATCAAACGCCTGTAAAGAAAATAGGCCGGTTGCCGAGGCAATTGAATAATCGACAACATACTGATGGAACCATTGATATAGTACATATTCCTTTATCGAAATAAACTTATGCGCTCGTTCGAATACATGTGGCTCATGCTCTTTAAACCACATCAATTTCATAAGCGGCGACATCGGATGAATCGGTGTGCCTGTTTTTTTATATATCTCTATTCCACGTTTTGTTTTTTGCCATTGCTCCGCCTGCTTACTGCTGCGATTATCTGTCCAAATCATGCAATTTGTCAACGGACGATGATGCTCGTCAACTAAAATTAATGAATGCATTGCTGCACTTATTCCAATCGCTTTCACTTGTTCAGCTGAAACATTCCCTTTGTATACAGCCCCTTGTATGCTTTGTACGACGGCAGAAAAAAGAATATATGGGTCTTGTTCCGCCCATCCTGGTTGTGGATGGAGCATCGGATATTCTACCGCATGCATCGCTCGAATGCGTCCATCCTCTTCGAAAATGACTGCTTTTGTACTTGTCGTGCCAATATCTATTCCGATGACGATTTGGTTACTATTCAATTTTATCTCCTCTTTTCTTTGCTGAATCCCTTTCTATTAACTTTGGAGCAAGCCGAAACATTTGTGGAGAAATGTCGCCGTCCATTTGCATAAACAGCCGTTCCGTAGCTTTTTCCCCCATCTCAAAAGCTGGTTGGGCAATTGTTGTTAGTGAAGGGGTATAAATGGACGCAAACGGAACGTCGTCAATACTGATGAGTGCTATGTCATGTGGAATGGTCAGTTGCCGCCTTTTGGCAAACGTCAACACCTCCATTAATGTTAGATCGTTAATGGCAAATATCGCTTCAGGCAGTTTATCCCGTTGCCAAAGCGCATCTAATCGCCCCGAAATGTGCTTTACTTGCTCGGTAATGATCCATTCTTCTTCGATTGGAAGATTTGCTTCGCGCAACGCATGACGAAATGCATTGATCCGCTCTGTGCGCGGAATGACGTGTGGCGCAAATGGTGGTGCTACGAGCCCAATATGTTTATATCCTTGCTCAATGAAATAATGCACTCCTAATTGGACAGCACGTTCGTTATCTAACAAAACAGCATCTACATCAATTCCTTCAACCGTCCGGTCAACGAATACAACTGGTAATCTTGCTTCGATCATTTTTTTGTATAAATCGACGTTTTTTCCTGTTGGAAAAATAATAAATCCATCCACTTGCTTCGCCCATAGCATATCAATATATTTTTTTTCCTTTTCAGGATCGTCATCTGTATTACAAACGATGACATGAAAATCATGTTGTTGACACATATCCTCAATCGCCCGCAACACTTGTGTCGTTAACATATGTAAAATGTTAAAAACGATTACACCAATCGTTGCTGTTGATTTTTGTTTTAAGCTTCGAGCAATGACGTTTGGGCGGTATTGTAGTTGCTCAATTGCCTCCGCGATACGTCTTCTCGTTTCCTCGCTCATGTACTCATATCTCTTGTTTAAATATTGCGATACTGTACTTTTTGACACGTTTGCTAGCTTCGCTACATCAGCCATCGTCACTTCCTGCAACGCGTTCATTCCCCTTTACTAAATCGATTTAGTAAGTAAACCGGTTTAGCAGTATTATACACAAAAATGAAAGCGTTTTACAATATTTTTTAACAGTATATTCAAAAAAAATGATGTACAAATATGAAATGGAGTTCAGTAAAGGGATACATTCATATTACTAAACTTACAAATATGATTGTAATATGAAAAATCCAGCATTCGCTTGCTGGATTTTTCAACATGATTGTATCCTTAATCTATACTTTATTCACGTGATATCACATTTATTTTGAATTACAGCTCTTCTCCGTTTGTCTCTATTACACGTTTATACCAAAAGAATGATTTTTTCCTTCTTCTCTCTAACGTTCCCGATCCGTCATCATGTTTGTCGACGTAAATATACCCGTAACGTTTGCTCATTTCGCCAGTTGATGCGCTAACTAAATCAATGCATCCCCATGACGTATACCCCATGAGCTCTACTCCATCTTCAATCGCTTCCCCCATCGTTCTAATATGTTCACGCAAATATTCAATGCGGTAATCATCATGAATTGAGCCATCTTCCTCTATTTTGTCATATGCTCCAAGCCCATTTTCAACAACGAACAAAGGTTTTTGGTACCGATCGTAAAGTTCGTTTAGTGCAATACGAAGGCCGATAGGATCGATTTCCCATCCCCAATCGCTTGCTTGTAAAAATGGATTTTTCACTCCGCCAATAATATTGCCTGACGTCATTTCTTCAGGTGCCTTTGTCTTTTTTACTGTCCGAGACATATAATAGCTAAAGCTAATAAAATCAACAGGATATTTTTTCAACAACTCAATATCTCCGTCATAGACATCTAGTTCGATCCCATTCTCTTTAAAGAAACGTTTTGCGAATGATGGATACTCCCCGCGTATTTGCACATCACCACATAAATAGTTAAATATGCGACCTTCTTGTAAAGCATGTAAAACATTTTCTGGATGACAATCAAAAGAATACGTAGGGGCATAAATAAGCATGCATCCAACTTTTGCGTCTGGAATCGTTTCGTGGGCTGCCTTTACAGCTAAACTACTCGCAACGAATTGATGATGCAACGCTTGAAAAATATGTTGTAAGCGCTCCTCTTCATTTTCCGGTAAAAAGCCGAGACTTAAAATCGGGAAATGAATGGCTCCATTGATCTCATTAAATGTTAACCAGTATTTTACTTTATTTTTATAACGCTCAAACAACGTCTTTGCGTATCGCTCAAAAAACGAAATAAGTTTACGATTTTTCCATCCCCCGTACGCTTTAACGAGATGAAGCGGCATTTCATAATGAGAAATCGTCACAATTGGTTCAATCCCATACTGATGAAGCTCATCAAACACAGCATCATAAAATTTCAATCCTTCTTCGTTCGGTGTCAACTCGTCACCGTTTGGGAAAATTCTCGACCACGCAATACTCATTCGGTATGCTTTAAATCCCATTTCAGCAAATAAAGCAATATCTTCTTTGTAACGATGATAAAAATCAATCCCATCATGGTTTGGATATACATATTTTGACTTATCTATTTCAAAGTTAAATGTATTTCCTGCCAACACATTCAAACGTACTTTCCCACCTGGTAATACATCAGCAATACTCAGTCCTTTCCCCCCTTCTTGATAAGCACCTTCTAATTGGTTCGCCGCTGTGGCTCCCCCCCACAAAAAATTCTCTGGAAAATGATAAGTTTTATTCATCGTAACAACCTCCTCGAATATTTTTTATAGATTAAATACGATTGGTAAGTCCGATGAAAAGGATAGAGCATTCTTTCATCGGACTTTCTACACTTACATCCCCTAAGCATAAATTTCTAGTAACGTTTCGTTTTGACTAATTGTACCTTTTGAAGTCGATTTGACCTCTGAAAACTTTTCACTATTCGTTATAACGATTGGGGTGACTAATTCATACCCCGCTTCTTTAATCTTATCAATATCAAATTCAACAAGTAGATCCCCAACCTTTACTGCATCTCCCTGTTTCACATGTGACGTAAAATATTGTCCCTCTAGTTTCACAGTGTCCATTCCAATATGAATCAAAATCTCAAGTCCATCATCCGAAGTAATACAAATAGCATGTTTCGTTTGAAATAAAGCAGTCACAACGCCGTCAACAGGCGAAACAACTTTCCCCTCTATTGGTTCAATCGCAACCCCCTTTCCCATTGCCTCACTTGAAAAAGCACCATCTCCTATGTTGGATAGCGGAATGACATCACCTCTTAGTGGACTCATTAAAACGAGACTTTTCTTTTCTGTTTTTACCAATGTTGGAGTTACTTCCTGCTCATTTTCCGTATCTTTATCTTTGAACCCTAAGAAGTACGTCAACAAAAATCCGACAACAAAGGAGACAACTAATGAAATAATTGCTCCCCAGAAAGGTAGGTCAAGCCCGGATCCCGGTTGAATATATGTTGGGATAGCAAAAATCCCTAATCCTCCAATCATCCATATCTTACTTGAAAAAGCGCCAATGATGCCGCCACCGACAGCTCCACCGATACAACTCATAATAAAAGGTTTTTTCAACGGCAACGTAACCCCGTAAATTGCAGGTTCTGTAACACCAAAAACACCCGAAATAAAGGCAGGGACACTAAGGGACTTCAAATTTTTATCTTTCGTTTTTAGCATAACAGCTAAAACGGCACCAATTTGGGCAAAGCATACGAAGGTTACTGTAGCTAAAACTGGATCATACTTTAACGTAGCTAAATTATTTATAACAATTGGAACAAGCCCCCAATGCAATCCAAACATAACAAATATTTGCCATAATCCACCTAATAATACCCCCGTCAAGATCGGGCTTAATTTATAAATCCAAACCGTCACGGCACCTAACAAACTTCCTGCCCAAGTCGCAACCGGTCCAATAACAATAAACGTAAGTGGAACCATAATGATAATTGTAAAAAAAGGAACGACAAATGTTTTTATAACATCCGGAATAATGCGTTTTAATCGTTTCTCTAACTTTGCCGCAAAATATGCTGATATAATAATTGGAATAACCGATGATGCATATGACATTAAAATGACTGGTATCCCTAAAAACGTAATATGAATATTTGACTGAAATACTGTTCCATTAAACAACGTATATAGCGGATCACCTGTGGACAACGTACTAACATTTGGATGAACAAGTGCTACAGCAATGGCTATACCAACAAACGGTGTCCCTCCAAATTTTTTCATTGCTGTGTAACCTAAAAATACTGGTAAAAATGTAAATAAACCATCTCCAGCCATATTCAACAGGTGGTATGTTCCTGATTCTTCAGAGACCCAATGAAGTGCCAACAACAAAGCTGCCAATCCTTTAATCATTCCCGTTGCAGCTAAAACACCTAAAATTGGTGAAAACACTCCTGAAATGATGTCAATAAACTTTGCTCCTAAACTCATTTTGCTTTCCTTTGTTTCATCATTCGCTGATGTGTCCATATGAATTCCAGAAACCTCTAAAAAGTTGGCATAAACGTCAGGAACATGGTTCCCGATGACAACTTGATATTGCCCACCACTTTTCATTACTGTAACAACGCCATCTAAATTTTTAATCTCTTCTGTCTTGGCAATAGATTCATCCTTCAACTTGAAACGAAGTCTTGTTACACAATGGTAGACACTCTCAATATTTTCCTTCCCTCCCACTAATCTCAAAATGTCTCTTGACAATGTTGTGTAATCTTTTTTTGCCATAACAGCACCTCCCTTATTTTTGTATCCGTTTTCAGGCATAAAAAATAAAAAAACCTAAATTGCCCGCCAACACGTAATATGGCGAGACAATTTAGGTTTTGCCTGCACAACCAGTAACAATCCTAATTGTCTGAATATTATTCATCTTTCACCCTCACTTTAGCATACGCTTTCATTTTTGTCAATACAAATTTATGTGCGATTTGTTACTCGTTCAATATGAATAGTTAAATACATTGCTTCTTCAGGGGGGAGCGTGCATCCGTGCGTCTTTTGAATATACTCCGCTATTTTCTCCGTGCATTTATACGCTTCATAATATTTTTGTTTCACTAGTTCATGTAAGTCATAATCCTCTTGGCTTAGTAAATTTTTGTTCATCAAACGATGAATGAAAAATTTAAGGTGTGTAAGAAAACGGAAATAATTCAATGATTCTTCATCCAATTGAATTTTGAAATGATACTTTACAATCGTTAAAATATCTTGAATCATTTTTGTCATCGTTGCGACATCGCCCATTTTTTCATTGAGTTCTGCATTAACAATGTGCATAGCAATAAATCCTGCTTCATCCTCTGGTAAATCAATATGAAAATTTTGTTGGATCATTTGTAGCGCTTTCTTCCCGATTCGGAATTCATCTTTATAAATTCGCTTAATTTCCCAAATTAATGGATTCACGATTTGAATTCCTTGCCGATAGCGTTCAATCGCAAAATGAATATGGTCAGTAAGGGAAATATAAATAATGTCATTTAACTTCCTATTTAGTTCCTCTTTCGCATACTTAATAATCTCTTCCGTAATACGAATGTATTCAGTTGGAACTTCGTACAACAATTCTTTAAACTTGCTGATCAAATCTTTGTTGTCCAGTTTAAATACTTTTTCAATCTTTGCTTCATCCACATCATCACCCGACCTTTTTTGAAAAGCAATACCTCTCCCCATAATGACAAGCTCTTTTCCGTTTTCAATAACACTTATGACATTATTGTTAATCACTTTAGCAATTTTCAATACAATCCCCCCCTCTAAATGTAAAATAGTATAGCCTTTATTTAGAAGGATTGATGATTTTTAAGCGTTTGTCAACGAAAAATTTTTTACTACACACAAATGCGTTTTCATACAAAAAAGCTGTCCATAAAAAAAACCGATTAGTCGGCTCTTTTGGACAGCTTTTTCAAATCAAATTAGCACCGAATACGCTGTTTTTTTCCTTATAAGCACGATGCAAACTTGAAGATTAGGCACAGAAAAACAAATCAGCTTTCAAGTTTCAATTCCTTATAGGTACGATACAAACACGAAGATGCGTTTTGTTTCGTCGTAGAAGTGATTGAAGGTTTCAATTCCTCATAGGTACGATACAAATTTAGAAGAGAAATTGAAACATTTGAGGACTGGTGAGGTTTCAATTCCTCATAGGTACGATACAAATAAATGGGGAATGCTGAACGTCTTGTTGCTCGAAATGGAGTTTCAATTCCTCATAGGTACGATACAAATGCAACGAGCGAGTATAAAGACGAAATGGATCTTCTCAGGTTTCAATTCCTCATAGGTACGATACAAATTCAATATAGATGTTTCGAAAAACGTTGAAGTGCTTGGGTTTCAATTCCTCATAGGTACGATACAAATTTGACGCCGTAAACGTTGGCGCAGCTGGTGCTTCTTTGTGTTTCAATTCCTCATAGGTACGATACAAATTTTGATTTTGGAAAAAGCTCACAAGTTTTTTCAGATGTTTCAATTCCTCATAGGTACGATACAAATTACATGCGTATTTGCGCACGCGAAGAAGCATCACCGAAGGTTTCAATTCCTCATAGGTACGATACAAATCCGTATATACTTATGAATTGATTTGAAAATAAGCTGTTTGTTTCAATTCCTCATAGGTACGATACAAATTCAAAGGCTTGGACTTGCCAACTTCTATAAAGTTGGGTTTCAATTCCTCATAGGTACGATACAAATTTTAATGTATTTTGTATTTTGCTTTTGTTTTTAGTAGTTTCAATTCCTCATAGGTACGATACAAATGTAAGGAGGTTTTTAAATGAAGTTTTTGTACTTTGGAGAGTTTCAATTCCTCATAGGTACGATACAAATGGAGTCGCAGGGAATCATGAACTCTTTGGAAACAATTGTTTCAATTCCTCATAGGTACGATA
>Ga0116210_1000394_pt1 | contig 44310 bp, 21 predicted proteins | sample TshhotsprinmetaG_FD_94483 | JGI IMG/M metagenome (GOLD analysis project Ga0116210, IMG submission 94483) | Hot spring microbial communities from South Africa to study Microbial Dark Matter (Phase II) - Tshipise hot spring metaG | ecosystem: Environmental > Aquatic > Thermal springs > Hot... | reverse complement strand
CGTGCTGAAAGTAATGTCTACCGGGGCACCGAACGACCGCGTCATGCTGAAGGTGATCTCAACCTCTCGCAAATCTCCGTGGTTCCCCTCGGTGATTCGCGCCCCGGTCACCTGCACCCGCGGCCGCAGATAGTTACCGAAATTGATGTCGCTTACCGTTTGCGCGGCAGCCAACTGGATGCTGTACGAACCATCGGGATTAATTCGTACCGGCCCAGGCGGCAAACCACTGCTGAGAGCTTCGAAGATCAAGGTTCGCCCGCTCAAAGTGACGGAAGATCCCAGCGCACTGGCCCAGACGTTCATCCCGGCAGAGGAAGCGGCGTTGTTGACCGCCGCGGCTATTGCGGCCGCAACTTGGTCGGCGGTAAGGCCAGCAACGTTAACCAGCACATTACCGCTGCCGGGGTTCGTGGGTGTGCCGTCGTGGTCGAATTCGAACACTACCCGCACATTGCCGTCACCCACGGCGAAGGTGCGACCATCCGGTAGTTGAGCCCCTGCCGGAGCGCTGAAGCGATGCGACCACGGATAGCTCGTGGGCGTTACGAAGATCTGCGGCGCGGTCAGTTGCACCAGATCGCCGATCGCCGCCGGCGTGATATTCAACCCGCGGGTAAGCCGAGCACTATTCACGGCCCCCACGATCGCATTGGCTACCTGCGGAGCATTGACCAGACCCGTCAGGCTGATCCGGACCGCGCTCGGATCCCGTAGCGAGAAATCGTTGTCAAATTCGAAGTTCACACGTACCGAGCCATCCGATAGAGCGAACTGGTCCCCGTCGGCGATTCGGCTCGGGGCCACTGCCACCAGACCGAGGACGTTGGTCCCACGATAAGTGCGAACCCCTTGTTGCGGATAAGTTTGCACCCATTCGTTCCAGGCACCGGCCAGTTCCTCACGGACCAGATAATTCCCGGGGAACAACCCCGTGAATTCGAAGTATCCGGCTTCATCCTGTGGAGTATTCGGATCATCGCTCCGGCTTACGGTCCAGCGTTCACCGGGATCTCGCACTCCGTTATTGTTTTGGTCAATGTACACCACCACCCCCGGCAAGCCGGGCTCGCGACCGCTCGGTGTGCCGGTGCTCGGATCCATCCGGAAGCCGTGCGTCTGCCGGGTAACCAACTCGTTCAGGTCGGCAGTAGTGGTGGGCCGCATCAACCGGGCGAAATTCGCCCCGTCACCGGCATTGAACCCAATCTCCGCCCCCGGGGCACCCAAGCCATTTACGCCTTGAGGATCGCCGGTGGTCCACTGGAGTCCGTGGTAAATGAAGGCAACAACATCCCCCAGCGGATCATCCTCGATATACAGCGAGAAGCTATTCCGTTTGCTCAAATTCGGCACGTTTGCCGGATTGGTACGATCGAAGTAACCGACATTCACCCAGTTGACCTGAACAAACGGGTTTCCGTTGAAGGGATTCGTACCGTGGACCAGTTCCACTAGGCCGCCGGCCAACCGGGTATCCACGTCCGCCCAGAACGGCGCAATCATCGGCACGGATTGCGGGAAGCCGGCCGGGTCGAAAGTGGCCACCGGCGAGCCGAACGATATGGCCCCGTTATTGCTAATGTAAAACTGTTGGTAAGTTCCGCCATAGAACTCGAAGTTGAAGCCGAACGATACAGGCCCATATGTTCCATTGTTGGTCAGCAGAAGCACCGTGGTCCCGCTACCCAACGGGGCAGGTTGGATGGCAGGCACAATACCGGCCAGCTGGGTATCCCAACGGGTATTGGCATTCCGGTCGTTAAACTTCCAACCGCGAATCGTTGAATTGCCAATCTCGATTCGGACCTGATGATCTTCGACTTCACCGTCCGGCGCCGGTCCGATGGGGCTCATCACCGCGTATTGAGCGCTGCTATACCGCAGCCGCAAGAAGGTGGGCCCCGCCGTCAAACCGGAGGGAACTGCGATATCGAATTCAAACGGCGCGCTATCATCGGAGATAAACTGCCCCGCCAAAACTTGCTCACGCACCACAAGGCCGCTTGCCGGGTCGATATAGTCGGCAAATTGCCCGTCGCGGTTAAAGTCGATCCACGCACTCAGATAACCCACGCCGGTTACCCGCACAACCAATCGCGCAAGCTCGCCCGGAACAAGCCGCGAATCCAGCGGCTCACCCGGCACGATGCGGCCATAGGCGATCAACCCATCTTCGTCATCCCCGTCAAGATCGGTATCATCGCCTTGAGCCACGGGATCAGGCTGGCCATCCAGATCCAGATCCGGAGCCACAAACCCGAGATGGATCCCCGGCACGATCACATGCCGCGCCCCATTGTCGGCAACCACGGTGCCATAGGTTGCCGGAGCATCGCCGAAATCTTCCGGAGCGATTATGACCGGCACTCGGTAATCTTCCACCTCACCGTTCGGATCGGGCCCCAGTGGGTCTGGATTCCCGCCGCCCGGATTCAGGTATCGCACATTGTCGCTGAAGCGGAATCGGACGAAGGTGTAGCCCAACGGAATCGTATCGGGTATCGGGCTGAGCACCAGTTCATCATGCAAGCGGTGCTCACCGGCGGTCAGCCAGACCCCATCCACGATTTTTTCACCCGGATCGTCCCAATCGCCATCAACGTTTAGGTCGATCCATGCATTCAGCCAACCCGGGGCTGCCGCATAAACCGTGATTTGCGGCACATAACCGGGGCTAATGAACACTATCCGCACGCCGTTTTCGTCATCGTCACCAGCCCGATCGTCACCTAAAGCCTCGGCCGTCGCTTGCCCCTCACGCTCGGCGTCCGGTGCGGCCAAGAACCGGCCCGGATTATTTTGGTCGGGGAAAGCCAAATGCGGGTTGTTCGGGCCGACAATCGCGTGATAAGCGCCATTGTTGACCCGCGTGACCGGATAGCTGGCCGGCGCATCACCCCAATCACGGTAGGCGGAGACGAGCTCGATTTCGTAATCTTCAACTTCGCCGTCATTGGCTTCGCCGACATAGCTCAGTGCGTTTTCCGGCGTAAACGGATAGGTTGAAAGCCGGAAGCGGGCCCAAGTTACACCCAACTGAGCCGTGTGCGGCACCGTGAACACCAGCTTTCCGGTGCCGAAATCATAATTATTCTGTCCGGCGTTGAGCGGCAAGTTCGCGAAGATTTGCTCGCCCGGATCGGCCCAATCGCCGTCGCGATTGAAATCTATCCAGGCGTTCAGATAGCCCACCGTGTCGGTGGGGCCTACATTCCAAGTGGTGGGCACGCTCACATACACATTGACGCCGTGCCGCTCTGCGGGATTGGCCGGGTTTTGCTCCACCCGAACTACACCGCCGAATTGGAACTGCACACCGTCATCAAATCGGTCAGGAGTTGCCTGGGAGGAGTCGAGTTCTGTGGTCGCGCCAGTCCCCAGGTAATAGCCGGACATGATCAAGTGTCGAGCACCGTTATTGGCCAAAAGCGATGGATACGGTGCATCGGGGGCATCGCCGTAATCGATCCCCGCGAGATTGAGTTGGAAGTAGCAATCGCCAAACTGCGGATGTGGCTGCGGCCGATTCGGTTGGAGAGGATTATTCGCCAAGTCGCGGATCAAATTGCGATCCAATTCGACGGTGTAGAGGTAACCGGTGCGCCACACGCCCGCAGCCGGGTAGAGGTAGATCTCATTATTCGTCGCATTGTAGCTGAAGAGATAATCAACTCCCTCTTGGAGCGGCCGCGTGCGATCATCTCGCCACACCCGAACAGCTTGCGCTACGACCGTAGCATCATCGATGCCCACTCCAATATCAGAAAGCCCGATGACAAATTGCATTACCCGAATACCGGCAAGTGTGACATCGTTCAAACTCGGGTTGCGATCATCGGGGCCGTTATCCGCCGGAATGAGAATCGCGGCCGTGGGTCCGAAGAAATCGACCCGGTCCACCGCCCCGCGGTCTTTGAACACGTTGGCACCCAAGCCAGGCGGTGGGGCCACGCGCGGATCATCCTGCCGCAATTGCCCGAAGATATCCAGCGTGGGCGCCAGGATCGGTGACGGCGGGATTCCCAGCGGTTGGAGCACGGCACTGTAGTAATCGGCTCGCTCTTGGAGGGCATCCAACGAGCTATCGATCACGCGAGAGCCGTGATCCGGGTAGAAATTCCCCCGTGCCGCATTGACAAATAGTGGATCGGTGGCACTGAGGATATCCGCAAAACTCCCCGGCGTCGTCCCTACCGTGTTCACTGCGTTCAGTTGGAACGTGTTGGCCCCAAGGACCGTGCTGGAAGAAGTGGGGTGGACCTGAACCCCGATCTGCCAACCGGCGATGATGTTGTTGAGGAGCGTTGGGGTCGCATTCGGACCCACTTGGATGCCCACACCGGCTGGGTCATCCCCGGCCAAAATCGGTCCTACGACCGTGTTGTTCACAATCCGACCAAAGGGGATCGCCCCCACAGGCTGCCCCGTGTCACCGCCAAAATAAATCCCGCCGGAGCCGCTGTATGCGACGATATTGTTAATCAACGAGACCCCGGGCACCCACATCGCGCCAGGAGTTGCGGTGGGATAGGCCGCGTTCATCCACCGGCCCGACGCGGGGAAGGGCCAATTGCCGTCTGCATCTCGGGCCGCCGGCTCGACCCGGATACCCCAACCCTGGGCATACATAATATTCACGCCATTAATGATGATCTGACCCTTCTCGCGGAAGTGATTCCGATCTCCCACAATCGGATGACCCGCCGGGTTGGGGTAGAATTGAGTCACCCCGGGTACCGCAACCGGGTCGAAGAACGTCGTGTACTGGAGACCGGTTACTGTGATCCGCATCTGCGGGTCCTCAGCGGTCAAATCGACCATACCTGTGACCGGACCGGGGCTGGCTCGTAAGGTCAGCCGTCCGTCGGCATACGCCTGGTTGATGGCTTGGACGACCAGAGCGCCAATCCGCTCGGCCGACATCCCGAAGTCAAAGACGATTCCGTAAACCCCGGGTTCCGGCGTCTCGCCGCTGAGGTAGTGCAGGAAGATGAAGTCCACCGCATTCGTTCCATCCTCCAAGCGGAAAGTATCGCGGTGCCGGATCCCAAAGCCGGCGGACATCAGCAGTCGCACGCGCTGAATCGTCGGTGCTTCCACCGAACCGAATACGATCTGGTTGATCGGACCGGCCGGCTTGGTGCCGGTAACCGCGGATTCGCCTCCCAGGGTACCGCCCACATAAGTGGCGCCCCAAAGGTTCACCCGGTCGCTGGTACCCATGGACAAGGCCGTCACTTTCAATCGGCCCAGACTGTAAGCCTGGTTGATTGCCGCAGCGACACGAGACGCTATAGTCCCCGGCGCCTGTGCTGTGGTGAAATAGACCGGGAGCGCATTGCCGGTCGCACCGCCGATTGTCTGATCCAGGAAGACGAACTCTTGCCGGTTCACTCCGTCTTCGATCCAGAACCGATCTCCGTGCCCCAAATCTGCTGCGGCGGGTATCCGGATCGTGATGGCCTGGGCCCAACGATCGTTCGTATCGGCCGAGCCTGTTAAACGCAAAACTTTATACGGGCTGTCCGGCGGGGTGAGTAGCACGCCAAACTCGTCGCCGCGCCGAATTTCTAACTGGTAACTTCCTGTAATCACGATCGGATCGGTTATCAGGGGGGCGCGGAGAAAATCGAAGTCGGTTACCCCCGCAGGGGCATTGGTGACCATCTCACCGCGTTCCGCAAAGCCGATAACGATATCATCAATGTACCACCCTTCGAAGTTGTTATTTTGTCCGCGGCGATAATCGAAGAAACGATTGTTGTTCCGCGCCGTAGTCCCAAAGCTCTTGTCGGGCGAATCCCCCTGCAGCGTTTCTGAGTAGTAAAGAGGCCCAGGGTCTGAAGCCCTTACCTGGAATACCCGCATGAGCGGTTCGACCTGTCGACGGGTATCCGACAATCGCTCATCAAGCTTGATCGTCGTCTGATTGAGGTCGCTTGCCCGCAGCGGGCTATTGGTCGGACTGACAAGGTTTAGCCCATCGAAGGCCGTTTGCGGCCCGGAAAGCTGCACCAATCCCTCAGGGGTACTGGCTGCCGTAACTTGGAATCCCACGCTTGTCCGCAGTAGATTGATGGCCGCGGCAATTCGCGAGGCAATGGCCGCCGGCGTGGTTGCGCCTTGTAGCCCCACCAATACGGCATAATCGACTCGGACACCGGGGGGCAAGGCGGGTAGCGAACTCGGCGGGACAATCTGCGGAGCGCTCAGCACTGTGGTGAAGCCAAAGACGGCATATCGCGGAACGTTTCCACCGTCCAAACCGGTAATCGTGAAGACCGTGTTATTCAGGCTTGCTGCCGTGGTCAAGGGGCGAATGTAAATCTGATCGGGCACCACACGGAATCGCCGGTTTACCGTCGCCGTGATGACTCTAGAGACTTCAAGCTGGGTCATATCGGGCCGCAAATAAACCGGCGTTCTGCCCGCCGTGTATTGTCCCGGCGCACTTCCTTCGACTGCCAGCGCAATCGGTGCCCCCGTATAGTGAGTCCCGCGAGCAACCGATTGGGCGCCGATCAAGAAGACACGATTTCCCGCGGAGCCCTGGAAGATTGCATCCTCCGGCACAAATGCCTGCACGGCCAATCGACCAGCAGTACGCTCTGCATTGATGGCCGCAGCCAACAGATCGGCCACTTGCCGTGTCGTCATGGCATCGGTGATCCTCACGGGTACCACCCGTGAAATTCCGGGCACGGCCGGCCCCACCCTGCCATCTTTATCAAACTCGAAGCGGATCGTTGAACCACCGTCCCCAATATCGACGTACTCTCCGAGTCCGGTAGTCGGGCTTTCCTTGATTTGAACCCCGGCTGCATTGGGGAACACCAAGGCATAGCCCATATCGATCTCGAACGTAACATCGGCGATATTCAAGCTCGAATTGCCGAGTACGAAGGTTTGCCCATCGCGGAGCTGAGCGGCCGCCGGGGCTACCAAGTACGAGCCCCCGGTTTGCGGATCGCCAACATCCATATCGCTGGCCGTGCTGAAGTCGAAGCGAATCCGCAACTTATCCAACCCGGCGAATTGGCTCAAATCGATACGTGCCTGCCGCCAATTGCCTCCCAGGTCATGGATTTCGCGGATGTAGCCACCATACCCGGGCTGTTCGATCCCATCGCGGATGAAACCAGGATCGTTCAGATCGGTGTTCGTGGCTATCAAGGTCCAATTGGCACCGTCGTTGGAGACATACACCCGGAGCCCGTCGAAATCGTTGCTATTTTCCGTATGGGCATAGTAAGTAAAGTAAAGCATGGGGCGATCGGCCGCGGTGTAGCCTTTCAGGCTGAAGGTACCCGTAGTAAGGCTCCCGATCGCACCGCCGGGCAAGTTGTAAGTCATCAGTCGGCTGCCGTCGGATCCTTCCCCCGAGGTGAAATTCGATGCACCCGGTTGGCTCTGGTTGCCCCAGGCATCGGTCGGATCATCCAACCCGAAGTAATAACTGCGCAACCCCTCCATCAACGGGTCGTACCCTTCGGCGGAGACTCGGGAGGTATCCAACGTGGAATAGATTCCATGGCCGGCATCATCCCTACGCCGCAAGGTCCAATGCCATAGGTTGTAGTCAATCGGTGAAAATGCAACCCCGTGCACCGCGCCCACAGGACTTGGCGGATCTATATTCGTGCTGCCATTGGCGAACACCCCGAGCAAATTCCCCAAAATATCCATGGCCCACACTCGGCCCGAAGAATCCGAAGCGAACAGCGTCTGAGCATAGCCGCCGAATTCCACATTTGCAGGACCGGCCGACAAGCCGGAGAAGCTGATAGGGTTGCCCTGCGGATCGCGGACCTGAGTGATGTACCGGAGTTGAGGACCTGCACCCGGGTTTCGAGCGAAATACGGGGGAGCCCCTTGCGGATCTATCGGGATAAAGCCCCACGAGCCGCCGTTCGCATAAGCACTTTGCTCGCCAGTGACGTAAAATAGTCCACCCTGATCGGAGACGGCAAAGAGGACATACTCCTGTCCGGATACGAATCCCGGCACACGCAGGTATGCCAAGCCAGTGATTCGCCCTCCTCCACCTTCCCCAGTGAAACTAAGATTAGGCGCACCCGATAGGTTCACCGGATTCGTCCCGGCAACTCCCGAGAGAACGACGGTGTAACCGCTGGCTGACGCCGAGACACCGATCCCTGACGCATTGATAGCCGAAGCAACAACCTGCGCCATTTCTGACCCGGTATACCCCGCGCCAAATCTCACGACTTGGCGGCCAGGGGTCACTCCGGGCGAGCCTTCGACGTAATAGAGCGGTACTCCTCCCCCACGAGTAAATGTGTCGGCATTAAAGAAACTCAGCCGATCGCCGGGGCTCGAAGGTGGACTCCCTCCAGGGGTTCGGTACGCATAGCTCGCATCGATCCGGTTTGCAGGCGGGAATACGGACGTTTGGCTAGCGTCCACAACTCTTTCGATTTCCAGACCGAGTTGCTGCGAGCTCCACGATTCTTCGAACGCAATCCGGGTGCGGAAACCACTCACACCATGACTTCCCTCGATCTGCACTTGGGCAGTATCGCTGGAAGCGTGTGTGTTATCCGTCCGATCGTTGACAAGCGAAACGCGCCGGCCAACGGCAGTCGCCACGACGGTGAACGAAGTCTGCGCGTTAATCGCTGCCACCAAGTTCTGGGCCAACACACTTCCAGGAGCCCCCGTCGTGAACGGCACCCGCACGTGGGAGCTATTTGTTAGGTTTCCATCCCGATCGAACTCAAAAATAATGTCGACGTTTCCACCTCCGGGGGCTGTACCGGGGATTACCACGTAAACGCCGTCTAAAGCCGCCGTGGCCGTTGCAGGAACGACGATTACCGGACCACTATCGAACTCGAATGTGTAAGTTACTCCGTTATTGACATTCCGGATACTGAAAAACTGACCATCGCGGAATGCCGCGGCACCTTGCACATCCATCCGCACATCGATCCCTAGATCAAATTCGAATTCTTGAGTCGTCCCGCCAGCCGAGGTAACGGAGAACCAATCCCCGTCCTCGAAGTCCAGCTCCTGAACCCCAGGTGATCCGTAGGGAGCCTCCGTCTGCGTCGCCGGGTTGGCGAGAATGGTGGGAGCCGTGAACAGTTGGCCAATCGGCACGATGTTGCTAAACAGACGGTTTCCGGAGGTACGTTGTCCGTTATTGATGAGCGGGTGGTTGACAGCGGTTCCACCGGAGCTGAGCAGCCACACCAAATTCTCGCCCGATGTGGCCCCGGTTCCGCCAAGGTCGGGGTTCGGGATATAGCCTACGATCAAAACGTGGCGCCCCCGATCCCCTGTGTTGCGGAAATCATGCACCAAAGCCTGGACATAGACGCTATTGTTCGGGTCCGCTTGAAGGCTCGCGGGATTCGCCGGATCGCGGCGGATTACGTCGATCCCCGTATCGACATCAATCACTAAAGTGTTCGCGTTCCCCAGATCAAACTCGCGATACCGCGGATTGAAATTCGCGCCGGGACCGATGGAGACCGTCATCAGTCTCCCGTCGTTTCGCATCGCAATGTCGCGATAATAGATCGAGGGGCTCCCCGGCAAATAAGGATCTGCCCAGTCGGTCACGTCGGTCTCGACGGCACCCGTGAACGGGTCCACCGTATAGAGGTCGGTACCGGTCAGAACATAAAAGACAACATCACCCAGCATGAACTCATCCGGCACCAAACTGAGTCGTTGGTTACCGTCGGGACTACTGCTTGGATTGGGGTCAGCATTCGGGTTAAACGCCGAGACGAAAGACCGCGGACCACTCTCCACGTGCTCTTCTACCACTCGGGCAATCGCATTGATCGGCTCGACGCGAACTAGCGGATAAGCCGTTTTATCTTCGCACCAATCCCCTCCCAAAACCGAGGAAAGCACCCTCGGAGTTGCCAGCACGGAAGTTATGGCAACATAATAAACTTCGTTTCTCTCCGCCAAGTAAACAGGGCCGATGTACGGATCGCGCGACCAAATCGACCCCCGAGCCAAGTCTTCCAAACTGGGGCCTTGTGGCAGGGCAAGATCATCGACCACACTGGAGTTGGTGCCGAAATAAATCAGTCTTCCGGCACTATCAAAGACCCACATCGAAAGGTCTGGCCGGGCCATGCCGTCTGCATAGTCGATATCGAAGATAGCCGACCAGACACTCCCCCCGTCGTTAATACCACCGATCGACTGGATCCCCTCGTAATCGATTTCGATCCGATACCAGTCGACGTCTGTCCGACCACTGAGATAACCGACGACGGAGATCGCGTTTCGCTCGCTCGACAGTAAGTTGCCCAGCTCCTGGGCATTGCCGAAGCTTTGATTGTCGCCGGGAATTTCCGCCGACTCACCTAGTAGCGGTGAATGCTGCGGGAATCCGCGAATCTCAATCCCGTTTGTGGCATAACGAATATCCGCATATTCCACCGTGCATCCGGCAAGTTCCTGCATCTCCCGCAGGCGAACCTGCAATTGATACTTACCGGCGGTATTAGCAAGCCGAACGAACGGAGTGGTCTCCGGCTCGAACCTCGCCCGCACCCCATCCAACATGACGTGCGGCGTGGCGACGTAAACGCCGTTTTGAAGGACCTGATCAACCCGGATTCGCGCCGAAACCTGTAGCCCCCGAGTTAGCCGAGCAGTAGTGACGGCATCGACAATGGCCTGGGCTACTTGAGAGTTGTTAAGCCCCTGATAAGCCACCGGTATGGCGCCGGCTGCGTAAACTCCGTCTCGATCAAACTCAAAGAGAATGCTTGTTCCGTTTTGATCGGTGATGCGGAATTGCTGCCCCTCCGTAATCTGACTGCCCGGAACGATATTGCCGATTCCCAACGTGCTGCGAACGCGTAGATAATACGTCCGCACTTGGCCGGCAGGTCCCGGGAGAACTACCCGGAACCCTGCATCGCGCGGATTCATGGTGTAAAAGTCGTGTCGCAGGTAGACATCCCGGTCCATGGCGAGACCGAGAAGGGCACCGTCCGGATCGGTCTTGTGTTCATAGCGGCCGTACTCGTGAGAATTGTCGCTCCAGGCCAGAACTTGCCCATCCACGGTCACCAACTCGACAATCGTGTCCAGGGCGAAGCTACTCCAATCGATATCAACCCAAATTTCTGTCCCGGCACGAGCGTCGAATTGATAGACGTCCACATCGCCCGGATCGTCGAAGCGGATGAAGCCGACGATTTGAAATCCGAGCCGCTGAATATCATCACCCGCCTTTTCCTCGGGAGCCAACACTCCCAGCCGTTGCGAAAGGAGCGGATTGGCGTTCTGATCGACCGCAACGCCGCTGCCCGGCTCATGTTCGAGAACCACAGCCACATTCCGGTCGTGGGCATAGCGATCGAACCGCACACTCCGCCATGCCCCGGGAGAGCCCTCGCTGGGGCCATTTCCATTGGTGTCGAACACAGGCCGGCCCAGAATGTCGAAGCCGGCTCCGACCGAATCATCGGCCAAATCCGTCAGGATTACCGGCCGACCCGGCATTCCCACAATTTGCAGAATACCGCCGATGCGATCATCCATTTCGCCGGTTTGACCCGTCGCCGTGAAACCGGCATTGGAGCCGGTAAGCTTCACCACCAAGCTTCCCGCAGCATTGCTCTGTAATCGCAACCCGCCGACGTGGTGGTAATTGCTGATTATGATTTCATTTCGCAGGATGTGAACAATATCCGTATCGTCCCAAATCGACTCAGTGGTGAGCTGGCCACCGCGGACCTCCATTCCACTGAACTGGTTGCTCAGCGACAGATTGTCCACCAAACCGAATCGATTCTTCCGGACCATCGGCCCGAAGTTATCCGCATACTCCTCGTAGGAAGAAAGCGGCCCGGTGCTCCGTCCCCAATCCGGTACGTTCCACGCTTTCAGTGCCCCGGCGTCGATACTGATTACGAAGCCACGATTTCCCAGGAAGTCGTTGGCCACAATGATCGGCTGTGCACCGCGGACGAAAATCGTCGCCGGAGAGCTAAGCGTACCTCGGCCCCCGCGGGTGCCGGCGACTGCCACCGCATCATTGAATTCGAAGCGGGTGCCTACCACACGCACTTCGGCCTGATAAATCTCCACGGGGCTGAAACGAGCAAAACCTCCCTCGATCGCCGTATTTCCGCCGCCATAGGCGATCACGGCTTGATCGATACTTCCTGAAGAAGCGGGTGCGAAATAGATTCCACCCCAATCCCCCGGCGTTGCCGCCCGGCCACCCGTCTGACTAACCGTGTCGAAGGTACCACCAGCCCCATATCGCGTGTCTAACAACGAAGTGAGGATGACCTTGTAGCTCGGGGCCGTTTCGTTTAGACCGGGTCGCCCCTCCGCAATAAGTTGAGCCCCCATCCCCACTTCAATTCGCGAACCGCCCAGCTTCACCACCAACCCGGGGTCAATCTGAAGCCGGGCATCGATTCGCGCATCCCACGTGCCAAATCCCTCAAGCTTCCAGACCGGGGCCGTGCTTCGCAGCTCGATTAGACCCCCACCCAAGTGAACCGCCGTAACATCCAAGCCACGGTTATCTCGAGCCCAATTGATGGCATTGACGATCAAACCGGCCAGCTGGCTCTGGGTGCTCGGGGGATCCCCCGGATTAGGATCATTCGAGCGGTCATAACGGATTTCCACCCTACCCGGGATAAAGCTCCCCGTGCCCCGATTCATCCAGTCGGAGCGGAGATTGAACTCGAACACTACCCGAGTACTGCCGTCAAAAATCGAAAAGGTTTCGCCATCGCGGATCGCATCCCCCCCACCCAAAGGCACTTGCAGGCGAAAATCGTCGATCCGCTGCAAGTTCGTGGTTTGCGGGCTGACAATCGGACCACCGGGAGTTCCCCGAATGACGAGGTTTTCAGGAATGACGTGCACAATGTCCCAATCGTCAAACCGCGCCGCGATCTCGAGCACTTCCGTCCTTTCGCCGGCGGCCGTGCGCACGCGGACCAAAATGCCGTTGACCGTGTTGCTGTGGGCCTGCACCGGTGCACCGACATCGGTGGAGACGGCATAACTTGCCGCAAGCTGGTTGTAACGGAGCTGAGGGCCAACCCGATCGTAATCCGCCATGAAGGGACGCGTGCGATCCCAGTTTTGAATCTTCGTATCGGCGAAGCTATTCGGGTCGGCCGAAATAGCAGCGTCAGCACTGTTGGTGATCGTGTTGAACGTGATGGTCGGCCGGGCTTCGAAAAGACAAATCGGCGCGTAGACGCCCCGCACGCCGTCCACGATTACCTCGCCACCACCGAAGCGAATATCTGCCTGGTTGATATAGTTGAGGAAGATACCCTGAGTCTCGAGAACTTCGCGTGCAGGTAAGCCCGAGGCCGGATTATAAGTTTCAATGAAGTCATAATCGAGATTATTTCGAATGACCAACCCACCCCAATCACCCTTCCTCGGTATGGTCTTCATTAGTGGGTCGCCGTCACGACCCAATGTCTCGTCGAAGTACGAGGTGAAATAAACCTTGTTATACGGAGTGCCCAATACTTGAAGTGCGCTTCCGCTTCGATCAACACCCTCTGAGGAGCTCCCCACATCGATATTCGCCTTCGAGAGCTTAAACACTGCGCCGGCATCGATCATCACCGTCACACCCCGCGGGACCTCGAAGCGCGGCCCATCCGCCAAGGGAGCCCCGAAGAGATTGTAGCCAATCTCATACGGCACGTTGTCGCGAAGACTTGCCGGCACACTGGGGTCATCGTTATCGAAATTATTGCCGACAATCCGCAGGACCGATCCCGGGGCGACGGCAGCTAACGCGGCCGAGATCGTGCTGTAAGGAGCCCTTAAAGATCCGTCCTGCTGACTGCCGGGGACGGGAGAGAGTTTGTCCACGAAAACGGTGCGACTTTCCGGCTGAACATTGAACCAGAAGTTGTAAACCCCACCGGGAACGCCGTCCGCATCACCGTCCAAAAGTGTGCCCGTCGAATCCACCAGATGCCACGGAGTCGGGCTGACATCTTTGAAAGTCTCGGGATTATTCGGGTCGACACCGCGCGGTTTGAAGGTTAATCGCAACTGATAATCACCCTGCGAGACGCCTCCGACCCCCGTGTCATAAATATTTGGATCGTACTGCGTGTTACCCTTCGCCGTGACCCCGACATAGTACACACCCGGCTGGAGGTACATTTCCAGGGCCGGGTCATCGCTGTAATAATCGTCATTGCGGGCAAGGACACGATACTTCTTGATGCCATTTTCGGTATACTCTTGATACAGGGTAACCACGGCATCTAGTAATGAAGAATGGGGCCCGCGCTCGGCCAAAATTTCCACGCTGAAAAGCCCCCGCTCGTCCAGTTGGACGCGGTACATGTCGATATCGATACTATCCGGCCGGTGCATATGTTGGCCGTGGATTAAATCGTGATCATACGGGAAAACCGGTTCCAGCGGGAGGAACGTCAACGTCTCGCCGCTGCCCATGATCGCAAGCTGATCATAGGCGTGGCCATAACCGAGCAAGTGGCCTATTTCGTGCATTGCCACCAAGAACCAAGCACCGCCATATTCGCTGGCACCCCAGTTCTCAGCGTAGTCCATGATGGCCCCACCACCTGTGGCCACACCCGCAACCCCGCCGGGCGCAGATTGCAAGCCGGCCAAAGCAAGATCGCCCGTGACGATCGCCAACCCCCCCCTGGGGTTTTCATAAAATTGAACGCCGAGGTAATAGCCAAACAGAGTGAAGATTTCGCGAGCCCGTTGCTTTTGGGCCTCTGTGATTAGGTTCCAACCCGCCTCGGGGAAGTAATACGGTATGGTGGTCACCCCAGCGGTCTGATCCGGCGCGGATTCGCCCGAAAAATGGTCTTCGATCATAAGGGCCGGATGATTGGGAAGATCGCGATGACCCGGTTCATCCACAGCCCCCGGCCATTCCAAGGTGAAATCCAACGGATGAGCATCGATCGTCCCGGTGAGAATCAAACTCTGGGGGCCGCTGCCGTTGCCGAAAATCGGGGCCAAACTTCCGCCCACGCTGCGAATGTCAAGAGCCGTCCAGAAGGTCGTCCCCGGATCGGTCGTGACGACACGGAAATCACTCAGCGTAGGCTGATAAGCATTTCCTACCCGCAGCCGAAATGCCCCGGTTCCGTAAAGAGCCAAATCCTGAGCAAAGTACAGCGTGGCCTTATCCAAGGCCGCATCGTATTCCACACGCTGAGGTAAAACCATCAAGTCGTCGTTAGGATCGGCGGAATTCCGCGTCACGAAAAGTTGATAGAAATTCCGGTTCTCAGCGGCCTGGGGCGTATCCGCCAGATCATCTTTGTTGAAGTAGACCTCAATGACATCCCGGAGTTGTCGCAAATGTTGCACCCGTAAGGCCGCCGAACCCGTTTGCACGAGCGCTCGTGGCCCATCGATGGTTACCACCGCACCGGCGACGTTCACACCCCGCAAACCCCGAAGTGCCCCACCGCTTATCTGCGACTGAATAGCTTCCTGGATGCTCGCCGCCACAACCGCCGGTGTGTTGGTAGGATGAAACGGCACAGCCACGCGGCCGGGGGCGACACCATTGCCGATCGCCGTATTTTCGAATTCGAAAAGCACTTGCTGCGTGCCGTCATTAACCGCAAAAACCTCCCCATCCACCGGCAGTGATTGCACGGTGATTTGCGGCCCACGGATCACAGGTTGCGGCACTACCGCCGTGACCAGCGGCCCTAAGTCCAGCTCGAATTCGTACTCGAGGACTTGTTCTTCCGGATCCATTCCCGCCCGGAACGGAATTCCCAATGTATTCCTCAAGGGAGCCACAGGATTTCCGTTGACATCGACATAATCGTCCCGGCCCACGATGATGAGTCTATAAAGATCGTCCTCCAATCGCCCAGCAAAGCGTACGATCACCTCATTTGGGCGGTCTGCCAACCCCACGTAACCCACCGGCACCAGTTGATCGTTCCCATTGCCAAAGGTGCCGTCAACGCTGCGGACAAACAGAATGGCACCCAGGGTCGCCGGATCGAGCTGCTGACCTTCGTTGAACCGCAACAACAAGTCCCGTGGGGCAACATTCAAAGTGTAGAACTGATCAATGTCGAGGATTTGCCCCTCATTGGGAATGATCGCCACCAACTCCGGACCCACCGGCCCGACATCCTCCCCCGGAGCCAGCAATCGAACCGTGGGATCTCCCAGGAGGTTATACTGCTCGAAATAGCGCCGGGTGGTCGTCGTCGGACCAAAGTGAATCTGATACAGCTCCTTTGCCCGATAAATGGCCGTACCAACGTGAAATTGGTTTTCGCCGTAAATTGCGTCGAAAAGCCGCTTCTGTAAGATGTCGTCCTCATCCCAGAAGCTCGTGACCGATGAACCGAATGCGGCCACTGCCCCGCGATCGGAAATCCGCAACCAAGTTTCCAAGAACGCTTCCGGATAAGCGAAATTGCCGGTCAGGCATGCGAAACTGGCAACCACCGGATACATGCCGTTGTTGGTGAGCGCCATGACATCGGCGGCCGTCAGGGGCGGCCCATCCGTCCAAGCCGTCTCGATCCCATGCCCAGAATAAACCGCCCACAATCGCCCCTGATTGATGGCGTCGATCACATCCTGCGTGGTTGCCCCCTGGCTGACGACGTAAAGTCGATCACTGGTGAACCCCAAAGGATCCATGTGGGTGGTGATCACCCACTCGTGGGTTCCTTCCGTGATTGTGTAGTTGTCGACCCCGGCCATGAACGCCGCCCGACTGGTCCAACCCGCCGGAGACGAGCTTTCGTAGGTGATGATCTTTTGCAGCACGTCACGCAGTTGAGCTCCATCCGCCACGCTAATCCGCCCCACGGGAAATTCCGGGAACCAATCATCGCCCGGGTCCATGCAGGCATAATACAGGTCGGTGTTCGGCGGCGCCGTATCGCCGTAAACCATCGCTTGCCCGACAAACGTGGGGATGCGATCCGTATCGCCGATCAACAGCACGGCATCGGGCCGAGTGGCGGGATTGGCGTATTGACTCTGGATGAAACTCCGGATCGCGGTGGCCGTGGTCCCTGCCCTGGCGGTGTCGACAACCTGCACCGTCCAGCCCAGCGATTCCTTGTGAGTGACAAACGAGCCGATCTGCCCTGCGAAATCCCTGTGCACAATGATCAGCAAATTCCCGGGTTGCTTAGTTTGCTGGGTCTGAGGTTGCCCCTGGGTGCCCGACGAAGCGTTCAAAACAAGCTGAGCAAGGTGAGCCTGCTCCTTCGTCGTCAAAACCGACTGCGACCATTGCCCGCCGCTAAACTGCAAGGTGAAATTCAGAGTGTCATAAACCGCTACAACCCCCTTGACCGGGTTGTAGGCCGCCGGCAGCACTTCGACCATGACCAGCCGGCGACCGGCGAACATCCCGGCCTCCACGACCCGCACTCCCGCCTGAGCAACGAAGGCGTCGGTAGCATAAGTACCGCCATCCTGCACCAGCGGGGCGGACTCGCGCGCTCCCGGAACCTTCACCACGGGGGGTTGAACCGGGACAATCGGCTCCCTGATCCCCACCTGGGCGAGGTTAAACTGCTTGGGCGAGCCCGAGACGGTCGCCGTAATTTGGGCTCCCAACGGGGCTTCAAACATCGCCCGAATGGCCGGCATTTCCGGCTTCCCCAGGGCGCCGGCAGAACCGTACCCGGGCAAAGTCAGGGCGGAAAATACTCGACCTGCCACCGTGGTTTGGTCAAGCCAAGCCCCGGCAAGCACCACCTGGGCGGTCAGCTGCGATTGGCTAGCAGAAACAATTTGAACCTGGGGGACCGCTCCAGGGTTGAGCCCGTCGGCCAAATTGAAATCCACCCATTGCCTGCCGGTGCCAGCGTAGGGCAACTGCCCGACGGGTAAGGTCGGTAGCGTCTGCCCTAAGCCCGGCGCAGCGGACCAAGAAAGGATCGTTTGATCATCTACCCCGGCACCAATGCTGAGCAATTCCCTCGATTCGAACTTCTCCAATCGAAGGGCACGGGGCCGAAGTTTCCGATCCTTCCCGGCTTTGCCTCCGGATTTTTGCAACTCTTTTCGACCGCTAGCTTTGCGCGAAAAAAGGCCCAACGATGAAAAGATCCCCATGGATCAACTCCTAGAAAGCCAAATCATGCTGGCCCAAGGCGATTTATCTGTCCGCGCGGAGAGGATTTAGCGACGATAGCTGACCTTCCTCAATTTTCATGTTTAACCGACTTTATCGGTGACGTCAAATACACGTACTCCGCAATCGATTCTATTCAAATCGCCGAACCGATAAAAATCAAGTCGCTGACCTGTGTATTCATCCCAGATTGCTTAAATTAGCCAATCATCCGAGTCGTTTAGGTGATATTGGGGTACGGAAAGTGGTCATTCTCTAAGGGAAGCGGGTCCCGCGCAATCAAAAATCAAAACCGAGGGGATCTGCTACTTTTGGGGGCCTTGACCTCGAGAAACGTCGTTGACAGCCGACTCCGAATTCTGGGGGCTTAATCCAAGCCCCCTGCTATAAAACCCCGCCCAAGCCATCACGGTGCCGGGAAAATCGGCTTTAGCCCCGGATGCAATGCCGCTCCCGACCCAAGGCGTCCGCATCGATCATGGCGTCTAAGACATCCTCGGCGCCTACGGGGAAGGGGTGATTCCGGCAAAGCGATCCCTCCGCCGCGCAAGCCTCCGCGATCCGCCGAAGCCGCTCCCGCGAAATTTCGCCCAAATTCAGCTCGCTGAAAGTCACAGGAAGACCGATATCGATTTCGAAATCCACAATAAGGGCTCGTTGATCCGGATCGAATTCATCCTCCAGACACATCTGGGTCACAATCCCGAATCCGACCTTCTCCCCGTGAAGCAGCGACGTGCGACACTCCGGAAGATTCGAAAGCAAATTCGCAACCATATGGGCAGTCGCCAAACCGCCACTTTCAAACCCTAAGCCCGAAAGCAATACATTGGCCTCCACCACTTTTTCCACCGCCGGGGTGACCAAGCCCAATTCCACCGCCCTTTTGGCCTCGCGCCCATGTTCAACCAGGGTATCGAAGCAAAGTCGTGCCAAAGTCATGGCCGCCATGGTGGGTCTTCCACCAGCGATATTCGGAGCACGCGACTCGAAAGCGGCCCGGGCCTCAATCCAGGTTGACAGGGCGTCGCCCATGCCAGCCACAAAGGTCCGAACAGGAGCTTGGGCGATGACCCCCGTGTCGACCAACACAATATCGGGATTGAAGGGCCAGCAATCGAACCCGACAAAATTGTGCTCCTCATCGTACCAAACGGTGGCGGCACTTGTCGGAGCATCGGTGGAGGCCAGCGTGGGACACGTCATCAGTCGCACCCCTAATTTCACCGCTGCCGCTTTGGCGATATCGAGTACTTTTCCCCCACCAATCCCGGCAACACAGTCGGCGCTGCGGTTCCGCGCCGTTTCCACCACCCGATCACACTCCGCGCGCGTTGCCTCTCCCGCAAACTCCGCCTCCGACCAATTCAGTTGTGCCGCCTGAATACTCCGCCGAACCCGCTCCCCCACAATCGCTTGAACAGTCTGGTCCCAGAGGATTAGGGGGTTTTTGCCCAACATACCAAGGTAGGAACCGATCTCATCCAAAACATCCCGGCCTTGCACGTACTTGTGCGGAGCAATTAGCACGCGCTTCATGGCGGATACTCCTTCTTCAGCAAAGTGGGAAGTTTTCAAGCGAAACTCTCAGATCACATCCCTATGCTACCCAGTGCCCCGGGAGGAAAAACCGTAGCGGCCACGATAATCCCAACTCCCGGTGCTAGAGGACCGAGGCTCGCACCTCGTCTGCTTTTCTAGAGGACAAATGAAAATTGAACACCTCGAAAGATTCCGGAAGAGTTTGCTAAGTCCATAACTGCCGATCAAGCATGCGATAGTTGATCGCTTCGCTGAGATGTGGCAAACGGATATCCGCACTCCCCTCCAAGTCGGCGATCGTCCGAGCCACGCGGAGGATCTTATCATGAGCCCGAGCCGAAAGGCCCAGCTCCGTTACGGCTTGTCGAAGCAACTGCTGACAAGCCTCGTTCAGCGCACAGAACTTACGGATTTGCCGATGACTCATATCGCCGTTGTATCGCGTCTTTGCCCCTTGAAACCGCGATGCTTGAATCCGCCGAGCCTCGGCTACCCGCTCACGAAGCTCCGCACTTCCGGCACCCGGCCTGGCCGATACAAGGTCGCGAAAGGGCACGGCCGGAACTTCGATGTGGATATCGATCCGGTCCAAGAGGGGCCCCGAAATCTTCGACATGTACCGCTCGATTTGGGGGATCGTACAATGGCACTGACGGCGGGGATCGTTCCGATAGCCGCACGGGCAAGGATTCAATGCAGCTAAAAGCATGAAATTGGCCGGAAAGGTCGTGCTCGAAAGAGCCCGGGAAATCGTCACCGTGCCGTCCTCCAGCGGCTGGCGAAGGACCTCGAGAGTCCGCCGATTAAACTCAGGCAGCTCATCGAGGAAAAGCACCCCATTATGGGCCAAGCTAATTTCGCCGGGAATTGGGATCGAACCACCGCCCACCAGCCCCGCCTCGCTAATCGTGTGATGAGGGGCCCGAAACGGCCGGGTAACCATCAGCGGCTTGCTTCCTTCCAAGCGTCCGCAAGCACTGTAGATTCGGGTAGTTTCGATCGCCTCTTCGGCGGTCATCGGCGGCAAAATCGTGGGCAGCCGCTTCGCAAGCATGGTTTTGCCCGAACCGGGCGGTCCGATCATCAGAAGATTGTGGCCGCCCGCGGCCGCCACCAACATGGCCCGTTTGGCCATTTCTTGACCGCGCACGTCGGAAAAATCAACATCATAGCGGTCCAGTTGTCCGAAAAGCTCTTGACATCGCGAAGGGGCCGGTTCAATTTCCAGTTCGCCTGCCAAAAAAGCCACCGCTTCACTCAAACTGCCCACGGGAATCACCTCGATCGATTCCACCACTGCCCCCTCCGGCGCATTGGAAGTGGGCACCAACAAACCCCGCAGTCCTTTTTGCTGCGAGGCCGCTATGGCCATCGACAGCACTCCTTTTGTGGCTCGTGTCGAACCATCGAGGGCCAACTCGCCGGTTAGGGCATACTCATTCAATCGATCGCTTGGCAGTTGGCCGCTGGCCACCAATAGCCCGACGCTCATCGGCAGGTCGAAGGAAGCAGCCTGCTTCGGCAATTCTGCGGGGGCAAGATTGATGACCACGCGGCAATTAATCGGCTGGAAGCCCGAATTGGCCAAGGCCCGCTCCACACGGTGAGTACTCTCGCGGACGGCCGCCTCCGGTAAACCCACTAACACGGTTTTAATCATCCCTGAGGGGGAAACGTCAACCTCGACGTCCACCGGAATCGCATCGATCCCTAATAAGGAAAACGTTTTGAGCCGAGCCAACATTCTGAACCCCCCTCAAAGCATCCAGCACAAGCTTTGGCCATTGTGACTGATGGTTTTGCAGCCTGCAAGCGCATCAGGAACCTAAGATCCTGACGCCAGGATAACCCGCTGGTGAACGGCTCACGTCGATTTTGCCGGGCCGGCCGCCGCTTGTTGCCGGCGAACTGAACGCCCCACCTGACGATGGGTTTAGCCCACACGGCGCAGATGCTGCACAGATACAGACGACTGACATGCTGCAAAACCGGTCGTCTGCACATTCGCAAGATGCGGGGGATAAGTTTACGATCGATTCATTCGCAAAAAGCGCATTTCAAGGACCCAAGGCGCGCACGGGGCCCGCCGGGAAGATAGGGTCTTTGACGGTCATCCCGCGCGTAATCGTCACCTGGGCGGTCCATCCCGCTCTTAGCAGGAGTTGGTTCCCAGCGTTGGGATCTCGTGTATTTTGCAGTTTTGCCTACATCGAAGCGGAGCCGGAAATCATCCGTCTCCAAGTTCAGGGAAGCTTCCATGTGCCTCTTTTTCTGCTAGCCCATTGAACCTAACTTGACGGACCCGCTTGCGGCTCTCAGGGGCACAATCGCATCGGCGGTGCCTTAGGTTGCATCAGGGCGTGGGTTCGGGGAAGCAGCACTCCTAGAACGATGGCCACCGGGGCTTCCGTACTCAAGCACATAACAGGCGCAGATTGCGGACCGCAGAGCTTCTGCTCGGGCAGAAAAAGTCACTCAGGCAGGAGGTGAAATTTCAAAGCCTTCGAAAAGACTTTATTCGCAAACTCGTGATTATCAGAGGGGAAGTGGTGGTCTCCCAGAACCGGGGGTCAACATCGCGGAGGATTTCGACCTCGGAGCTAAAACCGATAGCTAGCGAACTCACCGTTTTTTGCGAGCTAAACTTTTTTCAAAAGTAAAAAAGTGATCTCCCTTTCGGCTGTGGAGGCACACACGGCTGCTTATTGATAAGAGGAGATCGGCCAATTTGCTAGTGCGCTGATAGAGTTTAAGCGCTGCACAAAGTTTCGAAGAAACCCAAAATAAAAAACCCGAGAAAAACCCAAAATTAAAATTACAGTCCGGCTCCCGTCGCCTCAACCGCAGCAAGGGCTAAGCCTCCGAAAATCATTACGTTACGACTCAAGGATATTCCGTTTTGCAGCAGGAGCACAAAAGTTTTACGTCCGTCCAAACGTTTGAACCTGAAAATTTTCTTAACCTGTGAATCTTCTTAATCCTGACAACCCTTGTAAAAGTTTTCTTGTATACCCAAGCGTTCAATCCGTGGCGAAAATCACTTTAAGCACGACAAACCTTACAAAATATCAAAACTTTTTCAGAGCGCAAAAATAGCTATTTTTTGTTATTTTGCTAGCATATTTTTCTAGATCCCCAAGAAAATTTTCAGAACAAAAGTTTTTTGGAAACACACGAAAACTTTCGGATAGACGACCTAGCACTATGCCCGCACCACAAGAGCAATGAGACGGTGCCACACGACAAACCGGCATTCTTTCGAGTATACCCCGACTTAACTCTGAAAATGGTACTTCGCAACCACGGCTACTAGCGGCAATTTCATCGAAATGCTCGCAGCGCCAGAAACATAAATTCGCAGCACGGAAAACCTACAGACATATGCGTTGAAAGTTTGACGTCACCAAGAAAGTGCCCGTGATTTTATTGCCCCGGCTTAATCAGAAATTGGTCAAAAAAATCAAAAGCCGATTCCATCTCAAGGGACAGTCCACTCTGAGGATAGGCCACTTATTTAAACACAAATCCTTAACTGGTCGGCAAATGAGGCCGTGCAAACACCACAATCCCCCTGGTACACCAGGGGGCGCATCGCCACTGAAGATTTAAAGTCGGATCGCCACTGAAGCTTTGAAATCGATTTTTGAATTTTGTCATGCCATCTTTGTTTGTGAATTTTGTGAACCGGATCGCACAGGTCTCCAATGCTGCTTACACCCAGCGAAGCTGATGCAGAATTCTTCCGCCTTGTGCACTCATTGGCCAAGGTTCACAAGGACCAGCGGTTCAACGAGCGGCGCACTCAGGCGCGTCACCCCTTCACAGTTCGACAGCGAATTGCTCCAGTTTGGGGGAATTCACTTCCGGATTCGAAAGAATTCTTTGACGTACTTTGTTACGACGTAAATCGTGGGGGATTTTCGTTCTTAGTACCGACGCCACCTCCCTTTCGCCATTTCGTGGTCCAGCTTGGGGAAACGATGCAGCCCATTGAGCTGCTCGCGGAAGTGGTTCATACCCACCCGGTTGCATACTGCCCCCAGACCGGCCAAGTGCGGCATTTGAACCAAAAACCCGTCGATTTCAAAGCTTCCTCGTGTTTGTCCTGCGATGACCCGAAAGCTTTCCACCAAATGACCCTCGTCGGATGCCGCTTTGTCGGGCGAATAAAAAGAGATCCACCAACCGCAAACCAAGGCACGGGGCAATAGCGGAGTAGCGCTTTAGCGGCTTCGCCGATTAGCGGTTTAGCAGTTCCGCACCCTTTTGGGAGGATATCGAACCAGAACTTAAGGCTCGCACAACCGGTCGCGGTGCGGTGAATAAAGCCGAAAAGAGTTTCCATCCTCAAACCACGGAAGTTCTCGGGGTGTGACAGCAAAAAGGGGGTGTAGCAATGAAGAGGCAATTCTCCGGCCGCGTCCTCTTCCTTTCATACCTCAAAACTATGATGCTTACGTTTCGGATTTGACGCATGCTTCTAGCAGACTCGACGCGTGTGTCTAAGCTAACAGAAGACTACTTGTTCTCACCTTCACAAGAAGCTTCCGACCCGATAAACACGCCCATCTAACTCCCCGCTCGATGCAAACCCGCAAGATGAAAATCTTCGAGAAGTACACGTCGAGCTTTTCCAGCGGATCCACCATGGGTGATATTGCCAGAATGCACTTGTTGGAGACACCGTCTCAGCCATTGAAAAGGCACGGCTTGCCGGGCTAATCGCCGAGCGACTGCAACTCACGGAAGCCGTAAGAAGCAAGCTCCACACTTTCGGAAGCTTGCCGCAAGGCGGGACGAGCATCCAGCTAATCGCCAATTTCCGGAACGAAACGGATGGATTCACTCCTCGTTGGGTGCACAGCTACTATTGCTGCGCGGCTGGACCCCGGGGAGCTCCGAGAGAATCCGCCCGTCCTCCACTCGATTCCGCCCAACGAAAAACGGGACCCAGTAACCGAGAGGAAAAACATGCGGCCGCCACAAGACAACCAATCCCGGCCGCTACCAAGACATCACTCAGGAAATGGGCCCCTGCTTCCATCCGCTGGCATGCAACTAGGGCGGCGACCGTCCAAAACAGATACCGTCCCTCGGGCCAAAGCCAGCTTAGCCCGATCGCAAACCCCACTGCCGCCGCCGTATGCCCCGAGGGGAAGCTTGCCGAGCTCGGATCGCCAGCCATGTCCGCCGAGTCCGCGAAGAAACTTTCCAAAATTGGTAAGCTTAAATCGAACTCACGGGGCCGTAATCGGGGGATCAGATACTTTACAACATTTGCAAGAATGCCAGCTCCCAACGTGATCGTCCCGACACGGATTAAGGCTCGTCGATACACCGGGACAATGATCGCTATTGCGATCATTATGATCAAATTTGTAAGGGCATCTCCGAAAGGCTCGCAGGCGTCCAGAGTTTTGCGGGGCAAATCCGGCAAATAATCCAATACGCACCATTGCGCTAATGTTCGGTCAACCGCCAGGGCCGGTATAGCCAAGGTTAAAAAGATGATCCCCAACCAGATGAGCTTCCAAACCTGTTGTTCAGCCCGGAGCTGATGAACCTGAAAGAGCCCAGAAGGGTCGATACCCGCTGTGCCGTTCCTTTCGCGAGCGCCTATTACTCCAAAGCATTCTGGCTTTAGAGGTTCCGCGTTTCGTGACTCAGGCTCGGCGGCACTACCACAAACTTCAGGCTGCACAGGATAAGCGTGTACGGTAGGTCGGGTCACAAATTAGCTCCGGGTTTCTCCACCTAAATCCCCTACAACGCGAGAGCCACGGCCGTTAAACCATTCCCCACGACTGTGCTTTTGCCGCGAATTGAACAACGAAGTTTATCCGAACTTTCAGGAGGAAAAAAGGACAATTGCTGCACTGGTCGCGAAACTTATCATTTGCTATCACGCGCCGGCTGAAATCCTCCAGGCCAAAAACCTTGCCCCACAGCAGACCCGCCCAAGCTTTATGGGCAGAAACCTTAACCACCCATCAAGCCTGACCACCTGTAAACGACGGCATTAAAGCGAAGAGCGCGGGGGGAACATCGCCCTTCGCTTCGGCAAGTTGAATGCACACTCCGGAGGCAGGGCAAACGTCCCTTCTTTTCCAATCCTGATACTTTAAGATTCAAGGTGGCCAAAACTGCTACTAAACGGATCAATAAGCCAATTCGGCCCGGGTATGGGACGGAGCGATTTGGTGATACAAGTCTCGCCGGAACTCTCTTAGCATTTTCGTTTTGTGTTGTCAGGAAACTGGGACGCCGTTTTGGTTGCCTGATGAGAAACCACCGATCAGAAAAAATCAGAAAAAACTTGGGTGAAGCTTGGCTTTATCGGATAGGGATCCCAGGAATAATGTCGTAGTATTTTTCAAAGTTCTCTGCTATACAACGGTTCTTAAAGATCGATCAGCTACCATGTGTAACTGCTTTACTTATCATTTAGACCTGATCACTCGGACAGGGAATGAGTAGCGATCTTGTCTTTCAAGATCCCCGAAAATAGGCATACGATGGCTGCTCAATCCTTCGAAGCATCATGGTCAAGGTGTCGAACCAGCGGAATCCCCCAAGACGGAAAATCAGGGTATCGTTAAGCTGACAATAAATTCTCCGTGTACACTCTGGCCAGCCCGAATCCAAGAGTTCAAGAAAAGGAGTGACCGATGTCAGAGCAATTGTTGCGGCGTCAACTTTATGATGCGTTCGAGAATCGGGCGATCATCTATTGGCTCATCTACGACGAACTGCGGCGCGAATTTGGTGCAGAAAAGGCAGAGGAAATCATGAGCCGGGCCATCTATCGCCGTGGAGCCATGCGGTCAGAAAAGTACGCGCCGTACGCGCCTAACGATCTGCACGGCCTTCGAGATGCATTTGTGGGAGGATTGGCCGACGAAGGCCGGATGTTTCGCCCAGAGGTTCTCCGCTGCGACTCGGAAGCCCTGGACATCAAGTTCCACGCCTGTCCCCTCAGAGAGGCTTGGCAAAAACTTGGATTACCGGATGCCGAGGTGGCCACGTTGTGCCGCATCGCCGCCAAGATAGACGACGGCACATTCCTCGAAGCAGGGTTCCAATTTTCCTCTGACACCTGGCAACCAGGTGGCGAGGGATGCTGCCTCCTGCATATTCGCCCGGGAAAACCGCAAGAGGATGAGAAACCCGCTTAACCGGATGCAGCTCTCCGTAAAGCCCCTTCAGCATCTGAGTCATTGATGCCCAAAAACTCGCAGGGTATAGGAGAACTCATTCGGCGGGACTGGAAACGAACACAAAAGGCTTAGGCCAGGGGCAGCGGCTAGTACTTCCGGAGGCGGGCAACACTTTGAGATGCGTCGAAAGAGCCGGGCTAAGGTTTTCAACTTCAAACAGCCCGAACTCCAGTAGCACGAGATAGGAGTGAAACATTGCCCAAGGCACCCTCGACCAAACGGCAGTTGGGGTTTTGTCAAATCAATTCGCGTTTCATATAGTGGTACAAGCGTGCGATGATTTGCGTGGGGAACGGGCCGAAAAATTTAGGAGAATTCGATGAGTAGTCGAAAGATCGTGATTGTAGGTGGTGTGGCGGGCGGTGCTGCATGTGCAACTCGACTGCGTCGTTTGGACGAAAGCGCGGAAATTTTCATCTACGAACGCGGGCCGGCAATTTCTTATGCCATTTGTGGCCTCCCCTATTATGTGGGTGGCGTGATCAATCGGCGCGAGCAATTGATGGTAGCTAGTCCCGAGTCGTTTCGGGACAACTTTAACGTCGAAGTGCGCGTCCGTCATCAAGTCGAGGGGATTAATCGAACCGACAAAACCGTTTTAGTCCGCAATTTATCCACAGGCGAAACGTTCGAGCAAAATTATGACTGCCTGGTGTTGGCTACGGGATCGACGCCGGTCCGCCCGAATTTGCCCGGGATGAATCTACCAGGTGTATTTACCCTACACCATCTCGAAGAGGCCGACCAAATGATGCGCTTCCTTCAAGAGCGCCCCGTGCGTCAGGCCGTGGTGGTCGGGGCAGGATACGTGGGCCTCGAAATGGTCGAGAACCTTGTGCGTCGGGAAATTGAGGTGACCTTGCTGGAGCAAATGCCCCACGTTCTGCCGCAGATGGACCCCGAGATGGTGGCTCCGATCCATCAGGCCTTATGCGACCACGGAGTCCATTTGGCGTTCAATGCAGCTTTAACCGGCGTCGAGCAAGGAAGCAATCGCACGCTCTACGCCGTGGGATCGGACGGTAAAAGACACCGTGCCGATATGGTGGTCGTAGGCGTTGGGGTTCGCCCCGAGGTGTCCTTAGCAAGAATGTTCGGCTTGGAGATCGGTGAACTGGGCGGAATCCGGGTAGACGAACAAATGCGAACTTCCGATCCAGCGATTTGGGCCGTGGGAGATGCGGTGGAGGTTCGCGATTTTATTACCGGACAGTGGACACTTGTTCCATTGGCAGGCCCTGCCGGTAGACAAGCGCGAGTAGCGGCAGAAAGCATCTGTGGACGCCCAACCCGCTATCGCGGCGTGCAAGGCACGGCTATCGTAGGTGTTTTCGAAACCGTGGCCGCCTGCACGGGTGCCACCGAAAAGCGCCTACGCCAGGTGGGGATGCGCTACGCAAAGTCTTTCTCATTCTCGATGGATCGTGCTTCGTATTACCCAGGCGCTCATCGGATCGCTATGAAGCTCCTCTTCGATCCGGAAACGGGGCGCATTCTCGGGGCGCAAGCCGTCGGCAAAGACGGGGTAGCTCGCCGCATGGATGTGATTGCTTTCGCCATTCAGAAGCATGCCACGGTGTACGACCTCGAAGAAGCAGAGCTGGCGTACGCGCCGCAATTCGGTACTGCTCGGGACCCCATCAACATTGCCGGCTCGGTGGCCGCGAACGTCGCTCGCGGAGACATGTTGCCGGCCTATTGGGAGGACTATCTCCCCGAAATGATCGAACGGGGTCAGATCCTGGCCATTGATGTCCGAAGTCCGACCGACTACCGAGCGCGCGCTGTGCCCGGCACCGTCAACATTCCACTGGGGGAATTACGGGCGCGGCTTAACGAACTGCCCAAGGATCGGGAAATTTGGGTTCATTGCGGCGTCGGGCAACGTGCCTACTATGCGACCCGAATACTCCTACAGAATGGCTTTCGAGCACGAAACCTTCTCGGCGGAATTACACTTTACTCGGCGGTGAAGGGACAAGCTCAGAAGCCGCAGTAGCGGTACGAAAGCTGACAACCTGGACTAACGAAATTCATCAGATACCGGGGTCAATTCGCGGTTTAGCAATTCCCAAAGGGCTTCAAGCGCCTGGGGAATGACCTTCACCCCTGCTACCACGGGCATAAAGTTCGTGTCGCCTGCCCACCGGGGGACGATGTGCCAATGCAGATGCCCGGGCACACCGGCCCCGGCCGCGTGACCGAGGTTCAAACCGATGTTAAAACCGTCAGCTCGCAGGGATTCCTCGAGTCGGGGGATGACTCGTGCCATTACCTCGATCAACTCGATGCGCTCTTCCGCGGTAAGCTGTTCCAAACGGCCTTCGTGCCGCAACGGGGCTAAAAGGAGGTGACCGTTGTTGTATGGAAATCGGTTCAAGACGATGAAAGATCGCGGAAATTGGGCCACCACCCAGTGGGAGCGTGCGTCGCCTTCAACCGCCTGGCACAAAAAGCAACTGGGAATGCCCCCCGTGCTATCCGAGCTATTCTTGGATTCCTGAGAGCTTAAGTCAGTGAGATAACCAATTCGCCACGGGGCCCAAATCTGGCCGAAGCTCACCGTGAAATCTCCCCTCAGTCAACGGGATTTTAATACAGAACAAAAGTCAGCACTTACGTTCCATTGTCCGGCCCAAGGTAACTTGAATCGTCCAGATATGAAATGGGGTTATCTTATCATGTTGCCGGAGGAATTAATTGATAAACTTCCCCACGTCACCCAACTGGAATCTTTTGTGACTCTTCCCTAAATCACACTTTTCTGCAATCTTCACGAACACGATAGAAGAAAGGAACTAGAATGGATAACTCATTGACGAAACCGAAAGAGAAATCTGATAGAATAATCAGCTTACTGATAAGTGTACTTTCATGTGAAGGTGTGTATAGACACCATTTACTCACAAAGTGTTAAGTGATTTACTCAAAATAAAGCTGATTTACTCAAAATATGTACAGTGATCGAGTAAAAGGCCTTTCAGAGGCAATTCTTGGATATTCGACTTCAAAGCGACTTATTTCGATTCATAAAGGCCGGTAGGATGCTCGCGCGCTCTTCATGAGAATTTGGAGCGTTTGCGCCGAGGCGACGTCAATTCTCAACTCAAGCGCTTATCGACGATAACCATAAGCTGTTCGCGTTCTATGCTAAGACTTTTGACTTTCATTTTTTGAGACAAGAGCTCCTATTTTTTCCAGAATCAGGAAAAGTTTTTCTCGAGGAACATTTGGCAAAATACAAGATAAGGAAAGGTTATCAAAAGGCCGGAAATTAATGCAAAGCTTCCAAAAGTATTGCTCCATCGCAGGTTTCTTTTTTCCTGAGAATTCTTATCCGTTATTGAGTGACACGATGTTTCCCAAGATCAAAAACATGCTTCCCACACTTACGGATGATCACTAACAATAACAGGAACGATTAAAACGGATGGTCAACAACAGCAAAAAGGAAAAAAAGTTCGCTTTTTTAGAAAAATCAGTCTTAAAGTGATGTTTTCGGATCATTTCTAAATCGAGCCCTAAATCAATTTGGCCAGGATGTTTAGAGCTGGGTAGAAGGTAGAAGATGCCCATTGAGGCAGGGTATCCCACAAGAAATCATTTATTATTTTGTCAACAATCCGTGGTTCAAACCTCTTTCTTACCGGGGTAACGGCGATGGAGCTCGAAGCCTCTACGCCGGCGGCTTGTTGACTTTTTACTTGGAATTTATTGCAACTAGCCCATAACTCCATTAACTAATGCCAAAAAGCCCATTAATCAGTCGAAGCATACTGTCGAAGCATACTAAAGCAAAAGAAGTTTTGTGTTTTCTCCTTCTTCTCGCTTTCAGGACAAAGTTCGCCGGCTGGGCTGGCCGAGTCGCGAAGTACTTAATCCAGACGCGGACTACCTAATTAGGAATACTAATTACTGATCAGGAAGACGTTGGATGAGTTTTCGGGTCGAACTTGATCTATTTCAAGGCCCGTTGGAAGTGCTGATTTTCCTCTTGCGACGTGCTGAGGTAGATCCGGCGGAGGTCTCGGCGGCCCAGGTTTTGGACCAGTACCTCGAATATTTATCACGGTGCAGCACCGTGGATGTGGCGTCTGCGGGGGAGTTCATCGCGTTAGCCGCTTTACTCCTCGAGTTGAAGCTAGAGGGATTATTGCCCGCCGAGACCGACGGCGACTCATCGGAGCTAGAGGTACCGCAGGAGCAGCTTGCCGAGCGATTGCTTCAATATCGTGAGTATCGGCTGGCTGCCTTGGCCTTGGCGGAGCGTGCGAAGGAGTGGCAACGACATTTTCCGCGGATGGCCGCCGAGCTCCACGATTTGGAGGGTAAAGAAGATCCACAGGTCCAGGATGTCGAACTCTGGGACCTGGTCAGCGCTTTCAACCGCATTATCTACGAAGTGGGTTTGGCCCTGCCGGAGAGTATCGTTTATGACGAAACACCTATTCAAGTTTACATGCAGCAAATTACTGCGCGGTTAAAAAAGCAGCATCGGGTCGCATTTCATGAGTTTTTTGTCCGCGGGATGTCGAAGTCTACTCTCGTCAGCATTTTCTTAGCCATTCTGGAATTAGTGGCGGAAGGTGAGGCACTCCTCGAGCAAAGTCGGTTATTTGGCGAAATATGGTTGGTGGAGGCCCCTAGCGTTAATGGCGCCCCCTTGCCAACGGCACCTCGGGTGGATTAAAAAGTCCCGACTTTGCCTGCGCCGCTGACACCTCCTGCTTTACTTGCCTCATGGACTGAAGCTTCAGAGGAGTACGAAGCAACCTCTTTGAGCCGCCGACAATACGGAGGTTTTCGAGCTTTGCTTAAACTCGGCGATTTCGACACTCACAAGGAACCTTTAATACAAAGGAACCTTTAATACAACTGACAAGGAAACTTAAAAACCAGGAAGCGTCGGCGGTAGTCAGCTACGCGAGCGTTTTCCGATAGGAAACACGGAAGAATCCCTTTCTGACTTGCTGAAGGGCTTTTAGCCCCGGGAAGCTGTTTGAGGAATTTGAACTCCGCGAGGACGAAAGATTGGCTCCTAGCAAGCCAAACATAAAATTGGTTAAGACTATTGAAAGCACCGTGATTTGATTTTTGAGGACTCTCTGAAACTGAGCCGTTTAGCTGAGCACCATTAGGCGAGGCCAATTAAGTCTCTGTTTGATCGTAAGTCTCTGTTTGATCGGTTCCAAGAATCGTTGTTGAGCATGGAGGGTAATGATCCCGTCGGATACCCCGTACTTTCGAATGAATGTACTGGCATGAAAGCTCACGCAGTTTTGCTAACTTCCTGATGACAAGGGTGCCAATAACCCGTTAAGTCCATGCTTTCCGACCAACCAATCCATTCGATAACTCACGGTAATCTAACGATCGAGGGGTACTCGCGGGCGGCTGTGCAGACGTATTGGCGAATTCCCGAACTGAAATTGGGATTTGACTTAGGAGCCCAACCATGGGTCTTCATGGGAACACCAAATTGGTTCGTCTCGCACACCCATATCGACCACATTATGGGATTGCCGACTTATGTAGCCCGGCGTCGAATGATGAAAATGTCTCCTCCGACCATCTATCTACCTGAGCAGGCCGTGGGAGGGATTCAGCGGATTCTAAGGGAGGTAAGCCGATTGGACCGGGGACGTTTACCCTGCGAACTTGTGGGGCTAAAGCCCGGGGAGGAGGTGGAGCTTTCCCGCGAGCTGGTCGTCACATGTAGCGCAACGGAGCATCGGGTGCCGGCGCTGGGCTTTATTGTTTGGGAGCGCCGCCGCAAGCTGAACCCGGAGTTTTCTCACCTCACAGGCGAACAAATCCGCGACCTCCGGCTTTCGGGGACGGAGGTCACCACAGAAATCCGGATTCCCATCGTAGCCTACCTGGGCGATAGCGCTCCAGGTGGGCTCGACCATTGCCCCGCCATGTTTGAGGCGAAGATCTTGATCCTTGAGCTGACCTTCGTGGCCCCCCGCCACCGCCGAGAAAAGATCCATCGGTTCGGGCACATGCACTTGGACGATTTACTGGAACGCCGCGATCGATTCCAGAACGAGCTCATTATTGCCTCTCACTTTAGCGTCCGCTATTACGACGGGGAAATCCGTCGACATGTGGAAAGAGCGGTTCCGGATATGCTGGGCGGTCGGCTGCACTTGTGGGTCTAATTCTGCGTAAAAAACTCTCCTCTTTGCCCGTCTCTATTAAGTTCTCTATTACTCTAAAGTAAAAGCTGGATCACAGATCGCTTGAAGCGGGTGCGATGAAGCGGCCTCGCGTTAAGGTTCGCCCGGCTGCTTCCCGTCAGCCGATACTCGAGGAGCCGACGAATCCAAGCGGGATTTGTGGTAGCAAGTTAAGCTTGTGCTGCTTGGGCAGACCGGTTCAAGATGAGAATCGTGAATGAACAAACTTATTAAGCGGTGGGGTGGGCCGGTCTAGCCGCCGCCGTTTGCGAGATTTACGCATTTTGCGGCTGGACTTGAGCTGTAGGCAATCGCCGCCTTCGCCGCGGGATTCACAGACTTTGTCCTGCTGGAAAAGAGAGGTCGGCGCGATCGAAGCCGTGCACGCTAGGCACTCGTGCCAATCCCTCGCAAATTATTTCGTGTTAGTTTCTAGCAAATTGGATGCGACAAAGACTTGAAATATCATGGAAAAGGCTGAATCCAGCACGGGGTATCACTAGGGGTGGATTAACTCCGGTACCACAACCCGGTAAACATTACGTCTCCACAACCCGGTAAACATTATGTCTTCAGACATGCGGGGGACTTCCCAAACCCGCACCTTTCCTAAAAACGTCGAAGATTCCTGGCAGCGTCAAAGATTCTGGCACCACCGATTTTGCTGCCTCGCCGCGGGTACGGCGTAGCGATTCGGGGAAGTTCTTCTCATTAAAACGCAAGAGAAGTCAGAGCCAGCAGCAGGGGTTATGCAGGGAATCATCCCATCTATCGATGTCCGAAATGCGGGGCGATGGTGGAGATCATTCGGCCGGGTTCCCACGCCTCCTGCGGCTGCAACCAAAATATGCTGCTTGTCACCCCCAAGACGGAGTACACCTCGATGGCGGATGACAAGCACTTACCCGTAGTTGCCGTGCGGGGTCGGGAATTCACGGTAAGTGTGGGCGTGGCTCCTCATCATCCGATGGACGCCAACCACTACATCGAATGGATCGAAGTACAGACCGAAGCCTGCCTCTGCCGGCATTATTTGCGTCCCGGCCAAGCCCCGTTAGCCGTGTTTTACCTAGAGACCGGCAAGGTGGTGGCCCGGGCTTGTTGCAATCAGCATGGAGTTTGGGCCTCGCCAAAGATTGTCTTACGGGAATGATGTCTCGGCGAAAAGTTGACCGTTAGTTGTCGAAAAATTGACTCTTCAGGCAAATCGCCCCCAAAGGCCGGGAGGTGCCCGAAAAAAGGGAGACGGCACGTGCCGATTAACAATATCGTCCGCAAAGACCGGCAGGTGTCGCCTCCTCAGTTGACCAATGCTCTTCCACACTTCCAAGGGGGTATCGCGCATTAGCCGGCGGAGACTAATCTGATCGGTCAGAAATCAAAAACAGCATGGGGTTATCGTGCATAAGCCGGCGGAGCGCCAAGCGGCAGGCAAGCCGGCGAAATCGGTTCGAAATACTTGTAAGTGAGGATGAACTCTTGGTGGCCGAGCGCTTCGGAGCAAGTCATCCGGCCATTAGCAGCCTCAATTACAAGCCCATAAATTTCGCGGCCCACCTCATCGAGTGTCGCTTGCCCCTCGAGAATTCGCCCGGCATTCACATCCATGTCCTCCGGCATTCGCCGATAAGTTTCCGGATTTGCGCAGATTTTGATGACCGGCGAAATGGCCGATCCCACCACAGACCCCCGCCCGGTTGTAAATAGTACGAGATGGCACCCGCAGGCAATTAACTCCACAATTTCAGCATTGTCCGAGATATTGGGAAAGCCGAATCTTACTTCCCCGTCGGGAACGACATCAAGCAGATATAAGCCCCCCGTGGGCGGCAAGTCCCCCGGTTTGATCAGCCCTGCAATTGGCGACTGACCACTCTTGGAATAAGCTCCCAACGACTTCTCCTCAATTGTGCTCAGGCCGCCTTCGGCATTGCCAGGGGCAAAACTCCCGTGCCCCAAGGTGGAGTAATACCGAGCCGCCTTCTGAACACATTCGATTAAAAGTTTCCCCAGCTCCGGCGTCACCGCACGATCGGCCATGAAGTATTCGCACCCGATGAGCTCCCCGGTTTCCTCGAAAATCGCGGTTGCCCCCTCGGCAACCAACAGATCAAAGGCACGACCTGCTGCCGGATTAGCCGTCAGACCACTCGTGCCATCGGATCCGCCGCAGATGGTTCCGACGACAAGCTCGCTCACCGTCATCGGGACCCGCTCTGCCGCATGCAGCGCGGGAAGGTTTTCCCGAACCCAATCCTGGCCCGCGCGAACGGTGGCCCGGGTACCCCCCAATTCCTGGATGACCAAAGTCGCCACCGGCCGTCCCGAGGCTGCTACCGACTCCTCCAGATTACGCCGATTGAAGCTTTCGCAGCCCAGCGACACAATCAAGCAAGCCCCCACATTGGGATGGGTGCATAATCGCTGCATGATCCGCTCGGCATAATCGCTCGGGAAGCACCCCGGGAAACCGATGAGATGCACACCCTGATTGGGAAAAGCTCGGACAATTTCGGCGGCCACATGGTGAGCACACTCCACGAGGTAAGCCACCACTAAGTAGTTGCGAATCCCCTTCCGGCCGTCCGCCCGCAAAAACCCTTTAAGCATCGGTAAGCCCTGTCTCGTCTAGTGACACGATTAGTTCGGCACTCTCGCTGGCAACCTCGCTTTGCGGTGTTAAAACCCCATAATTCACCGAAGCCCGGTAATTCGTTTTTCACTTTTGCGCCAACTCTCGGGGGAGTTAGGCGGACTCTTCGATGCCTTTTAAAGTCAGGTTAATTCGTGAAGTCACTTTTATTTATGAAGTCAGGTTTATTTATTCAGGTTTATTTATGAAGTCAGGTTCAGTGAATAGTCCTAGAATTCCGGCGGGAATTTTTTCCGCAACTTCGGGGAAAGAATCCATCTACCGCGACCTGCTTGAGATCCGAACAAACATCGAGCGAAGTGCGAATATCTCGCTTTCGTCTTAGCTCGGCAAACAATGACTCAGCTTAAGCCCTCTCGTGATAGCGAGCCTCTCCTTCGCGCAAGTAAGTAGGTAGGTAGTCGCTTTTGATATTGTGCACGTGCACATGCTCACCCACCGAAATGTCGCGAACTGCCGAACCGATAGGCGCCGCATACTTCAGGACTTTTTCCCCGCATTTGATGGGACAGATGGCCACCTTATGCCCATACGGGATGGAATCAATCGCGGTGGCTGTGCCCCCGTCAAAAATTAATAACTCACCCGGGGATACTGCACGGATTACCACACCCACATTGTCGCCCGGAGAAAGCCGCAAGACGTTGCAACGGGTATTCGGCTGCATAAGTCGCCCTCGAAGCACACCTCAAAAGGCTTGTCCCCGAGAGAAACCCCTCGGAGGAAAGCAAATCAAAAACGACGCACAATCACTGAAAAATACCGCAATAATCTTAAACACGTATTTCTCGCCGTGCGACGGTGACTGAAGCCTGCGGCTTGTCGGTCGAGCGGGCAAAACCTCCGCAGATTCTAGCGAATTTGAAACCACCCTAATTCAACGTCAAGATCACGGGAAAGCCAAGAATCACCAATCGGCTTTCCAACTCGCCCCACGGAAAAGCTCGTAATTCTATCCGGCCTTGCTCGGCAAGTTCCGGGTAAGCCGGCAGGATATTACCTCGTATACTTCATACTTCCAACGGGGCCGACTCCTGCCCATCAGCTTCGGCAGCCACGATGGCCCGCAATCCCTCTCGATAACCCGGGTAACGAAAATTAAGCCCGAGTGCTCGGACAATCCGGGAATTATTGACCCGTTTGTGCTCCGCGTCGCGACCGGCTTCTGGGGTCCCACCTCCCCCATGCTCACCAAAAACCGGTGGTGGTGAGTTCAAAAGCTCTGCCAAATAACCATAAAAGTCTTGCCGAAAAACTGGGCAACCATCACTCAGGACGAAAAGCCCCGGAAACGGCCCGATTTTCTCGGCCAACACAATTGCCGTGGCTGCATCATCCACATGAATGAGATTCAGCATATGGTGTGGCGACCCTTTTAACGGTCGCCCGTGGCGCAGATCGTTCGCTTGCGGGATTCTGCCCGGCCCATAGATCCCCGCCAAACGCAAAATCAACGTTTTAGAGCCAAACGGGTGGCTTCGCAGCAAGTCTTCCGCAGAAAGGAGCACTTGACCGGCCTCGCGTTTTGGCATGCACGGGGTGGACTCGTCGATCCACTGACCATCGTGATTCCCATATACACCCGTTGAGCTGATCAATATCAATTTCTCGGCAGAAGGAGGAAGGATTTCCAATAGCCGCCGCATGCCGTCGATAAATAGCGCCTTCCGTGGATAGCTTGAGCGGCGATCATAACCTAGGGCCACAAGCAGGCTGCTTACTTCCGGCAACGCCGGCAGCAACTCCGGCTGCGTAAGATCCATTAAGATCGGGATCAATCCCTGCCGACTGAGCTCCTGAGCCCGGTCGACACTCCGCGTTGTGGCGAAGACTTTTTCCCCCTCTGCGACCCATCGCTCGGCCACTTTTTGCCCTAGGTAGCCGCATCCAACAATCAACTTACTCATGATCGACGGATCGTTGAGTGCTTTTTTCTTCCGTTTCGAGGTACGCGGCCAGCAGCAGCTGGGCAGCGACTTTATCCACCCGTCTCCTAAGTCGCTTTGACCGCAAACCGGCATCGGCCAAAGCCTGCGTGGCTTCCCGCGTTGTGAATCGCTCATCGAAAAATCTTACCGGAACCTGCGTCTGCTCCGCCAGCCATAGGCCAAATCGCCTCGCCTCTTTGGATAGTGGACTCTCATCCCCGCTCAAGTGAAGAGGCAGACCGACAACGAAAAGACCGACCTCATGATCTCGGGCCAATCGCCGAAAGAACTCAGCATCCTTTTCCGGAGTAATCCGATGATACGTTCCCAAGGGGCTTGCAATCCGACGGTCGGGGTCGCTCACAGCAAGTCCGATTCTCGCCAAGCCGAAATCCACGCCGATTACCCGCCCCATCTTTCCCTCAGAGGCCGAAGCCGTCATTGATTCTCTTCGACTCCCGCCGACTTCCCTAAAGAACTCTGCCCGACCATGCTGCCGAAAAACCCGCCCAACCCCCGCAAGCTGACACACGCGAGGCAAACCCCGCCGTTTGCAGTAGGAGGCTTGCCCCGTTATTCTGGGTAAGCGAAATGCCCTCCTCGCCCATTGAAACCCTCGGAAAACGTCGGTTTGCTCTCCCGGTTTTTCGCCCTCCACAAGCACTTGCGTTGTCTGGGGAACTCAACCCCTCAAAAGGGGCAGATGGACCGGCCGCCATCGACCGCGATGCACACACCGGTGATGTAGTCATTGTCCGCCAGAAAGCAAACCGCTTGCGCAATATTCTCCGGCCCTCCCTCGCGCTTCAAAAGTGTACCGCGAATGGCCTCCTCCCGTTCGCCACCATCGAGATCCTCCGGGAGCATCACCGGACCGGGCAAGATGCAGTTCACTCTTACGCGGGGATTGCGCGCCGCCAATTCGACGGCAAACATCCGCGTGAGAGTAGGAATTGAGCCCTTGCTCACGAAGTATGCCGGGTAGTCCCGGTAAGGCCGCCGGGTGGCCCAATCCCCGATCGTCACGATCACCCCACCTTCGGGTTGAGCTACCATGACCCGCCCCGCGTACAAACAGCACAAGAAGGTGCCCATGACGTTCACGGCCAAGTGCCGCAAGAGATCGGCGGCAGCCACTTCCTCCAAAGGCTTCTTTTCCCAGATAGCGGCTGTCGTGACCAAAAGATCCAACCGGCCGAAGCGTTCGACGACCTCCCGGATCAGTCGCGCTACCTCCGATTCATCGGATACATCCGCCCCCAGGGCGATCGCTTGATGTCCGCGATTCACAAGGCCTTCCACAGTTTGGCGAGCATCCGACTCCGACCGGTGGTAGTGCAAAGCCACCCTATAACCGCGCTTTGCAAGAGCTTGAGCCACCACATTACCGATTCGCCGCCGCCCGGCCCCTGTGACCAATGCCACTTTAGGGTGGAGTGGTTGATTTTCGTCCTGCTTATTGTTTTCGTCAGGGAGCATCGCAACTCCGGTCAAGAATTCTTCAGGTTTTGCTGAGTGGATATCCACTCAATGAGCCGGCCTTTTGGTCAATCAATTCCGCAGAAAGGACTGAAATCCCGCGAGAAACTTCGCCCAATCGTTCCCGCAATCTCGCAGCTTAGCGGCAGCATATTCAAACTTAAAACGCCGCATATTCGAACTTATAACATAGCCCAATTTTCGCTTCTTGCTTTCGGAGCACCTAAAGCCGCCAATTGCTCCGCACGCCGATGGAAACCCAGATTGCTCGCCGGTCGCGGGTGCCTCACTCCAACAGAGAAAACCACTGATTATTCCACGATTCCTATGGATATCTTCAGAGGCACATCCCAATCAGTTACACCGCGAAATCAGCAAGTAAGTGACTGAATTATATGCGTTGTCGCATTGTGGAGAAACGCCCCGGGATGTGCTCGGCCAAAATCGGTCTTCTGGCGCGACCAATCGGCGCCCCTCTGACGTGGTTGCCCCCGCCACATCAAACCGCGTATGATTGTTTCGGTCTGCCCAGCAAACACGACGAATACCCGGGGACTAAACTTCGGGAAACCCAGTCTCAATAACTTCCGCGGAACATAGATGCAACGAATGTGGTTCAGGATTGGTTTATCCGCGTGGATCGGGATTAGCTAACTCGCTTGATGTTGCGCGAGATTTACCTCGATGTAAAGAAACCAACCTCGATGTAAAGAAACCAACCTCGATGTAAAGAAACCAACCTTGATGTAAAGAAATCAACCTTGATGCAAAGAAGCCAATCAACGGGGAAAATCAATGCCGCAACTTTTCCCCGTGAATGCCACCCCGTTGGAAAATTGCCCAGCGCGTCGTTGCTCCAAGGTCTTTTTCATCCGGGCATGGTCCCGAAAGTAGGAAGTCCTCGCTGAGTTGCTCAGATGTTCCCAGCACTTACCGTCGAAAGCGAAACGATTGCCCGGCTCAACGCTTGGCTTGAAGGCCTGAATTTCCGATGGCGGATTGACCGCCAAACCGCCTTGATTTTTGCGGCATTCGGAAGCTCGATCGTCGAGGCTCTCGATGTATTCATGGCCATTGACCGTGCGGCTTGCACGCGCTTTCCGCACTGCACCGTAGGATGGGGGTTTACTTCGGGGATCATCCGTCGCAAATTGGCCGACCGCAAAATCAGCCTCCCCGAGGTAGCCGAAACATTAAACCTCGCAAGGGGCACCGGTTTATCGCAGGTGATCATCCAACCTCTTTTTATCACGCCGGGAGAGGAATACGAGAAACTCCTGCATTTGGCAAACCGCGATCCCAATCTAAAATTCGGGCGACCATTACTTTGGGAATCCGGGGACTGCCGACGACTCTTAGATGTAGTGGATCGATCGATCGCAAAGGGCGCAACCAACATCCTGGTAATGCACGGAAACGGGAAGGATCCCCGTTTCAACAAGCTGCTCATTCAATTGGCCGAGGAGGCAGAATTGCGAGAGCTTTTCGGGGCGTCGCTTGAAGGCGAACCAGGCTTGAAAGCAATCCCGGCAGCGCAGAAGCATTCGGCCCGAAGTAGGTGGGTCCATTTCATTCCCGTGATGCTGGCCAGCGGACGCCACATCCGCGAAGACATTTTGGGCGAAGGCCCGGATGCTTGGCGAAGCTTTTTCCCGGGCTGCAAAATAAGCTGTGCCCCGGCCTTAGGGGAAAACCCGGTAGCCTTGGAACTTTTCTTCATCCGGGCGGAGGCCGCCATGGCATCCCCGTCTCGTGGGCTCACTGAGCAGCCGGTGCCGGTGTCAGATGCTTGCCGGGGCTGAGGCCTCCGAATTCCGCCCCAAACACTTTGGAAAAACTTGGCTCAGGGAATTTTTGCCGATGTATGAGAGCAAAGATTAATGGATTGAAGCTCAGAGTAATGTTTCTGGAGAAGATACCCCTGGCCCTGATGCATTTTGGTAGCAGTTGGGAATGAGCTTTTGCACCGCCAGATTCGGCAAAAGAGCCCCGGTTACTGCCGCGATTTTGCTGGGGGGGATTTTGTCATGTACTTAAGAGGTCTTCCCGAAAATCCATTTTTCGGTTCCCGGTCAGTGTGAAACTTAGTGATGGGTCAATTGCTAACCGTCTCGGGCGGGAATTCACCACTAATAGCGTGTATCCCCCAAAAAAGCATTAATCTTGCGAACACTTATAGTACAACGTGCTTTTTTACAGTTTTCGTAATTCTTTCGATTTGCGTAATTAATTCTTCTCCTGGACCCGTGTAACACTAAATTGACCGCAATAACCGCAATACTGAAATGCTGAGTTGGGCAATACTGATGAGTTGGCAGACGGGCGTGCGCTGAATGAGAGGTTACAGGACGTTAAGGAAGGCAGGGGAGGATCAAATAGGGTTTTTAAGGGTAAGAAATAATCCGAGAATTGAGAAAAGAGAAGTACGCGCTAATTAAGCAATGATTCCTTTCAAAAGGTGAAATTTTCTGTTCGCATCCTATGTATAAACTAACTAACAGAGCAAAGATTGCCCTCTAACGCTCGGCTTTCTTAGAGTATATAATGATACCTTCTTGCAAAGTATAAAGCTAACTTATATAGCGGGTCGGCTTAACAGTAACTCTGCTGCGTTATTAAAGCGACTTATAATAAAGTCCTCGTCGGATGGACATCAAGTGCGTGCTGTGGTCGGCGGAAAGTATCGGAAATTTTCCGGTTTCTTGACGAAATAGGTACTAGAAGACAAAATACGTAGGCGTTCCCATCGCACGAATTGCTTCGGGGGCGAATTGGATTCGACCGGGCAGTCGAAGCGTAGGTGGCGTGCCGTGGTTGGTCAGTGGCCCACGTTAAAAGCTGACCGAACAATACCTGCCAACTACAGCTTGGCTCTGGCTGCCTAATCTGCAAAAGGCAGTCCCGGTTGATGGCCTTAGCCGAAGAGGCCTGAAAACCGGCCGCTAAATTCGGCTCGTCTCGGGCGTTGTCGGGCAGCCCGGGATTAGACTCAAGCCCGGCTGGCTCCTGACGAACCCTGTCGGTTGGGGGCGAAGGAGCGAGATTCAAAGAACCGACTATGCACGTAGAAGCCTACGGGGAGATGTCGCGGGACGCGGGTTCGATTCCCGCCGCCTCCATTTTTGTGCGCTCGCGACGGGCTTTCCGCACACATGTGAAAAGTACTTCCCCATATGAGAGCCGAGGCTAACGCGGCCGCGGTTTCCCCCACACATGCGGAAGCCGCCGCGATCAACCCCCCAAGGTGAGCCGCGGGGGCGACTTTCCTCCCATATGCGGAGGGTACTGGCGGCGTTGATCACGCCTCACCCTAGTCGAGGACTTTCCTCCCATCTTCGGAAGGTACGAATATACCGCTTGCCTTCCCGCATGGAAGATACGATTTTCCGCACACCTGCCCAAGGGACATCAAGTGGTATATATTTGTACATATGTACTAAGTACAGTTCGTCGTGTACAAACACTTGGGCAAGGTGCTTCGCGTTTTAAGTATCGCTCTTTAGGGAAGAGCTTGTCCGCATATTTTCCCCGCCGGCTTTTCCACCACCTCCCGAGCGTCTGAATGCCCCGTTTGCTGGAAGGTGTAGGCAGTCGGATTGGCCCGGTTGGGCCGTGCCACTACTTACGGATGCCAAGGCCGTCTCGCTCCGGCTACCAGCCGGCCTCCACCGGCGGTAGCAACCGCCGGATTATCTTACGGATGCTGAAGCCGTCTCGCTCCGGCTACCAGGGGAAAAGCGTCTTTTCAGCGAATTCCAGGATGCTCGTAAACTGCGGAATTTCCCCGGCTAGGGCTTTACTACTACCCGTCGGCACCGCCTCCTCGGCCGAATCCGGAAATTGGCATCGACCCATCAGTGGGGCAACCATTGCGCCGTGCCGCGGCCCTAAAAAACCGCTCCTGGCGTCGCCCTAAACCGAGGACGAGTCAGCTTAGACAACGATTCAAAAGAACGGCTTAAGTTCGGGGAGAAGCCTGTTCGCCGGTGAGCGAGGTTTTTGGCGACTCTTCCATAACAAACTCTGTCGGCTGGTGGGCAGACCAAATCTGACCCGCCTTACGAAACCGGTTCGGTGGAATGCCTAGCTCACGGCGGAAGTAATAGGTGAGCGAACTTTGATCGCAAAAGCCCGTCTCCAACGCAATTCGACTGAGCGGCCAATCGGTTGTCAACAAGTGCTCGGCCGCCGCATGGACCCGCGTTTTTATAATAAAGGCTTTAGGGCTCACACCAAGGACGGATCGGAACAATCGCTCCACTTGACGAACCGAAAGATACGTCGCTTCCGCGATGCCCCGAACCTTTAAAGGCCAAGATAAGTTTTCCTGAATATAGGAGATCGCCGAAGCGAGTGGTTCGCCCACCGGCAGACGCCGCAAATGGTCGTATTCCTTCAAAAACCCGATGATTCCCACGATGCGACCTGTGCGATCTCGCAGCGGAAGCTTCTGACACACGAACCACTGGGGCAGTCCCTCGCGGGAAACCAAACTTCAAGGCCGGTAACCGGGCGACCGGTACGCTGGACTTCCTCGTCGCGGGTTTGATACAAATTGGCAAGGGGCCCAGGCGTAAGCTCATGATCGCTTACACCAATCAGAGACAACTCATCGTCTGCCCAAAGGGTGCGCACCATAGCACGACTAACGAACATGATTTCGCCGGGCCGACGCTTCAGAAAAACCCGATACTCCGGAATGTGATCGAATAAATCGTTGAACGCCTCCAAAAGATCCACCTGACGGAGCCACCGGCTACGATCTCGTAAGCGGCGGCGTTTTTCCGGTAAGGGAACATTGCGTACAGAGCGGATCACCGGGCGCAGCGTTCCGAATGTCGCATTTTTCCCAAGATTTGGCGCTTTCCGCATAGAGAGCGTGCCTTCGTACTGCTTAGATTTGGGAAAGATCGGATCGAAGAATGGACGATTCGAGGAGGTTTATTCTTCATTAATTTTATTAATTGCCAGATTTCTATTAAGCAGCAACAGCAAGTCAAGCTTTCGTATGTAAAAAAAGGCCAAGCGCTCAGAAAAAGAGCGCTCGGCCAGACAGGCGAATTATTTAGAGCCTCTAACAAAATGAGCTAGTGTAAAACGGGTATTTATGGTAAGGTCCTGGCGTGCAAGGAGGTACGACATGGCCAAGCCGATTTTGGATGATGCGTTATGGGCGTATTTGGCGCCG
>Ga0116210_1000377_pt1 | contig 45357 bp, 35 predicted proteins | sample TshhotsprinmetaG_FD_94483 | JGI IMG/M metagenome (GOLD analysis project Ga0116210, IMG submission 94483) | Hot spring microbial communities from South Africa to study Microbial Dark Matter (Phase II) - Tshipise hot spring metaG | ecosystem: Environmental > Aquatic > Thermal springs > Hot... | reverse complement strand
TGGAAAACGGCTACGACATCCGCACCGTCCAGGAACTTTTGGGCCACAAAGACGTCAAAACAACTATGATCTATACGCACGTCTTGCAGCGCGGCGGCTTCGCCGTCCGCAGCCCGCTGGATTAGCGAAGGTTTCCGGGGCGCCGTGCGCATGTTCACCAACACCTCCCCCGGCCTCAACGCCGCCTCGCGCCGGTCGAAGGGCGCCGGGATGTTGACGGCGGCGCCGAGGTCGGCCGGCCGTCCGGATACCAGTTGGCCGTTGTTGACAGGCGGACCGCAAACGGCTAGAATGGGCACACCCGAACAATAGGAGTAGTGCCGGCACTCGGCCGGCAGCCGTGCATGTTCAGAGAAAAACTGGTGGATTATCGCGATTGCGTCAGCGTGCTGGTCTGGGTGGTGCTCGTTGGCCTGGCTGCGCAACGGCTGCTGACCCTCCCCACGGTGGCGATCGCCGGCGAGCTGCTCGGGTCGCCGGTGACATTGACCATTACCGCCGATGTTTTGCTGGGGCTGATCCTGGCCGGGCTGGTGGCCAGCGGGGCCGAGGCAGTCGTGCGCGCGCACCCGCTGGGCCAAAGCGATGAAATCGGCCCGCACTGGCTGAGCTGGGGCGCACCGATAGCAGTAGTCGGCGTCGCGCTGTTGTTGCTGCCACTGGCCCCGTCACGGCTCTACTGGCTGGCCGGCCTCATCCTGACGGGCAGCGCGCTGGGGCTGAGCCTGGCCGGCGTTTACTACACGGTAGACCCCTTCGGCCAGGGTTATCGCCGGGCGCGACTGACCATGAACGCGCTGACCTACAGCATCGCCCTGGTGCTGTATCTGGTCGTCTATCGCACACGCGTGCGGAGCATCGTGTCGGCGACCGAAGTGATGCTGATCAGCGCGCTGCTGGCGCTCGAACTGCTGCGCGGCAGCCGCCGCCCCACATGGCAGGTAACGGTGTATGCCGGCGTCGTCGGTCTGGTGCTCGGAGAGGCGACTTGGGCGCTCAATTACATGCGTCTGCAAAGCCTGACCGGCGGCCTCCTGCTCTTGCTGCTCTTCTACAACCTCGTCGGGTTAGCGCAACACGCCGTCCAGGGCCGGATCAGCCGACGGGTGCTGATCGAGTTCGGCCTGATCACCATCGCGGCCCTGGCGCTGATCTGGGAATTCGCGCCCCGCGTGGGCGCATAGCCCCGCGCGGCCGCCGGCCTCAGGCTTCAGATCGTTGACTGCCGGCAGGCTTCAGGAGCAAGACCGCGGCCAGGATACACCCCATGCCGAGCCACTGCCCCGCCTCCAGCCGTTCGGCGAAAAACAGATAGCCGAAGAAGGTCGCCACGGCCGGCTCCCAGATGGCGACGATGGCCGCTCGATTGACCGGGATGAGCTGGACGCCCATCGCAAAAGCCAGGCTGGCAATGAGGGTGGGAATCAGCGCCATGCCGATGGTCAGCAGCAGCGCGTTGGGCCAGGCGAAGCCGCGCGCCAGGTTCGAAGGTGGGACGAACAGCAGCAACACGCTCGCGCCGATGAGCAGCCCGTAGACCTGCACCACCCAGGGCGCATGACGGCGCACCAGCAGCTTGTTGAACACGCTGTACAGCCCGTAGGTGACGCCGGCGGCCAGCCCGGCGACGACGCCCAGCCAGTTCAGACGCAGCACCTGCAGGTTGTAGAGGCGCGCCACGAGGGCTGCGCCGCTGAGGGCCAGCAGCAGCGCGAGCACGCCTCGACCCCCCAATCGTTCCCCCAGCCAACGCCACGAAATCACCGCGACCCAGGCTGGCGACGTATACATCAGGACGGCCGCCACAGCCACGCCCGCCAGATTGATGGCGGTGACGTAGCAGATGAAGAAAAGCGCCACGCCGATCACGCCGTAGGCCAGAAACGCGGGCCAATCGCGCCGCGGCACGCGCAGATTCACCCGCAGGGTGAGCAACGCGACGAGCAGCAGCAGCCCACCGACGCTGCCGCGCAGCGCGGCCACCGCCAGTGGCTGCATCCCATAATCGTTGATGAGGTATTTGTAAAAGACCCCGAGCGAAGCCCACAGGGTGGCGGCGATGAGGATCAGCCCGTAGCCGCGCGCGCCTTTGCCGACGGCCTCGCTGCGCGATCTCCTCAGCCCGGCCCGCTCCCAATTCACCGGTTTCACGCCTCCCCCAGGTATGCCTTGCGCACGCGTGCATCGGCCAGCAACTGATCGGCCGGACCGGCCAGGACGATGCGCCCCGTCTCGAGCACATAGCCTTTGTTCGCCAGCTTGAGCGCCGCGCGCGCGTTCTGCTCCACCAACAGGATCGTGACGCCGGCCGCGTTGATCTCGCGGATCGTATCGAAGATGGCACGCACCAGGAGCGGCGCCAGGCCCAACGACGGTTCATCCAGAAGGAGGATCTGCGGGTCGGACATCAGGGCGCGGCCGATGGCCAGCATCTGCTGTTCGCCGCCGGAGAGGGTGCCGGCGAGCTGGTTGCGTCGTTCGGCCAGCCGCGGAAAGAGCTGGAAAACGCGACGGCGGTGCGCCTCGATGGTCGCTTTCGCCCGGCCCAGGCTGTAGGCACCCATGTTGAGGTTTTCGTTCACCGTCAGCGTGGTGAAGATCTTGCGGCCTTCGGGCGCATGCGACACGCCCAAATAGACGATCTGATGGGCAGGTAGATCGCGCGTGGAGCGGCCGGCAATGAGGATGTCGCCCTCGCGCGGCCGCACCAGCCCACTGACCGCGCGCAGCGTAGTGCTCTTCCCGGCGCCGTTTGCGCCGATCAGGGCCACGATTTCGCCGGCCGCCACGCTCAACGAGATGCCTTTGAGCGCGTGGACGTGGCCGTAATACGCGTGCAAATCGCGCACTTCGAGGATCGGTTCAGACATGGTAAGAAATCCTTTCCTCGTCTTCGCGGCCCAGGTACGCCTCGATCACCTGCGGATTCGCCTGCACCTCGGCCGGCGTGCCCTCGGCGATCTTGCTGCCGTTGTCCAACACCACCACGCGATCTGAGACGCCCATCACCACCTTCATGTCGTGCTCGATCAGGAAGATGGTGATCCCCATCTCGCGTATCTGGCGGATCAGCGCCATCAGCGCCGCGCTTTCCTGTTCGTTCAAGCCGGCTGCCGGCTCGTCGAGGATGAGCAGCCGGGGCGCGGTGGCCAGGGCGCGGGCGACTTCCACCCGGCGCTGATCTCCGTAGGGCAGGTTTTTCGCCAGCTCATTGCGGAAGTGCCAGATATTCATGAAACGCAGTTGCTGTTCGGCCTGGCGGCGGATGTCGGCCTCTTCGGCCCGCTGGCGGGGCGACCGCAACAGTGCCGCAACGACCCCGGCCCGGCTCCGACAGTGACGGCCCGCCATGACGTTCTCCAGGACGGTCAGATTCGGAAATAAGCGGATGGTCTGAAACGTGCGGGCGATACCGGCTTCGGCAATGACATGGGGCGCCAGCCCCACCAGATTGCGGCCGTCGAACCGGATCTGGCCGCGATCCGGCCTGTAGATGCCGGTGATCAGGTTGAACACGGTGGTCTTGCCGGCGCCGTTCGGGCCGATCATGCCCATGATCTGGCCCGTCTCGATGGCCAGATCCACATTGTGGACCGCCATGAGCCCGCCGAATGACTTCGTCAGCCCGGAAACTTGCAATAAAGGCATGTGAATTCCTGCAGGTTGCACATTTGACGCTCGATGTTTGACGCTTGATGGCTCACGTCTCGCCTTCTTCTGCTCCGCTCAGCTCCAACGCCACACGGCGGCTTGGCCACAGCCCGGCCGGCCGGAAGATCATCATCAGCACCATGGCCAGACCCACCAGCCCATCGCGCCAGTCCTTCACGAAGCGAAACAACTCGGGCAAGACAACCATGCCGAAGGCGCCGAGAAAAACGCCGGGCAGCGAACCGGTGCCGCCGAGGACGACGATGCAGAAGACGATCACCGATTCCAGGAAACGGCCGATGTCGGGCGAGATCACCGTGATGCGGCTGGCATAGAGCACACCGGCCAGGCTGGCCAGCGCCGAACCCAGAACAAAGGCGACGGCCTTCACGTGCACCGTGTCAACGCCCATCGCCTCTGCGGCCAGTTCATCCTCGCGCACATAGGTCCAGGCGCGGCCCAGCCGTGAGTTCTCCAGGCGCTGCACGCCGATGATCGTGAGGGCCACACATGCGACGACGAGATAGTAGTTTTTGACGATGGAGTCGAACGTGAAGCCGAAAAGGCTGAGCTGCGCGATGCCGGAGAGGCCGTTGGCGCCGCCGGTGACGCCGAACACGTTGTTGACCAGGAGCATCCGGACGATTTCGCCGAACGCGATGGTGACGATCGCCAGATAGTCGCCGCGCAGGTGCAGGATCGGCCGGCTGACCAGGTAGCCGAGGGCGCCGGCCAGGATGACGGCTATCGGCAATCCCAGGATGATCGGCACGCCCAGATAGAGGTTGAGGATGGCCACGGTGTACGCGCCGATGGCATAGAACGCGGCCTGGCCGAGCTGAAAGAGGCCCGCGTAGCCCACGATGATCGTGAGGCCGAGCGCCATGAGGATGTAGATGCCGGCCTGCCAGAGCACGGCGAGCAGATAGTTGTCCAGCGCCACAGGCAAGAGAAGGGCCGCCACCAGAAAGGCCGGAGAGACATAGCGGCCTGGCAGGCGCCGGACGCGCAGAAACAGGTCACGCATGAACACTCCTGGAGATGAGCAGCGGTCGTTCACAGTTTTTCCGCGACCCGTTCGCCGAGCAGACCGGTCGGCCGCGCCAGCAGGATGACCACAAGCAGCACATAGGCGATCACATCCTTCCACTGGGGCGAGATGTAACCGGCGCCCAGGCTCTCCACGGCGCCGAGGATCATGCCGCCGAGCATGGCGCCGGGGATGTTGCCGATGCCGCCCAGGATCGCGGCGATGAACGCCTTCAGGCCGAAAGTCCAGCCCAGCGTGAAGTCGAACGAGCCGTAGCGCACGGCCACCATCAAGCCGGCCGCGCCGCCTAGCGCCGGGCCGATCAAAAAGACGAGCGTGATGATGCGGTTCACGTCAATGCCCATCAGCCGGGCGGTGTCGTGATCGAGCGAGACCGCGCGCATGGCGGTGCCGACCTGGGTGTAGTTCACAAACAGGTAGAGGATCGCCATCAACAGCAGCGAGGCGATCAGCGCGATGATCTGCATGACGCCGACCGTGACGCCGCCCACCACCGTGATGCTGCCGGTCACTTCGGCCCAGCCAGGGTAGGTTTTGTAGCTGGCGCCGAAGATGTTGCGGGCCAGGCTCTCCAGGATGAAAGCCGCACCCAGCGCCGAGACGATCGGCGGCAAACGGCCCGCGCTGCGCAATGGCCGATAGGCAGCGCGTTCGATCAGCGCGCCCAGCAGCGCCAGAGTAGCCATGACCAGGATGACGACCGGGATCAACGCCCAAACGCCTTGCTTCAGCCCCAGCAGCGCCACCAGGCTCAGGCCGGCCCAGCCCAGATAGGCGCCCCACATGAAGAGATCGCCGTGCGCGAAGTTGATGAGCTTGAGCACGCCGTAGACCATGGTGTATCCCAGGGCCACCAGGGCATAGAATGCGCCGATCGTCAAGCCGTTGATGATGTTTTGGACGAATAGTTCCATGAGTGCCTCAAGCAACAGGGGCTGAGCTGGCCATCCATGCGCCGCCCAACCCCTGGTCTGTCAACTACCGGCTTACGGCTGTTTCGAGTTCGGCACGAATTCGCCCTTCTCGTTGATCACGTAGGCTTTGTGGATGGTGCCCAGGCGATCGCCCTTTTCGTCGAAGCCCAGGATCGGCCCCGTGATGCCGGGGAAATTCTTGAAGTCTTTGTGCAGGTACTCGGCCAGCTTCTTCGGATCTGTGGACCTGGTTGTCTTGATGGCGTGCTCGATCACGCGATAGGCGTCGGCAGCCATCACCGTCCATACGCTCTCAGGGGCCACGCCGTATTTGGCTTTGTAATCGGCGATGAACTTCTTCGCCTCCGGATAGTCCAGATCGCTCGGCAGCGGCTCGCTCGTTACGATGAGGCCTTTCGCGTTCTCCACGCCGGCGATCTTGATCAGGTCGGGGTTGTTCATGGCGTTGCCGCCCAACCACTGCACCTTCAGGCCCACCTGGGGCGCCTGCTTCAGCAGCAGCCCACCCTGGGCGTAGTAGCCGGTGAAGTAGATGGCGTCCGGATTGGCCGCCTTGATCTTGGTCAGGGTCGCGGTGAAGTCGGTGTCCTTCGGGTTGATGGCATCGTAGAACACCACTTTGGCGTTGCGCTCTTCCAGATACTTCTTGGTCCACTCCGCCAGGCCCTGCGCGTAGGTGGAGTTGTCGTGCAGAATGGCGATGGCCTTCGCCTGTTGGACTTTTGTCAGGAACTCAGCGGCGAAGAGGCCCTGGCGATCATCGAGGAAGGCGGTGCGGAAGAAGTTCTGGTATCCTTTTTGGGTCAGACGGGTTGCAGTCGAAGAGGGGGGTGATGTGAAGGATGTTTTCCCGGTTGTAGATCGCCGAGGCCGGCTCGGTGGCGCTGGAGTTGTATGCGCCGATCACGGCGATCACCTTTTTAGAGGCCAGGCGATCCGCCACCAGCGAGGCCTCTTTGGGATCGCCTTTGTCGTCCTCGACGAGCAGCTCCACTTGTTGGCCGTTGATGCCGCCCGCCGCGTTGGTCTGCTCGACGAGCAGCCTGACCGCTTTCTCGAAGCCTTGGCCCTCCAGCGCGTAATCACCGGTCATCGGCCCTTCCAGGCCGATCTTGATGGTGCCGGCCGGGGCAGCACAGCCGACGAGCAGCAAGCCGATACAGAGACCCAGAACGAGAACAAGATGCTTCATGAGGGTTGCTCCTTTTTGAACGCAAAAATGGGACGCAATATCCTGGGCCGAACGCAATAAACGATACGAGTGTTGGTGGAAGGTTCCTTCACCCCCTCTCCGCGGAGATGCCGGTCTGCACAGAGGATGCCCATCGCGGCGAGGAGGGCGCCCGATGGATGGTAGACCGGCTTTCACTGCCCGCAAAAGGCGCCTCATTATACATAGGGCAACGGATGTTCGTCAAACCGCGCGCCCGGGGCACATTTGACACACTCGATGTTTGACGGTAAACTGTAATTACGAACAGACAGAAGCAGTATTTTTTTGCGGGCGTAGCTCAGCGGTAGAGCGCCTGCCTTCCAAGCAGGATGTCGCGGGTCCGAATCCCGTCGCCCGCTTTTTTCGCGCCGTCGGCCCGTCTAGCCGGCATCTCGCAGCTGTTCCCAGATCGGCCGTGCGTCGGTGAGCTGCAATGTCCGGCGCAGTTCGATGATCTCATCGCGCAGCGCGGCCGCCTTCTCGAACTCCAGATCGGCCGCAGCCGCCTTCATCTGTTTCTCCAGGTCTTTGATCAGTCGCACCGCCTCGTCTTTCGGCATGGCCGTGGGCCGTGTGCGGTACTCTGGCCGGCCTTCGGCGATCGCAGCCGCCGCGGCCGGCTGACCGGCCGCGATGCGCTGCGTCAGATCGCGCACCGACTTGACGATGGACTGCGGCACGATGCCGTGCTCCCGATTGTACGCCTCCTGTTTGGCGCGCCGCCGATTGGTCTCTTCGATCGCCCGCCGCATCGAGTCGGTGATCCGGTCGGCGTACATGATCGCTTTGCCGTGCAGATGGCGGGCCGCACGGCCGATCGTCTGGATCAACGCCTGCTCGGAACGCAGGAACCCCTCTTTGTCCGCGTCCAGGATCGCCACCAGGCTCACTTCTGGCAGGTCGAGCCCCTCGCGCAGCAAGTTGATGCCCACGACCACGTCATAGACCCCCAGGCGCAGGTCGCGCAAGATCTCGACCCGCTCCAGCGTCTCCACCTCGGAGTGTAGGTAGTGCACACGCACCCCCACCTCCTGCAGGTAATCGGCCAGGTCTTCGGCCATGCGCTTGGTGAGCGTGGTCACGAGCACCCGTTCGCCCACGGCCACTCGCCGGCGGATCTCGCCCACCAGATCATCCACCTGGCCTCGCGTGGGCCGCACCTCGATTACCGGGTCCACCAGGCCGGTCGGCCGAATGATCTGCTCGACAACCTGGGCGGAACGGCTCAGCTCATACGGGCCGGGCGTGGCACTGGTGTAGATGACCTGGTTGATGGTCGCTTCCCATTCCTCGAACTTCAATGGCCGATTGTCGAGCGCGCTGGGCAGCCGAAAGCCGTAATCCACCAGCACCTGCTTGCGCGCCCGGTCGCCGTTGTACATGCCGTGGATCTGCGGGATGGTCATGTGCGACTCGTCCACAATCAACAGCCAATCGGCCGGGAAATAGTCGAGCAGCGTCCAGGGTCGCGAGCCGGGCGGCCGCAGGGCCAGCGGCCGGCTGTAGTTCTCGATGCCGGAACAGTAACCCACCTCGCGCAGCATCTCCAGATCGTAGCGCGTGCGCTGCTCCAACCGCTGCGCTTCCAGCAGCTTGCCCTGCGCGCGAAACAGCTTGAGCTGCTCCTCGAGCTCCGCCTCGATCAGTTTGAGCGCCTCGGTCAGCTTCTCCTGGGGCGTGATGAAGTGCTTGGCCGGAAAGATCTCGACCTGATCCAGGCGGCGCACCACTTCGCCTGTCAGCGGATCTATCTCGGTGATGCGATCCACCTCATCGCCGAAGAATTCGATGCGGTAGGCCAGATCGGCATAGGCCGGCTGGACCTCGAGGGTGTCTCCGCGCAAGCGAAACTTGCCGCGGCGCAGCTCCATGTCGTTGCGCTCGTAGAAAATGTCCACCAGCTCGCGCAGGGTCTGCTCGCGGCGCACCGCCTCGCCCCGCCTGAGCTTCACGGTCACCTTGCCGTATTCGCCCGGATCGCCCAGGCCGTAGATGCACGAAACAGAAGCCACGATCAGCACATCGCGGCGGCTGAGGAGCGCCGATGTGGCCGCCAGCCGCAGCCGGTCAATCTCGTCGTTGATGTCCGCATCTTTCTCGATGTAGGTATCGGTGCGCGGCAAATAGGCTTCCGGCTGATAGTAATCGTAGTAGCTGACGAAGTATTCGACCGCGTTGTGGGGAAAGAACTCTTTGAACTCGCTGTAGAGCTGGGCCGCCAGTGTTTTGTTGTGAGCCATGACCAGGGTTGGCCGGTTGACGGTTTCCACAACGGATGCCATAACAAACGTTTTGCCCGTACCGGTCGCTCCGAGCAACGTTTGGTGCTGATAGCCGCGGCGCAGTCCCTCGATCAGCTGGCGGATCGCCTCTGGCTGATCGCCGGTCGGTTTGAAGTCGGATACGAGCTTGAAATCAGACATGCGATCTCCATCATCAAAGCAGGGAGTCTCCCCCCTGGACGCGGCCCACCGCGCGCAGAGAAACCCCGCCCCTACGCCGATGCGGTCGGCAGAGCGAAATAGAACAGGCTGCCATGGCCCGGCTCGCTCTCCACGCCGACCTCGCCGCCGAGCTTGGCGATGATCCGCTGCACGATCGAAAGCCCCAGGCCGTGACCGACCGCGCGCACCTGCGAAAGATGCGTGAAAGGCATGAAAAGATGTCCTCGGATTTCCGGTGCGACGCCTGGGCCGTGATCGCGCACCCAAAAACGCACCATGCCCTCGCCCCACGGTTCGGCGCCCAACTCGATGACCGGGGATGGGCCGCTATGAATCAACGCGTTGCTCAGATAGTTGACCCAGACCTCTTCAACCCAGGGGCCATAGCCGAGGGCTCTCGGCCAGGCATCCGGCAGATGGATCTCCGCTTCGGAGCGCGCGATGAGATCGGCCAGGCGCTCCTGGGCGGCAGCCACCACATCGGCCATGTTCAGCGGTTCGACGCGCACGTCTTCTTTGCGCATACTCGACAGCAGAAGCAACTCGTCAATGATGTTGCGCATGCGCCGACCCTGTTGCAGGATCTCGAGCGCCAGGTCAGACACCTCGGCGCCGCTCATGGCCGGCGCGTCCCAACGCAGCAGGTCGGCATAGCCGATGATGTTGCCGAGCGGGCTGCGCAGGCCATGCGCCACGGTATGCGCAAACGCATCCAGCTCCTCGTTCTGCGCCTGCAGCGCCGCGTTGACGCGATCTAGCTCGACCAGGCGCTGCTGAAGCTCGGCATTGGATTGTTCCAGCGCCTGGCGTGCGGCTTGCAGCTCACTGATATCGTAATAGCTCAGGATCATGCCGCGCTCCGCGCCGACCAGTTCGGGCGTGCCGTAAACCTCCACATCCACCAGGCTGCCATCTTTGCGCATCCGCTGCGTGACGATGTGCGCCACGCGGTCGGCTGTGAAGGCGGTGGCGGTGAGCCGCGTGCCTTCGCGCAACATCTGCGGGCTGCCGCTGGCAATCAGCAGGTCAATATTGCGGCCGAGCGCCTCGGCCTCGGTGTAACCGAAGATCCGTTCGGCGGCCGGGCTCCACCGTTTCACCCGGCCCTCCGAATCAATCACGATGATGCCACCGGGCGTGCTGGCGATCAACGCCTCCAGATACTGTTTTTCGCGCTGCGCCATCTCGTAGAGCTGCGCGTTGTCAATGGCAATGGCCGCCTGCGTCGCCAGCATCTCGAACAGGCCCACCTGCTCTGGGGTGTAGGCTGCCGGCTGCACATTTTGAGCCGAAAGCACGCCCACCACCCGGTCGCGCAGGATCAACGGCACGCCCAGGTACGAGCGCATGATGGTGCCGAGAAAAGTGATCGGATAGACCGCCTGGATCTGCGGATCCAGGGTATTCGGGATGTAAATGGTCTTGCCCTGTCGGATCACCGTGCCGGCCATGCCGGGCTGCGTGTGCACGTTGAATTCCGGCACGTCTATGGTCTGGTCGGCATCGAGGAAAAACGGAAAACGGATTTTACCGGTCGCCTCGTCATAGAGCGCGATATAGAACGCATCTATCGCCGCGAGCTGGCGGCACTGTTCGTAGACCGTTTGCAGCACCTGCTGCATGCTCAGGCCGGCGGTGATCGCCAGGCCGATCCGGTTAAGCATCGCCATCTGCTCGGCGCGATGCCGCGTCTCATCGAACAGACGGGCATTCTGGATGGCCAGGGCCGCCTGATCCGCGAAGACGCGCAGCCGCTCGCCGTCGCGCGGCGTATAGAAACCGGGCTGGGATGAAACGACCTCCAGGAAGCCGATCACTCCGTCGCGACCGCAGATCGGTGCGCCAGCATTCGAAGCGATCCAGATGGTCGCAGGCAGGGTGATCCAGTCCGGATCCGCGCGTGTATCGGACACGACAATCGACTGGCGCATCTCGAACATTGCGCGCAGGTCTGGTGTTTGCGAAATGTTCCAGACCTGACGCGCCAGAGAGCTGGTCTGTGGATCATCGGCCCCGCGCCAACGAACCGCGCGCGCCTGATCTCCTTCGATCAGATAGATGACCGCCGCGTCGTAGGTGATGACGCGACCCATCTGCTCCAGGATGCGGTCGAGCACCTCCTCCAGGTCAAGCGTGCTGTTCAGGGCCACAGTCGCTGCGTGGAGCGCCTCGACCAGCTGGCGCTGCTCCTGCTCGGCCCGGATCGCGGCCACGCGATCGGTGAAATCGGTGATGAAGCCCTCCAGAGCGATCAGCCGCCCGTCCTGACCGCGGATGCCCCGGCCCTGTTCCCAGACCCACTTTTCGGTTCCGTCCGCAGTGATGATCCGATAGGTCAACTGAAACGGCCGGTCCATTTCCAGGGCCGCCTGCACCTGATCCCAGACCGCCTCGCGATCGTCCGGATGGATGAGCGAGGCGTAAGATACCCGGCGATTCTGTTCCAGATCGGCCGGCTGATAGCCTGTCAAGGCCAGGCAACCCTCGCTGATGAACTCCATCGTCCACTCGCGGTCGTTCCGGGAGCGATAGGCTATACCCGGTAGATTGCTGAGAAGGGTATGATAGACGCGCTGGCTTTCGCGCAACGACTGCTCGGCCTGGTATTGCGCGGTTACATCGCGCAAGATGGCCAGCCGACCGACCAGAGCGCCTGCCTGATCCTGAAGGTCCGAGAAACGCACATCCAGGTAGCGTTTGGCGTCGGCTGGCACGACTATTTGACCCTCGGTCAGAGCTGCGCTCAGCGGCTGGCCGGCAGAATCTTGCCAGCCCGCCAACGCCTGGCCGATCTCCCGGCCCACCAGATCATCGCAACGGCGACCCAATAGCCGTTCGGCTGCGGGATTGGCATCCACGATATGACTGGCCGTATTCAGCACGAGCACCCCGTCACTCATCTTCTCGACCAGGGCGGCGCGGGCCGTCGGCGTCAACTGAAGCAATTCCAGATGGAAAATAGCCCACAGATAAATCAGGCCGGCCAGCGCGAAAGAAGGGGGTGTTAAGTCCAGGCCGGTGATCGGACTGAGGCCCATAATATACACAGCGCCGCTGAAAACGGGAATCAGGCTGGCCAACAACAACGCCATCAAGCGCAGATGTCGGTATCGCGATGTGCGACGGAACGCAGTCAGGAGAAGAAACCAGCCGAGAAAAATCAAACCATAAGCATAGAGGCCATAGATGTGAAACCACGGCCCATAATGATAAACCGCCATCGGGCCAATCGGCGTGTCGGCCAGCGAGATATCGGTGTAGTACAGGCCATGCATCTCATTGGTGAGCACCATGCCGACAGTGATGGCAGGCATGATCCACAACAGCAGTTGTCGTCGGGCAGGCCAGGTGCGGCCCTGGCGAACCTGCCCCGCGATGAAAAGGAACCAGCAAACCGGCACCGACACGATCGCGATATAGCCCACCTTGTTCCAGGCCACCTTCTCGGCGAGGTTGGGCGTCAGGATCTGCGCAGCGTCCGTCAGGGTCCAAACTGCAGCGGCCAACATCAGGCCGATGAAGGCGCCGACACCCGGCAAACTTCGACGTCGCCAGGCAAGGCCGCCAAGCCAGAGGGCCAGGCCGACGGCTGCGAACATGATGAAAACCAGCAGCAAGCGCCCCCAAATCATCCACATCCTCCTCAACGCTGTTGCTACGTCCGATTATATCTCCAAAAGTGGCCCCTGTCCAAGAGGATGCCTGGCACATGGACCTGGCGCGTGGGCCTCGAACGTGCCAGGCACCTGGAAGGGTGCCTGGCACGTGGACAGGACGTTATTTTTCAGGGCAACGCCGAAAGGCATATAATTATCGTATCAGGAGCTCGCCCCATGACCACACATATCTGGTGGATTCGTCGCGATCTGCGCCTGGCCGACAACCAGGCGCTGGCTGCAGCCATGTCCAATGGCGCAACGGTGGTCCCCCTCTTCGTCCTCGACGATCGCCTGCTCACCGCGCCGACAGCCGGCGCGAAGCGCCTGGCATTCCTCTGGCAGGGCCTGGCTGCCCTGGACGCCGACCTGCGCCGTCGCGGCAGCCGCCTGATCGTGCGCCGCGGCGATCCGGCCGTCGAGATCGCACGCCTGGCTGCCGAGACCGCCGCGACCGCGGTCTACGCCGAGGAGGACTACTCGCCCTACGCCCGACGCCGCGATGCGACCGTTGCCGGGGCCGTTCCATTGCACCGGCTGCCCGGCCTCACCGTCCGGCCGGCCGACATCGTGCGCAAGGCGGACGGCGGCATCTACACGGTCCTCACCCCGTTCAGCCGGGCCTGGAAGGCGCTGCCGCTGCCGCAGCGCAGTGATCTGCTCCCCGCGCCGGCCCGGCTGACCCCGCCGCCGGCCGATCTCGCCAGCCTGCCCTTGCCCGTTGCAACAGCGGCTTCCCCGCTCTTCCCGGCCGGCGAGGCAGAAGCGCAGCGTCGGCTGGCGGCATTCGTCGGCGCGGCCGGCCAGAGTGGCGAGCGCCCTGGACCGATAGCGCGCTACGCCGACGACCGCAACCGGCTGGACCTGGCCGGCACATCGCAGCTCTCCCCCTATCTGCGCTTCGGCATGATCTCGGCCCGACAGTGCGCAGTGGCCAGCCTGGAAGTCATGGCAGCCGGTGATGCGGCCGCGCGACGGGGCGCCGAGACGTGGCTCAGCGAGCTGATCTGGCGCGAATTCTACATCGGCATCCTGTATCACTTCCCGCACGTGCTCCGCGAGGCATTTCGGCCCGAAATGCGCGCCATCCCCTGGATCAACGACGAGGCACAGTTTGCCGCCTGGTGTGAAGGCCGCACCGGCTACCCGATCGTAGACGCTGCCATGCGCCAGCTCGTGCAGATCGGCTGGATGCACAACCGGGCGCGCATGATCGTGGCCTCGTTCCTAGTGAAGGACCTGCTGATTGACTGGCGCCGGGGCGAACGGTTTTTCATGCAGCACCTGATTGACGGCGACCTGGCCGCCAACAACGGTGGCTGGCAATGGACGGCCGGCGTCGGCACGGACGCGGCGCCCTATTTCCGCGTCTTCAATCCCGTCCTTCAGGCCGCCAAATTCGATCCGGAGGGCGCCTACGTACGCCGCTGGCTACCCGAACTGGCACGGCTGCCGGCCGAATTCATCCACACGCCATGGCTGGCGCCGGCCGAGGTGCAGCGCCGGGCCGGCTGCGTCGTCGGCCGCGACTATCCGACGCCGCTGATAGATCACGCCGCGGCGCGGGCGCGCCTGCTGAGGGCATACAAAATCGCCCAATGAACGAACTGCCCGCCCTACCCGGACGCCATCGGCAGAAATGGATCGCCGTCAGGGACCAACGCGCGCCGCGAGCGGCTTGATTATTTTCCTCTTTCGTGATACAACAGGCCAGAAAACCCGTCTCCTCTGTCTGTGATCTCGCTGTGCAAAGGGAGGTCCTCATGCGTGTCGTCGCTCTGATCCTGGCCGGCGGAGCCGGCACCCGGCTGGGCGTGCTCTCCGATCAACGCGCCAAACCGGCCGTGCCGTTCGCCGGCCGCTATCGCATCATTGACTTCACCCTTTCCAACTGCGTCAACTCGGGCATCTACGATGTGGGCGTCCTGACCCAGTACCTGCCGCGCTCGCTCAACGAGCACATCGGCATCGGCCGGCCGTGGGACCTGGATCGGGGCCGCGGCGGAGTGCGCCTGCTGCAGCCATACCAGGGTCGCGGCCATCGGGACTGGTATGGCGGCACAGCCGACGCCGTGCTGCAGAACCTCGATTATCTGCGCGATCGCCGCGCCGACACGGTGATCATCCTCTCCGGCGACCACATCTACAAGATGGACTACCGTCTGATGCTGCGCGCACACGAGGAACGCCGCGCCGATCTGACCGTCGCCGTCATGAACGTCCGGCCCGAAGAGACGGATCGCTTCGGCATCGTGCTCACCGATGAACACGGCCGGGTGACGCAATTCCTGGAAAAGCCGAAAGAGGCGCCCAGCACGCTGGCCAACATGGGGGTCTATGTGTTCAATGTCAACGCGCTGGCCGAACGGCTCCAGGCCCTGGCCCCCAAACATCCCGACCTCGACTTCGGCAAGCATGTCATCCCGAGCATGGTGGAGACCCATGCGATCTACACCTACCCGTTCGACGGCTACTGGGTGGACGTCGGCACGGTGGACGCCTACTGGCAGACCAGCATGGAGTTGACCTCAGGCCAGTCCAGGCTGAATCTCTACGACACCAGCTGGATCATCCACACCCGCAGCGAAGAGCGGCCGCCGGCCAAGATCGGCCCGCAGGGCGTGGTGCGCAGCAGCCTGATCTGCAACGGCTGCACGGTGCGCGGCCAGGTCTATCATTCGGTGCTCTCGCCGGGGGTCTATGTGTCGCCGGGGGCCATCGTGCGCGACAGCATCATCATGAACGACACCTGGATCGGCCCGGGTGCCATCGTGGATCGGTGCATCCTGGACAAAAACGTGGTCGTTGGCGCCGGCGTCCAGCTAGGATGGGGCGACGATTTCACGACGCCGAACCAGCGCCACCCCGACCGTTTCAACACCGGCCCCACCATCGTCGGCAAAGGCGCGCACATACCGGCCAACCGCCGCATCGGCCGCAACGTGGTCATCCAGTCCGACGTGGACGAAGAAGCCTTCAGCGCCTTCGGCGAGATCGTTCCGAGCGGCGCGACCGTCGAATGACAGCTCGCGGCGCCGCATGCAGTCACCAGACCAGAGAGCGAGGAGAGTATGTCCGTCATAGCCATGATTCTGGCCGGCGGGGAAGGCCCGGAGTTGAGCGTCCTGACCGCGCTGCGTTCCGAGGCCGCCGTACCGTTCGGTGGCAAATACCGCATCATTGACTTCGCCCTGTCCAACTGCGTCAACTCGGACATCTACGACGTGGCCGTGCTGACCCAATATCAGCCGCGCTCGCTGAACGAGCACATCGGGGTGGGCCGACCATGGGACCTCGACCGCACGACCGGCGGGGTGCGTCTCTTGCAACCGTATCAGCGCGCCAAAGGCGAGCGCGGGGCCTGGCAAGAAGGCACCGCCGATGCACTGCGTTTCAACCTCGAAAGCATCCCGGCGACCGCCGACGAGGTGCTGATCCTGGCCGGCGACCACATCTACATCATGGATTACCGGCCGCTGCTGGTATTCCACCGCAGCCGCCAGGCCGACGTGACGATCGCCGTGCGCCAGGTGCCGGCCTACGAAGCGCATCGCTTTGGCATGATCGCGGCCGATCCGGACGGCCGCGTGGTGGAATACGAAGAGAAGCCGCGACGCACCCGCAGCACCACCGCCAGCATGGGCGTCTACGTCTTCCACCGCGACGTCCTGATCAACGCGCTGACGACCGGCCCCGGTCGGCGTCAGCACAACCTGGGCCGCGAGATCATCCCGACGCTCGTGCGCGCAGCCAGGGTCTACGCCTATCCGTTCCAGGGTTACTGGGCTGACGTGGGCACAATCCAGGCGTACTACGAAGCACACATGGCGTTGCTGGGCGAGACCCCGGCGCTCGACCTCTCGGCGCCCGGCTGGGTGATCCACACGCGCAGCGAAGAACGGCCGGCCGTCCGCCTCGGCGCGGAGAGCCAGGTCGAACGGTCACTGTTATGCGACGGCTGCCAGATCGAGGGGACCGTGATCAATTCGGTGATTTCACCGGGCGTCTACGTCGCAGCCGGCGCGGTGGTGCGCAATGCGATCGTGATGACCGATACGACCATCGAAAAAGATGCCGTGATAGATCAGGCGATCATTGACAAACGGGTCACAGTGGGCGAAAAAACGCACATCGGCGCAGGCGAGGACAACACGCCGAACCTGAAATGGCCGGAACGGCTGAACACCGGCATCACGGTGGTCGGCCGACGGGCAACCATCCCGCCGGAGACGACGATCGGCCGCAATGTGGTGATCTTCCCGCATGTCACCGCGGCAGACTTTCCGAGCCAGCAGATTCCCAGCGGGCAAACAGTGGAAAAGAAGAGCCCCTAACGCTGCCGCAGGCCGTCGGCTTGCGGCAGCGCACCCGGCGACAAGCCGACGGCGCCGCGCGGCGCTCAGGCCCAGGCCCGGCGCAACAGCGCCACAAAGTTGCCGTGCATGATGCGCGCGAGATTCGCCGGCGCATAGCCGCGCGCAGCCAGCAACGTCGGAATCCGCTGCAGGTCCGCAATCGTGTCCAAATCATTCGGCGATTGCTCGCGGCCATAGCCGCCGTCCAGGTCGCTGCCGATGCCCACATGCCCGGCGTCGCCGAGGAGCTGACAGATGTGGTCAATGTGATCTATGACATTGACCAGCGGCACGCCCGAATCCACACCCCCGGATGAAGTCCAGCCCAGCCGCAGCATGGCCACGTCGAGCATCACGCCGATCACCCCGCCGCGCGCGGCGATCGCCCGAATCTGCTCATCGCTGAACTGGCGCTGCGCGGGCACCAATGCCCGGCAATTGTTGTGGCTGGCCAACACCGGGCCGTCGAAGCGCTCCAGCGCCTCCCAGAAAGCCTGATCCGAGAAATGGGTCAGATCGAGGATGACTCCCAGCTGCGCCATCTCCGCCAGTAGCGCGCGGCCCATGTCGGTCAGGCCGAGCTCGGTGCCTGTGCCACCGGCGTAGCGCCCCGGGCCGTAATGCGCCGGGCCGATCACCCGCACGCCGCCCTCCCAGAACTCCACCAGCCGTTCCGGCGTCGGGATGGCGTCCGCGCTCTCCATGCTGACGACGAAACCGAGGGGCGGCGCAGTCGCCAGGTCGCCGTCGGCCACAGCATCCCAGGCGGCCCAGGCGGCCATGTGTTGCTCCAGAGTGGTCGCATCGGCCACCAGCCGCACGACGCCCTCGGCCGCCAGCTCCTGGTAATAGGCCAGCTGCCCGCGCGCGATGCCGTAAGCCTGAGCCACCGACAGATAGTCTATGTGGGGCGTCATGCGGCCCGTCGCCCGCACGAGCAGGGTGGCGAAGCTCAGCGCCACACGGCCCCGCTGCATCTCCGGCAGAGCCACCGTGCCGACGCCCAGGCCGTTGCCCGGATTCGTCACCTTCAGCCCCCGCTCCTGAGCGCGAATCGTATAGACCGACTGGCGCAGATCGCGATTCCATTGCAGCGCGTTCCAGGCGAGATCGAGATGGCTATCTACGATGAGCATGGGAACTCCTCTCGGGTTGACTTCGTCAAAGGCTTGGTCTATGATCTTTTTCAGTGTACCAGACAATGGTCGGAGGAACAAAAGGAGGTCGCATGGAGCCTCTGTTCGGCGCAATCATCGTCTTTTTTATGCGCGTGATTGACATGTCATTGGACACCGTTCGCCTCATCATGACCGTGCGCGGGCGACGACTGGAGGCGGGCGGCATCGGCGTGATCCAGGCGCTGGTGTTCATCCTGGCCGTGAGCGCGGTGCTGCGCGGCCCGCTGACCGTCTGGAATGTGGCAGGCTATGCACTCGGCTTCGGCACCGGCGTCATGTTGGGCATGTTCTTCGAGGAGCGGCTGGCGCTCGGCTTCAGCATGTTTCGCATCTACTCGCCGGGCCACGGCCATGCCATTGCCGAGGCGCTGCGGGCGGCGGGCCATGCGGCCACCGAATTCCCGGCCTACGGCCGGGACGGCACCCTGATCGTCGTCAACTGTGCAGTCAGCCGTCGTCATGCGGCCGATGTGCGCGAGATCATCCTGCGCCACGATCCGGCAGCATTCGTCACAGTGGACGAAGTCCGCCCGCTGCAACGCGGACACTTCCGGCACTAGCCATGGACGAGCACACCGCAGAAGAGTGGGGCAGCCGGCCGATCACGCCAGGCCAGACGCCGGTCGGCCCATCGTTGCAATCGCACGATCAGCCCAGGCCGCAAGCCGACGCGCCGCGGGTGTATGCCCGCGCGACGCTTCCGCCGCCAGGCCGGTTGCCGGTGTCTGCCCCAGGCAACCAGGGGGCATTGCCGGTCGCCGCAGAACAGGCCGCACGCGGCGCGCACCACGCGTCGGCCGACCACCCGGCGCCAGCATCGCCGCCGACCAACACCGCGCGCGGCTGCTGGCGCGCGCTGTTGGCCCTGCTGCTCGGCATTGCCTCCGGACTCCTGGTCATCGGGATCGGCCTGGTGGGCTACGCCAGCATCGCCGCCGGCCTGCCCGCGCCCAACGAACTGCAGGCACGCGCCAGCCAGTTCAATTCCACCCTCATCTACGACCGGGCCGGCAACCTGCTGAACGAAGTCGCCGACCCGAACTATGGCCGACGCACCGCCGTGTCGCTGGATGCCATCTCGCCGCACCTCATCGCGGCCACCATCGCCACCGAGGACCCCAACTTCTACGAACACGCCGGCGTGGATCCGCTCGGCATCGCGCGCGCGATCTATTATGCCGTCAAATATCGCGATCTGGACTCGACGCCGGGCGGCAGCACCATCACGCAACAGCTGGTCAAACTGACCTTCCTCTCGCCCGAACGCACGCTCGCCCGCAAGATCAAAGAGGCGATCCTGGCCGCGGAGATCACGCGGCGCTATCCGAAGGACAGAGTCCTGGAGATCTACCTCAACGAGATCTACTACGGCAACCTGGCCTACGGCATCGAGGCAGCCGCCGAGACCTACTTCGACAAACGCGCGACCGACCTGACCCTGGCCGAGGCGGCCTTGTTGGCCGGTTTGCCCCAGGCGCCCGCCTACTACGACCCCTACACCCGGCTGTGGAACGCCGACGGCACACCGGGCCCGGTCAAACGGCGCCAGGGCGCCGTTCTCAGCCTGATGGTGCGTCAGGGCGTCATCACTCCGGCCCAGGCCGACGCCGCCTGGCAGGAACCGCTCCAGTTCAAACCGCTGCGCCAGACCTACACCTCGAAACATCCGCACTTCGTGCAGTACGTGCGCAGCCAGGTGGAAAAGACGCTCGGCCCAGAGCTGATGGCCAAAGGCGGCCTGCGCATTCATACGACCCTCGACCCGCGGCTCCAGGCCATTGCCGAAGAAGAGGTCGCCAGGCAGGTCAAAGCGCTGACGCTCCAGGCCGCAAGCAATGCTGCGCTGGTCGCGCTTCAGCCCAAAACCGGCGAAATCCTGGCCATGGTGGGCAGCGCGGATTTCTACAGCGAGACGATCAGCGGCCAGATCAACATGGCCATCTCGCCGCGGCAGCCCGGCTCGGCCATCAAGCCGTTCACCTACCTCGCCGCGTTCGAGATGCCCGCGGCCGTGAACCTCGATCCGAATGTCGAGAAATCGCCCCAGATCAGCGCCATCGAACCGCCCGGCTACTGGACGCCCGCGACCGCCATCATGGACATCCACACGGAATTCCCGGACGGTGCCAATCCTCCATACGTGCCGGTCAACTACGACGAGCGCGAACATGGCCTGGTGACGGTGCGCACCGCGCTGGCGAACTCGTACAACATCCCGGCCGTGAAAACCCTGGAACATATCGGACTGGAGCGGCTGAAGGAAATGGCGCGGCGGGTCGGCATCACAACCCTGACCCGCGCTGACTACGGGCTGTCGCTGACCCTGGGCGGCGGCGAGGTGACATTGCTGGAGATGACCGCGGCGTACGCTGTGTTGGCCAACGACGGCACGCGCGCGGCGCCCGAGGCCATCGCCTGCGTGCTGGACGCCGATAGCGTGCTGATCTGGCGCGGCAACGGCGCAGAGGAGGTCGCTGCGTGTCGGACGGCGCGCGGCGTCGCCGTCCGGCCGGTGACGCCCACCCCGCCGCGCCGTGTGCTCAACCCGCAGCACGTTTACCTGATCACCTCGATCCTGGCGGATGCCGAAGCGCGGCGGCCGATGTTCGGCGGCTCGGCTGCCTTGCTCAGCCTGCCCGATCGCCCGGCTGCCGTCAAGACCGGCACCACCAACGATTTCCGCGATGCCTGGACGATCGGCTATACGCCCGACCTGACCGTGGGCGTCTGGGTCGGGAACGCCGACTACAAGCCGATGCAGCGAGTGGCCGGCAGCATCGGCGCGGCGCCGATCTGGCACTATGTGATGCGCCGCGGCCTGGAAGGCCGGCCCATGTTGCCGTTCAACGAACCGCCGGGCATCATGCGGATCAAAGTGTGCGCCGATACGGGCACACTGCCCAGCGTGGCCTGCCCGGCCCAACGCGAGGAAGTCTTCGCCGCTCACCAGGGCCCGCTGCCGGCGCAATACGATCTGCATCAGCGCGTGCGCATTGACCGGGTGACGGGGCGACTGGCCACCGATCTGACCCCGCCGGAACGCATCGAGGAGCGCGACCTGATGCTCTTCCCGGCCAAATATCGCGCCTGGGCCGAGGCGCACGGCATCCCGCAGCCGGCCATTGAGCTGCCCACGTATGCCTTCCGACCGGAGCTGCGCCTGGATGCACCCACGAACGAAGCCGAACTCTCCGGGCTGGTGGCCGTGATGGGACGCGTGCACCTGCCAGAGCCGCTGCAATGGCGACTGGAATACGGCGTCGGGCCGCAGCCCATCGGCTGGGGCACGGTCGTCGGGCCGCTCGGCGAGGAGCGGGATGGCCTGCTGGCAGAGTGGGATGCCGTGGCCGCGGTCATCCGCCACGACGTGGACGACTTCTCATTACGGCTGGCCGCATACGACGCCAGCCTTCCGGACTATCCCGTGGCCATCTCCAACGTCGTCTATGTGCGCGTCCGGCGACCGACCGCCACGCCAACCCCGACGCCGACCGCCACCCCGACCGCGACACCGACCGCCACCCCGACGGTCACGCTAACCGCGTCACCCACGGCTACGGCCACCATCACGGTTGCGCCGGCGACCACCACGGCCACCGTCGAGCCGCCCACGGCATCGCCCACCGCGCCGCCCGAGCAGACGCCTTCGCCGACACCGGCATCGGCCACGGCCACGCCCACACCCGCCCCGGAAGTCACAGCCACATCCACCGCAACGGCCGCCGGTGCGCCCTGATGAAAACGGCCCGATGGGGCGGGATCTCCCGCCCCATCGGGCCGACGCCGCGGCCGACGCGATTTGCAGGCCAGATCTCTGTTCGGCGATTTTCAGGACTGTTCAGCGCAAATAATCGAAGGGGTTTTGGGGAACGCCCCACAGGCGCACCTCGAAATGCAGGTGGGGGCCGGTGGAGCGGCCGGTGGAGCCGACATGGCCGATCACGGTGCCCTGGCCGACCGAGTCGCCGGCGTTGACGAAATAGCGATTCAAATGCGCGTACAGGGTCTGGAAGCCATTGCCATGATCCAGCACAATATAGTTGCCGTAGCCCACATCGTTCCAGCCCGCTGCGACCACATAGCCGGAGTCGGCAGCGCGCACCGGGTTGCCGATATACGAGCCGATGTCAATGGCGCGGTGATACCAGAAATAACCCTGGGTAATCGAGCCCGCGGCAGGCCAGATCATGCGCCCTGAGCCGCGACTGGCACCCTGGGGCGCGGCGCCCGTGTAGATCTGCACCTGGCGGGCGATGTAGGGCTTGCTGCCGCCCGGCACCACGATCTTCTGGCCCACTGTCAGGTTGCGATTCTTCGCCGACAGATTGTTGAGCGGAAAACCGATGATGTCTTCAGGCTTGGCCCGATATTTTTTGGCAACGCTCTCCACTGTGTCGCCGCTTTCCACGGTGTGATACACCCCGTTGACGGGCAAGACAATCAATTCTTGGCCCAGGCGCAACAGGTCGGGGTTCTGCTCCAGGCCGTTCGCCCACATCAATGTCTCGACGTTGATATTGTACTTCTCGGCGATGCCGGACAATGTGTCGCCGGCCTCCACGGTGTGGACGAGGATTTCGACGCGAGGCCGATCGGGGATAATGGTGAAAGGCACCGCGGCGCGCACAAAGCTGCCGATCTGTGCGGCGTCGCCGTTGACCACCGGCGGTCGCGTGTCGGTATCCTGAGCGGGTGCGCTGTCGAAGGGCGCCTCGGCGATCTCCCAATGCGGCAGCTGCAGACGGCTGAACAACAACACCGCCACCGCGATCGTCAGGATGATCAGATGGGACGCCACCCGCACCAGCGACGTGGTGCCATCTGGCCCACGTTGGGCGAGCAACGCCTGAATGGAATGCCAAAAACGATAGCCCGGCCCCCACTCTTCGGCGGTGATCGCCGCCAGGCCTTGATCCGATAAGTCATCGCGCATAAGCGCGGAATGCTCCATTCCCCGGAAATGGCTCCGGTCAGATATTCTGGGACAGAGTCTCCAGGAAGACCTTGTTGTTGCGCGTGCGGCGCAAGCGTTCCAGCACGGGCTCCAGCGGGTCTTCTCCGGTCTGGCGCAACATATCAATCATGCGGCGCAACGTCCAGACGCGGTTGAGGGTGTCGGGCGGCAACAGCAGCTCCTCGCGGCGCGTGCCCGAACGGACAATGTCCAGCGCGGGGAAGATGCGCCGCTCGGCCAGCCGGCGGTCCAGGTGCAGCTCCATGTTGCCGGTGCCCTTGAACTCCTCGTAGATGACATCGTCCATGCGGCTGCCGGTGTCCACCAGACAGGTGGCGATGATCGTCAGGCTGCCGCCTTCCTCGATCTTGCGCGCGGCGCCGAAGAAGTGTTTGGGCGGGTAGAGCGCAGCAGGATCAATGCCGCCGGAGAGAGTACGGCCCGAAGCCGGCACGGTCAGGTTATAGGCGCGAGTCAGACGCGTGATGGAGTCGAGCAGGATCACCACATCGCGTTCGGCCTCAACCAGGCGTTTGGCGCGCTCCAGCCCCATTTCGGCCACACGCACGTGTGACTGTACCGGCTCATCGAAGGTCGAGCTGAGCACCTCGGCCTCGACCGAGCGGTCCATGTCGGTCACTTCCTCGGGCCGCTCGCCGATCAACAACACCATCAGATACACGTCATTGTAATTGGCGGTGATGCCATTGGCGATCTGCTTCAGAATCGTGGTCTTGCCGGCTTTAGGCGGCGAGACGATCAGGCCGCGCTGGCCGCGGCCGATCGGCGCGATCATGTCAATCAAGCGGGTGGCCAGGATCGGCGGTTGCGTCTCCAGGATCAATTGCTGATTGGGGAAGATCGGCGTCAGTTCCTCGAACTTGGGGCGCTTTTTGGCCTCTTCCGGGTCCAGCCCGTTGACCGCCTCCACCTTGAGAAGCCCATAATACTTCTCTGACTCTTTCGGCGGACGCACCTGGCCGACGACGAAATCGCCGGTGCGCAAGCCGAAACGCCGGATCTGGCTCTGCGAGATGTAGACATCGTCCGGCCCGGGATTCATCCGCTTGTCGGCGCGCAGAAAACCGATGCCATCCTGGATCACCTCCAGGGTGCCGCCGCCGAAAATCAGCCCCTGAGCCTCGGTGTCTGCCTTGAGCAGCCGCATGATCAGGTCATACTTCTTGAGGCGAGTATAACCGGTAACGCCCATCGAACGCGCCATCTCTTGCAGTTCGACGAGGGTTTTCGATTCGAGTTCGGCAATGTTCATGCTTCATACTCCGTTCGGCGTGACGAACTGCCGCGCGGAAAGCGCCCTCACGGGCACGTCGCACGTCAGGGATCGAATAGCAATGATTGCGAAGCCTGGGCAGCCCTTTTTGGGCATCGCCTGTGGTGTGATCCTATCATTGGGATTGCACCGATCCGATCGGGAACGCTCCTACCAGCACCCGAGCCGATCGCGTTGCAGGAAAACATCAATGAATTGAGGATAAAGTCCAAAAGCGGACAATTAGCCTATGTCCTTGCCGCCCTTCACGGGCCAAAAGATGCTGACTTAGTGGCTCACCGATAGCCGCTCGGGGCAGATAACGAGGACATGGTGATGCAAAAATTAGTAAATCAAGTATACCACAATCACGACACCAGGTCAAATAAAGCGAAGGAGAGATTCAGCCCACAAGCCGACATCGAGCAGACAGGGCACAGGAGAAGCTTGTTGCTCCTCCATGCCCATGCTCAAATGTACCTTTGGACGTTCTCCGAGTATACGCGTGCGAAAGAGAAGAGAGAACGGAGCCGATCAACGCCGGCCACGGCCACCGGCCTCTGAAACCCAATCATCCAGATCTTCTTCCTCGTCTACCTCTTCCTCTTCCTCCTCCTCGAGGTCCTCCCACTCTTCCTCGCCCAATTCGTCCAGTTCGAGCTCTTCTTCTTCGTCTTCCCAATTCACATCTTCGGCGCGACCAGAGACCTCGAGCTCATCCGTCGTTTCCTCCGGGATCTCCTCGTAAGTGGCGCAATAGCCCTCGCGGTCAATGCGAATCTCTTCCGCGCCACACAAACCGTTGTCCCAATTGACGCAGTCGGCGAGTTTGCAAAACACCTTAACGGTCATGGCGTTCCTCCTCCAACGAATTTGAAGAAGTCTGCCCCCACAGGGAACGACCGCAGCGATCGCCCATTTTTACCAGACGCTGATGCGTGGGCCGGGCCATGAAGGTCCTGCACCGCATGCCGTTCACCACCGGCCCCTGCCAGACGCCTGACGTTTGCCCATGCGGGTGGCGGCTTGGAGAATGCCACAAATCGCCGAGTTACGCAAGTTTGCGCCTGGCGCGTAGCCGCTCAGACCAGCCGGTGGCGCACACAAGCGGTGTGGAAAATGGCGTTGATCAGCTCATTATAGGACATGCCCATAGCCTCGGCTTCCAGCACCAGGTCGCTCAGCCCCGGATAAAGGCCGGGCAACGGGTTGACCTCAAGGATGTAGGGCCGGTCGCCTTCTTCTGCGTCCAGGCGGAAATCCACCCGCGCCACATCCACGCAGCCGGTGACGCGGAAGACGGCCGCAGTCAGCCAGTGCAAACGGGCCAGCAGGGCGGGGCTCAACGGCGCCGGACAGAAACGATGGAAGTCGTGCGCCCATTCGGTCTTCATGCGATTGGTGTAGACGCCGCCCTCACTCGGCGGATACTTGCTGAAATCCACCTCCAGCGCGGGCAGAAAACGCAAACCGGCCTGCACGCGATCGGCCGCTTCGTCCCTGGGCACGCGGCGGGCTGCCGGCCCGCTCAGATTGCCGATGACGCCGATGGTCACCTCACGGCCGCGGATGAAGCGCTCGACCAGGATCGGCTGGCGATAGTGCGCCAGTTGCTCGGCCAGGCGGTCGCGCAGCTCGGCCTCGCTGTGCACGATCGAACTGCCGCTCACCCCCATGCCGGTGCCCTCACGGCTCGGTTTGACGAAGAGTGGGAACGTCAGATCTTCGTCGAGCGGTTCGTCAACGCGCTCAAAGACCTGGAACGGCGGCGTCGGCAGGCCATGAAACGCCAGCACGCGCTTAGTCATCGGCTTGTCCAACGTGAGCGCCAGGGTCAACACACCGCTGCCGGTGTACGGGATGCGCATCATTTCGAGCAGCGCCGGCACGTGGGACTCGCGCGAGTCGCCCCAATGCCCCTCGCAAATGTTGAAACAGATGTCGGGCTTCAGCTTGGGCAGGGTCTCCACCAGGGAGAGATTACCTTCCAGGAAGGTTGCGCGGTGACCGCTGGCCTCCAGCGCCGCGCAGATCGCCTGGACCGTGATCGGGGAATCCAGGTCATCCCAGGCGTCCGCGGGCATACCCTCATAACGCGGCGCGTTTTGTTTCAAATTGGCCAATACGGCCACATTCAACCCCATGTCTCCTCCGAGACTCAGGCCAGCCCGTAACGGGCCAGCGCGTGATTCAGGATCGTGTTGACCAGTTCGGCGTAGCTCATGCCGGCAGCGCGCGCCTGCCTGGGCAATGTGTAGCTGGGATCAATGCCCGCGATGGGGTTCACATCCAAAACATAGAGCCGGCCGTCTGCCCCCAACCGCATCTCCATGCGGCCCCAGTCGCGCAGGCCCAAAACCCGATAGACCGCCAGGGCCGTATCTTGGATGCGCGCGGCAAGCACGGGATCTACATCGGCCGGGCAGACCGTCGTGTGCATGGGCGTGAAGGCCGCCGGCGGCTCCCCGCGCACGGCAGTCACCATCTCCGCCACCGGATCATCGGGCACGAACAACACGATGCCATGTGGGTCATGAAAGACATACTCGGCGATCGGCAGCACGACCGGCGCATCGTTGCCCAGCACGCCCACGCTGAACTCGCGACCCCGGATGAACTCTTCGATCAGCAGCGGTTCGCCGTACATCTGCCAGGTCGTTTCGACCTGGCGACGTAACGCCGCGCCATCCTCCACGATCGAGGCTGGCGAAAGGCCCATGCTGGAGCCTTCGTGCAGAAGCTTGACGATCAGCGGAAAACGCAATCGCGTATCCAGAGGCGTTTTCGGCGTCTGCATAACCTGAAACGGCGGTGTGGCGATCCCGTGATACGCCAACACCTCTTTGGTGCGCGCTTTGTCCAGACAAGTGGCCAGGGTCAAGATACCCGAACCAGTGTAGGGGATGCCAAGCATCTCGCAGAGGGCGGGCAACTGGGCCTCGCGGCTCTCACCGCGTAGTCCTTCGACCACGTTGAAGATGATGTCGGCCTGCGCTTCGAGCAGCTGGCAGCACACCCGATGATCCACATCCAGCGGGATCACCTGATGGCCGCCAGCCTCCAGCGCCGCGGTCATGGCTGCGATGGTCGTCGCGCTATCCAGCTCGGCCGTGCGATCCAATGGCCCCTGGCATAACATCTCCGGCTTGATGAGATTGTGAGCGAGGATGACTCTCGCCATGACCCTGCCTTTCCGGCGCGCAATCCGTGGGATTGCACCACAAAAGATCAGCCGCGTTCGCGTTGGTGGCCGTTGCCGTCAGGCGCAGCCGCAGGGACCGCCGGCGGCGGCTCCCACCGCACCTCGCCCGGCCGGGCATGGCGCTGATCGAAGCCTTCCGGTTTGATGAATGTGGCAACGCCCGCCAGCAATCCGTGGACGCCCTCGCTGTCGAGATCGTGGCGGGGCCGGGCGGCCTCAGGACGGGCGGCGGTATGGCCGGTGTAGTCGTTCGGCTCGTCGTAGGTGGTGATGAACCCCTCGAAATTGCGCAGCACGACCTTGCCAGGCGCTTGACTGATCAGATATTGCGGCATGACCGGGATCTTGCCGCCGCCGCCGGGCGCGTCCACCACGTAGGTGGGGATGGCGTAGCCGCTCGTGTGGCCGCGCAGCCCTTCGATGATCTCGATGCCTTTGCTGACCGTGGTGCGGAAGTGGCCCGCGCCCTCGACCAGATCGCACTGGTAGAGGTAATAGGGCCGCACCCGATGGCGCACCAGCTTGTGCACCAGCTCCTTCATCACCGCCACCGAGTCATTGATCCCGGCGAGCAGCACCGTCTGCGCGCCGAGCGGGATGCCGGCATCCGCCAGCCGCGCCAGGGCAACGGCGACTTCGGGAGTCAGCTCTTTGGCATGGTTGAAGTGGAGGTTCATCCACAGCGGATGATAGCGACGCAGCATCTCCGTCAGGTCGGGGGTGATGCGCTGCGGCAGGAACACCGGCACACGGCTGCCGATGCGGATGATCTCCACATGCTCGATGGCGCGCAACCGGCGCAGCAGATCCTCGAGGACGCGCGGGGGCAGGATCAACGGGTCGCCGCCCGAAAGCAACACATCGCGCACCTGGGGGGTGCGGGCAATATAGTCAATCTGCCGGTCGTAGTCGCTGCGGCTGAACTGCGCGGCGGGGTCGCCGACGATGCGGCTGCGCGTACAGTAGCGGCAATAGCTGGCGCATTGGGTCGTCACCAACATCAGCACACGATCGGGATAGCGGTGCACCAAGCCGGGCACCGGGCTATGGCCGTCTTCGTTGAGCGAATCGGCCACCATGCCGTTGAACGGCATCAGCTCCTTGCCGGTCGGGATGACCTGCCGCCGAATCGGGCAATGCGGATCATCGGGGTCAATCAACGAAGCGAAATAGGGCGTGATATCCACCCGGAAGTGAGGGCTGCGACAGCCGGCCACCTCCTCGTCCGTCAGGTGAATGATCTGGCTCAGCTCCTCCAACGAGTTAAGCCGATGGCTGAGCTGCCAGCGCCAATCGTTCCACTGCGCCTCTGGCACGTCGGCCCAGATGGCCGGCCGGCGCGTGGAGCCGGCACTGCGACGCTGGGACGATTCCCCGCTCGAGCGCTGTTGGGGAGGCTCTTCGCTGCGTTCCATCAACTCTGCAACGTCAAACATGGTGTGTCCTCCGAAAGATGATCTGCTATCGAATAACAGTGCGCAAACAAACGACACCCCCGCAATCCGGGCCGACTGTTGATTGCAGGGGTGGTGATGAGGTCGCTGTCCATCTGAAGCGCGCGCCGCGGCCATAGAGGCCGCTGCAACCAGGCCGCTACAGCGCGTCACGATCTTCATCCTCATCTACCCACTCGTCCTCATCCACCCATTCGTCATCCGACTTCCCGGTCTCGATCCAGTCGTCGTCCGCGAAGAATTCGAGCGCTCCGGCCGGCGCGCCGCACTCGCGGCATTGTGCGGGTCGGCGGGCCTCGATGCCCTTCTCGATGTATCCGCACTCCATGCACTCCCATTCGCCGCGTACAATCGGCTCTGCTCTCGGCGGCATCTTGTCGCTTCCTTTCCATGCATTCGCCCGGCCGCTGCCGGGCCCCACCGGACGAGACCGCGAAGCATCAAAACACGACGGCTGCGCCGAATCGGTCAGCCGCCTTCCAGGAATCTGATCCAGATGAGCTACATCGCAAAAACAGGGATACCGAAGCGCACTCGGTTCGGGGAATACCGGAACGAGGTTGGCATTATTTATATTGTAACATCTTGGCCCCCTTTGTCAATTTCGGGGCCAGAGCTTCGAAATTTAAGTTCGGACAGGCACCAGTGCTCTCGCGTCGCCCCGGCCGGCAAGCGTTGGATTGCCCTGTGGTTGACGGCGTCGCGCCCCGGCGTGGGCGTCGCAACGGTTTGACAGCGCGGCCTCCTTGTGGCATACTCTGCCTGTAAACCGAATACGAACGACTGCGAACCGGAAAAGTAACCGGCAGACCGGGATTCAGAGAGCCTCCGTCGGTGCGAGCGAGGCATCTACGGCGCCGGTGAATGGGCCGGGGAGTCGGGCACCGAAAGCAGAATGGCAGGGCCTGTCTGAAAATCGTCGTGCTCACGTGTCAGGCACTCTGCAAGATGGCTGGCACGTGGCCATTTTCTGCCCTGTCAAGCCGGCAAGTAGGCTGCCCCGGAGACGCCGCCGTTATCAGGGCGCGCGATGTTGACGGCTGTCCGACCGGAATGCCGGCGGACAAGCCCTGCATCGGCAGAGCGGGGTCAGGTACGACCTGACCTAAGCAGGGTGGTACCGCGAGGCAAACGCCTCGTCCCTGGTCTGTTGGGGGGACGAGGCGTTTTCGTTGGTGGGCAAGGAGATATCCGCTCCTCATGTCCCCATCATTCTGGAGGAGAACGATGAGCGAGAAACGACGCATTCTCACTGGCGACCGGCCAACCGGCCGCATGCATCTGGGACACTATGTGGGCAGCCTGCGCAACCGGGTACGCTTGCAACACGAGTATGAATGTTACTTCATCATCGCCGATCTCCACATGCTGACCACCAAAAACAGCAAAGAGGAGATCGAACAGATCGCGGACAACGCGCGCGGCATGGTGCTGGACTACCTGGGCGTCGGCATTGACCCGACCGTGTCCACGATCTTTCTTCAATCGGCGATCCACGAGACATATGAGCTGGCGTTGCTGTTGGGAAACCTGGTCACCGTGCCGCGACTGGCCCGTCTGCCGAGCATCAAGGAGATGGCACGTGCCGCGTTGATGGACGAAGACACCATCCCGTTCGGCTTGCTGGGCTATCCCGTCCTCCAGGCGGCCGATATTTTGCTGCCGAAAGCGCACCTGGTGCCCGTCGGCAAAGACAATCAGGCCCACGTTGAGATCACGCGCGAGCTGGCGCGACGCTTCAACAACCAGTACGGTGAGGTCTTCCCCATCCCAGACGACCTGGTCGAAGGCGATACCCTGCCGGGCACCGACGGCCAGGCCAAGATGAGCAAGTCGTTGGGCAACGTGATCTTCTTGACCGACGATGCAGCGACCGTGCGCAAACGCGTCTTCAGCATGTACACTGACCCCAACCGCATTCGCGCCGACATCCCGGGCAACGTCGAGGGCAATCCGGTCTTCACCTACCTCGACCACTTCGATCCCGACAAGGCCGGGCTGGAGGAGATCAAGGCACGCTATCGGGCCGGCAGGATCGGGGATGTGGAGGTCAAAGAGCGGCTGGCGAACGCACTGAACGCGTTCCTCGATCCGATCCGTGACCGCGTGGCTTATTACGCCGCGCAGAGCGGCCTGGTGGACGAGATCCTCTACGACGGCACACTCCGCTATCGCGAGATCGCCGGCCAGACCCTGCGCGAGGTGAAGAAAGCGATGGGGATCACCGGCACGTTTAACCGCATTGCGCGCAAAGCAGAAGAACGCAAGAAAAAACTGGCGCGGCAGTGATATGGGCAAGATCAACGCCGTCCTCTTCGATCTCGGCGATACCCTCGTGGACCTGGGAGAAGGCCGCCCGGACTACGCTGCGCGCCTGATCGCGCGCGGGGAGCGCGTCTGCACTGCGCTGACCGCGCTGGGCGCGACGATCACCGATCGGGCCGGCTTCGTGGCAGCGCTGGCCCATGAGAGCGAAACGCTTTACCAGGCGGCCGTAGCCGAACAGCGCGGGCTGGATATTTACGATGTCATGCGCGTCTTCCTGCCGCAGATGGGCCTGCCCGCCGATGAGGCGTGGGTGGCCGCGGCCGGCGACGCGTTCTATGAACCGACTGCCGATGGCACCGACCTGCGCACCGGCGCCATCGAGCTGCTCACCGCGCTGCGTGCGCGCGGCTATCGGCTCGGCGTGATCTCCAATACGCTCCAGCCTGGGCCGCTCATGGATCGCACGCTGGCTCGCCGCGGCCTGCTCGCATTCTTCCCGGTGCGCATCTATTCGTCAGAGGTGCGGGTGGCCAAGCCGCACCCGGCGATCTTCCGCGCCGGCCTGGTCGCGCTGGGCCTGCCGGCGGCGCAGGTGGTCTATGTGGGCGATCGGCTGCGGGCCGATGTGGCCGGCGCGCAGGGGGTGGGCATGTGGGCTGTGCTCATCGAAGTGGCCCATCGCGCGGAGGACGATCCCACCATCATCCCTCACGCGCGCATCCGCGAGCTGCCGGAATTGCCGGATGTGCTCCATCGTCTGGAATTCGCAGAAATCAAGCCGGTAGTGTAAGGACGGAGATAATGGAACCGCCCAAAAACTATTTCATTGACATGGATGGCGTGCTCGTGCGCGGCGGAGCGATCATCCCCGGCGCCGACCGTTTCCTGGCGCGGCTGCGCGAGCGTCGAGCGCGCTTCCTGATCCTCACCAACAACTCGCGCTTCACGCCGGGCGACCTGGCGCATCGCCTGCAGGGGATGGGGCTCGATGTGACGCCGGACGACATCTTCACCTCGGCCATGGCGACCGCGCGCTTCCTGCAGGCGCAGCGGCCCAACGGCACCGCGTTCGTCATCGGCGATAGCGGCCTGACCTGGGCCATCCACAGCGCGGGCTATATCATCACCGATCGCCAGCCGGATTATGTCGTGCTGGGTGAATCGGCCAACTACACCCTGGAGCTGTTCACGCAGGCGGTGCGGCTGATCGAGGCCGGCGCACGCTTCATCGCCACCAATCCGGACCCGAACGGCCCCGGCGAAGGCGGCATGGTGCCCGCCTGTGGTGCGATCGCTGCGCTCATCGAAAAGGCCAGCGGTGTGAACGCGTTCTTCGTCGGCAAGCCCAACCCGCTGATGATGCGCATGGCGCTGAAACACATCGCCGCCCACTCGGAGAACACCGTGATGATCGGCGACCGCATGGACACCGACATCATCGCCGGCGTCCAGACCGGCCTGGACACGATCCTGGTGCTGAGCGGCGTCACCCGCCGCGGCGAGGTGAATCGTTTCCCCTATCGTCCTGGCCGCATCGTGGAGTCGGTCGCCGAGATCGAACCCTAGCAGCGCGTTATCGTCCGACCGGCCCGGCTGCGAGGATGTCTGCTTCCACGCGGCCGACGGCTGGCGCGGCGGCATTGATCTCCACGCTGCGCAGCAGGGCGGCGGCCTCTTCTGGCGCCACCGGATTGATGTAGAAGCCCGACCCCTCCTCGAAGCCGGCCGCGCGCGTGAGCCGGGGGATCACCTCCAGGTGCCAGTGATAATCGTGCTGGATCGTGGCCCAGTAGCCGGGCCGCGGCCGGCGAAACGGCGCGGTGTGAATCAAATAGTTGAGCGGCGGGTCGTTGAGCGCCGTGCGCACGCGCAGCAGGATGGATTTGAGTGCCTGCGCCAACGCGAGATAATCGGCCTCCCGAATCGCGGTGAAGTCACAGGCGTGTGCCTTCGGCACGATCCAGGTCTCATAGGGCACGCGGGCCGCAAACGGCGACAGCACGACAAACGCATCGTTCTCGAAAACCAGCCGTTCCGGGGTCATGTGGGTTTCCTGGCGGATGATGTCGCAGAAGACGCAGCGCCGCTTGAAATCGTAGTATTTCTCGGCGCCGTTAAGCTCCTCCTTGACCCGCTTTGGCGTCACCGGCGTGGCGATCAGCTGCGAATGGGGATGTGTGATGGTGGCACCCGCCAGATAGCCCTGATTTTTGAAAATGAGGACGTATTTAAAGCGTTCATCGCCTGCCAGGTCGGCCATGCGCTCGCGGTAGGTGCGGATGACGGCCGCGATATGCGGTTCGGGCAGATCGGCCAGCTGCACATCGTGATCGGGCGTTTCGACGATCACCTCATGCGCGCCGACGCCGGTCATCCGGTCGAACATGCCCACGCCCTCGCGCTCCAGCTTGTTCTCGATGCGCAGCACCGGATATTTGTTCGGCAGCACCCGCACCTGCCAGCCCGGCGTATCGCGCAGGGTGTCTGTGGCCCGCACGGCGAAGATCTCGTGCGGGTCGAGCCCTTCCTGCCCGCCGCAGAAGACGCACGGCGCGGGCTGACGCTCGGGCGTCCGCACGGGCACGGGTTCGGGCCGCGTCGCCCGTTCCGGTGCAATGATCACCCAGCGACCGATGACCGGGTCGCGACGAATTTCTGACATAGACAACTCACCTTTCTGATCCTATCTCCGCCAGCGGATAGCGACCGTACCGACGGACAGCCGCCTCCAGCGCCGCCTCGTTCTCCGGCGGATAGGCCAGCGGCTGATCCGGCGCCAGGATGAGCCCGCCCTCCCGGCCCAACCGCCACATGGCCGCGCGCGCGGCCGCCATCACCTGCTTGGCCGTGCCGCGCAGCATGAGCGCGCCGGGAATGCCGCCGTAGAAGGCAATCCGGCGGCCAAAACGCGCCTTCAGCCCGGCCAGATCGCATACCTCGCTCTGCAAGTTAAAAACCGTGACGCCGGCGTCCAACAGGTCCGCGATGAACACCTCGGCGCGGCCGCAGGTGTGAAAAAAGACCATCGCGCCTGCCCGGCGATACACGGCGATGATGCGCGCCAGGTGCGGCAAGAAGAGCCGCCGCCACGTGCGCGGACTGAAAAACGGCCCGGCGTCGCCCGCATAATCGTCGGCTAGCCAGCCGGCCTCGGCGCCGGCTGCCAGGTAACCGGTCGCAATAGCGATGTGATATTCAGCCAATCGTGCGATCATCGCGGCGCTGGCTTCCTCCTCGCGCGCCAACGCGGTCAGCGCGACCGGCATCCCCAACAACTGAGCAAAGCGATCGTACAGGCCGGCGCCATGCTGGCCAACGACCAACGTCGCAGCCCGATCTATGCCCTCGGCCAGCCCCGCAAACAACGTCGGGCCGACCTGCGGAAAAGACCGATCCAACAGCGCAGCAGCCGATGCGGCCGCCGGAGCCACCGGATACGATTCGGCCGGCTCGTCTCCGCCTGCTTTATATGACGCCGGCAGCGGCGCCCAGGTGACGCCCCAGGCATCCTGACCGGAGCGTGGCGGCTTGCGGCCGACATGATCCACCAGCCGCAGCACCCCCTCTCCGGCCCACGGCACATATTCCGGCCCGGCATAGGCGACAGCACGCAGGAGATTTGTCTTCGGGTCCATGCAAATCAACAATTGAACAGGTATCGGATCACGCTTGACGCATGACGTTATCACATTTCACGTCGGCGTCCAGGGCAGCGTATTTTGGTAGATCCACAGCGCCAGGCGGAATGCCTGAACGGCGATCAGCGCCCGGCCGGCAGCAGCCAGGGCCGGGCGTTCGGGCAGACCGCGCGCCAGCGCGACGCCTGCCAGCAGCGCAGCGGGCAGGCTGGCCGGCGCAAACAGATCCCAATCGCGCTGGCCGCCGTAGTCCGGGTTCCAGGTCAACGTCAACACCAGGTAGAGCAGCGCCATGATCAGCAGCAGCCGCAGCATCGGGTCGCGCCAGGGCACGCGGCGCCGGGCAAACAGCGCCGTCAGCGCCAGCGTCGGCCAGATCGTCGGCGCGACGAGCAACTGCTCGTTGATGATGTCCAGCAGGTGGCCCGGCGAGAACATCGTGTAATGTTCCCAGCGCGTGCTGGTCTCGAAAAGCGGCACGAACCAGCGTCGGTCGCCGCCGCCCGGCGCATCCGCGCCGAAGAGCGCCGCCAGCCCATGGTTGCCCGCCGTCATCAGCGCGACCACGCCGGCAAAGACGAGCGCGTAGGGGCCGACGACCTGCCAGAAGATGCGCCGCCCCGGCGATGGCCGGGACGAACGGCCGGCGACGGCCATCGCTTCCGTGCGCTCCGGCCGGACCGACCTCATCTGCCAGGCCAGGTAGAGCAGGCTCGGCGCCAGCACGATGGTGGATGGATGGAACGCGTGGGTGAGCGCCAGCGCGGTCGCCGGCCACACGAGCGCGATCTCGCCGCGTTGCGCCCGCAGGGCCAGCCAGATGTAAACCAACACCCCGACCGTCATCAGGGAATAGTTCTCGACATAGCCGAAGAACAGCTGCATCAGCCCCAGGCTGAGCACCAGGCCGGCGATCATCCATTGCTCGACGCGGTCACGGCCCAGCCAGTCGGCCAGGCCCAGCAAGACCCATACGAAGACGCCCCCGGCCAGCGTGCTGAGGAGCCAGTAAACCGGCATTGCATCCGGCCAGCCGAACAATTGATGGCCGAGCGCCCAGGCTTTGGCATGGATGAAGACATCAAGAGGTGCCTGCCAGTTATAGGTGAGCCTGACTTCCGGATGCGGGATGGCATGGACGAGGATGTAAGCATCGCCCCAGCGCAGATGGCGCAGGCGGAACAGATAAAAAGGGGCAAGCATCGCCAGCGCGATGCCGAAGCGCAGGGCATGCGCCTGCTGCCGCGAGGAGCGCTGCTGCGCCCGGCGTTGCCGGCGCACGCGCCAGGCACCCACCGCAACAGCGGCCCGCCGGCCGATCGCCGAACAATCACCGCAGAGCACCAGGCCCACGGTCAGGCCGGCCAGCGCCCAGCGCCAGCCCGCCGACACATACACCGCCGGCCACAGGCCCCAGGCCACCTCTTCCGGGAACAGCGGCGCCGCCAGTGTCAGCCCCACCAGCAACAACGCCAGCGCCCGCAGCGCCCACACCAGACGACGCGATTCACGAGACATGGGCCAAATTGTACCCCAGACCCCCACAGCAAGCAAAGCACCTCCTCATCCATTTGCCGGTTTGCCCATTCTCCCCATCTAATTCGTAATTCTCCCTGTGACAATGGTATAATACGAGACAGATTTGGAGCGGATAATCGGCAATGTCTCTCTTAGTTGCATCTGGCCTAAGCAAAGCCTATGGCGCGCTCGACGTCTTCGGGGATATTGACCTGCGGATCGAGGATGGAGATCGCATCGGCATGGTCGGCCCGAACGGCGCGGGCAAAACCACGTTGCTGCGCATCCTCGCCGGCACGGAGCCGCCCAGCGCGGGCAGCATCACCCGCAAGCGCGGGCTGACGGTGGGCTATCTGCCGCAGGACCCGCCGCCAGCCGGCGCGCAAACGCTGCGCGATGCCATGCTGGCGGTCTTCGCGCTGCTGCGCGAGCAGGCCGCAGCATTGGCCGCGCTCGAACAGCGCCTGGCCGAGGCCGCCCAGCGCAACGGCGACGCCTACGCTGCCCTGCTGGAGGAGTACGGCCACGCTCAGCTGGCGTTCGAGGTCGCCGGCGGCTACACCTACGAGACGCGCATTCGCCAGGTGCTGGGCGGTCTGGGCTTCAACGAAAATGAGCACGACAAGCCGCTGACCCATCTGAGCGGCGGCGAGCGCACGCGTGCCCTCCTGGCCCAACTCCTGCTCCAAGAGCCCGATCTGTTGCTGCTCGACGAGCCGACCAATCACCTCGATCTCGAAGCCGTCGAATGGCTCGAAGATACGCTGGCGCATTGGCGAGGCGCGCTGGTCGTCGTCGCCCATGATCGTTACTTCCTGGACAAAGTCGCCACGCGCATCTGGGAAGTGAACTTCGGCCGGCTGGAGACCTATCGCGGCAACTATAGCGCCTACCATCTCCAGCGCGAGATGCGCCGAGAGCGCCAGCGTCGCGAGTGGGAAGAACAACAGGAACTCATCGCCAAAACCGAAGATTTCATCCGACGCAACCTGGCCGGCCAGCGCACCAAAGAAGCCCAGGGCCGACGCAGCCGGCTGGAGCGCTTCCTGCGCGAGGAGGCGGTCGAACGGCCCGCAGAGGAGCGCAACATCCGCCTGGGCCTGACCACGACCATCCGTTCCGGCGACCTGGTGCTGGCGACCAAAGACCTGGTGGTCGGCTACGATCGGCCGCTGTTTGCCTGCCCGGACATCGAGATCCGCCGCGGCGAACGCGTCGCGCTCATCGGCCCAAACGGCGCGGGCAAAACCACCCTGCTGAAGACCATCCTGGGGCACGTTCCGCCGCTCCACGGCCGGGTCCGCTTCGGCGCCAGCGTGCAGGTCGGCTATTTGGCGCAGGCACAGGCCGGGCTCAACCCCGATCAGAGCGTGCTGGACGCGATCCTGGAGATCAAGAATTTGCCGCTGACCCAGGCGCGCAGCTTTTTGGGCCAGTTTCTCTTCACAGGCGATGATGTCTTTCGTGAGATCCGCACCCTCAGCGGCGGGCAGCGCAGTCGCGTCGCGTTGGCCCGACTCACCCTGCAGGGTGCCAATTTCCTGCTGCTCGACGAGCCGACCAACCATCTCGACCTGGCATCGCAAGAGGTGCTGGAAGATGTCCTGGGTCGTTTCCCGGGCACCATCCTGCTGGTCAGCCACGACCGCTACCTGGTGCAGGCGCTCGCCACGCGCATCTGGCGGGTGGACGGCGACGAATTGCGGGTCTACAAAGGAAACTACGAGGAATATTTGCGGCAGCGCGCGGCCGAGATGGAAGCGAACACAGCCGCCGTAGCCTCCACCGGCGACAAACGCGAAGCAGAACGGAACGCCGAGCGCGAGCGGGAACGGTTGCGCGAGGAACGTCGTCAACGCAAAGCGGCCGAGAAACTGGCCGAGCTGGCCGCAGCGCTGGAAACGCGCATCCATCAGCTTGAGGTCGAGCTGGCCGATTTGAGCGCGCAGATCGAAACTGCCAGCACAGCCGGCGACGTGGGCGCCATCCAGCGCCTGGGCGTCGCCTATCAGAACACCGAAGCAGAGCTGCATCGCGTGATGGCCGAATGGGCAGAGATCGGCTGATGCATCGGAGAAAAATCGCGAATTGGCATAGATGGAGGAGATGCATCGCAAGCCGTTCGTCATCGGGCTGACCGGCGGCATCGGCACGGGCAAAAGCACAGTGCTGGCCGATCTGGTGTCGCTGGGCGCGGAGGGGCTGGATGCCGACCAGATTGCGCGCCAGGTGATGGCGCCCGATGGCCCGGCATATGCTGCGGTCGTGGCCGAGTTCGGGCCCGAGATCCTGGCTGCGGATCGGACGATTGATCGGTCGCGGCTGGGCCGCCGTGTTTTCGGCGATCCGACCGCGCTGGCCCGACTCGAAGCAATCGTGCATCCGGCCGTGGCCGCGGTCATCGCCGATCGCGTGGCGGCGACCGCCGCGCCGGTCGTCGTCATCGAGGCCATCAAATTGCTGGAAGCCGGTCTCAGCCGCCAATTGTGCGACGAGGTTTGGGTCACCCGCTGTCACCGTCGCCAGCAAATCGCGCGGCTGCGCGCCAGCCGCGGCATGTCCGAGGCAGAGGTGCGCCGACGTCTGGCCGCGCAGATGCCGGTTCGACGCATGATCGCGCAGGCCGATCTGGTGATTGACACCAGCGGGACGCGCAGCGAGACCGGCCTTCAGATCGTGACTGCCTGGGCTGCTCGCGGCCTGCCACTGCCGCCACAGCATATCCGCCGCGGCACGGCCGACGACGCCGAGGGAATCCGGGCCGTGTTGAATGCCGTCGTCGCCGAGCACGGCCTGACGATCCTGGAGCCGGTGCGCTCGGTGGCGCAAGAACGGGCCTTTCTGCGGGCATTGCCCAAGCGGGCGCACATCACCGTGGCACAGCTGGGCGCCGTGATCGTCGGCTTTCAGGTCATCGAGCCGGCCGGCCGCTATACGCGTGCTCTGAATCACGTGGCCACGCTGGGCAGCTATCTGCTGGCGGCCGCGCGCGGGCACGGGATCGGTCGTGCCATGAGCGAGGCCACGTTTGCCGCCGCGCGACGGCTCGGCTTCCGCAAACTGGTCATCAACGTGCGGGCGGATAACACTGCGGCGCAAACTTTCTACGCGCAGCTGGGCTTTCAGCCGTGTGGACGCCTGACGAAGCAGGCCTTCGTGGATGGCCGCTACGTGGACGAATTGATCTACGAGCTATTGTTGGAGGATCAGACGATCGCATAGGGTCGAATCCGGCTGGTCGGCCGACGGACAACAGGGAGCGGATGTATGACAAAACTGCGCAAAGCATGGGAAGCTCACCCCAATCTCATTTCGTGGGCGCTGCTGGCGGTGGGCATGGTGATCGTCGTCGTGATTGCGGCGCGCGACGTGGGCTTTCAGCCCGGACAATGGGTTGCGCTGATCGCGGCCACGATCGGCCTGGCCGGGCTATGCGTTTGGATCATCAGCTGGGAAGAAGGCGACGAGAAACAAGATCACGCAGTACAGGATACGGGTAGCAAAGAATGAGCAAGCGCGATTACTACGAGATTCTGGGTGTGCCGCGCGATGCGGACGAAAATACCATCAAGAGCGCCTATCGGAAGCTGGCGCGGCAATATCACCCGGATGTCAATAAATCGCCGGATGCCGAAGAGCGGTTCAAGGAAGTCAACGAGGCCTACGAGGTGCTCAGCGACACAGAAAAGCGCCAGGCGTACGACCGTTACGGCCATGCGGCGACTCAAGGCGGGTTCGGCGCTGGCGGGCCGGGCAGCCCGTTCGGCGGCATGGGCGGCTTCGCCGACATCTTCGAGGAGTTCTTCGGCGGCTTCGGCGGCATGCGTAGCGCCACGCGCGGCCCGACGCGCGGCGATGATCTGCGCTACGACCTGGAGATCACCTTCCAGGAAGCCGTGTTCGGCGCCGAGAAGGAGATCGAAGTGCCGCGGCTGGAAGTCTGCCCGGTGTGCCAGGGCACCGGTGCCGAACCCGGCACCAAGCCGATCCGCTGCCCGCAGTGCCACGGCACGGGCGAGGTGCGACGGGCGCAACAGACCATCCTGGGCCAGTTCGTCAGCGTTACAACGTGCCCACGCTGCAACGGCGAGCGGGAGATCGTGACCACGCCGTGCTCGCACTGTCGCGGCCAAAAGCGCGTCACCGTGACGCGACGGCTGTCCGTCTCGATCCCGGCCGGCGTGGACGATGGCATGCGCATCCGACTGGCCGGCGAGGGAGAGCCGGGCGAACGCGGCGGCCCGCCGGGCAATTTGTACGTATTCCTGCATGTCAAGCCACATCCCGTATTCCAGCGCCAGGAAAACGATATCTTGCTTGAACTGCCGATCAACATCGTCCAGGCGGCGCTGGGCTGCGAGCCAGAGGTGCCCACCCTGGACGGCAAGATGAAGCTGACCATCCCGCCGGGCACGCAACACGGCACGGTCTTCCGTCTGCGCGGCAAGGGCGTGCCGATCCTGCGCAGCAACCGTCGCGGGGACCAGTTGGTCACCGTGCGCGTGGTCGTGCCGGACAAGCTCAACGAAAAGCAACGCAAGTTGCTTCAGGAGCTGGGCGACACGCTGGGCCTGGATTGTCTGCAAAAAGACACGCGCAACGTTTTCGAGAAGTTCCTGGACGCGTTGGGCAACGCGTTCGGATGAGGCATCGGCGAACGAGGTGACATGGATTGGATCGAGATCAGCGTGCAGGCCGACGGCGAGGCAGCCGAGGCGGTCAGCGAGCTGTTCAATCGCCTGAACAGCCGGCCCGACGGTCAGGGCGGTGCAGTGACGGAGGTCAGCGGCTTCGATCCCGTCGGCGAGGATCATCGGCCGGTGGTCGTCGTCAAGACCTATTTGCCTGCGGACGAGCCGGACATGGCCGGCCGCCAACGGGAGATCGAAGAGGGGCTGTGGCATCTGGGGCGCATCCATCCGCTCGGCGAGCCGCGCATCCGCCGTCTGGCCGAGGAGGATTGGGCGAACGCCTGGAAGGCCAGCTATCACCCGCTGCGCATCGGACGGCGCTTCCTGGTGATCCCGGCCTGGCAGCGAGGTGAGGTGGCCGTCGGGCCGGGCGATCTGCCGATTTACCTCGACCCGGGCATGGCGTTCGGCACGGGCCTGCACCCCAGCACCCGGCTCTGCCTGCGCCTGATGGAGGAGGTCGTCCGGCCGGGCCAGCGCGTGCTCGACGCGGGTTGCGGCTCTGGCATCCTGAGCATCGCGGCGGCGCGGCTGGTTGCGGGGTCGGTGGACGCGTTCGACATTGACCCCATCGCGGTACGCGCGACGGCCGAAAACGCCGCGCTGAACGATCTGCCGTTGCCGATCCATGTCGTCGTCGGTGCCGGGCCGGATGCTGCCGCGTTCTGGTGCCTGCCCGACGGCACACGGCGCACCTGGGATGTCATCGTGATCAACATCCTGCCGCATGTCATCGTCGCACTGCTGGAAGCCGGCATCCACGATCACTTGGCGCCAGGCGGCCGGTTGATCCTGGCCGGGATCATTCAGGAACGGGAAAAGGATGTACGCGTGGCGCTGGCGGAGCATGGCCTGGCCGTGGCGGATCGGCTGGTAGAGGGGGATTGGGTGGGGCTGACGACAGGATGACGTGCGAAAAGCACACGGTTGTATTTGAGGAGATGAGTGTGACGAATCCTAACGCTGCCAGAGAATTGTTGACTCTTAAGGAACAGTTGCGTTTGTTTGCGTTTGGCGAGGAGATTGCTTCGGAACAAGACGGAGACGAGACATTAACAACTCAGGCAGGACTTAACAAACGGCAAAGACTGGAAACACTTTTGGAGGGTGAGCTGGATTTCCACGGAGAAGACAGCAGCTATGCCTCGCATGACCTGCACGCGTTTGCCGCGAAATTCCCGCCTCAATTGCCGCGCGCTTTTATTCGTGGCCTGACCGTCCCTGGCGATGTGGTTTTGGATCCCATGATGGGTTCGGGCACAACGGTGGTGGAAGCCGTGCTCGAGGGACGGCACGGAATCGGGTTGGACATTGATCCTTTGGCGCTACGTTTGGGCCGTGTTAAGACGATGCCGCTGGATGTGGATCGCCTGCGGATTGTGGGCAATCAGGTGTTAACGCGTGTCTACGCACTCCTCTCAGATGGAGATGTCATCGAGACGAATCTTGACGCGCACTTCGACGATCAAACCCGAGCTTTCGTGAACTACTGGTTCACACCGACCACTCAACGGGAGCTCATGGCGCTGGTGTTGCCTATCCAGGAGATCGAAGACGCGGCCTTGCGACGTTTCTTCGAGCTCACCTTCTCGTCCATCATCGTTACCAAGTCCGGTGGCGTTTCGCGCGCGCGTGATCTGGCACACAGCCGGCCACATTTGGACACCACCAAAACACCCAAGAGCGCGCTTGATCAGTTCGCCCTCAAATTGCGCAAGAATCTTGCAAGCATAGCACAGCTCGAAACCCGACAGGCCACTGCGTTGACGCTGACAGGCGATGCCCGGTGTATGCCATTGGCCGACTGCTCTGTGGACCTGATCGTTACGTCACCTCCCTACGCCAACGCCATAGACTACATGCGCGCGCATAAGTTTTCCCTGGTCTGGTTTGGCGAGTCAGTGGCTGGTCTATCGAAATTGCGTGCCGATTACATTGGCTCAGAACGCGTGGGGGCGCAGCAATACCAGGCCCTGCCGGAAAGACCGGAAACGATTATCCAGATGCTTGCTGCACTCGATCCCAACAAAGCAGCGATTCTGCGCAAGTATTACATCGAGATGCGCGCTGTGCTGCGCGAAATATATCGGGTGTTGCGGCACGATACGGCTGCTATTGTGGTTGTAGGCACTTCGACGATGCGCAGCATTGATGTACAGACGCATCATTGCCTGGCCGATATCGCCGCAACATCGGGATTTGAAGTCGTTGGCGTGGTCCAGCGCAAACTCGATCGTAACAAACGGATGATGCCGGCACGTTTTGGCAAGAAGATCGGTTCGATGATAGAACAAAGAATGCATGAGGAATACGTTCTTGGCCTTTTCAAGTCGTGACCTCGCACCTCGTGTCGCTTACCATCAGAAGCATTGAACCTGATCCGCAACTGCAAAGGCCACACCCCTCACATCGTCGCTGTAACGGCCGAACCATTGCCGACACGATTGGCCTCACTGGCGCTGGGTACAGGCGATTTAGATTGCGTTTATCATTTCGCACTGCCCGAGCTGCAAGCAGCGGTGACACGGACAGCCGCCTCCGATCAACTGGACATGCTCTCGTCCATGATTGACGGTCGGCGGCTGCGCGACATCAGCGACTTACCGCTCGACCTGGCGATCTGACATGCTCCATCAACCCTATCCTTGAGTTCGATTCCACGGCTGAACCGTGAGATCGCCGTGGGTCACGTGATCGTGCCAGCAACTCACGGTGCGTGAGAAACTGTTCTGGTGGGCTGTGGAAGCGCGTCTGCGGCTGTGAGCTGCGCGGCCAGCTCGACATGGTCTGCCCCGGCCGCGGTCAACAGCCGGGGCGCGCCGGGCTGACCCGGATCGTAGAGCGCCAGGATCAACCGATAAGAGCCGGGCAGAAGAAAACGCGGCAACATCAGGGTGGAGGCCGTCATCGGTGCGGAGAGATCGGCGGCGCCGAACGGCCGATCGGTTTGCGCCACCAACCGGCCCTGTGCATCTAGCAGCTGCAGCGTGAGCTTTTCGCTGCCGCGCAAGGCGCTCGCCGGGCCTTCCCAGCGGAGATAGATTCGCATCACATCGCCCGCGGTCAGATGGCGCGCAGGCACGTGCACGCTCGTCAGCCGCAGCCCGGCCGCGAACGTTGCCTCGAATGACGCCAGAACGCGCGGCGGCTGCTCGTACACCTGTACCCGCCAGCCCGCCACCGGCGTCTCCCCTGTCAGGTCATAATGCTTCGCCAGGGCCGCTGCCGCCACACCGTGCGCGTCCCAGGCAGCGGTCGTCTGCACGGCCACCACGACCCGTTCGACCCCCTGCGCGGCCAACCGGGCCGCCTCGGCATCGGCGCCGGCCGCATCGTGCGCGGCCGGCGGCAACACCAGATGCGGCGCCGAACCCGTGTAGTAGTACCACAGAGTCGGATCGGGATACGTCTGGGCCACGCGCACCGTTTCAGCCGGATAGGAGGCCGTATAGCGTGCCAACACAGCGGCCAGCGCGCGCCAGCCACGCGTCTTGCTGTAGACGGGATCGTCGTAATACCGCGCCAGCGCCGACAGACTGAGCGCCATCAGCCCAGCCAGGAACACGGCCGGCAGCGCGCGCGGCACAAGCTGCCACCCTGCGTGCCGCCCCCGAACAGTCGCGGGCATGACCGCGGCGGCTGCCAGCAGGCAAAAACCCGGCAACGCGGCGACCAGATAGCGCTCGTTGAAGATCGGCCGGCTGAGCGCGCCGAGCCACGTCGCCAGCAGCGGCGCAAACAGGTAGAGGCCCAGCAGCCATGCATTGCACCGGCCGGCCGGCCCGGCCAGCGCCAGGCGCACGAGGCCGCTGACGACCAACGCGGTCGCCAGGCCGGCCAGGAGCGTTCGCTGCCCGGCCGGAACGCTCTCGCCGG
>Ga0116210_1000376_pt1 | contig 45360 bp, 39 predicted proteins | sample TshhotsprinmetaG_FD_94483 | JGI IMG/M metagenome (GOLD analysis project Ga0116210, IMG submission 94483) | Hot spring microbial communities from South Africa to study Microbial Dark Matter (Phase II) - Tshipise hot spring metaG | ecosystem: Environmental > Aquatic > Thermal springs > Hot... | reverse complement strand
GCCCAGCGAGATGAACTTGCCCGGGTCGCGCAGGAATTCGACCACCTCGGCCAGTTCGTGCTTCGCCTCGTCCACGCCGGCGACGTCGTCGAAGGTGACGGTGGGCTTGTCGCCGGTGAACATACGCGCCCGGCTCTTGCCAAAGGTCAGCGCCTGGTTGTTGGTTCCTTGCGCTTGGCGCACCATGAAGAACAGCAAAGCACCAAATACCACTAGTGGTACTATGGTGATCAGTAGGCTGGCCCAATCCGCCCATACCCCTGGGGGTTCCACTTTGATGCTCACATCGGCCAGCTGAGCGCTGGTGACCCCTAAGTCCTCGAGCGTTTCAAGTAATGTGCGATCAGTTTCCTTGCGTGAGGAACGCATGCCAAGATTAGGATCGCGATACTCCACCGTGACCAGGTCGCCCTGCAAAGAAATCGATTTGACTGCACCCTTTTTGATATCTGAGGCAACCTCTGTAATGCTGATCTCACGCATCTGACGTGGTCCCGAAAGAACGCTGAAAATCAGCGCCGCAATGGCCACGATGATGAGCAAGTAAATGAGCCCGTTCCGTAAAACGCCTGAATTCACTGCCAACCTCCCCTGTTCGCTATCTAAAATAATACCATGTTTGTTTCCTATCTGCCAGCTACCATGCCCACGCGTACAGGGGTTAACACCAGGGTGTTTTCTAACGTTTCTCTCTGTGCAGCGTCACTGATCAATAGAGTACCTCCTTTGACGGATATACCTGCGCACAGCCAATATTCACCGGCGGCTGTCGTTGTCGGTATGTCCAGCTGGTGCACATCGACTATCTGTTCGCCAGGCATCCACGTGTCTAAGAGGTTATTACCACCTGCTAGCACTCCCTCGTGATGCATAATCAACTTCCCATCCGGACGCACGAGGCGCACGAAGGCAGTGTATGACGACCTGCTAGCAGGTGCTGTGATCTGCCATGTAAGTGTAACGGATAATGTGTCTCCCGGCGCGTGTTCGATGCGTGGCAACTCGTAGCTCAACAGAAGAATACTATCACCCCATCTTGCTCCAATGGGTACCCGGCTGCCGCTACTGACGCTCAGCACTACCAAGCTGCGTTCCTGAACCAGAGAGCCAGGGGTAGGAGATTGCGCAATCACTGTGCCAGGCTCTCCGCTGCTCCAGGAGTGCACGGTTTGAAAGACCAGATTATGGCGTTCCAGCTCTTCTTGTGCTTCACCCAGTGCATAACCCGTCACATTGGGCACTTCCACCAGCCGTGGGCCCTGACTAATGACTACTCCCACAGTAGTGCCCTCTGCGACCGGTTCACCCGGTCGGATAGTTTGCTCTGCGATTGCCAGAGCCGGGATGAGAGGATGATGAGCTTGACCAACTACCTCCAGCTGCAGCCCAATCGACTCGAGAACTCTCCTCGCGTGTTCCACGCTCATACCTATTACATCTGGCACTCTCGCTTGGCCGGCGACAAGTGTTGCCGTCGCGGTGGGCACCCATGGTGTTGCGGGGCGTATGTGTGCACGAAGCACTCCGGCAAGCAGTGGCACAAGCCCTAGCACAGCGATCACAGCTAGCAGGCCGAGCATCAGCCCCACGCTGTCTATGGTGGGACGAGGTGCTGGTAGTTGGGCACTGGACTCGGGCGGCACCGATTCGAATGTCCGACTTGGGTGATGGTCTAAGGAGATGCTCTGTTCCAAATCATCCCGGAAGCGAGCAAGAGCGGCTCCCATCTCATCGGCTGTCTCGAAACGTTCTTCAGGTTTCTTCTGCAAAGCTTGTTCCACGATTCGAGAGAGCTGCACCGGGATGCGGGGGTTTATGCGGTGTACCACTGGCGGCTTCTCATAGACGTGTTTGCGTGCTACTTCATGGTCATCGCCTCCAAAGGGTAGCTGGCCGGTTAGCATTTCATAGAGGATAACCCCGATCGCGTACACATCAGTGGCAGGTGAAACTCGCCCCCCTGCGGCTTGTTCCGGTGCGAAATAGGCCGGTGTCCCCCAGACAAGCTCTCCAGCCTCGTCCATAGCAGATTCACCCAGTGCGCGCGCCAAGCCAAAGTCCACTACTTTGGCGTGACCGTCGGATCGGATCAATACGTTTCCCGGCTTTAGGTCGCCGTGAACCAATCCTGAACGATGTGCATGCCCCACCCCAGCACACACCTGATAACAGATGTCCACTGCCTGAGGTATAGAGAGGGCACCGTTCTGCTCCAGGAGGGTGCGCAGGTCCAGGCCAGGCACATATTCCATTACGATATAGGGTCGACCTTGGTCCTGGCCAAAGTCATAAACTGCTACGATATTCGGGTGGGTCAGGTTAGCCGCGTTCTGTGCTTCTCGGTGAAAACGAATCAAGAATGCAGGGTCTGTGACATACTCGCAACGTAGTGCCTTCACAGCCACAATGCGGCCCAGGGCTACATCCTGCGCACGATAAACTTCGGCCAGACCACCCTGCCCGATCTTTTCTAGAATTTGATAACGATTGTTGAAGATTTTAATCTCTTCTTCCACAAGAAGTGCCTATCCAGCTTCCTTAATAACCCTAGCCATTGTACCCCTAGATGGTCTTTTAATCCAAGCAGACGACGATTGAATCCGTGATGCACGAGTAGATACCGTGTCGCATAGTTGTGGCGGGTAGAGCTCATCTCGAAATTGTTCGTGACCTTAGGAAACACTTTACGTGTCGAACTATGTCTGGTCCGCCTCATTCTGGAGTAGGGCTGACGGCCGACGATGTAGGCAACCGGCGTCTTCGCGCTTTGCGAAGGAGTGGTGTGCATCTTCATGGACAGGTGTCTCCTACTCCGCTGTGACGGAATGACAAACGCAATTTCTCTTGTTTTATCATTTTGGCTATCCTTGACCGTATCTTTTGCCTATGCTGTGCGTCTTGAATCAAAGGATTGTGTGAACGCCACAGAGGATTCAGAGACTTCATTGCTGAGCCGTGCGCATCAGCTGGATGAATCAGCTCTAGCGCATATCTACGACCTTCACTATCCCGCAATCTACCGGTATCTTTATCGTCAACTTGGGGATGTTGACGTGGCACGTGATCTGGCTGCGGAGGTGTTTCATCGCCTGCTTGCAGCGCTGCATGCAGGCAAGGGTCCGAAGAACCACCTGGTTGCGTGGTTGTATTGCACGGCGCATAACGCCTTGGTGGATTACTATCGGCGTCAACGACACCGCCAGCACTTGACCCTCGAAGAGCAAATGATCGGGGGTATGGATGAGCCAGCAGAGATGGTGGAACACAGGATGTTGAGAGAGCAACTGCGTCGGGCTCTTCAGCAGCTGTCGCCTGATCAGCAGCAGGTGATCGCGCTTAAATTTCTTGAGGGTCTGTCTAACGAACAGGTTGCCTTGATCGTGGGCAAATCAGTGGGAGCTGTGAAGTCACTTCAGCATCGCGCCCTAAATGCTTTGCAACGCCAGATGAGCATTCCCGAGAGGAAGAAGGGCAAGGACCACAAATGAAAGACCTACTTTCTCCTGAGATCTTGGATCACGCTTTGCGGCGACTGCAGTCGGGTGAGATGCTGTCAGCAATTCTGTCAGAGAATCCTTCTGTTGTTTCTGAGCTGGAGCCTTTGCTCTTGACTGCACAACAGCTCGAAAATCTGCGTCCGGTGCAGATGCCTCGGCCGGAGCAGCAAAGATCTGATCGAGCTGATTTTCTCGCTGAAGCGAGACAATTGCGCGCGCAAGCAGTATCTCCGAACCTTCTGATGCGTCTAAGAAAGTGGGTTGCAACACCATATTCAATCACTCGGTTTTTCTACAAGACGCCAATCAGAAAGGAGAAGCGCGCGATGGTTACTCTACTGCTTATTAAGGTTATCTTAGTTCTAGGCATAGGTTTTGGATCAGCAGGTGGCACAGTAGCTTTTGCGGAGCGCAGTTTGCCTGGATCACCGCTTTATCCTATTAAGCTTGCCACTGAAGAGGTCGCCGTAAGGGTTGTACCAGATCCGTCGGCCCGTGCTCTCTTATATCTCGCTCAGGCGCAAGCGCGGATTCAGGAGATGGTGAGTCTTATTCAACTGGGATACTCCCCGGATGAAGTTATGCTGGAACGGATGCGGCTGCGTTTGGATAACGCCCTCGATCTGGCATCTCGTTTGCCGGATCCCGAGATGAGAACATGGCTGATCAGGGCGCGCGAAACCGTCCAGACACAGCAGGAGACACTTTCGCGCATATGTAGGTATCCATCTGGCAAGGATGCTGGTTCCACTGTGCCCTGCGACGCGCTTGCGGTGATGAATCAAGCTAGGGAGCAAGTTGAGCTCGGGCTGCAAAATACTCAGACCTTTCGTCATCGATGTGCATTGGGGCGAGAGGGTGAAAGAACCAACGACTCAATGCCAAGTGTCACTCCGCCGGCTCGATCGTGGCCTGGTCAGCCGGGTGGCAATCCAGAGGGTGGATGTGCAGAGTGCACGCCTCAAGAGGATCAGCATCGGTATGGTCCTCAGCCCACCCAACCGGGGCCTGGTCAGCCGGGTGGCAATCCAGAGGGTGAATGTGTAGAGTGCACGCCTCAAGGGGATCAGCATCGGTATGGTCCTCAGCCCATCCAACCGGGGCCTGGTCAGCCGGGTGGCAATCCAGAGGGTGAATGTGTAGAGTGCACGCCTCAAGGGGATCAGCATCGGTATGGTCCTCAGCCCACCCAACCGGGGCCTGGTCAGCCGGGTGGCAATCCAGAGGGTGAGTGTGTAGAGTGTACACCTCAAGGTGACCAACATCGGCATGGTCCTCAGCCTACAGCAACACCAACGTGGCAGCGTATGACGGCACAGGAAGCGTTACAGCTAATGTATCAGTATCAATATAGAGCTGGGGTGAGTGCAACAGCCAACCACACGAACGGCCCCTGTGACACTTGCCAGTCTGCTGGCCAAGAAGCTCAAATGGCTTCAACGCCTTCCCCGTCCAACGGCGACAATGGAGGGGGAGGCGAGAGTGGCAGCTCCGATGGAGGCGAGGCTCGTCAGGAGAAGACAGGTGCCACAGGGGATAACTCGGGAGGATCTCAGAGCAGTTCTGGGGGTGGTGCGGACAATAGCGGGGGAGGCTCCGAAGGAGGTGGCGATTCCGGACACGCCTCTGGTGGCGAAGGAGGCGCCGGGGGCGGTGGAAAACATCGGACGAAGTGAAAAAACGCTCTCAGCTCACGAGCGGAAAGTACCCCGGAATAGAAGATAAACAATAGAAGACGGACAACATCCAATAGATCCAGGCTAGGCCCAGACGTAGAGCTCCTGCCCGCGTCAGTTTGGCAGGAGCTTTTTCTTGTCTTGCAGGAATGCAGCAGGATTCGCAAAATAGGAGATTATGGGTTATAAGGGTTGGGAATAATGAGGAGGTGATTCCCATGCGACGCATTGGCAGGAGAAAATTTCTCAGTTACGTTATAGCTGCCCTTGCGGGCGGCTGGGCAGCAAGTTGGCGAAGCGATACGATCGCCAAGGCCATTAGCACAGCTACACATCCTGGTGCACGTTTACCTGGTGCACCCATATCAACATTCTGGAGCACTTGTTATGCGTCACCATTGCCCTCTATACCACTACCGACCAGCTACCGGCCAGTGCCTGTATCTTTGAGATTGCCCCTTCGTGACCCGGTCACCCCCGTGCCAAGCCGCACCGAATTGACCGCGCACTGGCCCACCGTGGAGAAGAGTCGTGTGATAATGGTGCGGCACAGTGGAGTTTTGATTGATGGTCAACCGAACCCTGACATCGTTGTGCAGATGCTGGATGAGGGGATCAGCGCATTGGCAGACGGAGCTGATCCACTGGAGGTTTGGCGTGTCTTGTTCGATCAGAACGAACATGTATTGCTAAAGGTCAATTGCATCGCCGCAGGTGGTCCCACTCAACCGGCCGTCACATATGCCGTTGTCAGGCGGTTGCAGGACGCTGGGCTGAGTGCCGAGAATTTGCTCATTTTTGACCGCAGTGATCATGAGCTTGCAGACGCGGGCTATCAGCTCAATGATAGTGGTACCGGCGTGCAGTGTCACGGCACCCGTGGCGAAGGTAGCGAGGTAGCACTCACCCAAGCTAGTGTGCGTTTCTGGCAAGAGCTGGACCAGTATGATGCAATCATTAATATCCCGACTCCCAAGTCTCATGGCATCGCGGGTGTGAGTGTTGCAATGAAAAACCACTATGGCTCCGTAAACGAGCCAGCTAAACTGCACGGTAATGGGTGCAATCCAGCCATTCCCGAATTGAACGCTCAGCCAGTCATAAAAGATAAGACCCGACTAAATATCGCTGCTGCCCTGCGGGTGAGCCCCTTTGACTGGAATTCTCCGCAACCCGAGCATGCGTTGCTCCTCTCCTTTGATCCGGTCGCGTTGGACACTGTGGCACGTGACATTTTGGTGCGCCATCATCGGGCGGCGGGAGCGGATGCTGGTTTTCTGGTAGAAGGCGCTCATTATCTGGTAACGGCGCAGGATATGCAGCTGGGTGCTACCAACCCTGAGCTGATAGACCTGCGCGAAATCGTGTTAGGGTAAACTCGAATGCATTCTCGCCCTTGTTCCAGTGCCGAAATGATCACTTTGTGGATGGTCGGGCATAGCATCTGTAAACGGGCTACGATATTAAGCGTGTTGGGCATATTGCTCATTCTTGGCGTTGCGTGTCTCGGCAGCGTTCCCGGGGATATCGCTCGGTTTCTGCCCGCGAGTGACGCCGTTCCGGGATGGACGCGGCAGGGCGATCTCCGGACTTATTCGAGTGACAATCTCTATGAGTTGGTAGATGGCCAGGCAGACGCATTTCTCGCCTATGGATTCGCACAGGCAGCACTGGGCAGGTACGTTGGACCACAAGGGACTGGGATGCGCATCGAGATATTTCGCCTCGCTACTCCTGCAGACGCGTATGGCCTTTTTAGCGCCTCAATCGCAGGTGAGCCAATTGCAATAGGTGCAGGAGGCGATACAGATCCGGGACGGCGCCTGGCTTTCTGGCAGGAGCGTTACTATGTGCGCATTCAGGCGACACAGCCTGTAGCCAATGAGGTGCTGCTTAGGTTTGGTCAGAAGGTATCTGAAGCGTTGCCCGCAGGTGGAGAGCCACCTGATATTGTGGTGCATCTACCTAGTGATGGCCTTCGGCTGCGCAGTATACGTTTCTTTCGTCAGGAGATCTCTATCCAGCCTTGGTTGTGGTTGGGCGATGGAAACCTGTTAGGTCTAAGCGCTGAGACTCAAGGTGTCTTAGCGGATTACGAGCTGGATGGAAGGAAGGCACGCCTGTTGTTGGTGATTTATACTCGCGCTGCGGATGCAGAGCAGGCGTTGAAAGCACTTCAATATAGTGGTACACCCAACATGGTTTTTGGGCAGGTACAAGGGGAAAGACTGGTTGCAGTGTTTGGTGATCTCCAGCTGGAGGACGGAAAGGCATTGGTGAACAAGGTATTGAGGTAAGGAGAATGTAGGATGAGACGAATGACGCGCCGAAGGTTCTTAAAATGGATGGTGGCTTCATCTGGGATCATATTGTGGACCGGCGCCTGCTCCAGTAATGCGCCGATACAGATTAGTCCTGCGCGCCGCACTGTGCCTGGGCCGACATCGGGTCAAGCTTATCTATCAGTGGCACGGGGCGAAGATGCAGCAGCGGTGACCCGTGCAGCACTGGCCGCGGTGGGTGGCATGGGGCGTTTCGTGAAAGCGGGCGACGACGTCATCATCAAGCCCAACATCTGTATTGACTACCATCCTCCAGAGTACGCCACAACCACCAATCCACTCGTCGTTGGCACGCTGGTGATGTTGTGCCTGGAAGCTGGTGCTCGTCGTGTGCGTGTTATGGATATGCCGTTTGGTGGCACTCCGGAGACAGCTTATGCCGTGAGCGGCATTGCTGATGCAACGCGTGCTGCGAGGGGCGAGATGGAAGTGATGAGCCCGCTCAAGTTCGTCATAGTCAATATCCCTCAGGGCAGAGACATTACCCAGTGGGAAGTGTACAAGGACATCCTTGAAGCAGATGTGCTCATCAATGTGCCTATCGCCAAGCATCACTCTCTGGCACGGTTGAGCTTGGCATGCAAGAACCTCTTAGGTGTTGTGCGCTATCCTAATCGTATGCATCGCAATCTTGGCCAACGGCTCGCCGATTTGGCAAGCTTGATAAAACCTTCCTTGACCGTCGTGGATGCAATGCGCATCCTGGTGGCAAATGGACCGACGGGGGGTAGCTTGAATGATGTGCGGCAGACCAACATGGTGATTGCCAGCCACGACATGGTTGCTGCGGATGCGTTTGCGGCGACTCTTTTCGGGCTGCGCGGCGAGGACATCGCTTATATCAAGCTCTCCGCCGACATGGGCTTGGGAACGCTAGACCTTAACGCAATCAATATCGAGGAGATTAATGCGTAAATCGAATAAATGGCAACTCTGGCGGCAGGTACGTCAGATTTGCCAGACTTTCTTCTTCCTGTTGTTCATTTACCTGCTGTTCGCTGCTCTGCAAAGACGTGTTGCCTTCCCGTTGGCTGACCTGTTCTTCCGCTTTGACCCTCTCGGAGCCCTAGGTGCTATGTTGGCCAGTCGTGAATGGCTACCCCGCCTCGTGCTTTCGGTGGCCACAGTGGGAGTGACCGTACTTCTCGGAAGGATGTGGTGCGGTTGGGTTTGCCCGTTGGGCACATTGTTAGAGTGGATAGGGCCTGCTCAGGTGCGCCGTCGCACTCAAGGGGTGCCTCCGCGTTGGCGCAGTGGTAAGTATTTGATCCTGGTAGGTGTCCTCTCTATGGCAGCTCTTGGGAGCTTAACCTTGCTCATTTTGGACCCTTTGGCGCTTTTCACCCGTACAATGACTACAGTAGTGTTGCCGGCGCTCAATTATGTTGTGACTGCCGTTTTGGGTGCTCTGTACCCTATCCCCCTGTTGCAAGGGGTGCTGGATACTGTGGAGCAGCTGGTCCGCGGGTCGATGTTGCCGGTCAAGCAGCCATTTTTTGTCGGTAATTTGTTGATTGCGAGCATCTTTGTGCTGATTCTTGCCCTGAACAGGCTGGCTGATCGTTTCTGGTGCCGCTATCTGTGTCCACTGGGTGCCTTGCTTGCCCTGTTTTCGCGTATATCATTGCTGCGCCCGGCAGTCGGAGGAGGCTGTGCGCGTTGTGGCCGTTGTAGCAACGTTTGCCGAGTGGATGCTATCGAAGTTCAAGAGGATTACCGCATTGTCCCAAGCGAATGTGTGGTTTGTCTTGACTGCTTGGCAGCCTGTCCGGAGCAGGGGATCGGATTGCGTGCAGCTATCCCTGTGTCTACGATGAGAGTGAACAAGCAAATCGCATGGCCGGCTCCTGGGGAGTCTTATGATCCTTCACGTCGCCAGTTGTTAGCAGCTTTGGGCCTCGGAGTTGCTGGTGTGGTGGTGATGCGCACCAGCCCGCGCGCTCATTCTCCTGATCCTGCGCTTATTCGGCCCCCTGGCGCTCAGGATGAAGAAACATTTCTGTCCCGCTGTCTGCGTTGTACTCAGTGTATGAAGGTTTGCCCGACTTCTGGGTTGCAGCCTACACTATTGCAAGGAGGGCTCGAAGCACTTTGGACTCCTCATTTGGTTCCTCGGTTGGGTTATTGCAATTATGGTTGTAATGCATGTGGTCAAGTCTGTCCGTCTGGTGCCATCCCTCCACTTGATCTGGAGAGCAAGCGCAGGATAGTGCTTGGCCATGCTGTCATTGACCGTGATCGCTGTCTGCCTTGGGCTGCTGGGATACCCTGTATCGTATGCGAAGAAATGTGTCCCGTGGCGCCGAAAGCTATTCGCTTGGAGGAGGTGGCTGTCTTAGACAGCCGGGGCACTCAAGTGGTTGTGCAACGTCCGCATGTATTGGGCGATTTGTGTATAGGATGTGGCATTTGCGAATACCAATGTCCGGTCGAAGGTGAAGCAGCTATCCGTGTCTTTCGTGTGCAAACCTCAGAGACAAAAAATATATTAATTTGATGTTTTTAAAGGGGTTCCGTGTTGACAGATTGCTTGAACCGGTGTAAACTACAGTCTCGTGATAGGAGGCTGACGAAGCATGGCTATTCGATCGATCTTGTATGCGGATGACCCACGTCTGCGACAGAAGGCGAAACCGGTCAGGCAGTTTGGGCCTGCTCTGAAAGCATTAGCTGATGACATGTTAGAAACTATGCATGCTGCTAATGGCATAGGCTTGGCTGCGCCGCAGGTTGGCGTACTGCAGAGACTGTTGGTGGCTCACGTACCAAAGAACGAGAATGACTCCCAAAGCGGCAAGGACTTTGTGCTGGTTAATCCGCAAATCGTGCAAGCGAGCTCAGAAAAAGTCGAAGGCGTCGAGGGATGCCTCTCGATACCCACGTGGTATGGGCGTGTCCTAAGGTCCGAGTGGGTTGTGGTCAAAGCGCTTAGTGTGTATGGTAAGCCGATCCGCATCAGAGCACATGGCCTCCTGGCGCGTGTCTTTCAGCATGAGATAGACCATCTGAATGGCATCTTGTTTGTTGACCACATTACCAAGCCCGAGGATCTATGGCAGGAGCTCCCGCAGGAGGAGGGAGAAGAAGTAGAAGAGCCTGCCGCGTCGGCAGCCGAGGCAGTAGCACAGCCCGTTTGAGGTTGAGCTGTGCGCCTTCAGGTCATTAACCACGCTCTCTTGTTTGTCGGCGGTTTTAGCTCGGTTTTCATTATCTGGTTTGGCATTCCCGCCACGTTACTGGGCAGTCTCCTGCATTCGCAGCGCAATTGGCTCGCTGCTATAGGTGGACTGCTTCTTATTGTGTTGGGGATGCACATGACAGGTGTACCACGAGCGGCAGCGCGTTTGACAGCCTCCACTACCTGGTTGAGACCGCTGGGCACAGCGCTTGTCATGATCAGTGGGACACTTGACAGGCTGATCCTGCCGGAGCGACGTTTGCAGAGCAGACATAGCACGTCTTCGAGCTATGTGCGCTCTTTCGTCGTTGGGATCACATTCGCAGCTGGTTGGACGCCTTGCATTGGTCCCCTGCTAGGCTTGGTGCTCACATTGGCAACTGTACAACCCTTCCAGGCGATTCCCCTCTTGCTCGCCTATTCAGCCGGATTGGCCATGCCGTTCTTGTGCGCTGCCGCTCTGCTCAGCTCGACAGGTGGCTTGCTGAACCGGCTCAATCGCCACGCGCATGCCATCGAAATAATCAGCGGAATACTGTTGATTGCCTTTGGCCTGATACTTGTTCAGGGCTCGCTCACTGCACTGAATGCCCTTTTCGGTGTGATCCCTCCGTGGGTCACCCAAATAGAAGCTAATCTCATCACTGATGTATCTGAGGTGACATTGCCACTTGCTGGGCTCGCTGGATTGTTGTCTTTTCTATCACCTTGTGTGTTGCCCTTGGTGCCCGTTTATCTCAGCTATCTGAGCGGCATGACAGTGATTTGTTCCACTGGAACTTCCAAATGAATCAGGGTTGCGCAACCTCTGCAGAGTCTTTTTGAAGGAAACGCGAGGCTGTGCTATGGACAGATTCGTGCGCCTCTATATTCGTGGGAATTGTCCGTTGTGTGATGAGGCTGTTGCCCTTTTACGTGAATTGCCTCTTGAGGTGCAAGAGGTCGACGTCGACAAGGATGTTGTGCTGCGTCAGTTGTTCGCCAGCCACGTTCCTGTAGTGGATTTTGGCAACAATGTGCGCCTGTATTGGCCGTTCACCCGCGAAGATGTACAGATTGCCCTTCAACGCGTGCGGGATATGGCTTCGGATGAGCTCGATACGCGCCGGCATTGCGTCGCCAGGTCGCGTCAAACGGGTATGAAGGTTGAACGGATGATCCATTGGTTCGCTCGTCATTGGCTGGGATTCATCGCTTGTGTCTTGGGAGTGTACGCCGGGTTGCCTATGTTAGGGCCAATCTTGATGGCAGCGGGTCTGACACTCCCTGCTAATCTGATCTACACGTTGTATCGTCTGTTCTGCCACCAGTTTCCGTCGCGTTCTTCCTTTCTGTTTGGCCATCAGATATGTTACTGTGATCGTTGTCTGGGCATCTACACTTCCCTGTTTTTCGCGACATTGGCGTTTGGTCTGGTGCGTCAGCATCTTCGGCCATTGCCCTGGCAGATATACCCGATTTTTGTCATCCCAATGGCCATTGACGCTCTCACTCAGATAATAGGGTTGCGGTACAGCAGTTTCGAGCTGCGCGTCATCACGGGGAGCCTGTTTGGGATTGGCTCGGCTTGGCTGGTTCTCCCCTACTTGGAGCAAGGCTTCCGTGATGTGGCAGCTGTCCTCTTTCAAAAGCTGGCGCTGTCCTGAGAACAGGCAAAGCGAGAGGTTACGATGCCTTCGTGCCTCTTAATGCCACACAAGCGTGCTAATTGAGCGGAATGCATACCCAGTATGCAATCATTGGGCTGATCGCCTTTGCTTTCGTTGGACTGGTCGCTCTCACCTCACAAGGGATCTTCGAGCGCATTCCACATGTTGAAGACGAAGCCGCTTATTGGTTTCAAGCGCAAGTCTTCGCTCGGGGGCGTCTGGCGGTGCCTACGCCGCCGTATCCGCATTCTTACTGGTCTCCGTTTGTAATCGATTACAATGGTTGGCGCTTTGCGAAGTATCCCCCGGGATACCCCCTGTTGCTCAGCTTGGGAATGCTTATCGAGGCGCCTTGGGCAGTCAATGCAGTATTAGGGGCACTTGCTCTGGTGTTGGTGGCCGATCTGGGACGGCGCATTTATCCCAATGCAACCGGAGTGCTCGCGGGCGTGCTGGGCCTCACTTGTCCGGCACTGTTGGTGACCGCCAGTACGCTGTTGTCTCACACTGCAGCCATTTTCTGGGCCACTTTGTTTCTCTGGTCGTTTGCTGGTGTTTGGAAAGTCTGTTGTGCGTGTGTAAGGCCAGGAAGAGTGAATATTCTGTGGTACCCAGCTATCCTGAGTGGTATAGCGCTCGGTTTTCTATTCCTGACACGCCCGTACGATGCCGTTGGGGTGGGGTTACCTTTTGTCCTTTACGCAATGTTGCAGCTGGTGAGGTCGCGACGTTGTGAATGGTTGGTAGCCCTTGGCATACTGGCGATTATCGGTGGAGTTATCGCTGCGTTGTTGCCTGTGTACTGGTATCTGCTCTCGGGACGATGGTTCTACAATCCCTACCTGGCAGTCTTTCCCTACGACCGGCCCGGTTTCGGAGCTGATGTAGGCAATGGAGGTTACACGCTTACCAACGCTTGGTTTAACCTGCGCTATAATCTTGGGCGGATGATCACTGGATTCCTAGGCTGGCCCGGCTATGCCAATGTGATACCCATGTTAGTCCCGGCGTTCGCAATTCTGGGTCGAGCCCTACCACGAGGAATGCTCTTCTCCAAAGCAAGAAGTGTTTCTCGAGACATCAGCTCACAGCGGGTGTCCACCCCTGAGGCTTGGGACGTCCTTTTGCTGGCAACCTTCCTCTGTGTGGTAGCGGTTTACACCACCTATTGGTTCTATGGAGGTCACGACGGTGGGTTTCCGCGCTACTGGTTGGCAGCTCTGCCAGCACTTCTGCTGCTCACTGCACGTGGTCTGAGCCTTATCTCGCAGAACATAATGCGGATAAGCCGGCAATTCTTTGCGAGACCGCTGGCTAGTTTACCGGTCACTGCACTCTATCTGGTCGTGATCGCTCTGGTCAGCTACAATGCTTTTGTCTTTCTGCCACCTGAGCTAACAGTATTTCGTGGCCGTTATGGGATCACAGCAGAGCCTTTGGAGATAGTACAACAAGCAGACGTGCACCATGCCCTCGTGTTCGTAAAAGATGTGCAGCACTGGACCGATTTTGCTGTGTTTTTCGCGGCCACCAGTCCGATGTTCGACTCGGATGTGGTCTATGCCATTTATCATGATCACGCGCAAGCTCGCGCTGTGAGAGGTTTGTTCTCCAACCGGGCCTGTTACTTGTATAGCAAGGGCCAATTGCTAGTTTGCTCGTTTGAGTAGATGGTACGCATCATTTTTTTGCCGAGTTGTACACTTGGCTTCATAATGGTACTGATAGCTTCTGTGCCAGGTTGGATTCCGCTCTGTTTATTTGAGGAGGTGAGCTTTCGATCACCAGCTGAAGTTATCTGAGGCGCGTATCGTCATCGTGGGACTAGGTCTGATGGGAGGATCTTTGGCGATGGCCTGCCGTCAAGGAGGTCTGTGTCGTGAGGTCGTTGGCGTGACACGGCGACCTGAAACAGCTCAGCAGGCCCTTGCCCTTCAGGTGGTACATCGCGCCACCACGCAACTCGCTGAAGCTCTGGATGGAGCAGATATCATCGTCCTTGCTACCCCAGTGCGCAACATAATACGCCAGATTCACCAGCTGGGTAAAATGAACTTACCACGTTGTCTGCTGCTTGATTTAGGTAGCACCAAACAAGACATCGTGCGTGCTATGGAAATATTGCCCCCTCACGTGGAGCCGCTAGGTTCGCATCCTATGTGTGGGAAAGAGTTGAGCGGACTGACAGCGGCGGATCCGGCATTGTACCGAGGTGCGTTATGGGTGTTGGTGCCCCTGGCACGTACATCAGATGCTGCTGTGAGCTTAGCAAGCGATTTGATCAGCGCTGTCGGCGCGCGGCCACTGTTGATGGAAGCAGCACGCCACGATCAGCTTGTAGCAGCGATCAGCCATTTGCCGTATGTGCTTGCCGTTGCACTGGTGTTGGCAGTCGCAAGGTTAGGCGAGACCGATGCTATGGTGTGGCAGCTCGCCGCGTCTGGCTTCCGGGATACGTCACGGCTGGCGGGCTCCGACGTGGATATGATGCTGGATATTCTGATGACCAATCGTGCAGCGATCGGAGAGATGCTGGCGTGCGCGTCCTCTCAGCTGTGCCATCTGGCGGACTTGATCGCACGTGGTGACGAGGAGTCCCTGCGGGCACTGCTAACGTTGGCCCGCGCGCTGCGCACATCTCCGCCGAGTACTGCGTGACTGACGGGTGGTAGTGAATGGAACGCAAACCTCGGGGAGAGGCACATTTTGTTCAAGGACATCTTCTCTTATTCGATCACGTGGCAATCTTCTCCACCACTAAGAAATGTGATAGTCCCAATAGACGCATAGGGGTGCGTTCCAACCGATAGCTAAGCCAACGCACGATGCGGCCCAAAGCTGGATTGCGAGCAACCAAGTTATCATAGCCAGGATACACTTGACTGTGCGTCAGAATGCGAATCGGAAGTCCTTTGAGCAATTGACGCAGTCCCCTGACTGTATACGCGCGCACGTGGGGCACCAATCGGTTGCGTATTCGGTCAGGTAGGTAGTTGACTAGAGGGGTGTTGCCGAAATGGTACGTGCCGCGCCAGTAGTGGCCGTGAGTTTCAAATGGGTACAGCCGATTAGGACAAAACAACACTAGGCGGCCACCCGGTTTAAGCACGCGCACCATATCCATCACGCAAGTCCGATCGTCCGCGACATGCTCGATCACTTCATGCGAGAGCACTAGGTCGAAGCAGTTGTCAGTGAAGGGCAACTGTTCAGCCATTGCTTGTACAATATGACTATGGGCAGCCGCCTCACGTGCATATTTCCCTTCGATTTCTACCCCGAACGTGAACGGGGTGTATGCACGAAGGGCGCTTAGATAGGTGCCAATGCCGCATCCCACATCCAATATGTATCCACCGGTGAGGCGGTCTCCAGCAGCAGCGCGGATCATTGCCAGTCGCCGTTCCTGTCCTGCGCGCCATACCAGTGAGGGAACACCTCGCTCGGCAGCTTTTTCAGGAATGCTCATCGTGCCTGCCTACAGGCAGCGGCTCAGATATTCTAAGCCTTTTGTAACGTCTTGAAGATGAACTCGGATCACCCGGCGGCCAGCTTCCAGCAAAGCTTGGTAATCGCCCAGCGCCTGCGCCATCTTAAGCACACCGAAGCTCAGGCTGGATTCGGATCGGCCAGCCTCATCAGGTATTGGTGCGTCTTGTGTGCTCTCAGCAGTAATCTGAATGAACAGACCTCGACCAGCATCTCCCTTGTGGAGCTGGCCAGTTGAATGCAGGAAGCGCGGTCCATACCCGAGTGTGGTGGCTACTCGTAGACGATCTCGAAGCTTTAGACGCAGTGCTTGGAGATTTGCATCTGTAGCAGGTGTTGATTGCAGGTAGGCGTGCAATGCTACGTAATCTCCTAAGCGCGCCTGAGTGAGAAATTGCTCCAATGCATCCGCCAGATTTGTTGATGGTTTGGTCAAGCTGGAAGCAGGTGCATATAGGGCGATGCCATCGGTGACCAGGACAGGTGGTTCAGAAGACAAGGTCCCACGAGCAGCATACTCTGCTACTACTTTGCGCGCTAACGCTTTGGCCGCCTCGACGTTGGGCTGGTCAAACGGATTGACCCCTAACAAATGCCCCGCCACGGCAGTCGCCATTTCCCAAAGGAAGAATTGCGCTCCCACATCATACCGATCGCGCAGGTTGAGGCGCACCACCGGGTGCCCAGCGCGTTCCACCTGAATTAGGGCTGTGTCCTCTGCTGGCTCGCCTTCCAGTGATAGTTGGACAAACAGACGGTCGTCACCATAAAGATAGGGTGCCCCGATCGGTTCCCCCACAACAGGTAAAATGCCTTTGCCCTCCTTGCCAGTGCTCTCAGCGATCAACTGCTCAATCCAGTCACCGAAGCTGGCCAGTGAGGGTGAAATCACAAAAGTCAGTTTATCACGTCCCGTCAAAGCGGCACGTCCAACAATTGTTCCTAGCTGTGCTCCCGGATTGTTTTCAGGGGAAACCTGTGGACCACAAGCCTGGGCCATCTCCTTTCCCCGTGTCAGCAGAAGCGATACGTCCACACCGATTAGCACTGCCGGCACTAGGCCAAAGTATGAGAGGGCGGAGTAGCGGCCGCCAATGTCTGGATTGTTGAGGAATGTAGATCGGAAGTTGTAACGCGCTGCTATCTCGGCCAGAGGGGAAGCTGGATCGGTGATCGCGATAAAGTGATCCCCCGCCTTTTTCCTGTTGTCAGTGAGGGCAGCAACCTGGTTGTAAAAATACTTAAATGCTGAGAGGGTTTCCACTGTACTACCTGATTTGGTGGAGACCACGAACAGAGTACGATTCAGGTCAACAGCGTGTTGCACTGCCAACACGGCATCTGGATCGGTGCTGTCAAGCACTATCAGCTCCAGAAATCCCTCCCGGACGCCAAACACTTTGCGGAACATCTCAGGTGCCAAACTCGAACCGCCCATGCCGAGCAACACGGCCGTGGTAAATTGCTCTTCACGCAAGTGCCGAACAAACGTATGGAATGCGTCCAGATGTGGCTCCATTTCATCTGGGCTATGCAACCATCCCAATCGATTGGTGATCTCGCGATCTTCGGGTTTCCATACGGTGTGGTCACGTGCCCAGATGCGCGCAATAATGTTTTGTGCTGCTATGTCATTCAGCGCCTGTCGGAGATGAAGTCCAGCGAATTGACTGTCCAATCCCTCTATGTCAAATCGGTGCATTGCGTCATAGTCCTCCACAGCGCGAGTCAGATCACTTTGCCCATCGCTCATAGCGAACCAGCTCGTCCAGTGGACGGCGTTTCTTGGCGGTGGGTTGGTCAGCAGGATAGCCTAACGGTGTAAAGAGAAACGGCTCCATATCAGGCGGTATATGCAAGATCTCCCGTGCAGCCTGCACATTGAAGTGGGCAATCCAGCAGGTGCCAAGTCCCAGGTTGGCAGCGGCGAGCACCAGATGATCGAAGGCGATGGCACCGTCTACATCGCAATAGCTGCGTCGATCCTCGCGCACCCAAGCTTCGTTGGGTACCAGACAGAGGCAAATGATCAGCGGCGCCTGGGTAAACCACTGGCGTGGGTAGATGCGCTGGAGCTCCTGTTCACGTCCTCTGGTATGTACTACGATCAGCCGGAATGGCTGTCGATTAGCCGCAGTAGGTGCCAGCCGTGCTGCCTCCAAAACCTGCTGCAGCGCTTCGTCTGGAATTGGGTCAGGCTTGTATGAGCGGACACTATAGCGAGATCGGATCAGCTGAGAAAACTCCATAGCTCACCTCCATGTTAAGAACTTGAAAGACAATCGGTAAAGGTGCTCGTATCATAACCGTCAGCTAATCTGCACAGGCTGTAGGTGATATCCCCAGTCTACACAACCATCTTGAAGGATGCAATCCGTATTACGACATTCCGCTTGGGGCTAATGGCACTTTCCTTCAGGGTCCGTCATATACAGTTCGATTCGTCTCACCGTGACAACCTCAGAAGGTGGGGTGACCTCCAAATAGAGTGTTGTTACGCCAGCTGGCAGCGACCAAGTGATGCAGTGCAAAACAGGGGTTTCTTGTAAAGAAAGCCGGTTCAGTTTACGTGTCTCACCAGCAATAACATGAAGTTCTGCTGTCCCCAGTGCATACGCTTCTATCTCCAGTGTCGCTTCTCCTGCTATTGGCATATGCGCCTGTACTGTCGCTGGCGATTGTCGGATGCGACGAGCTGGCCTCTCACCATCCCATGTGCGATCGTCCCAGCCTGTGCCAAGCACCAGATAGGGCAAACGTTTGGAGACCATCTCCGGTCGTCGGAATACTTTTAACCATGCGTCATCCACCACAACGGGCCACCTGCCAAAAACGCGCTCTACTAGGTCCAGCGTCTTAGCACGATATGTGCCTGGGGGCAGATCGTGCTTGTGAACGATTACGTAGCGCACGCCCAGATCAGCTAACACGGTTTCGGCCAGTTCTGCCGCGTCCCCACTGTTAATATCAGGTCCCAGGTAACGAAATGTCTGCAACACAGGTGTACGCCACGCCGGTGCCAAGGGATTGGGGCGCGAGGTATAACCCGAGACTAGAGGCTTTCCGTGCACCGTCTGGAAGAGCAGGTTAGCCGGCCGATCCCAGTAATCCATAGGCAAGTCCATTACAGCGAACTCTTCTGGCTCGCGTGCCAGTTGGTAGTGGAAGGAATGCGTTTCGGGAAAGGAAAGAGGGTAGGGGATAGCCAGGTATTCCAGTCCTATGACAATGACCAAGGCAAGAAAGATTAGGAAAGGGAGGGGCCTTGATATTCGACCATGGACACGTCGGTGCACATTCTGCAGCACCCACGCACTACCTGCTGCAGCCAGTACGCCCAGACTCAGCATCACCACCACGGCAAAACGGCTTACCGAGCGGGAGATACGCAGTAGCGGGAATATTTGCGCGAGCAAGGTGTAAGGTAACGAGATTGGTCCAATACCACCAAACCGGATCTGTCCTCCAACGTGTAAGAGTGGTCCCAGTGCCAGTATGGCAAAGATCACAGCGGCCATGCCCCATAGTGCTGCTCCTGGCCATCGAGTGAATATGGCGATTAGAGCTAAAACGAACACACTGTAACCGACGAATACGGTACGTTCTGAAAGGCTTGCGGTGAAACGATCTGCCCAGCTGTTAAACCACTCCCCCCATAGAGGATGCAATGTGGAGGGGGTGAAGAAAGCGGTCAGATCGGCTGATAGGCGTTCGACACTATCCGCAGCTGGTACCATATAATCGCTGGTCAGCGTTTCTCGTATCATTGGTATCAATAGTGGCCCAGTAGCGATCAAAAATAGCAACCCGACCATTGCCAATGCTGCCGTCTGTCTCACGATCTCGCCCATGCTACGACATCGCATCAGTGTGCCCACCCAGAACAGGACACTTAGCAAGACCATGTAGAAGGCGTAGTACCAGTCGCATAGTGCTACAAGCACCAGCAAAAACGCGGCAAACGCAGAGTAAGCCAGAGTTGTCCACAATCTTCTATCTTGCTGATATGCAGTACGGCGAAACAGCACCAGAATCGCCAAAGCGTAGAAAGGTAACCATTCCAGTGAGATGAGCTGCATATGCCCTAGCAGATGCGCCATATGATATGGCGAAAAGGCGAGGACGAAGCCGCTCACGAATGCAGCCAAATGCCTCAACAGTGTTGGGAGTGTTGCTCTGTTGGGGTGATCTTGCAGAACCCACAAGGCTAACAGATAACTACCATATCCGCCCGCGACAAAGCTGAAAAGCGCAGCGACATTGTAAGCGACCAGCTCGCCAGCATTGAGCGTCACTGGCAGGAAAGTTAGCCCATTGAAAATGTTGAGGGTGTGGAAGTACAGGTACACCCCAGCAGGGTAGTCTAAAAGGTCAGTGAAGTAGGGACAAGTGCCCCTGACCAGTAGTGCCTGTTTCACCCACCACAGGTTCCAAACGTTCTGCCAGCCATCAAAACCATCGCCGGGGATGGCGCTAGCGAACTCGCGTACAAGCGGATAAGTGAGTAACAGCGCTAACGTTAGGTAGCTCGCCAGGACAGTCAGATGAGGAACGTAGCGTGATGAAGCCGTGCGCATCTCATGCAGGCGTCACAAACACGTGGAACTCGGGCGGATTCTCCAAATGTCTCTTCACCGCACATAACTTAGCCGTCTGAATTAAAGCTTCGCGATACTTTTCAGGGAAATTCGGTGGCAGCTTGATCTCCAAGTTTATGATGCTGATAAGGCGTGTGTCGGGATCATACTCCATAGTCTGAAGAATTTCCATGCCGTCGCTGTTGATGTTGCGTTGACGACAAAACCCCAGTATGTAAATGCCAACACACGTGCCCAATGAAGCCAAAAACAGATCAAACGGTGCAGGGGCACTTCCTTCACCAGCTGGGGGCGGCTGGTCAGTCTGAATGGTCATCCCTTTGTAATCGGCATAAACTCGGGCGCCGCCGGGGAAATAGATGCGCATTTCGGTTGCCATAGGGTACTCTTTCCTCCCATCACATATGTCGGGCAAATGTGGATAGTGTAGAAATGGTTGCACTCCGGGACATCTAGTGTTTCGTGCTTGGGGTGATCACCTATATGGTTGATCTGGGACGTGAGGAAATTATACCGTATCCGTCCTTGCAGCAAAAGAAACAGGATCAAAGAGATAGGATACATTTGCTCTATATAGAGCAACAGTGTAAGATAGGGTTGGTTGATATATCTTTTTTGACCACAGTAGTGGAAAAGCGGTGCGACGTTGGCTGACCCATTTCCTTAGGCGTTCAGGTTGGTGAGAGGGTAAAGGGCATATGAAGAAAGTTCTTCTACAACAGGACTGGGGCTACATCCTGTTAGTGTTCACACTCGTCATCGCCGGATTAGGGGGCAGTTTTTTCGGGGGCTTTGGAGGAACAGGTCTAACACCAACAGTGCTCGCCGCTGCTCTTCCTGAGTTCAGCGAGGAGATGCCAGGGGGACACATTGCCTTCAGTTTTTGGAACCCTGCTCCGCAGCGTTGTACCTATGAGATAAACGTGATTGATGTGGCCGCATGCCTGGCGGGTGCAGCGGAGTGTCAGGCGAAGAAACTTGTCTTCCCGCTGAACAATGTTAGCGAGCCGGCACTCTCGCCTTCGGGTAATCGTATCGCCTTCCGAGGCTGGGGTGAGCCGTCCAGTAAGGATAGTCCATTTTATGGCTGCGCTCCCGCTGTCAAAGTTCGTTCGCTTGCTAATACCACTCTTGACGGAAGTGACCTGCGCACCACTGGTGGCTACTGGGAGGATGCTCACCCTGATTGGTCACCTGATGGAACACGCTTGCTGTTTGACAGCGCTCGCCTTGGTGATGAGATTACTCGTATCTATGTCATCAATGCCGATGGAACCAATGAAGGCGATTTGCGCATTGCTGGGCAGCATCCTTCATGGGCGCCTGACGGTCAGCGCTTTGTCTACCGCGGGTGCGATCTTAGCGGTAACCGTTGTGGCCTGTGGGTTGCTTATCCATCGCCAGTCAAGCCTTGGGAGACTGGCCAGAACATGGCAGGTCCGATCGTTCTTGACGAAAAAGCTTCTCATCCAGACTGGTCTCCTGTTGCCAATGAGGTGGTGTATCAGACCCCTAGCGGTGGCATATGGAGCATTATGCTGACGGATGTGCGACTTATTTCCGAAGGAAGTGCTGGCACGCCGCGAGTACTGCTGAGCGAGCCCGGGCGACACGGGTTGCCCTCTTGGTCACCCGATGGGAAGTGGATTGCTTATGTATCGGATGCAGGGGGTAACTGGGGCATCTGGATTATGCGGCGAGATGGCAGCGAGCGGCGTCAGTTGTTTGCTTTCGATGGGGGCGTGTACCAACTTCCAAAAGCTGATGAGCCTTACGGAGCACGTGATTGGCTAGACGAACAGATTTCTTGGTCTATGTGAAAGTCTCAGGTTACATCTAATTAGGTGTAAGAGTTTTGAGGAGAGTGGCATATGAAACGCCTGACCGATCCAGTCATCTGGACAGTATTGCTGGTTGCAGTCCTGCTGGGATTAAGCGTGATAAGCACCTATGCCCAAGAGGGGCAGGCTGCACTGATTGTGCTCAATTATGTGGGCAAGGAGATGTCTTTCACACTGGATGGAGCTCAGTACACTGTACCGCCTGCTAGTAATGGGCAACCGGGCCAGTCGAACTTTGAACTTGCACCGGGCAAGCACGAGTATAGTGGGGGTATTCCGGGTGGTCCGGGTGCCAACGGTTTGGTAGAGCTGGCGGCTGGTCAGCGCTATGTGTTGGGCGCGCGACTGGATACGCTTCCAGCACGCCTTTCCCCAGAAGGTAAGGTGATTGAAGAGCCTCGGGATATATTGGTCTTCTTCGAGGCTAGTTTGCAGCCAGCAGCGCCAACACCCGTTGTCACACGCAGTCCTCTGCAGCCATTGCCAGCTGGGATGGGGGCGCTGGTGTTTGAAAACTACATCGGGGAGGAGCTGGTGGTGGATTTGCAAGGTACAGTGTACCGAGTGCCAGCTAATGGGCGCTTGCAGGTAAATCTGTCGCCGGGTGAATACTCCTTTAGCGTCAGTGCTGGCATATCAGGGGCGAGCCTCACAGCGCAAGTGTTCGCCGGACAGTATACCGGTCTTGGCTTTGGCCGCGAGGTGCCACCGACACCCACTTATGAGGTAGGTAAACCGGCACCGACAACTGTGGTGCCCAAAATCCTGGTAGTGCCCGTGGATCTCAGCGCAGAGATACCTGCTGGCGAGGTCAGCCAATAGCACCCTGGCGCTTTGTTCAGGATGATGTAAGCTGGGGCTGCGTCAAGGCAGCTCCAGCTTTTTTTCTTCTCTACATAGCGCGATGGGGATAAAGCCTTGCCACTGCACTATGGTGGCTCGACGGTACAGTTCTTCTTTGATGGGGCCTTACAACGTTCATCGCGCAGGATAATGCCAGAAGGGGATTCGCAGGACGAACCATACCATATCAGGCGTGACCGTTTAGAAGAGAGTGGGTTGCTGAGGGGTATCCTCTCCAGGGAAAGGCAGGCCCAAATGGGCATAAGCGCGCCTAGTGGCCACACGGCCACGTGGTGTTCGATCCAAAAAGCCCAGCTGCAACAGGTATGGTTCTACGACATCCATAATGGTGTCCCCTTCTTCGCTCAAGCTGGCAGCAATTGTCTCGAGTCCCACTGGTCCGCCTCCAAATTTCTCGATCACTGTGCGCAGCACTTTACGATCCAGATCATCCAATCCGAGCTCATCCACGTCCAAGAGAGCAAGTGCTTCCTGTGCTATCTGGCGCGTGATGACCCCGTCTGCGCGCACCTGAGCATAGTCGCGTACTCGTTTCAGCAGACGATTGGCGATGCGTGCCGTGCCACGTGAACGGGCAGCAATTTCCTGTACTCCCCCATCGTCGATCGCTGTGTTAAGGAGGCGGGTCGAGCGTCGAATGATCTGCTCCAGCTCTTGCGGGCTGTAGAAGTCCAAGCGGAAGATCGCTCCGAAGCGGTCGCGCAATGGTGCGGCAATCAACGCAAGGCGGGTTGTTGCACCCAGTATAGTGAATCGGGGCAAACTCAATCGGATGTTGCGTGCACCTGGCCCTTTTCCGATCACAATGTCCAGTGCGAAGTCTTCCATCGCGGGGTAGAGCGTTTCCTCTACGGGACGACTGAGGCGGTGAATCTCGTCAATGAAGAGCACGTCCCCTCGATGAAGATTGGTCAGAATGGCAGCCAGATCGCCAGGTCTTTCAATGGCTGGACCAGAGGTGATTTTGAGGTTAACACCCATCTCTGCTGCGATGATGTGCGCCAGTGTTGTCTTGCCCAAACCGGGCGGACCATAGATCAAGATGTGATCGAGCGTTTCATTGCGCGCTTTCGCAGCAGCAATCATAATCTGGAGCTCATCCTTGACGGTGGTTTGTCCAACAAATTCGCTCCAGGTGCGCGGGCGCAGGCTGGCGTCCAGCTGAGCCTCTTCCGGCTTACCCTGTGGGGATACAGTGCGTTCGTCCACAGACATAAATTGTACCAGATTCACTCGTTGACAACAAAGCATCCTTGTATTATAATAAGTCATACAGGTCATACCACAGCTTTGAATGTGCGAGATCCCTCGTCGCCATACGCAGGTTAGGCCCCGAGGTGCTCTAATAGATGAGTAGTCGTTCCTGAGCTTCAACCAAATCTTTACTATGATCCGCAAGAAAGGTGGATGCGACCATGGTCGATACGGTAATGAACGAAGTTGTCGCACGCTTTAAGCCAGCTGTACATCGTTTCTGGAAGCGGCCGGCACCGATTATCACGCGTGCTGAGGGTGTTTACCTTTGGGATCAAGATGGCAAGCGCTATCTGGATGGCTCCGCCGGGTCATCTGTGGTGGTGAACATCGGCCACGGAGTTCAAAGTGTCATCGATGCTATGCACGTGCAGGCGAGTAAGGTCTGTTTCGCTGCGCCTCACGTTTTCTCAAACGAGCCTATGCTGGAGCTGGGGCAACTCGTAGCCAGCCACGCACCGGGTACAATGAAATATAACTGTCGTACTTGGTTCGGTTGTACCGGCACAGATGCAGTCGACTCGGCGGTGCGTTTAGCGCGCCTGTACTACGTGCACATGGGCAAGCCATCGAAATATGCTGTCATAGGGCGATGGCGCGGTTTCCATGGCAATAACATCGCAGTCGCAGGCATTCATGGACATACCTATCGTCGTCGCTACTACTATCCCATGTATGTTAACTTCCCCAAGATTCCGCCTGCTTATTGCTACCGGTGTCCCTTCGAAAAGACTTACCCCGAGTGTAATCTAAAGTGTGCGCGGCAGCTAGAGACAGAGATTCGGCAGCAGGGTCAGGAAAACATAGCAGCGTTTATTGCTGAGCCTGTAGTAGGTGCCGCGCTGGGTGCTGTGCCTGCTCCGCCCGGTTACTTCGAGGTCATCCGAGATATTTGCGACCGCTATGATGTCAAGTTGATCGTGGATGAAGTAATGACTGGCTGGGGACGGATCGGTTACTGGTTTGGCATCGAAGCTTGGGGAGTTACCCCTGACATCATTGCCACAGCAAAAGGGATGACCTCGGGCTACACCCCGTTGTCAGCTACAATCGCCAGTGAAGAGATGTGGCAAGTGATTGAAGACACAGGGCATCCTTTCCTGGCTGGCCATACGCTCAATGAAAATCCGGTTTCCTGTGCTGTTGCAATCGAAGTAATCCGTTACGTGGAAAAGCACAACCTTGTCGAACGCTCGAAGGAGATGGGTGAGTATTTGCTCAGCCGACTAAATGAGCTGCTTGAATTTGATATAGTCGGTGACGTGCGTGGCAAGGGTATGATGTGCGGCCTCGAGTTTGTCAAGGACAAGAAAACGAAAGAACCATTTGACCCTCAATTGAGAGTGGCCGCTCGTTTCCAGTCTGAAGCCTTGGATCGTGGTTTAGTGACTTTCCAGTGTACTGGTTGTGTGGATGGTGTAATGGGCGATATGCTCCTGATCACCCCACCGCTTGTCATCACACGCGAACAGATTGACGAAATGATCGAGATCATGAAAGAAACTATGAAAGTAGTGCAGGCACAGGTGCTGCACTGAATTGGGCTGCTTAGTGTCGCAATGAGATTTGCCTAGCTGCACGCATAGCTGCCTAATGTGATGGTGAAAATTTCTCTATGAAGATCGGCATACTTACAGGTATCTGGTTTATTGCCGAGTCTGCTTCGTTATTGGCGAGTCTGGAGCGTGCTGCCGCGCTGGGCTTTCGTTATGTGGACCTTCACGGCGTCTTTCATGCCGGCCCAATGCACTTGAGCGAGCGTCAACAGCGCAGTCTCAAGGCCGAAATGGCTGCGCTGGGTTTGACGCCGCGCAATTATGTGCTGCATCCCCCGATGAACGTTGTGGAGGCAAGTGAGGCAGAACTCGAGCAGTGCTACACCTATATAACCCAAGGCATAGACCTGGCAGTGCAATGGGGGATTAACCAAATTATGTTCAATTCCGGCCAGTGGGTGTATGGCCTTGACCGTTCTGCAGCTTGGGAGAAGTCAGTGCGTTTCTGGCAACGTGTCTGTGACTATGCGGCACCGCGAGGCGTCTACATCGCTCAAGAGACGGAGCCATATGTCTGGTACTTGGTGAACGACACCACCTCAACGCTGCGTATGCGAGAAGACGTCGACCGCGACAACTTTGTCACCCTGGTTGATTTCGGCCATATGGCGCTGGCGCGCGAGGACCCCAAATATCTGGAGCTCCTCGTGGACTCGATCATCCACGCCCATTTCAGCGACCATGAAGCTTTCCGCCACACAAATCAGGTGATCGGGACCGGAATCACACGCACAGCAGACTATCTAGAAACGCTATTCCAAATGAACATCGATGCGAGAATGCAACGTTTTGGATATGATGAGCTAGTTGTCAGCTTCGAGCTGGGCGTGCCAGGTGACCAAATTACCAACCCGGATGACTGGGTGCGACGCTCGATCCAGCATGTACAGTATATAGCTCCCTATATGACTTTGTAGCCTAAATGGAACTGGGCTATGGCGTCATTGTGATAGTGCGGAGCAAAGTATTGCCAGCAAGGTACGTGGAGGGAGAGTCGGTGGAAACACCAGATGCGTCTAAAATGAACAGCCGTGAGCGCTTCCTTATTGCACTGCGAGGGGGCCAACCTGACCGGGTGCCCCTGTTCGAATATCATTTTGGACCTACCTTCATCGAAGCTGTGCTAGGGCAACCTGCAAGTTACTATCACAATGTGGACGATGAGGTAGCTGTGGCGCGTGCGGTGGGGTTGGACATGGTTTGGACGGCGCCGCTAGGCTTTATGGGGTTCGCCAACATTCAGCTGCATGGCGAACGTTATCAAGACGAGTGGAGCATCTGGTGGGGCACAAACCTGAGTTCGTGGCCAGCTGGTTGGCCTGAAATGGAAGTCGTGAAGAGTCGTAAGGACTGGCGCAAATTAAAAGTTCCGGATCCAGACCTTCCGATTCGTTTCGAGCAACCGCGCCGCGCGGTCGAGCTAGCAGCAGGCGAGCTAGCCGTTGTGGGAGGTGTGCGGGGACCTTTTTCAAGTGTGTGGATGTTGGCTGGCTTGGTTAATATTGGGCTGTGGATTTACGATGAGCCGGATCTTTTGGAAGATATGCTGCGTGAGATGGCACATTGGAATGCCCAGCTGGGTCTAAATATGATCCATGCTGGAGTGGATGCGATCGTCATCCATGACGATTGGGGCATGAACAAATCCACTTTCATTAAACCGGATGACTGGCGTCGATTCGTGTTGCCTTATATTGCCAAGGAAGTGGAAATTTTGGCAAGTACTGGCACACCGGTAATATTGCACAGTGATGGCAACTTGAATGCTATCCTGGATGACATCGTTCAGCTAGGGATCGCTGCGCTCAATCCGCTTCAGCGTGGTGCTGATATGGATCTGGCAAGTGTGAAAGCTAAATATGGGAATCGTCTCTGTTTAATCGGCAATCTCAGCACTACAACAACACTTGCACGTGGCACCCTCGAGGACGTAGAGCGCGAGACTCTAGAATGTCTCCGTGATGGAGCCTTAGGTGGCGGCTACATTTTTGCGCCCGATCACTCCTATCACAGTGGTATCCCGGTGGCAAACATCTGGTGTGCTTTACAGACGGCCAAGAAGTACGGTGCATATCCTCTCGATATGGAAGCTATCCGGACGCGCTTGGCAGAATTGAGATGATGACCTTGATCGGTAGTGGTGGTTTGACATCAGGGGAACGAGCGCTTTTGCTCATGCGCCGTGATCTGTAATTCTTGTTCTCTTAGCATCTTTGTTCCTTCCAGGAGCGCCTTATGCCTCGCAAAATTGCTTTCCTGCACACCGTTTTTCCGGCTTTCGGGATCTTCGATCCCTTAATCAAGGAGCTGTTACCTCCGGACCTGGTCGTATATCACATCACCGACGAGATATTGGCTAAATTGGTGGTCGCTCAAGGGGGATTATCCCCATTTCTTTATCGGCGTGTGGCTGAGCATGCTTTTGCAGCCGAGCAGGCAGGTGCTGAGCTGCTGCAGATGACCTGTTCTTCTATATCACCATGTGCGGACTACGTCAGCGCTCTGGTCAGCATACCAGTGCTTAAAGTGGACATCCCGATGATTGACAAGGCATTCACAGTTGGTCGACGCATCGGCGTGGCCGCGACTGCTATGTCTGCTTTGAGTCCACTGGTGGAATTGGTGCGTTTGCGGGCTGGCGAGCTTGGTAAATCAGTCGAAGTCGAACCTGCTTTTTGTGAAGGGGCCTACATAGCATTGTTCTCCCGCGGGGACGCTGAGACCCACGATCGAATCGTGCGCGAGGTGCTCAGGGACTTGATGAATCGCAGTGATGTGATACTGCTCGCTCAAGCTTCGATGCAACGTGTGGCAGATACCATTCCGTCTGATGAGCAGAGGGTGCCTATCTTGGCCAGCCCTCGGTTGGCAGTTGAGCACCTCCGTGAAATGTTGCAGACTATGGCTGGCCGAGAAGGATGACACCTGTGCCCTTAGGATTTTGAGCCGAACCAATAAGGTTCACTCTCCAGTCGGACTGGTCGTTTCTTGCGTGGAAAGCAACGGTTGCAGATTAGGGGTAATATCATCGCGGATCTGGCCCAGATGATCCTGCATGGCGGCAAGAGCCATTTGAGGATCTCGATCTTTCACTGCCTCTAGGATACGTCGATGGTGATGGCATCCGCGCTGGGTTGCTCCGGGTGATGCAAAGCACAGATGCCGCTCTTTTTGCATAAGGTCCACAATGGAGTATGCCACCAGCTGCAGTACGCTGTTGCCAGTAGCCTCTGCCAGAATAGAGTGAAAGCGCTGGTCAGCCTCGATATATCTTTCTAGGTGGAAAGTGTTCGCCTCCATGTCACACATTGCTTCTTCCAGCCGAGCGATCTGCTCATCGGTGATGTTTTTTGCTGCCAGCTCGGCAATGGGAGGTTCGAGGATCTCACGCACCTGATGCAGGTCAGCAATAACTTTGGGGCCTGAACCCATCAAGGCAGCAATTGGGGTTTCCAAGATCTCCGGCCCGGGCTCAGCGATGAAGGTGCCAACTCCCTGTCTGACGCGTACCAAGCCCATTGCCTTCAGAAGCTTGATAGCCTCGCGAACCACTGTGCGGCTGACGCCGAGATATTCGCTCAGTTCCCGTTCCGATGGGAGCCTGTCACCCCGACGCAGTTCGCCCGAACGGATTAACTCCTGGATCTGCTGCGCTGCGCGTGCCGACAGGATACCATCCTCTACCTGCAGCGAATTGAAGATATGTCGCATTGGCAGCGTCTCCCTCTGCTACTGAGCAATGATGGTATGACCAGTATGACCGATTGTAAAATATATAGGTACAACTGTCAATTCTTCGTCTCTCCTAGGAACCGTCGGCCAGTCTGGATCTTAATCAGGCTAAACCAAGTCTTGCCCGAAGGGAAACAGAGCGAGAGGGATGAGCTTAAGATGCTGCTTGGCAAATGGCAACCCAATGAGTGTGAGAGCGAGGGCGAGTGCTAACACTAGATGGAGCAAGGCAATCTGCCAGCCGAATAGTATGAACCAGATAAGATTCATGATAACGTATAGCGTGTCGCTGGCTTGAGGCGAGCGGTGGAGTTCCTTGCCGAAAGGGGCAAGCATCGCAATACCCAGCTTGATGCACTGTATTCCAAAAGGGATCCCCACGATTGTCGTGCAGATTATTGCACCTCCAACAATGTAGACAAGAGCAGCAAGCATACCGCCAAAAATCAACCAGATGATATTTCCTAAGAGGCTCATCCCTGTGGTTTTCCTTCCTAGATGTCCCGGGTATTGCGCCAAACGATCCACACCCGCTGGAGTGCGGTCAGATTCGAGAGAATGGCCAGTATCCACAGTGCAATGGTCAATTCGTTGAGCACCATGCCCACTATCAACACGAGTATACGTTCGAAGCGCGTCAGTAGCCCTCCCTTGACGGCGACCCCTATGGCTTCACCACGTGCTTTCGTGTAGCTAACCATTAACGAGCCTATCAGTGCTGCAAACAAAAGTATGATTTCTGTGCTTGCCGGGGCACCACTGAGGTAATAGACCAATATGCCAAGGAACAGTGCAGCTTCCGAGAAGCGATCCAACGTTGAGTCGAGAAAAGCGCCAAAGCGCGTTGTGCGGTCTTGCATGCGTGCCAGGCACCCGTCGATCGCGTCTAAGCCAGCTGCAGGGATGAGAAGGACGCCAGCCAGCTGTACGTACCCGATTGCCAGCAACACGGCATCTGCAACGGTCAGAGAAAAGCCGGCAACCGTTATGGCATTGGGTGACACTCCGCTCCAGCCGATGAATCGCGCGATTGGCAAGACAATGCCACGGCTCCACTCTCGTACGATATCAGTTAGCATATGTCAGTTAACTCGCTCCATCTCGTGAGAGACCGAAAGGGATTGTTGTATGTATGACTGCGCTCTGTAAAGTTCTGCTTGTTTCTCCCTGCGCAAATCTATGTAGAAATCCAATATCTCAGTGCTTATCTTTTCCCAGGTGTAACGCGATACAGTCGCTTGCCCCTGTTTCACCATAGAATAACGCAGGTCAGGTTGGCATAACAAGGTCAGCAGACCTTGCGCAATGGCTTCTACATTGCCTGGAGGCACCAGATATGCCTCCTTTTGGTGTCGCACTACCATACGATAGCCGGCAATGTCAGATGCCACAATAGGCAGTCCTGCTGCCATTGCTTCTAGCAACACCATACCAAAGCTCTCAGATCCAAGAGAGGGGGCACAAAACACATGGGCTGTGCGATAACAGCGAGCCAGCTCTCTTTCAGGCAGACACCCTAAGAAATGGACATCACGCAATGAGAGTGAGCGAATGCGATGCTCCAGTGGCTTCATATCACTTGCTGAGTAAGGGCCTACGATCAGCAGACGCGTGTGAGGTAGCTCGCTCTTGACACGGGCGAAGGCGTCTAACAAGCAACTGACCCCTTTGCGTGCTTCCAAGCGTCCCACAAACAGGATATTGATCCCTTCTGCAAATTCAGGCAGAGGTTCGATGTGTCTGTCGCCGAAGAGCGTGAGATCCACACCGTTGGGGATAATGCGGTAAGGCCCGGGAACGATTCCGCAAGCATACTCCTGAGCTAGTAGGGAGACCGCGATGCGGCCGTCAAGTCGAGCCGCAACGCCTCGACAAGCTGAACGGTGGGCAAAGTTCAGCAACCGTTCCAGCTCGTTGCGTTTATGCGTTTCGCGGTAGGCGTGAAACGTGCCTAGTATCACTGCTTCAGGTACCAACTCAGAGGCTTCTCTCAAGACGGCTCGAGGCAGCGTCGGGTTCGTAGGCTCGTGTAAATGCACCACATCCGGCATATACCACTTTAGGATGCGACGCACTGTTCGGCCTATGAAGGGTGAGATGCATAGCCGTGCTCGCGACCCATTATAGTACACCGGCACCACGAAGAAGGACAAAGGGATCAGCTCCGCGGGAGGTGTAGCACCATTACGGGACATAGGTGCTAGAATGATTGTGTGATGGCCCATCTCCCGGAGCTTGAGACTTAGGTTTGCGATATGCTTGGTGACGCCACCGGGAAACGCAAAGTCATAAGGTGATACCAAAGCGATGCGCATTGCTGCTACAACTTCCCCTTTCGCTCATTGGGTATACATACTGGGTGGACATCCACTTCAGCCGGGTCGATCCTCGATCCAGACTGGAACAGTAATCGCCCATTGCTCAGGATGTTCTCTTATAGCTTTTTCCAGTCCTTCTACCACGTATGCCATGCCAGCTGCAAAGCGCTCCTCCTCGCTCCCTGCATCTGGGATGAGGGAGTGCGGCAGAAATGTAGCTTCATAGCGATCGCGGAATACGCGACGACTAAAACCAAACACCAGAGGCGCGCCCGTGCGCATGGCGAGTCGTACGTGGCCATCCGGAAGTCGTGCGGCCGCGCCGAAAAAGGTGACCACGCACCCCTCGCCTATTACATTGCGATCTCCTGCGATGCCCGCTACCCCTCCGCGTCGCAGGGTGCGAACGAGTTCAAGCATTGGGCCATCAATTGGGATCAGCTTGAGTCCCTTGCTGGTGCGCAGCTTAGTAAGATACTCGTACAGTTCTGGAGGCTCAACTCGCTCAGCTGGGATGGTGATGGATACGCCACGCAACAGCATGGCATATAACACGATCTCAATATTACCAAAGTGAGCTGAGGTCATTACGACACCTTTGCCTAAGCTAAGCGCTTCTTCCACGTTCTGCCATCCCGTCACGTGCACCATAGTGCTTACTTGCTGCTCTGTTAGCGTCGGAAGCCGGAATAAGTCATAGTAATTATAGGCGATGTAATCGAAAGTGGCTCTCGCTAGCCGCGCCACTAGTGCCTCAGACGCCCTGTCTCCCAAGACGTGATGGATATTGCTGCGCACCTGAGCGCGTGCACGCGCATTCAATCGGTATGCTATGCCGCCGATGATCGAAAACAGAGGGTAACCAACGTGTGGTGGTATACGAGGTACCAGCTCACCCGCCAGGCGATACAGATAATAGAGCATTGTGGATCGATTGAGCCTGGCCATTGCGTTCGCCTCGCATAGTTGGGCACTTTCTCACCATTCTAGTTTATATCAAGACACAGCTGTGTCAATTGCGGCGAGAGCACTGATGAAACGTCTGCTATCCCCTATTCTAACTGGCGGAGCAGAGAAGCTGTCAGGTTATCAATTGTTTCCCAAGGCACCTCCCTATGTAAACTGTGGTGCTCCGCTCGTGGCGGCGGAGAGCTGGCAGTGTAGGTTGCTTGGTAGTATAATGATGTTATCCACCCTTGAGCGAGGAGGAAACAATGGCGCAAGTGATTGTATCGGTCGCTCTGATCGGTGTAGCTATTATAATGACAGTGCTTGCAACGTATCTTGGCATAGTACTATTCAATCGAGCGACGCGCCATTTGGATGAATGGGCTGAACTACGACGGGGCAACGTCGCGATGGGGTTGGTCGCTGCAAGCATCATCCTGGGCATTGCTCTTATTCTGCGGCCGGCGCTGACAGTACCTGCGGGTACTGACGCAAGTCCCCATCTCTACCCGATTTACGCTTTGCTGACCCAGGCTGCGGGGCTGGCTGTTGGGCTTGTTTTGGCATTGTCCGGCATTGTACTGGCCGTAGCACTGTTCGACCTGCTGACAGGTGAGATCGATGAGTTGGCAGAGCTGCAGAAAGGGAATGTGGCAGTCGCTGCACTGTTAGCTGCCATTGTACTGGCAGTCTCCTGGTTGATGTCTGGCGCTATCCAGTATATCGTAGCCTGGTTCAGCACTCTGATTGTGTAATTTTGGGGGACTCTTTTCTAGTGCACGGCTACAGGCACTGAGCTTATTGCTCGACGGCTTCATCGGCGTCGTCCGAATCAGGCCAGTCGGTTTCCTCCAGCAGAGACCGCGCTTGGGCTTCAAGATTACACGGTACCCAGATCTCCACCTGACCCAATCCATCCACGGTGAGTCCCATCACAGGGCCGAGGCTTTCGTACTTCAGAAGCACAGGGATGTCGTTCGCTTCCAGCTTGCCGCGAATAATTTCTGCTTGGTAAAGACCAGAGGTGACATAGATGCGCGTCAACCCTGCGTTCTTGTCAACTGTCCTGCGTCTGAACAACACGGCAATGTCTCCTTTAGAGGTACATAGTCAGGTAGTCTTTTGACTTTACATAATATACGCTTGATCGCGAGCATAGTCACATCGTCAGAGAAGGAATTCCTGCCGCTGTGGGCGATCAAATGTGTTTCAACGCATCGCAACAGGTGCTGTGGCGGAAGATGAACGCAGCGTGAAATCTCCTGCAATCGCTCTATGCCGAACAGCTCGTGCTTGGCGTTCATCGCCTCAGTGACGCCATCTGTGTAGAGTAGAAGTAGGTCACCTGGGTCAAGATGGGTTATATGCTCTTCGAATGGCAGCTCCTCAGTTACCCCAATTGCAGGACCACTGGGAAGCAAAAGGTGCTGAGAGCCGTTCAGGCGCGATAACACGGGTGGCACATGGCCAGCATTGATGTATTTCAGCTCGCCCGTGCGAGGTGTGAGGACACCCACGAAAAGTGTGGTGAACATGCTGGTCTGTTGCTGGTGGTGGCGCAATATGTAGCGATTGGTGTGACGCACAGCATTCAGCACAGCCTCAGGGCTACCATTGTTGCTGTCAGAGAATGCTCGCAGCAGCGTGCGGATCAGAGCCATAAACAAAGCGGCGCCTACTCCTTTGCCGCTGACGTCACCTATGACCAAACTCAGATGGCCATGGGGTAGTCGGAAGATATCGAAGAAGTCTCCTGACACCTGATTGGCGGGCAGGAAACGCGTTGCGATCCTCCAACCGCGAATACGAGGGATGTGCATCGGCATAAAGTCTGCTTGGATCTGACGACCAAGCTGCATCTCATGATGGATAGCGGCCAGGTAAGCACGTTCTCGGTCTCGCAACCATTTCTTCTCCAGCGCGGCTGATACATGGGCGCGGAGTAGTGCTTCGTTGACAGGCTTGAGCAGGTAGTCCTCAGCTCCCAGCTCTATGCTCTTTATCATATTCTCGATGTCATCTGTTGCTGAGATAACCAGCACTGGAACATGACCCCGATCGGATCGGATGCGCTCGAGGACTTGCAAGCCTCCCAGCACAGATGCTGTGAAGTCAAGAAGCACAAGATCAAAATTATCACTTGTGAGAAGTTCTAGAGCTTCATAGCTGCTGTTGGCATGTGTCACCGTGTGGCCCATTCTTTGCAGCTGATGTGTTAGAACTGTGCGCTCGTGCTCGTTGCTCTCCATGAGCAGAATGTGAGCTTGTCGGTGGTCGTTTCCGCCATCCCTGATGTCCATCATTCTCTCACTCGCAGTGTCTGCTCATTGTGGTAGACCACCATGCCTGGATGACCGCCTGGCATGCGACGCACAAAACGTCTCTGCGTGATGTCAACCTGTCCAGACGTCGCGGCGTTTCCTAAAGCCAAGCGGGCAGCCTTCTCGATTACCTGCTTCGGTACGTTATGACCGCCACTTTTAATAATGACGTGTGCTCCTGGCTGCCCACGCACATGCAACCACAAGTCATCTGGAGCAGCTAGCTTGAAGGTGACCTCTTCATTTTGCCGTGCATTACGACCCACATAGATGGTGAAGCCATCGATCACCAGGCGCTTGGGGCCACTCTTCGGTGTACTGGCATGGCGCGGCTGTGAGATCCACCCTGCCTCGGCCAGCTCCTCGCGCACCATATCGATCTCTGATCGCGTCTCTGCCGTCTCCAGGTCGACAGCCAGCTGTTCCAAGAAAGCCATCTCGGCTTCCAGTTTTGCAATACGTACCGGCAGCTCTTGCATTGCGCGCAGTGCTTTCCGGTAGCGATGAAAGTAAAGTTGTGCGTTCTCAATGGGTGTTAGTGTGGGCTCGAGCTTGATGCGACGTGGGGTGCTATTGTAATCAGGTAACAGCACCTGCTCAGCGCCTTTCTCAACGCTGTGCTGGTAGGCCAGCAGCAGCTCGCCGTTTTCACGCAGGAGATTTACCTCCTGTTCGTTCGGAAGTTGGGCGCGTACGTTGTCCAAAGTTTGTTTAACGTAGCGTTTGGCTGCCTCAATAGCTGCTTGCACTTCACGCCGTGCGGTGGCATAAGCATCCCGTGAGATGTGGCAAGCAAAGAAACGGTCCATCGCCTCGCTGATGGTTCCTACTGGTTCGCTATGTGGGTATTGTCTCAGCGGATATGGTGCCCATGCGAGTACGTTTCCACGTTCATCCAAGGCAACGTGAGGCTGCCAGGAACCATCGGTGAGTGGTGCGAACAACTCCATTGCACATCTCCCCACCGAGATGGGGTCAGCGGCACCCACTGGTGCCAGAGGATCACCTGTTGCACGAGCAGCAATCTCACGCGCCACAGTAGGACTGACGCCTAACAATTGCCTTGTCAGCACTGCGTGCAGCGGTTGTTCTGCAGGTACGGAGCGCAGTAGCCATCCCCAGTCCACCGCTACAGGCGGTTGTCGGTCGCTCTGAGGAGGTGGCATCTGATATGGTTGGCCAGGCAAGGTGACCCTCAGGCGATTTAGCTCCGGGCCGATGCGCTTGACGGCATCGAGCACTCGACCGTCTGATCCGACCAAGACGAGGTTGCTGTAACGGTCCATTATCTCGGCCACCAGCTGGCAGCGACCTTCAGGACCTTCAAAATGGAAGATCAGCATTCGTTCCCAAAGTGGTTGTACGACGTCTAGCAACCTTGCACTCCGCACCCATTTGCGCAGAAGGAGCAATATAGGAGGCTCTACATCACGGCCGCGCCGTATTCGTTCTGACAGGAGTGAAATGCGTGCGAAACGAGGATGGGCAGACAACAAGAGGTAGTAGCGCTGTCCAGCATAAAGCTCCAAACCCAAGGACAAGTCATCTGGCAACACGATATGCTGGACTCGCGCTCCTAGCAGGCGGTCCATCTCATCTCGCAGGCAGGCTAAGGTCAAGAAATCAACATGCATCATTTACAGTATAGCGAAGCCATGCAGGGCTCGCAAAGCAGCAATAAACCTGGACCATCACCTGTCTGACCGGGACCCGAGGGCTTTGGCATGGTAGCTAACAGTGCCACGAGTGTATAATGAAAAGACAGAATGGTATGGCTGGGAAGGAAACCAAATGATCTGGCGGGCTCTCTGGCAGCGTCGGACGCGCAGTCTCTTAACTGTATTAGGGGTGTCTGTAGGAGTGGCAGCTGTTGTGGTGTTAGGCGCCATGGCCGAAGGTCTTGCGCAAGGGTATGCCGGCATGGCGGGCGGAGCAGACCTCTTGGTGATGCAGGCCAACGCCTATGATATCACGCTCAGCGCCTTGGATGAAGACCTTGGCGCCCGTATTGCCCAGCTTCCGGGTGTCCGCGAGGTTTCGGGTGTCGTAGTGGGAATGGTAGCACTTGAAAAGGTGCCCTATTTCCTCGTAAGCGGCCACGATCCGGAAGGAGCGAGCATACAGCATTTCAGAATCGTGCAGGGCAACCGCCTTGTCCGTGCGGGGCAGGTGTTGTTAGGACGACAGGCGGCTAAGAATTTGAAAAAGAACGTTGGGGATTCTATACGACTGTTTGGTAAGGCGTTCCACGTGGCTGGCATATATGAAACCGGACAGCTGTTCGAAGACAACGGGGCGGTGATCACGCTGAGCGACGCCCAGCGCATCCTAAAGAAGTCGCATCGGGTGAGTTTCTTTGAGGTAAGCTTGGAGCATCCGTCCGAAGCAGATAGGACAAAACGTCTGATTGAGGATCTTTCTCCTGAGGTGTCTGTGACGAAGGCCAGCGATTTAGCCGATGAGCAACAAACGGTTGAGACGATTCGCGGCATGGCGTGGGGGATCAGCATGATCGCTATTCTCATCGGCGGGCTCGGTATGATGAACACGATGGTAATGGCTGTGTTCGAGCAAACCCGCGAAATTGGTGTACTGCGAGCGTTGGGGTGGCGCCGTCGTCACATTATGAAGCTAGTTCTGGGGCAATCACTAGGTTTGAGTCTGTTGGGCGGCCTCCTGGGAATATCTTTGGGACTTGGCTTGGTATGGATGGTCAATCAAACGCCTGCCATTGCGAGTATAGCGCCAGCTTTCTTGAAAGTTGGGCTACTTCTCCAAGGATTATCGATGGCGCTGGTGTTGGGATTCATTGGAGGAGCTTATCCTGCATGGCGTGCCACGAGATTCAGCCCTGTCGAAGCACTGCGGTATGACACGGGGGCAGGGATGGGCAGAGAGCCTCCATGGCTACGTCATCTGAATCTTGCGTTGCGCGCCCTATGGAGACGCCGCACCCGTAGCCTGCTGACAATGGTCGGTATAGCGACGGGTAGTGCGCTTGTTGCATCCCTTGGCGCCATAACGGAGGGCACATTGCGTGAACTGAATGCATTTGTCAGCAAAGGTGGAGCAGAGTTAGTAGCTATTCAAGCTGGCGTCGCTGACATGGGCTATTCGGTGATCGACGAGCGCGTGGGGCGTGCCATTGCCGCTATGCCTGAAGTTGCCTACGTGTCAGGCATTCTATGGGGAGTCAGCAGCGGAGAGGATGTGCCCTTTCTATTCATGATAGGCATTGACCCCACTGATCCAACGATCTCGCGTTATCGCATTATGCAGGGACGGCACATTGCTGCTCGGCACGAAGCAATGTTGGGACATACTGCTGCGCGTAACCTGGAGAAAAGCGTGGGTGATACTATCATCTTGCCAGGGGGCACTTATCGCGTTGTTGGCATCTTTGAAACCGGCACAGCCTATGAAGATGCTGCTGGTGTAATTGCTCTGCGTGAGGCGCAAGCAGCGTTTCAGAAGCGTCATCAGGTGAGCCTGTATCAGATCAAACTGCGCGATTCTTCTCAAGCACAAGCAGTGCATGATCTCATTGAGACACGGCTGGGTAGCGAGGTGTCTGTGTCTATGAGCGCGACTTTTGGAGAGAACCTGGCAGATCTTCAGAACACCAAGGCTATGATGAACGCAGTATTTACATTGGCATTGGTAGTAGGTGGGATTGTCGTGACCAACACGATGGTGATGTCTGTAATGGAACGCACCCGTGAGATTGGCACGCTGCGTGCGCTTGGTTGGCGGAAGGTGCACGTGCTATGGATGGTATTAAGCGAGTCCCTGCTACTGAGCGGGCTTGCTGGTGGAATGGGTCTTCTAGGGGGAGGTGTGCTGACGTTGGCGTTGCAGTCGGTCCCTGACTTTGGTGCGTTCCTGACCGCTGTCTATACCCCGCAAGTGGTCGGCCAGTCAATCGTTGTTGCTCTGTTACTAGGTCTGCTCGGCGGGTTATATCCTGCATGGCGTGCTAGCCGGCTCCAGCCAGCGGAGGCGCTGAGATATGAGTAAGCTGACTTCGAAGCACTATCAATCTTTGATCACATAGGGTGAAGATGGAAACGCAACCAGTGGTTGTTGCTACATATCAGGTCACGCGTTACTACGGTGACGGTGCCGTTGTGCGTGCACTCGACGGTGTGGACATGGTTGTTCGAAAAGGCGAGTTTCTGGCTATTATGGGGCCTTCAGGCAGCGGCAAGAGCACCCTGTTGAACTTGCTCGGCGCACTAGACCGGCCAACCGGTGGACGCATCGTCGTGAATGGAGAGGATCTGGCTACGATCCGGGACCTTGATCGCTTCCGAGCGCGCACCATTGGTTTCGTGTTTCAGCTGCACAATCTGTTGCCAACGCTTACTGCGCGTGAGAATGTTGAGGTACCTATGCACGGTCAGGGGATTAGTGGAAACGCAATGCGTCAGCGAGCAGAGCATTTGCTGGAGATCGTAGGTTTGGCTGACCGCATGAACCACCTACCCGCTCAGCTGTCCGGAGGACAACGGCAGCGGGTAGCTGTTGCGCGTGCTCTGGCCAATAGCCCTGCCATCATCTTGGCTGATGAGCCTACTGGCAGTCTAGACACGCAGAGCGGCAATGAGATTATGGACCTACTTGAGAGTATCAATCAGACACAGGGAACTACCATTCTGATAGTGACTCATGACCCCCGAGTGGCACGGCGCACACGGCGTATCCTGACAATGCGGGATGGCAAAATCGTGGACGATCACCCTGTTCGAGGCGCTGTGTGGGAGGACTTGCGCGATCTTGCCCGATCAAGGCTGGGGGAGATGTTGCTCAGAGGGGATGACGAGGCGCTGCTAACGCAACTTGGCACGGCGCCGGACAGCGCTCGAGCTATTGCAGTGCTGCGCTCGTGGTTGTCGAGAGTTGCGCAGGATATCGATACACTGGCGTGAGTTTATTATGAGTGAGGCACTAGGAGACGATCTCTCGGCAGAGACTATTGTCGCTGCATTGACGACGCGTTGGCTTGGCCGGCCAACCCACTTCCGCCGGGTGACTATCTCGACCAGCGACGAGCTCAAGCATCTCGCGGCACTCGGTGCAAATGAAGGGACTCTGGTGATCGCTGATGAGCAACTATGTGGCCGTGGTCGGATGGAGCGGAGATGGCTCGCTCCGGCACGTTCCAGTCTCCTTTTCTCACTCCTTTTTCGCCCTACCTTTCTATCTCCAGATCGTGCTCAGTTTGTGACAATGGCCTGCGCACTGGCAATATTGGACGCCGTACGCGAGGTGACCGGTTTGCAGCCTGGCCTGAAGTGGCCTAATGATCTGCAGTTGCATGGGAGAAAACTCGCCGGCATCCTTACAGAGCTGGAAGTGTCAACTGAGGGTAAGCTGGATTGGATTGTATTAGGTGTTGGTCTCAACGTGAACGTGGACTTCAGGGAGCTGCCTGAGCTGGCGGATACTGCGGTTAGCCTTTCCAGTGTGGCAAAGCATCCAGTTTCACGCTTGGCGTTGTTGGTCTCTTTGCTCTTCCATTTAGAAAGACGCTATGAGATGCTGCGGACGGGTCACAGCCCAACATGCGAATGGGCAGAACACTTGCTGTCGTTGGGGCAGGAGGTTACCGTGAAATCACCTGAGGGGACATTTTCAGGTGTTGCAGAAGCTGTGGACGAGCTCGGAGCTCTGCTCTTACGTCTGCCTGATGGCCGTTGTATGTGCATCCTTGCGGGAGATGTGACGTTGCGGTGAGAGATATTGGTAGGAGAAGATGGGGAGGAGCTAACCTAGCTCCATCAACAGTCGCTAATTGGGGTGCATGGGACATAGTTGGTTTTTTTACATTCGCTGTTCTTGACCCGCTTCCTTTTCTCTTCGCTGTGAATAGTTTCTCCACTAAAATTCTCGTCTGGAAGGACTATATCCTCTTGGTGACGTCTTACATGAGTAATGGAATGTGCTGACTTGCCTCTGTGGGTAATTGGAGGCACAATGCGGCTGCTTATATGCCCATTCTAGATCCAGCGCTCATCACCCTGCTTGTTTTGGGGATGATGATTGGCCTGCTGGTGAGCGGTTGGCTGCGCGCCGATCTCGTGGCTCTGCTCGGTGTGGTTGCGTTGGGCCTCAGCGGCGTCCTGACTCCGCAAGAAGCTTTTTCCGGCTTCAGCCGTTCGGCCGTCATCACTATCCTAGCCGTTTTCATTTTAGCCGACGCGTTGCAGCGGACCGGTGCCACTGAGTACTTAGCAAACTTTCTCTTGGAGCTGTCCCACTCGCGCGAACACTGGCTGGTCATGCTGACTATGCTAGCCGGCGCATTGTTGTCGCTCTTCATGAACAACATCGCTGCTGCTGCAGTGCTTCTACCAGCGGTGGTGAGTGCAGGGCAACGCGCGCGGGTAAGTCCCTCACGCCTTCTGATGCCGCTAGCTTTTGGCACAATCGTGGGTGGGATGGCCACTCTTCTCACTACGGTCAATATTATTGCGAGTAACATGCTACGTGATCATGGCTTAGCTGGCTATGGCCTGCTGAGCTTTGCCCCATTAGGCGTGCCTGTCATCGTAGTGGCATTGCTTTATATGGCTTTGCTGGGTCGGCGTCTGTTACCAGCCCAATCTCCAGCTGAGCGCTTGCCGTTGATCCGCGAGCGCGAGAAGGTGGACTTGGTGGATGTATATCGCCTAGATGAGCACCTCTTCCGGGCCCGCATTCCCAATGGTTCGAGATTGGCGAACGTGTCATTAGCACACAGCGCCCTGCGCGAGCGTTATGGTGTGACCGTGGTCGGCATTGAGCGGGGCGGTCGAGCACTGCTCGCTCCATCGCCACGAGAGACGTTGCGCCAAGGTGATGTGATTGTTTTCTCCGGTATGCCAGAATGCCTCCAAGGTGATGATAGTGGTCCATTGTTGGAGTTGCTTCCGGCTGGCGGGTGGCGCGAGGACGACCTACAGTCCTCTTCGGTGGCGGTGGTCGAGGCAGTGTTGGCACCACGCTCAGCGCTCATAGGGCGTACTCTGCGTGAGACGAACTTTCGTGAAAAGTATAACATGACAGTTTTAGCCGTCCTGCGTGGCAACCAGTGCATATGCCGTGATCTCTCCGACATGCCCCTACAATTTGGGGATGCCTTGCTTCTACAAGGACCACGCACTCGATTGAGGCTGCTTCAGGACGAGAGCGATGTGATTTTGCTGGCCAATGGACGTGAGGTGCCACCTCCGACGGGCCGGCGTCGGTTGGCATTGGGTATATTGGGTCTTACATTGCTGCTGGCTGCGCTGTTTCCTACACTGGTGGGTGAAATTATGCTTGGTGGTGCACTCGTTATGGTGCTCGTCGGAATTATCAACATGGAGTATGTTTACCAGGCGATCGAGTGGAAGACCATTTTCCTCGTGGCTGGTCTGTTGCCTCTGGGCATTGCTATCACAAAAACTGGGATTGCAACGTTCGCGGCGCAGCAGATGGCAAGCGTGTTGGGCACGGCTGGGCCATTAGCGATGTTGGCTGGACTGGCTTTCATAGCACTACTCATGGTGCAGGTAATCAGTGCATCAGCAGTGGTGACTATCTTAGCACCGATTGCCATCCATACTGCACAGCAGGTGGGCGCTGATCCACGCGCCATGACAATGGGTGTAGTGTTGGCTAGCTCGATGACCTTCCTGACCCCGCTTGGTCACCCGGTGAATATTCTAGTGATGGGCCCGGGTGGTTACGAATTTCGCGATTATCTAAGAGTAGGGCTGCCGATGACCGTGATTCTCTTCGGCGCAATCTTGCTGTTGCTGCCTATCTTCTGGCCGTTAGCTCATTGAATGTTGTAAATATCTCTCTGGACGGAAGCTCTGGCTCTAGTGTTGTTGCAAATTGCGCAGCAGGTGCAAATCTACTTGCGCCTGATAATCGGTAGATAGCGGTAATTGGCTGGGGTGATAATTGTTCCAGTGGGTCGGTCTGTCGCAATGTCGGGTTATTGTTTAACAATCGCAGGGAGGTAAACGTAAGAAGAGGGTTCATTGTCGTCTTGCGTCGGTGATACAGGCGGTCCAGTACTATATTCGTGGGCCCCGATGGTCGGGGTACTGCCTCGTGCGTTTCGGAAATAGTCCTCGGTTACCTGGTCCAAGGTCTGCGCCCTTTGAATTGCCGGAGACGATCCTAGGACCTTGAACCAATCTGCTTTCAACTGGCCCGGTGCTATCGTGCCTGTCTTGGCCAGCTGCGGGTCGCCGACGACATCACCTTGGCCTGCCACAGATGCAGGTGGGTTTACTGACCACAAGTTGTGAGAGAAGACCAACCCGCTGCTGGCAATCACGTGTGCCAACGGAACCCCATTGTCTTGGTAGACGATATTGTTCACAACACGTACCCTTTCATGAGAGCCTCGGTTAATTTGGATTCCAGCCTCTCCATAAGCGTTGGCAAGAGTGTTGTACGCGATCAACACGTTTTTCATGCCACCCCCTCGATCTCCTTGCCACCAATAGATGTTCCGGTAGTTACCATATAGGAGATTGTTGACAATGGTAATGTCGCTGCTCGGCGGATTGTATCTTTCATCCCCCATCATAATACCCACTCTGCTATTGGAAGGCGATGGAGTGTCTATGACGCTTCCGGGCGTGCTGTAAATTAGATTGCGTTGCACAATGACGTTGGTGGCGTCCGAAACATACACGTTTGTGTGGTTGTCATACACGACATTATCTTCGATCAAAGTACCGTTGGCTTCATAGGTGGATAAACCCTCGCCCCAGTTGTTGTAGACCACATTCCCTCGCAGGACTGCGCCATTTGGATACCGTGCAGCACTTAGGCCTGAGGCCCATCCATCCCGGGTGGTTATGCCATACTCGTTCGATGCACAGTTCCACCACACCCTGCTGTTCTCCACAACGCTGTAATCACCCTTCACAAGAATACCATTTTCCTTGTGGTGATGAGAATTGACCTGACTAGCAGTGCTGTATCGACCGGATATTATTATTCCCATCCAGTTCGAATATCGCACCTCCAATCCTGAGATGTGCACATAGTCACCCTCGACAGACAGCAGTGCCGCCCACTGAACGGCTGGCAATCGGTAGTTGTCCCCATCCAGTACAGGTGACTCACCTGGGTAGGCCATAACCCTGATAGGCGCACCCGGCGTTCCAGAATCGCGGACGGTCACTTGCTCCTTGTAAATGCCGCCGCGGACGTAGACCGTGACACCAGCCCTCGCGACGTTGACCCCCTTTTGGATTGTGCGGAACGGTCTCTCGATGGTGCCAGGATTGCTGTCGTTGCCATAGGTTGCCACGTAATAGACCGTCGCGCCCTGTGTGTACGAGGGGTGCACCTGTTTCGTTACCATCACCATAAGTGCTGCAAATAAGAGAACACCGATGATCTTGTATCTGGCAACCATCTGTTGCTGCCTTTCAGCCTCTCCATAAGAAAATATGGAATGCTTGTGAGATTGATCAGAAGCCACCCTGTGCGATACAAAAATCAGGAAGCTCTACTAGTCACCCTATTCTAACCCTTACGGGAGGTGGTCATCTTGACGTTTTACTTTCGCTAACCCTTTGCCACTTGTGCGCGAACCTTACGATATTATTACTCTAACAAGAATATACCGTGCGGAGGCCAATTGGAGCAATAGGAATCTGGTCACAGAAGGGGACCGCCAGGCGGCCACAAGTTGCTCGTCAAGGATGTTCCTCGTTCCTAGATCTGGAAGGCATTGGGAAAGAAACGACAGGATGGTGAGATCTCACAGATCTCACCATCCTGCTTGGTGGCAGCTCCTAGCTGCGCGTGCTCGAGTTGCTAGCCAGTCGTACTTGTCAGCACGCTGTCGGATTTCTCACAAACCCGCGTCTACTGGCGTCTAATGATGGGTAGGTAGATATACCTCTTCTCAGGCGTGGGTGTAGGTAGGATCACAGCCAGCCTCACCTGGGCGGTATCACTAGCGCTGACCGTGCTACCATCCGGCGCCGTGGCGGTGACCACGGCGGTGTTGGTCAGGTCGGCGGTGACATTCCCAAGCGTACAAGTGTAGCTGGCGCTTGCACTGACTGCCAAGTCGCCAACACTCTTGGCGCAGTTGG
>Ga0116210_1000374_pt1 | contig 45607 bp, 38 predicted proteins | sample TshhotsprinmetaG_FD_94483 | JGI IMG/M metagenome (GOLD analysis project Ga0116210, IMG submission 94483) | Hot spring microbial communities from South Africa to study Microbial Dark Matter (Phase II) - Tshipise hot spring metaG | ecosystem: Environmental > Aquatic > Thermal springs > Hot... | reverse complement strand
CACTTTTCTTCCTCAAATTCCTTACTTCATCCATATAATCCCTTTCTTTAACATTAAACACTGTTGTATCCATCATATATATAGTATAGCAATATTTCCATTTTGTTTATAAAACAGTAATTTGTTAATTTTACTTAAACCATTCTATCTTTTCCGTTTGTATAAATTCATCTAAGAACAATCTTGCTTTTGTAAAAGAATCTACAAAAGGATTAATAGCAAGTGCTTTGAGTGCACAATTGTATGATTTATTTATTATAGCTTCGGTTATAAGGCGGTCACTTTCTTTTGCAGTTAAAAACAATCCACGAAAAAACTCGGGTAGTTTTGTTTGTATAGAGGGTTTTATCTCTTTTTTATTTATTTTACAGGGTATTTCTATCGAAGTATCGAAAGGAAACTCTGACAGGTAATCTTTATTAGGGATACAAATAATATGTTCATCAAAACAATATTTATTTAATGCACAGATAAGTGGAATAATAATTTCGTCATACCACGATGGATTCCTTTCATATACAACATCAGGAATTGAATTTACTCTCTGGTTTTTATAGATGTTTAGTATTTTCGTTTCATGTTCATAAAGTATTTCTGAACGCAATTGTGTTTTCTTTTTCTGTTCTTTAAGATAATCGCTCTTTCTCAAAAATATACTAAGAGCCCTCGATGGAATAGCATTAAAAGTTGAGATAATCTCATGATCAAAAGAGGGAATCTTTTCCTTTTCTAATTTTTCAATAAGTTCTACCATGATACTTCGACCATGTAGATATACATCACAAATGGCTCCCAAATGGTAAAGTCCTATATATTGAAGGGAAATATTTTTCTCTGAGACATTTAACAATCGAGCAATAAGTTGCTTATAAGAAGTAACTGATTCACAAACACCAATAACACGAGTCAATCCTGCAAATCTCGTAAGGGTCTCTACAACAAGTCCCATCGGATTGGTCATATTAATTACATAGGCTTTGGGGTTTATCGAAGATATTTTTTTACCTATTTCAAGCATTACAGGCAATGTATAAAAAGCATTCAGAAAACTTCCGGCCCCAAAACTTTCATCTCCAATCAAGTCACAATTTATAGGTTTCCTTTCATAAGCAATTCTCGCAAGGAATCCCCCAACACGGATATGACTTAATATTATCTCAGCCCCTTCTATCCCTAATTCGACAGAGGTGGTTTCATTAACTTTTAATGGATAACCCACATTATCAACCATCCTCTTACAAAAAGCAGACACGATATTTAGTTTCTCTTGATTTGTCCCTATTAAAACAATTTCTTTAATCCGGACATTATTCTGCATAAGTGCGGAAAGAAAAACAGGAATATAAACACTACTACCACCAAGTATTGCTAATCGATTTATCATTTTCATGTTGTAACATTGTCGTTTTATTTCTTTTTTCGTCATTAGTAACCCCTATATAAAGGTCTGGAGAAATCAAAATAAAAGTATGTTATCTGGTTCCATTATGGGTTCCCCTTTTTTGCATAGTTTACACTCTTCGGGTAACCAACTTGCTAAATTAATCTCTGCTAAAGAAAAAAAGGGTTTATCAAACGACACATTTCCTGGATTCCTGTTTACAATACACCCTATACCCACAACTTCCGCCCCCCTTTCTTCCAGATGCATTATACATTTCTTCACAGAGCCACCCGTTGTCGTAATGTCTTCGACTACAATTACCTTCCAACCTTTAACCAAAGTAAAGCCCCTCTTCATCGCCATAGTACCATCCGGTTCCTTTTCAAGAAATGCAGAACGACAGCCCAAGTGTTTTGCAACTTCATGTGCTAAAACGATACCACCCGTAGCAGGACCCGTAACCAAATCTATATGTCCATCTTTAAATCGCTGAGATAACTCAGCACATAACTGTTCCGTAACTTTTGGGTACTGTAAGATTCGTGCAAATTGAAGAAATTGATCTCCATGCCTACCACTTGCGTAAACAAAATGCCCATTTAGTAGTGCCTTATGTTGTATAAATAAATCCAGGACTTCACTACTTTTCATATCCGATTTCCTCCACAAGACGCTCGAATGCCAATCGAGGGTTTTCTGCCTTTAAAATGGGACGGGAGATTACCAGCATATTCGCACCAAGGGAAATGGCTTCTGATGGAGTCATAACTCTCGCCTGATCATGAATGTCTGAAGCCCATACAGGACGGATCCCCGGTGTAATTATTAAAAACTTATCCCCTAATCCTTTTCTTAAAAGAGATATTTCCACAGGAGAACATACTAATCCATGTGCACCTGAGGAGAGAGCCCTATCGGCAAGATTAAAAACAGTATTTTCCAAGCTCCAAGTTATTCCTAATTCTTTATTTATTTGTTCTTCTGTATGACTTGTTAAAATAGTGACCGCAATGATTTTTACATCACTCCCTTCTACGGCTTCGCGTGCGTATCCTACCATCCGGCTACCACCCAGGGCATGAACCGTTAGCATATCAACTCCGAGACTTTTTGCAGAAACTACTGCATTTCTTACAGTGTTGGGGATATCATGATATTTTAAATCGAGAAAAATTTTTTTATTTTTCTCTTTTAAAATCGATATTGCTTGATGTCCACAACGGGTAAATAATTGGCTTCCGACTTTAAACCATATACATTTTGGACATAAATCTATTATCTTTTTAACTTCGTCAATTGTATTGACATCCAACCCTATAATTATTTTTTCTGACATATAACTACTTTCTATCTATCATTAGGTCATTATTTTAATCAACTGTTATTGAACCCACAAGATTGTTAATATCGTCAAGATGGTTTGAAATACAATAATCTCTCAGTCCCTGTATTATTCGAATAGGAGCAAGAGGGTCTCTAAATAGGTAAGAACCTACTGCAACTACCCTCGCACCCGCTATAATAAATTCTAAAGCATCCGATGTTGTACAGATTCCACCCATTCCTATTACAGGAATCTTCACTGTTCTACTAACATCCCAGACCATTTTCAAAGCCACAGGTCGTATAGCAGGTCCACTAAGTCCCCCCACGACATTTTTCAATTTTGGTCTTCTCGTATGAGTATTTATAGACATCCCAAGAAGTGTGTTTATAATCGATATTCCATCTGCTCCCCCTCTTTCAGCAGATAAAGCCGGTTCTGTTATATCTGTTATATTAGGAGATAATTTAACAATAAGAGGCAATTTCACACTTGAACGGACAGCAGATGTATATTTTTCCACCCATTCTGGAGATTGGGCAATAAGTGGACATTTAAACTTGTTTCGGGCATCGTGAACATTTGGGCATGACAGGTTCATTTCGATAGCATCTGCACCACCCTCTTTTTCAAGATATTCCGCTAACTTTACATATTCTTCAATAGATGTTCCGTAAATATTTGCTATAATGGTACAGTTCTGTTTTCGCAAAAAAGGCAATTTATATTTCAAATAGTTCTCTATTCCAACATTCTGAAGTCCTATTGCGTTCAACATTCCTGCCGGAGTTTCTACGATACGGGGAGGAATATTTCCTAATCGGGGTTGTAAGGTAAGGCTCTTCACAGTAACAGCCCCTAACTCAGAAATATCAAAATACTCTGAATACTCTTCACCATACCCAAATGTCCCTGATGCCACTGTTACAGGATTTTTTAGTGTAAGGTTTCCTATAGATACTTGAAGATTAACATTCATTTCTTCATTCTCCGATTTTTTCCCAAAGAATTACCTGGGTATCAAATATAGGTCCTTCTTTACAAACACGAGCCATCATTTCATTTTCAACTTCTATTTTTGCAGGGACAACACATCCTAAACAAACCCCCTCACCACAAGCCATCTCTGCTTCCAAAGATGCGTAACAAAGCCATTTTCTTTCTATACAAATTTTGTGTACATTTTTAATCATAGGCAAAGGTCCACAAGTATAAACAATTGTAGGACCGGTTATATTTAATTTTTTTAGAATATCTGTTGCAAGTCCCATGTCTCCAGCACTTCCGTCTTCTGTAACCAAATGTGTCTTACACCCCATTTGACGAAAATCTTTTTCACATAAGAGATGCGTATAGTCCTTACCTGCCAGAATAATCTCAGGTGCTACTCCACGAACATTTAAAATTTTTTCTACCAAAGCGGGGAATGGGGCTACTCCGATGCCTCCCGCTATAATAAGATATTGTTGATACTCTTTTGGGATAGGAAATGAATTTCCTAATGGCCCCTGGACATTTATTTTTTCTCCAACAGATAATGTAGATAAAATTTTCGTTCCCTCCCCACACACTTTATATAAAATTGAAACACCGTCAGAGAAAATGCGTTCTATAGACATGGGTCTTCTAAGAAAAGGGTAATATCCAGCAGAAATTTCTAACATGAGGAACTGACCGGGGGAAGAATGTCCTGCAATATCTTTGCTTTGCAAAACCATCCTGTAATGATTGGGTGCTACGGGATTGTGAAGGGTTATCAGACATTCATGAAGTTTGTTCATATTACCTCCGAAATTCTAATCCCATCTGACTGCGTAATAAATTTAAACTACTACGAATTCGTTCCGCCATAATATCGCCAATTCCTTCTACATCCATCAAGTCTTCTTTAGAAGCATGGAGTATTTGTTTAATTCCACCAAACTTCGCAACTAAGTTTTCAATTAATACAGTAGGTAAGCGATGTGTCATAGTTAAAATTCTGTAGCCACGGGGAGTTAAATAAGTATCTACAGAACGAAGATTAGAACTATATCCCAAAATCTGACTTATATTACTCAAATCAAGTAATTCATCCTGGGTTAAAGCATGGATTTTTTCGAGAAGATTATTATAATCGATTCCGGAGCGTTCACGGTAGTAATCTTTTAATACCAGTTCTGCTTCTGGAACAGGAACAAGTAATTCTTTAAGTTGGAGTTGAATTAACCTTCCTTCAATTCCTAATTCAAGAATAATTGGATGTAATTCATCAGCAAGTCTTAATACGACCTGTGTTCTCTGGATGGTTTTACAAACATCAAAAATTGTAACGACATCCTGAAATTCTCGAAGCGTTAAATCCTGCAAAGATTGGTTCATCGTTACTAAAAATTTTTCTATTGTCTGTAACGATTGCATTGCACGGTTAAGCAATGTAGGTAATGGAGCCAGTACATGCTTTCGATCATTAACATAAATAGTAACCGAAGAACGTCTCTGGGATACCGCTACAACAATACAATGGGCCTGTTGAGCCATTCGTTGTGCGACACGATGTCGGGTCCCTGTTTCGTCTGAAGGGATTTTTGCATTGGGCTTTAAGAAACGGTTTGCATATAAGATTTCTGTTCCATCAGAATTTAGAATAATAGCCCCATCCATTTTCGATAATTCGTAAATCAGCTGAGGCTTTAATTCTTCATTTAATTCCACACCCCCCTCAGATAATGAGGATAATTTTCGAGGTTCCCCGAAACAAAGTAAAGCACCCATTCCGCTCTGAATAATTGCGGAAAGTGCTTCACGGATACGACTTCCCGGAGCAACCATTTGTAATGCTTTTTTAAATAGCTCATCTGTATCCGGAATATTACTCATAGGATTTCTCCCGATTCTCGAATAACTGAGTTAGTTCTCTTATATTGTCCAGTGAAATAATTCTTAAATTCTTCGATTTTTCAGGTAAATCAGAAGATTCTATTCTTGGAATTATACATGTTTTAAAACCAAACTTTGTAATCTCATTTAGTCGAATTCTTGTACTATTTACACGGCGGATTTCACCTGCCAGACCTACTTCTCCAAAAGCAATCCAGTCAGAACCTAATGGCGAATCCCAAAAACTGGATAACATCGATATTACGACAGGGAGATCTACAGCAGTTTCTTCAACAAACACTCCACCAGCAACATTAACAAAAATATCTCTATCGGAAAGATATATCTCCGCCTTCTTTTCAAGGATTGCTATTAATAATGATACTCTTTGATTGTTTAATCCCATCACACCCCTTCGAGGTTGCGGACTCCGGCTTTTTCCCACCAAAGACTGTATTTCCACCAACAATGGACGAGAACCTCCTATCATTGGGAAAACAATAGACCCACTTACTCCCGTGGGTCTTTCCTGTAAAAAAATAGCACTCGGGTCTGTTATTTCTTTTAATCCTTCGCAACACATTTCAAATACACCGATTTCATGGGTTGAACCAAATCGATTTTTTATTGCTCGTAAAACCCTTAATGATTGTTTTCCCTCTCCCTCAAAATATAGAACTGTATCCACAATATGTTCTAATACTTTGGGACCCGCGATATATCCTTCTTTGGTAATATGTCCAACTATTATCATAGGGATATTCAATTGTTTTGCTTTCTGTACCAACTCATAAGTACATTCACGAACTTGTGTAATACTGCCTGGCAAAGAATTTATTTCGGGATTACTAACACTCTGGATAGAGTCAATAATAATTAGTGAATACCTATTTGTTTCTATATTTGCAATAATCTCTAAAATATCTGTAGATGAGGACATAAACAGATTTTGTTGAATTGCATTTATTCTTTGGGCCCTTTCCCTTACCTGATGGAATGACTCTTCACCATGCACATACAATACATCTCCATTATTCTTTGCCCATAAACCTGCTATCTGTATTACCAATGTTGATTTACCAATACCGGGTTCTCCTCCTATTAATATGGCAGCCCCTTGAATAACTCCTCCTCCAACAACACGGTCAAACTCTGCTACTCCTGTAGAAATTCTTTTAGATTTTTCTAAAATATTATTGGACTCAAAAATGGAAATCGGTTGATTCACTATTTTTTTATGTCTATTTTTTATCAAAGTCCCTATATTTTTTTCTACAAATAGATTCCATGATTCGCATTGTGGACATTTGCCAAGCCATTTTAGTGATTCAAAGCCGCATTCAGAACATTCGTAAATTTTTTTCTCATGTGCCATCGTTGTAAAATCTTACTGTTCAAACTTTTATTTATAACCATCTAAATAATAACGAAATTGTATATTATATCCCAACTAAAAAGAGAAGGATTGCGAATGGAAAAGTTGTCCTTTTTAACAGAAGAAGAGGTATTGTTCATTAAAAATCATTATAGCACTCCTATTTTTGTTTATGATGAACAAGTCATGTATCAAAGAGCACAGGAAGTGCTAAATTTTCCTCATGCTTTTAGTTTTACAGCCCGTTTTGCCATGAAGGCCCTACCAACCCGCAGAATCTTACAGAAATTTCATAAATGGGGACTTCATATCGATGCAAGCAGTGGATATGAAGCGGAACGGGCTATTAAGGCCGGTATTCCTCCTTCTCATATTCAAATTACGGCTCAACAAATCCCGGTCAACTTAAGACATCTGATTGAACAAGGGGTTTTGTATAATGCCTGTTCACTTCAACAGTTAAAAGTTTATGGGGAAATGTTCCCGGAAACAGAAGTAAGTGTACGGATAAATCCGGGGTTGGGTTCTGGCTCTTCTAACCGCACCAATGTTGGTGGTCCCTCAGCAAGTTTTGGGATCTGGCATGAATATTTACATAAGGTATATGAAGTGGCCCATACATATAAATTAAAAGTCACAGGCATGCATACACACATTGGTTCGGGTTCTGACCCTGAGGTATGGATTCATTGTGCACATTTAGCATTAGAAACTGCAGGAAAGATGCCGGATGTCCAAAGAATTAGCCTTGGTGGCGGATATAAAGTAGCACGCATGCCTGATGAAAAAACAGCGAATTTAAAGGAAATAGGTAATAAGATATTACCTTTTTTCTATGAATTTGAAAAAAAACATGGTCGACAGATTCATCTGGAAATAGAACCGGGAACTTATTTGGTTGCCAATGCGGGAGTTCTTTTGTGCAGTATTATCGATATAGTTGACACAGGACCTTCAGGTTATAGATTTATCAAAATTGATTCGGGAATGACAGAAAATGTTCGTCCAAGCATGTACGGGGCCTTACACCCTCTTATAGTTGTCCCTTTTGAACAGGGTACTCCTCGAAGTGAATATTCATATATCGTCTCAGGACACTGCTGTGAGAGTGGAGATATATTTACCCCACAAAAAGGGGACCCAGAAAGTTTAGAGCCCAGAAAACTATTAGAAGCAAAAATAGGAGATGTCCTGGTTGTTGAAGGAGCAGGAGCCTATTGTTCAAGTCAATCTTGTAAAAACTATAATTCTTTCCCTGAATGTGGAGAATTATTAAGAACAGCACCCTTCAAATTTGAATGGATAAGAAAACACCAGACATTGGAACAAATGATACAGAACGAATTGTGAGATAAAACAGAGGTCTGAATATGAAAAATTTTACTGCATTGATAACAGGTGCCAGTCGGGGAATTGGAAAAGGAATCGCTATTGCCTTAGCCCAAAAAAGTTACAACATAATAGCATTAGCCAAAAAACCTGAAGGGCTCCGTTTATTAAAAGAAGAATTAGAAAACAATTATCATGTAAAATGTTTCCCATTTTCTCTCGATATAGGGAATCTTAACGCACAGGAAGACTGGTTTGCTAACCTATTTCCGACACTACCTGAAATAGATATTCTGGTTAACAATGCAGGAATTGCTCCTGAAAAACGGGCCGATATTCTTGAATGTTCTGTTGAAAGTTATGATAAAGTGCTTGATACAAATTTAAAAGGTGTCTTTTTCTTTACTCAGAAAATTGCACAACGAATGATTTCTACCATTCAGGCAAATATTAAAAAGGATTATAAACCCCGAATTGTTTTTATCACCAGCATTTCAGCAGTTACTGCTTCACCTAACAGAGCAGAATACTGTATTAGTAAAGCAGGTCTAAGTATGGTTTCCCAACTTTATGCTGTTCGTCTTGCTGAATACAATATCCCTGTGTTTGAAGTCCGGCCTGGAATTATATTGACGGATATGACTGAACCTGTTCGTTTGAAATATGACGCATTAATTAAAGAAGGATTATTACTTCAAAAACGATGGGGGACACCGGAAGATGTTGCCACTTGTGTTGCATCTATTGCAGATGGATGTTTCGACTATGCAACAGGTTCGGTATTCGAAATTAGTGGAGGTTTTAGTGTTTTAAGATTATAATATTATAAAAAGGTAAGCATTTATGGAGATTAAAAGGCAAGAACTGGCAAGAATGATTGACCATACTCTTCTTCGACCTTATGCATGCGAAGACGATATCAGAATTTTATGTCAAGAAGCTAAAGAGAATAATTTTTTCACTGTAAGTGTCAATCCTACATGGACAAAACTATGTGCTCAATTATTAAAAGATACTCCTGTAAAAGTGGATGTGTGTGTGGGGTTCCCATTAGGAGCAACCACGGCTCATATTAAAGTTGCTGAGACAGCAGAAGCTATTAAAAATGGGGCTCAGGAAATTGATATGGTTATTAATATTGGAGCTTTAAAATCGGGATATACTGCCTATGTAGAGAAAGAAATCGCCATTATAGTCAAAACAGCAAGAAATATACCTGTAAAAGTTATTTTAGAAACAAGTTATTTAAGTAATGATGAAAAAGTGGCCGTATGTGAAATGGCTATTCGAACCGGAGCAAGTTTTGTAAAAACATCCACAGGTTATGGAACTAAAGGAGCAACAGTGGAAGATATCCAATTATTACGAAAAGCAGTAGGGAATTTTTTGGGAGTTAAAGCGGCAGGAGGGATTCGGACTTATGGAGAAGCAGTAGCCCTGATAGAAGCAGGAGCTACCCGTATTGGAACAAGTACGAGTCTGGATATTTTGCAGGATGCCCCTTTATAATGCCTTTTGTAGAAATTAATTTTTAACCTGAGGAGGTTCAATATGGACGCTATTGAAGCCATTAAAACTCGTCGCTCCGTAAGAAAATATTTAGACAAAGAGGTCCCAAAAGAACTATTAGAAATCATTGTGGACTGCGGTCGTCTTTCTGCAACAGCAAGGAATGAACAACCCTGGGAATTCATTGTAATTACGGATAAAGAACTAAAAAGAAAAGTGGCCGAGCAAACAGACCATGGTAAATTTATTAGTGAAGCCAGTGCCTGTATTGCGGTTGTGTGTAAAGATTCAAAATATTATTTAGAGGACGGTTCAGCAGCTACACAAAATATCCTTGTCTCCGCAAATGCTTTAGGATTGGGGTCCTGTTGGGTTGCTGGGGATAAAAAAACTTATTGTAATTCCATACTGAAACTTTTGAATGTTCCGGAGTCGTTTCGATTGGTTAGTTTAATTGCAATTGGTTATCCTGCATTTATTCCATCACCAAGTAAAAGAAAATTAGAAGAGGTCCTTCACTGGAATTCTTTTTAATACCCAAATATCAGATATAACGACCCTCATCCATTATTTAAAATCATTGATATTTGTTTGAAATAATCATATGTAGCGTATTGGGCTCGAATAGTTCCTTTGCCATGACCTACATAACGATTTGTCTGCCGTTCATCTAAAACTCGAGCCTTAAAATCATCTTGTATCTGATAAAAAACTATATCCATAATTTGCCGTTTTAATTCTGGAGAAAGGATCGGGAACGCACACTCAACACGATAATCCAGATTGCGTTCCATCAGATCCGCCGAAGCAAGATAGACAGTGGGGTCGTCTTTCCCAAAAATATATATTCTCTGATGTTCTAAAAAACGGTCAAGTATAGAAATAGCAGAAATATTAGGATGAGGAGGCATAGCATAGGTTGTTCTCACAACTAAATCTATTTTAACCCCGGCATCCGCGGACTCTTTTAATCTCTTCACGATTTTAGTATCTGTTAAATGATTAACTTTCAAAAAAATGTAACCATTCTGCCCTTTATCCTTTTCACGATTGATAAATTTGTTCAATGATTTTCTTAAAGAAAACGGAGAAATCCATAGATATTCAAAATCAGGTGGTGTTAAAGGAGGCAAACCTGAACTTCGGTCTAATAATTTAAATGCTTCTTCAACCTCTTCTGTAATTGATGGATTTGATGTAAACAAAATACTATCTACATATTGTCGAGCGGTTTTTTCATGGAAATTACCCGTGGATAATCCTACAAACTTTTTATTTTTCCTTTTTATTAAAAGAAATTTAGCGTGGACTTTCATGGGCGGGACACCATAAGCCACCCGGACACCCGCTTCGGAAAAACGTTCTGCTATTTGGATGTTGTGTTGTTCATCAAACCGTGCCTGGAGTTCTATAGACGCAAATACTTTTTTACCATTCCTCGCAGCGTTGATAAGTGCGTTGACAATTTTTGATTGGCTTGCAACGCGATATATCGTTATTTTAATTTCTTCAACATCCGGATCAATCGCAGACTCCCTAATTAGCCGCGTTACATGGTCAAAGGATTGGTATGGGTATGTAAGGAGAATATCTTGCTTCTCTACAATGTCTAAAACAGGGATCCGCGGTCCATCTAAAATAGGATGCTTAGCAGGAGGCAATGGTTCGAATAATAAATCTTTTCTCTTTGCAGGAAAGGTCATTAAATCCTTCATGTTGTGGTACCTTCCACCTGCAATAACTGTATCCTCTTCAGTGATTTTCAATTCCTTCAATAATTTTCTACACAGTTTTTTGGGCATATCTTCATCATAATGGAAACGGGTAGGACGTCCCCCTTTTCTTTGTTCAAGGACTTTTCTCATCTTACGGACATAGCCTTCCGAAAAATCGTTATCAACATCCAATTCTGCATCTCGTGATATTTTAAATTCGTAGGCTTCAATATCCTCAAATGGAAAAATGTATAGAACATCTGTAAGGAAAAGACGAATTACATCATCTATGTAAGCAATATTCCCACTGGGGAGATCTACAAAACGAGGGAGAGAAGTAGGGATTTCGAGTACCGCATACTTTTTTTTATCCTGCATGTTCATCTGGATTGCAAAATATAAAGCACCATCTGTCAACGGCGGAAGTGGAATATTATCCTGTAGAATAATTGGAACAAGTGTATGAAGAATATTTTCTTTAAAGTAATCTGATAGCCATTGAAATTCAGATGATGCTAATTCATACAAGTCCTCTTGGGTTAGAATTTGAATACCATGGTCTTCCAGCTCTTTTGTAATTGTTTCATATGCTTGACGGAATCTTTCATCTAATTCACGCGAGAATTCCCCAATTGCCTCCAATAGATACGCCATTTTCTGTTCGCCTAATTCCAACCGCCTCTGGACACTGGCTACACGCACTTTAAAGAACTCATCCATATTGGATGAAAAAATACCCAAGAATTTTAATCGTTCTAAAAGAGGGTTTCTCTTATCTTCCGCTTCCTGTAAAACACGCTCGTTGAATGATAGGACAGATATTTCACGAGTATAAAAAATTCTTTCTTTATTTAACATAGATATTAATAAATTATTTTATTGTGATTTTCACTAATAATGTAAGATATTCTATATATCTCAATCAAACTACCCCTGACATAACTTATTTATCTTTAACCTCAAAAACAAAAATTATCTTCACTCTCCCCTATACATGGGTAGTATTCACCGATATTAAAAAGTTGTATAGCTCTTAATAGTTCTCGGAAAGAAATGACCCAATCCTGTTGAGCATAATCGCTTGAATGAGGCACACATTCATGATTTCCTGAAGGACCGGGCAAATAACCATCTTCACTTTTTCGTTGTGGGTCACAAGAATATTCACCTATAACAAAAAATTGAACGACTCTTAATAACTCAGATAAATTTAGTTTTTTATCCAGATTTGTATCAGCACTATGATAATAGACATAACATTCATCATAATTCAGAAAATCTGATAATTCAAAATTCTGAGGAATCCCCTCTCCTCTGGATAAACCTGCAATAAAACTTGATGATACACAATTAAGCCAGGTAATAGAAATCTTACCATCATAAAACATTTCTAATTGGATGTTGGCTTCACCTGAGCCATAGCGTGAAACACTGGCGAAAGTAACAACAAAAGCATCGCTATCAAATTGATATGAAATCGTCCCCCCCTTCTCTGGATTTAAATCATCAAACATCAGTGATATTCTTGGCATTGAAAAGTGCCTCTCTAAAGATTCGGAATAGTCATCATCCCCTTCTGTAAAAGTAATATAACCATTACTCCCCACAAAACATTGTGAATACTTTTCACCATATAGACCCACATAGGTTTCTAATGGGAATTCAATCAAATAATAACTATCATCACCTAAAAGAAGTGTTGTTGACACTTTTGTACTTCTCGGAAATTCTTCTACATTTTTCAAACAGACACTATATCCGTCCGGGGAATTATCTGGAATAAATATTATTCGGTGATTTGATAAAGGAACGGTTGTAACAATATCAGAAGTGTAATAATCAGTAAAATAATCAGGCTGAACTAAAGTTGTAAACGCACTACAGTCTGTTGAATATTCATTACCTGCAATATCAGTTAGCACAATTCTATAAATATATCTTGTTTTGGGGTTTAAACCTGTAATTAAGAATTTGTGACTCATGTCCATTGTAAGGGAATTCTCGTATTTTTCAAATGGAATAGAACATTGACTTCCATACTCAAAACGTGCAGAACAGACTTCATCTGCTTCCAATTGTATATTTACAGTCCTAATATCGGGAACTATTGATAACTGCAATATCTGCGGAGAATAAGTATCGATTATTGCCTGGGCTGTAATTGTACGAGGCGTACCAGCTTCCGTAAACTCATCATAATATTCTGCAATAATTGAACCGTTATGCACCACAGAAAGCAATCCATCGTTGTTCTCTGTAACTGATTTCGTTAACTGTATAGTTCCCTCAAAAAAACCCAACACTTGTGATTCTGTTAAAATTATTTGTTCCTTATCACCACTTTCTGAATTAACTGAGAGAGAATAATATCCCTGTCCCGACAAATTAGAATCGGCCAAAAAGAGTGTTGCAACAGAAGAACCATTATATATCATTTTATCCCATTGTATATTTCCATCCGAACCTGCTACTACAGGTAAATCTACCTGGTAAGGGACTATTGGATTTCCTGTAATAGTTAGTTTAACAATAGGAAGTGTTCCTAATGTGGAAACAGATACAAGGTTACTACCATATTGCGAAAGTGTAGCACCCAACAATGTATTTGTATGTGAAACAGATATACAAGCACTTTCCCACTCTATATAAACAGATAAAGGTAACCCATCAGGATTTATATTTGAATCATGTGTAATTAGTGGATTTTGCAAGATTCCCAACCATATTTCTGTGGAAGGGTCCCCTAACAAATTATACATCTCAAAATATCGCTTTGTAGTGTCTGTATTCCCATAATAGTTGAAATATTTCAACTTTCCACTAAGTATCATTCCTGCGGTCCATGTTTTTTTCAATGTAAAGAAACTTTCAATAATTTTTTTCTCTAAAACATCATCTTCATCCCAATATGAAGTGACAGAACTGCCCAAAAAACCGACACCACCTGCTGAGGCCCTTTGCCATGTTTCTCCAAAACATTCGGGTCTTCCATAATGTCCTGTTTCACAGGCAAAACTAAGTACCCAGGGATACACAGTGTTCGCAAGTGAATTAACATTACTTTGTGATAATGGAGGACCATCTGCCCAACTCTCATAAGAACCATGCCCTGAATACACAATCCAGCCTCTACCTGAATTAATCGCGGAAATTACATCATCCGTAGTTGCCCCATAAGTTACGGTATACAACTTTTGCGACTCAAATCCTGCTGGGTTAAAATAATTTGAAATCACATGATTGTGAGTTTCTTCTGTAATATTGTATTTATCTAATCCTGTTAGGAAAGAGGCTTTTATATACCACGGTTCGGTTAATGTCCACTTTGCTTTTTCATACTTAAGAATTTTGTTCAATGCATTATTCAACTGACTGGATGTTGCCACACAAATCCTACCTATCCATAAATCAGGCGTGTAATACTCCTCTCCATCTACCACTGAATAATATAAATCAGTCAAAGGATTATTATACGCATACCCTGCTTGTGCGGGGATATAGTTAGCATCACCAACTAATACAACGAATGAAGGAGGGACCTCCCATGTTGAATAAGCCTGTTTAATATAATTTCTTATAGCAGTGGCGTTTGTTCCAATGTTAGATACACTTTCAACTGTGGTAATGAATCCTCTCTGTGTTTTCCATTGAACCCATTCATTTAATTTATTATTCCCAACAAAAGGAATCCCTACAATAACAAGCATACCAATGGGAACATTGTAATTTATACCCTTTGTTTTTTCAACCGGAAGCAAAGAGTTTAAAATATAAGGTTCCCACAAGTCATCAATATATTTTGAAACATATTTTTTTTCTCGTCCTGAAAATGATTTTGAATTGCTCCAATAAATTTCTACGGAGAGTTTTTTTGTTATATATATTTTTGAATTCAACGGATCATAACAAACAGGATAGTAGGTTATCTGATATAGATTTCTTCCTCGCACATTACCAAAATGATCTATTTCTATAACCTTTTGCCCATGTTTTTCACCTGAATGATAGGCATTATCATTTACAGTAAGTTTTGGTCTTTGAGCTCCTGGTACTTTTTCCCATGGAGGTTGAACGGGATATATGGGATATCTTAAGTTTACTTCTTCTGGTGTGCTTTTATTCTTGAGATTGAATGACACATTGGTTATATCAGGAGGAACTTCTATTAACCTTCTCCAAACAGGCAATTCCGGATTCCCAACAGAACCGAATGTTCCCATATCTGGAATATTAACACGAAAAAAAGTGTGTCCATCTATTGTTTCTTTATCGATTTCTGGCATGGATGTTAATTCAATTTCAATGCCAACTCCTCCTGCTTTAGGAAAAGTAATTACATTGACACACTCTCCACTTCCCTCAATAGATAAAAAAGATAAAATTAAAGTTAAGACTATTAAAGACGCCTTGAAGCACCGGGGAATATGATGATTATTTCTCATAACACCTTATTAAATTACATATGTTTAACTGTATCTTTAAAGAATTATACCATACTGATAAATTATTTATTCCCCAAAAAGATACTGCGGTCTTTTCAGACCGCAGTAATAGCGACTTATATATACACCATATCACTTACTTTTTACTTCTTCGGACCTAAGACTGCATCCTTTGCCGCTTTTGCAATACGGAACTTCAACACTTTCTTTGCAGGGACCTTCATTTTTTCTTTAGTTTGTGGATTGATTTGGATGCGAGCTTTTCTGTCCACGACAACCAGTTTGCCTAAACCCGGAATGACAAAACTGGCGGGCGCTTGTGCATAAGCCAATTCCACCAATTTTTGAACAACCTCATTAATGTTCTTCTTGGTCAGCCCTGTCTCTTCGGCAAGAGCCTGAATAATCTGGGCTTTTGTCATTGGCTTATCATCTTTTTTTGCTTTCTTAAATGCCATAATAGTTCCTCCAGTGGGTTACTCCCCATTGTCTTTATTTGGCTCACCAAGCATTACAACAGGTAATGCTCTGTGAATACCACATTTCCATTGATATATTAAGATATACAATTTAAACATAAAAATCAAATTACAAAGCAAACTATTTTAAATTTTTATTAAAATATACCTTAATAAATCAAGGTTATAAACAATATCTCTGCACAAAGTTTTTGAGGACATAAAATGAAATCTTATTTAATACAAGGTAAAAAAGGTTGCGTTTTTGGGAAAGAAAACAATTTAGGTATTGTAATTGTAGATGCATTAAGGGCAAGTGCAACAGCAACAATGCTACTCCATTCAGGAGCCAAAAGAATTATAGTTACAGATGAAGCCGCATGTGCTCTCAAATTAAAGGATAAATACCCAGATGCTGTTTTATTTGGAGAACGAAATGGATTACCTCCCACAGGTTTTGATTTCGGAAATAGCCCCCGAGAAGCAATACACGCAAAAGGAAAAGATGTTATCTTTACGACAACTACTGGAGCTCGCCTTCTTTTTAAAGCATATAGTGATAACATTCCTTTTCTTATAATGGGTACAACAATTAACGCAAAAGCAGTGGGTATGTTTTTGAAAATACAGAATAAAGATTTCATCATTATTCCAGCAGGTTTGTTCGATGATATTCATTTCCCTGCACAGGAAGACTGGGTTGCAACAAGTTATATTGTGAGTCTTTTAAATACAAATATAGAACATGGGAAAAACGAATATGACTATTGGAAAAGTAGAATCGATTTGGAGGGGATCGAAATATTGTTCGAGACAGCACCTCATTCAGAAAAACTCCGTAAGATAGGATTACATGAAGATATTTTATGGTGTGCACAGACTAATATTTCTAACTGTATCCCAAAGGTGGTAAAAAGAGAAAAGGACTATATTGTCCTCGAAAACTTTAATACCAATTTTTGATTATTCAGGGGTATAGCCCAAAGGGGATTTTGTCAGAATAGCCCATGCCGATTTGTCTACCCATTCATATAATTTTTCGATGCCTAAGCTCAAAGAATACCATGCGGGAAGATACATGAGTGTAATTTGCCCATGTAAATTCAATCTCATGTGTGAGTAATCCCAAATCCTCAATCCTAATACCTTATGAAAAACAATACCAGAGACATATTCAACAAAATAGATACCCACCATATAAACAATGGCTCGAATCGGCAGAGGGATTTTCCTTGTTTTCATCGGATTTCTAATCCATGGAGTAATTACACCCAAAAGTCCATAGTCTATCATCATCCATGGAGAAGAATGTCCTATCATATTTATATTACCATGAGATATAAGCCCCCCTATACCTGTAAAAAGTACTTCTGTAACTAACCCAAAAAAAGCAAAAATTATAAATCGAACACATACTCTTTGATACTTCATACAGCTTCCCTTTCGTTTTTTATAATTAATAATATCACGCACGAGGATGGGCGTTTTTATGTGCTTGCGTAATGCGTTCAACACTCACATGGGTATATATCTGGGTAGTAGAAATATTGGAATGTCCAAGAAGTTCTTGCACAACTCTCAAATCAGCCCCCCTATTTAATAAATGTGTCGCAAAGGTATGTCTCAGAGTATGAGGAGTTACTCTATCTGAAAGACCTGCTAACAGTGCATAATGTTTTATAATCCGCCATAGTGTAACTCTACTCATTGGTTGGCCAGATCTCGATAAGAAAACAGCCAGGGATTTTATTTTCTTTGTCTCCCTTACCTTTAGCCATTGTTGTATTCTCTCAATGGCTCGACCTCCCATCGGAACAATACGAATTTTATCTCCTTTTCCTTGAACTCTCAACATACCTTCATTTATAGATAAATCATTTATAGTAATAGTAGTTAGTTCACTAACCCTCAAACCACATGAATAGAAAAGTTCTAATATTGCAAGGTCCCGTTCCTTATTTCTAGTAGAGGTTTCTGCAATTTTGAGAATTTGCTCTATCTCACCTTCAGTTAAAAAATGGGGAAGTTTTTTAGATAAACGGGGGGTATCTAACCCGTCAATGGGATTTTTATCGATTATTTGCTCACTATAAAGAAACTTATAAAATCCCTTCAGTGAACTGAGATGCTGTGCTAAGGAACGAGCGGATATTCCTTTTTTTTGAAGAGTTAAAAGATATTCTAAAATAAAATGCGTATTTACTTTAGATAAGTCATTTTCTTGTTTTTCATTTATAAAAAGCAGGAAAGAATCTAAGTTTCTTCTATATGTTTTTATCGTGTTTTCCGATAGGCCTAACTCAAAAACAGCAAGTTCAAGAAAATAATCAACAAGCGGTTTAAATTTCAAATCTATTTCATTCTGATTCATCCAGAGTAAACTCTCCGGGTTCTTTTCCATAGGTTTGTTTTGGTTTTAATTCTTCATATTCTTGTTTTTTCTTTTCTTCTTCTTCTTCTAATTTTTGGGTCACTTTTACTAATAGTTTGCCTGCATTAGGGTGTTCCAGTTCAACTGCTTTCTCTAACATCCAACGGCTTCGGTTTAAATCCCCCAACTTGTAATAACAAAAGCCCAATCCATAATATGCATCCCTGTGTTCTGGATTTTCTTCACAAATCCAACGATAAAGTGCTACTGCCTCGACAAGTTTTCCACGACTTACTAATGTGGCTGCTTCTCGTGAACGTATTTTAATATCTGAAACAAAGGACAAACCACTTCTACCTGTAGACTCGAATCCATCGTCAGGCAATGGAAGTTTAACTACGGATTTTTGCTCATTTTCCTTCGGAGCAGGGGAATCTTTAGCAGATAAATAACCGAATTCGGAATCCTCAATTCTTACTGAAAGAATTTTCCCACAACGAGGACAAGTTCCCTTCATTTCATTCTTTTCAATTTTAGGTAATATCTTAGCACCACATTCACATTCTAAAATTTTTGTAATCGCTTTATGTCCATCCATCCGAGTACTCCTAAATCTATAATTATATCCGAATTACATCCAATCAGTCTTTGTTATTTTCATTCACTAAAATGTCAAGATTATAAATACTTTTTTCTTCCTCTATTTCAGTAATTTCTTTACAAGAAAATTTCTTTATATTTTCTGCAATATGACCTAACAAATTAGAATTTACCGCTTTTACCGCTCCACGAATACCATTAGCGACTCCTAAAGGTAAAGAGGCTCCATGTAAAGCAATCACAATACCCTGAACTCCCAACAAAGGAGCACCTGGGTACTCATTTGGATTTACTGTTTTCTTTAATTCCTGAAGGGCACTTCTCGCTAATACCGCACCTAATCGGTTCATAGAAGACTTCAATAGTTGTTCTTTCATAAAATTACCAACAAATTTTGCTACCGATTCCGCTGTTTTAAGTATGATATTACCCACGAAACCATCACATACAACAACATCGGCTTCACCTCCAAAAACACCATTGGGTTCCACATTTCCTACAAATTGAATACCCTCAATTTTACTTAGAATCTGGAAAGTTTGCTTTAATACACTGCTACCTTTCACCATTTCTTCACCAATATTAATTAATCCAACTCGAGGGTTTCCAACACCCAATGCATAATGAGAATAGGCTATACCCATTAAAGCAAAATCACAAAGATGTCTAACCTGACAATCTACATTAGCTCCTAAATCCAAAAGAACTACTTTTCCTCCAATTGTTGGTAATGCCTGGGCTAAAGCAGGCCGGGATATTCCTTGCATTATTCCAAGAATAATCCGTGAACCAACCATAACGGCACCCGTATTGCCAGCACTGACAACCGCATCAACCTCTCCTGCCTTTAGTTTTCTTAATGCAACTAAAAGACTACTTTCTTTTTTTTGGCGTAGGGCAAGCACAGGAGGGTCATGCATCGAAATATATTCAGGAGTGTGGATTATTTCTATATTCCCTTTTTTGGGATATTTTTCCAATTCTTTTTTTAACAAATCTTCATTACCAACAAGAACAATATCGCAACTGTGGTCTAAACTTGCTTCCACAGCCCCCTGTACTTCTATGGCAGGAGCACCATCTGAACCCATCGCATCTAAAGCGATGCGCATATTTATTCTCCACTTTAGAGTTTATTAGTCTTATTCTTCTTCAAGATTTAATACCAAACGATTTTTATAATACCCACATTTGGGACAAACGCGATGAGGAAGAATTCTCTCACTACAATGAGGGCATTCAATTAAATTGGGTTTTGTTAAAGCATGATGAGATCTTCTCATATTCTTCTTTGCTTTACCAGTTCTTCGTTTTGGGACAGGCACTTTTACTCCTCCTTTAAGTTAAGATTTATTCCTTGAAGTAACTCTGATAATTTTGTATTCGAAAGTGGTGTTGTGTCATTCTGGACATCTATTTTACATGAGCATTTTTCATGATTCAGGTTCGTTCCACATACAGGACACAAACCTGCACAATCTTCACTACATAGAAACTTATAGGGCATGTCTAACACAAGTTCTTCCCAGATATAGGGTGTGAGGTCTATATCATCCCCTTGAAAAACCCTTTTCTCTGCCAGTTCATCAAACTTCTCTTTCCCTTTACGGTACTTTTCATCTATACCCCGGCTACAATGTTCTACCGGATTTAAGTATTCGTTCAATAATCCTCGTTCAAATAACCACAACATCTCTTTTTCCAATCTATATTGCATGTTATCAAGACAGCGGTCACATATATGGTTATAGGTTCCTGAAATTTTACCGTGGAATAAGAAATTTTTCCCTGTTTTTTTGATTATCCCATTTAACTGTATTACCTCAATGGGAAGTGACTCTACATCAATAGGCTGTAAATCTGAAACCTTAATAGTTTCATTAATTTCATAACCCGTATCTGATATGTCCACTATTCTTATTTTTAGTATATCCAATGGTGTAATCCTTAATCAGATAGGGCTCGTTTTGAAATTGTATCACACTATTTTAAAAGAATCAAAAAAGAAAAAAACTTATTTCCTATAGGATTTAAAACAGGAAAGAGTATTATATAACAAATTAATAATACTTTCCAAAAAGCTGTTCCTTAAAGAAATTTTCGACAATTCAAAAATGTTCTGGTAAAATAAAAGAATAAAACAATATAGGAGATACGATTATGTCAAACAACATTCAATCCAAATTATTCAAATCTATTTTTTCAACATGTCTAATCTTCTGTGTAGCATTAGGCATATCTTGCCAGGGAAAAGCATTAAATATTGGTGAAACTATGCCGGACTTCAATCTCAAAGACTATGATGGGAAAGATCACTCACTATCTCAATATAAAGGGAAAACCGTGGTTATTGAATTTTGTTCTCAGGAATGCCCCTATTCAAGGGGAGTAGACCCTGATTTGGCAAAACTACATACAAAATATAGTAACAAAGGGGTTGTTTTTCTCGGCATTGACTCTCATTTCAAAACACAACCTGAAGAGATAAAAAAATATGCACTTGAGAACAAAAAGCCGTATCCTATTTTGAAAGATGTAGAGAATAAGTATGCTGATAAAGTAGAAGCAAAAGTAACACCCGAAATTTTTATAATTGATAAGGACGGGAAAATAGCATACCATGGTGCATTTGACGACCGTAAAGGACCGGAAGCTCAACCTACAGAAAAATATACAGAGAATGCTATTGAAGCATTATTGGCAGGTAAAAAGGTAGAGAAAGCGGAAACAAAAGCCTGGGGCTGTACAATAAAAAGAGTTCCTAAAAACTAATAGGATTCAATGACAATAGATATATGATAAAAATCATGTATAAATGGTATAAGAGTCTATTTTTTACTATTTTTGTATCAATAATGATATCCTCCTATCCCTTATTTGCTGAGGAGAAACAAACTGAAAGAAAACCCGTTATTCATGATATTAAACTAAACCAAATAGAGACCTTGCTTTCTGAAAAGAAGCAAGGTCTCATCATTATTAATTTATGGGCTACATGGTGTCCCCCTTGCGTTGCAGAGCTTCCTCACTTTGGAAATATTTATAAGCAATACTCGGGGAAAGATTTGCATCTATATTTAATAAATATCGAGGGGAAACAATCTAAAGAAAAGGTTTTAGAACCATTTTTAAAGAAAAATCCTCTTCCCTGTCCCGTTTATTTATTAGAAGGTGGAAATCCTGAAGAGTTTGAAAAAGTTTTAAAAACGGAAATTAGTGGGGCTTTACCTGTTACAATTATCTACAGTTCAGAAGGAAAACTAATAAAGAAATTTGAAGGGAGTATCACTGAAACAGATATTCAGTCTGTTCTTCGAGAAAATAATATTTTACCTATCTCAAAAAATCAAGAGGGAATGTCCGGGTAATTACGACATTAACTCCAGTATCCATAAAATTCTGGATGATTATCTGACCACATTTAGCAGGTAGATTTATTTTTTTTCTGTACAATTCTGTTAATAGGGTTTTTATATATCTCTTAGGGATGGCTTTATCTGTTTTTACAGGAATATAAGGCATTTCTTCTGAATTTGTTTGAACGACTGCAGTAACAACTCGTCTGGGGTCTGTTATTTCCTCATAAGCATAAACTTCTCCCCGCTCACATTTCGCACCCTGAAACTGGTAATTATTGTCCGGGGTTTCCTGTACTGTAATATGACAACCGTTTGGACAACTTAAACAAATAACCTCTTTATCCATATTTTTACCCTATTAACTTAATGAGAATTCTATGGGTAGTAATTCCCCATTTATAACTACTTCTTTAAAATCTTCTGGTTTCAATTCAATATGAAACATTTCCGCTGGTTTAACATGTCTTAGAGTAAATTGTCGTATTGTTTTTTCTCCCTGTCGGACAACCAATGTGGCTTTATCACGCACTATTAAAGATCGCATAGAGAAACGATTTGCCTCACCCAATCTATATTTGTTAGGTAAAACATACTTCAGATTCGAACCAACAACGATTTTCCCTTGTTCTATTTTTTCTGTTTTCCCCTGCAAAAAGTTTATCAATTCTTTTCCACATCGTTGGGCTTCATCGGATACCCAATCAACAAGGTCATGAACATGTAAGACATTACCACACGCAAAAACTCCTTCTGCAGAAGTCATTAACCTTGTATCTACTTGGGGACCACCTGTTTCGGGATTAATTTTTATCCCTGCGGATTGTGTTAATTCGTTTTCAGGAACAAGTCCTACAGAGAACAATAATGTATCACAGGCCACCTTGAAAGTTTTCGCATAATTTGGTGCTCCATTCTCCAGAGGGGTTATTTCTACTGCTTCTACCCTATCTTTTCCTTCAATTTTTGTAATAATGTGACTTAAATATAGAGGGATATTAAAATCATTTAGACATTGCACAATATTTCGTGTAATACCAGATGGATAGGGCAGGATTTCCACAACAGCAAGGACTTCGGCTCCTGTCCAGGTCAACCTTCTAGCCATAATTAAACCAATGTCTCCCGATCCCACAATAACAACTCGTTTCCCCGGTATATAGCCATCAATATTAATAAGCCTCTGTGCTAAACCTGCAGTAAAAATACCTGCAGGTCTTGTGCCCGGAATACTTAAATTGCCTCGATTTCTTTCCCTACAACCCATCGCAAGGACTATTGCTCTTGCATTTATACGAAAAACCCCATGCTGACTACTACATAGATTAATTTGTTTTATAGGTTGGTGCACAGCCATACTCGTAGCAGTTGTATTTAGATAAATATCGATATCAGACTTGATGATCTCCTGAATAAATCGTTCTGCGAATTCAGGTCCTGTTAACTCTTCTTTGAATAAATGAACACCAAATCCATTATGTATACATTGGGGTAAAATTCCACCTAAAAAAGGTTCTCGGTCAACAATAGCCGTTTTCAATCCTTGTTCTGCGACTTTTAATGCAGAAGCCATGCCCGCAGCACCCGCACCTATTACTACAACATCATAATTTCGTTCTTGCATACGCAACTCCTATGTCTCTGGTGTATTTTCTGCAAGTGCTTGAAGTCGTTTGAAAATTATCCAGCTGTTATCCCCCCGTTTTGTTATTTTTTCTATTGGGATTCCTGTTTCCCGTGAAACTATCTTCAATATTTTGTAAGTGCAAAACGCCCCCTGACAGCGCCCCATACCAGCCCTTGTATAAAATTTTATACCATCGAGGGTTGTATGTCCTTTTGAAATGGCTTCAATAATTTCCGCTTCTGATATATTTTCACATCTACAAACAATATGCCCATATTTTGGGTCCTTTTCCACTACCTGTTCTATCTGTTCAAGACTCAATTCCCTCACTTTTATGGGATGAGGTAAAAACGGGTCGTAATTCTTCTTTTCTACTAATTGTAAACCCTCCTGTTTCAATATATCTTTTACATATTCTCCAATAGCAGGTGAAGCAGTTAACCCTGGAGATTGAATTCCTGCAACATGAATAAAGTGAGGCTGTATTTTAGACGGTTCTATATAAAAATCGTTTCCTTTCAGAGTAGGTCTTAAACCTGCAAAGGAAGTAATTATTTCCCTTCGTGAAATAGCAGGAACCATATAAGTTGCCTGCATAAATACCGTCTCCAAATTTTGTGAGGTAGTTTCTATGTCATATTTGTCATCGGTTTCTATTGCAGTTGGACCTACCATTAATGTTCCTTCGACTGTGGGAATAACCAATATCCCCTTAGTATGAGCACCAGGGACAGGAAAAATTACATGGTTTGGTAGACCTCGTGCATTGCGTTGTAGTAAAAACTCTTCACCTTTTCTTGGGATAATTTTATAAATTTCTGCATTGAAAGATTTTGAAACCTCATCTGCAAATAAGCCTGCAGAATTTACTACATACTTTGCCCTAATTTCTTCCCCCTCTCTTGATTTCACAATCCAATAGTCACCATCTTTTATACCTTGTTCCACTGTAAAATGTGTTCTTACATCTACCCCATTTTTCTGTGCAGATTCGACCAAAGCAAAAACATAGCGATACGGTTCAATAATACCACCCGTAGGAGCATATAAACCGCCTACAACATCTGAATTAAGTTGGGGTTCTAAACTTAGAATTCTTTCTCTACCACATATTTCCATCCGAGGAACACCATTAGCCACTCCCTGAGCATATAAATGCTCTACTGTTTTCATTTCTTCTACACTAAAAGCAACAACAATAATCCCTACTCGCTTAAATGGAAATCCAAGTTCGTAATGGAGTTGGTCAAACATTAGATTCCCGCGAATCTCCAGACGAGCTTTCAAAGATGTAAGGGGGTGATGAAATCCAGCATGAATAATTCCTGAATTGGCTTTTGTAACACCAAAGCCAACATCGACACATTTTTCTAACAAAATAACGGATATTTCGTAAGCAGATAATTTACGAGCAATAGAAGCGCCACAACATCCTGCCCCTATTATTGCAACATCATAAACCTTACTATTCATTGTTATCCTTGTTTTTCCTGTATTTCTCTATTTAAAAATTTTTATAAAGATTTATAAAATATACCAATTAGAGGATTTCTTTTGCGAATTTGTGGGATTTAATAACTAAATTCTCTAATTTGCTCAATGCCCTTCCAGAATCTATTGCTTCTTGAGCAATACTAAGTGCTTCTTTCCAATCAGAAGTTTTTCCACTCGCTAAAATCCCGAAAACAGAATTCAATAAAACTGCATCTCGATACGGAGTTTTTTCTCCATTTAAAACATTCCGGACTATCTCTGCATTTTTTTCTAATGTTCCACCTTGAATACTTTCGATATCCTGCTTTGATAAACCAAAATCTTCAGGGGAAACCTGATAAAATTTTAGGCCCTCATTTGAAATCTCAATAATATCTGTTTTATCGGAAATAGTTAACTCATCTACTCCATCATTTCCCCAAACAACAAAACCTCTTTGTATTCCCAATCGATGTAACGCTTTCGCAATGGGTTCTAAAAGGTTTTTCGAAAAGACTCCTATGACCTGTCCATCCAACGCTACAGGATTTGATAAAGGTCCCAGCAGGTTAAACACTGTTGGGAAAGGTAGTTCAGAACGAATTTTTGCAACACTCTTCATGGCAGGATGAAATCGACGGGCAAATAAGAAACCAATACCGACTTCTTCAATACAATTTGCAACCTTATCAGGGGGCAAATCGATAACCACACCGAGATGTTCCAGAACATCTGCACTTCCGCAAGAACTGGTTGCACTGCGATTTCCATGTTTGGCCACATAGATACCTGCACCTGCACAAACCAATGCAGTCGTAGTCGAAATATTAAAAGTCCCTTTTCTATCTCCTCCGGTTCCGCATGTATCAATAATGGGATGTTTGTCTATATAAATAGGTAGTGCAAATTTCCGCATTGCTCTTGAAAGTCCCGCAAGTTCATCACCTTCATAAGGTCGAAGTGAAAGAGCCGTTAAAAAAGAACTAATTAATACCTCTGATACATTACCTTCCATTATCTCAGAAAGGGTTTTGTAATAATCATTATAAGTTATGTCTTCATTGTGTATTATTTTTTTTAGAATTTCTGGGACAGACATGTTCTCACCCTTTTGCGATATATTTTTCCCAACTATTTAAGGAAATTTTATTTCCCTTTTTTAGGAATTTTTAGGTCATGAGGTGATGAATTGTACACACCAATAAAATCGAGTGTTGGACATGCAAGAGATTTATCTATTTGAATTTTTATCTCTTTTGTTTTCTGTTCAGGAATACAATGTATTCTTTTGTATCCAATAGTCGTAGCGGAACTTATCTTTTCCCATTTACCTTTCTTATTTTTAATCCATATAGAATGTTCTTCTATTCTCTGTCCTAATTGAATGTGTTCTTTTAGTACCAAACGATCAAAAACAATAGGAGTATTAAACCTTAACCGAACATAACCCGTTCGTTGATTGTCGTCTGTTGCCCAGTACCTATTATCATTTTCTTTCAAACACATTTCAGGAGCAAACTCTGGGCTGTTTCCCCGGATATTGCTTGCCTCCCAATCTGCTCTTTCCGTTAGATTGACCTTAAATGTTTCATTTAAAACAGAACGCCACTCCAAAAGGCGTTTTACATCAGATTCCGGTAAATGTCCAGAACGGTCCGGAGATACATTTAAAAGAAGTACCGCACCCCGACCGACAGAATGATAATAAATCCTTAATAACTGATTTAATGATAATAATTTTTTTTCTCCATCCGTGTGATAAAACCATTGTCTCTCTCGTATAGGTACATCACATTCCGCAGGATACCATACCTTTTTTCCTTCTCTTTCTTGAACATTCCATAAAGTTTCCGGTGCCAATCCTCTCTCATTGCCGACCCAACGAATATCAGGACCACAAATTGCAATCAATGCATCCGGCTGTTTTTCTTTAATTAATTTGTAATAATTATCCCAATCATATACATGACCTTCTGTCCCAGCACCGTCGAACCAAACCTCAAAAATAGGACCATAATTCGTTAGTAATTCATCCAAAAGACTCATAAAGTATCTGTCGTAAGCCTTACAGTCATTATAGCGAGGTTCATGTCGGTCCCATGGAGAAAGATAAAAACCGAAATAAATCCCTGCTTTCCTACATGCATCAGCAACCCCTTTTACTACATCCCCCTGTCCATTTTCCCACGGAGAAAAACGAACGCAATAATCTGTGTGCATCGTGGGATATAAAACAAATCCATCATGATGTTTTACTGTAAGAATTAAATACCCCATTCCCACTTGTTTGGCAATATCAGCCCATTGTTGCGGATTGAAATGGGTCGGGTTGAAACTCTCTGGTGTTTTTGTTCCATCAGTCCACTCCTCATTATGAAAAGTGTTTATCCCAAAGTGGCAAAACATACCCATTTCCTGCTGATGCCACCTAACCTGTTGGGTACTAGGAATAGGATGTAAAGGTTCAGGAGGACTAACTATCTTTAGGGAACAACATCCCGACTTAGGAGAACCGTACTTCGAATCTTCTTTTGCGGTAGCATACATTAATTTCGGACATATAGTTATCACGCTAATAAAAAAGATTAAACCTAATTTTAAGAAAAAGTCCATTTTCTACCTTCCTTTTGTTATTTACTATGGGAACTTCTTCGGTCAATCAAAATTTCATTATTAGGTTGTAATTTGCTTTGCATATATAATTGCTTCAAAGAATCAAAAACTGATTTTGCGGATGTACTTGCATTAGGATGTGATAAAAGGCCACATAAACAAAGAGTAAGTAATGACTCTTTTTTATTTTTGAGTGCTTCCATTGACAACCCATAATTAGAATATATTTCAGGGAGTAAGTCTTCCCACGATTTTTTTAAATCTTTTAGAAATACCCATAAATCCTTTGGTGGTATTAATACCATAAAATGTCCATTACCAATATGTCCTAATTGATAATCTTTCCCAAAATAGGCTGTTGCTATAGTCTTTATATGCCGGGCAAAAGTATTAATGATTTTTAAAGTATCTGTCCCAGAAAGAATAGACTGCAAAGAGGGCAAACCGGATAATTCAACATAAACGAAACCGGATGTCTGGTAAAGTAGAATCGTTCTTTGTAGTTCTAATCGTAAAAAGCGAACCGTCCCAAGACCCGTGTAAGCATCCAATAAAGGAGTGTTTTTTATCGATGAAATTAAAGTATTTATTCGGGATATTAGTAATGATAATGAAACTGGTTTAACGAGATAATCATCACCACCCTGTGAAAAACCGTGTTCTAATTCCTCCGGGTCGTTCATAGCAGAGAGGAAAATAATTCCTGTATTGTATACATCTCTATCAATACGAATTTGTCTGCATAGTTCAAAACCGGATCTCCGTGGCATCATTACATCAAGTAATACAACTGAAATGTCTTCTTTTTTTATAGTATCTATCACAAGTTCTGGAGTATTTGTGACAAAACACTGATAATGTTTTTGTCCTAATGCATGTTTTAATTGATTTGAGAAACTTATATCGTCATCAACAATAAGTAACTTTACCACATTATAAATCCAATATTGTTATTTAATAAAAAGGTCATTCATTATTTTATATATTCTATTTAAAATAGTTATCTATTAACAACTATTTACCTATGCCTCTTTTTTGTATAATATCTTAATACTATTTTTAGCAAGAAACAAATAGGAGAATTATAGAGTATTCCTCCATGGACGATAAAGAAAAAAACAAAGAAACAATAAAAGAAAATAGTCCTTCTGGACATTCAGATAACAAAGAGGGTTCGCCTCCATCTAGTGAGAAACAAACGGAGGAAATATTAGACCAATCATTTGTAGATTCTTTATTTCAAAGTGTCCAACAAGAATCTTCTTCTTCCCCCAAAGATAAAGGGGAAGAAATACCTCCAGATTTAGCCCAAAAAGTTGTTGCACCGCCTAGAAAACAAGATGCTGAAGTAGCATTACTCAGTCAGGATGAAATAGAAGAATTAATAGAGTTAGCTCGAAAAGAAGATAAAGAAAGACAGAAAAAAAAGCAGGAAATACTTGAACAACTTACAAGTAAAACATCAAAACAACCTAAGGCAGAATTCATACCTAAAAAAAAGACCAACCTAAAAAGATATCTTATTCCCATTACTATAAGTTTGGTATTAGGCTTGATTAGTAGTATCCTGACATACTTATACCTTATGAAAAACCGTGTAATACCGTCTGATGAAATACCTCCTACATATATAAAGGACCTTGCAACTGCAAAAGAGTATGCCAACATCCTAATAGATGACAAACAATATTTAAATGCAATTTATATTTTAGAAAGAGTTTTGAAAAACAATCCACAACCTTCTCCAGATAAAACGGATGTACAATATCTTCTGATTAAGGCAAAATATCTCTCTGGGAAAATTACTCCTGAAACTCAAGACTACCGAAATTTTATAACCGATATAGAAACTGTAATACAAGAAAATCCAAATCACCCACTGGCTCCTTATCTATTTCTATGGAAAGGCCAACTACATGAAGCAGAAAATTTTCCATATCCAGCTATAGAAGCCTACGAACGTATTGCTCAATCCTATCCACAATTTGAGGCCAGAGACAAAGTATTGTTTTCATTAAGCCGTCTTGAATTGCAAATGAACAATCCTGTTAAATCGGTACAATGGGGACAGCAATTAATAAAAGAGTTCCCCTCTTCTTCATATGCATTAGAAGCAAGGTTTAATATTGCAGAATCATATCGATTAACGGGACTAATGGACGATGCTCGAACTCTGTACATACGAATTGCTGATACAGCCCCTGATACCGAGATAGGGGCACGGGCCATCCTCCGTTTAGCCGAAATGGCATATAAACAGGGGAGGTACGAACAAGCATTAATTCAATTAGAAGCAAAGTTAAAACATATCAGACAATTTCAATATAACGATGAAGCATATTTATTATTAGCAAAGACTTATAGAGCCCTCGAAAAATTGGAAGAAGCAAAAAACACCTTACAAGATTTGCTTGTTTTCTTCCCAAATTCAAAGGTTCATCCTTATGCATGGATTGAATTGAGCCAGATTTATCACATATTAGGTAACAAAGAAAAAGCATTTCAAACAGCAAATGAAGCAAGTTTATTGTTCCCTAATCATCCAGAGGTATTAGCAAATAAAGCAGAATTTTTGGCAATGGAAGGCAATTCTTACGCTTCTGCGATTTCCTATTTAGAAGCGGAGAAAAACGGCGGAATGAATCCGTCTTATTTGTTAAAGGCAGGACAATTATTGGCAATAAGTTCCCAATATGAAGAGGCTATAAAAGTATTTGAAGAACTAAAAGACCGTTACTATGGAACAAAAGAAGCCCTAAAAGGGAACATTGAACGGGCAAAATGCCTTTATAAGTTAGGAAAATTTTCTTCAGCCGTATCGGTCCTCGAAGACTTAAAAAAATTAACACCATCTTCTGAATTAGAATATAAAAATATTTTACAAGAGTTATCTACGATATACTTTGACCTCGGACTAAAAGAAAAGTCTGCAGAACTTGCAGAAGAATGGTTTAAAAAATCTGATAGTACAGAAGAAAAGATTGAATCCGCACTTTATCTTATTAATAACAATAATACAGATTTAGTTTTTTCAAGTCTTCCCTCTATGGATTTATCCTCTGTTAATAGAGAAAAAGTTGTAAAATTCCTTTTTTCACTATCACAAAAATTACTTTCAAAACTACCAACAGAAGGTCTATCAATTCTGGAACAGATTTATTATCAATATCCCGAATTTAGAACCCCTGATATACGGTATCATTTGTTAGAAACTTATATAAACACAGAACGAACGACTTCAGCAAGACGAATTATTCTGGATTGGGAAAATGAATTAGATATGCAAAACAACTCCATTCAAAGTTTTATTGATGGGGAAATCTTATGGGGTAATTACATGTTTGAAAAGGAAGAATGGGATTCCGCCTTACAAGCATATACAAAAGCAATCCAAATTTCCAAAAGAAATGATGAACAAATACAGGGAATAAAATTCCACACGGATTGGGCCAAATATCAATATGCAAATATTTTAGAGAAAAAGTCTAACCTGGAAGAGGCTGTAAATATACTCGACGAATTAATAAAATCAAATTCATCGCTGGCACCTATGGCACAAATGAAAGTAGAACAGATAAAACTTGAAATGATTGCAAAGAAATAGGAAAGAAGATTTGACGCCATTCTACGAGAAAAACCCATCTCAAAAATTTATCTATTGGTCGCAAAGACAACAAGAATGGTTAGAGTCACAAATCAAGTATGCGAAAGAATTGAAATCCTTATTGGGAGAAAGACAAATTGATGAAGAAATAGAAACAGAAATAAGAAAACATGGAAAACAAACCGAGCGGTTAAATGTTCTCATAAAGGAATATGATATTTTACAAAAAGAAATACAACCTAAAATTTTGCAAGACAAGAATAATCAAGAAATTATTAAAACACTAAAAGAACTCATTCAGACGCTTATAGACATTAATGATGAGATATATCAAATTGTATTGAAACAAAAAGAAAACCTACAAAAAGAAATGAATAACTTCTTTCCCCTGAAAAATAGATTTGAGAAATACAATCCACAAGGAGAAAAAATACCGGAAAATTTAGATTATGATGTCTAAACCCACAGAAAAAATGGTTTCCATTTCACAAGTAGATTTAGAAAACCTAACAAAAGCATTAGAAGAATTTAACAAAACCAGCAAATCATGGGAACAGGCTTATTCATTATTACAAGAAACCATTTCTGAACTTAATCGCGAATTAGAACTCAAAAACCGCGAATTAGCAACAACATCAGAATACTTGAGTAATTTGCTGGAATCAATATCGGATGGAGTTATTGCGGTAGACCTGGACGAAAAAATAAACCGCTTTAACCGTTCAGCATCTATTATTTCAGGATATGAGCCCTCTGAAGTTCTGGGAAAATACTTTTCTGAAGTTTTCAACCGATCCTTCTCTATTGAGGAGTGTAACCAAAATACTTACCAACTTCGTTCCAAAAGAGGGAGACTCATTCCTATTGCAGAACGGAATTCTCACATAACCGACTCGCACGGAAATATAATAGGCCAAGTAAAGATATTTCAGGATTTAAGTGAAATTCTTGAACTAAGAGCACACATTCAACATAAGGAACGATTGGCACTAATTGGGGAAATGTCTGCTACAATAGCCCATGAGATACGCAATCCTCTAGGAGGAATACGTGGGTTCGCATCCTTTTTAGCGCAGGATTTAGCAGAGAATGACCCCCGGCAAAGATTTGTCAAGAAAATAATGCAGGGCATCCAAACTTTAGAACATATAATCAATGATTTATTGGAATATGCCCGACCTATTGAAATAAAACCCGAAACAAGACCTTTATGTGAATTAATCCGTGCAAGTTTAGAATTTTTATCTTATGACAAAAAAAACATTACTATTCTCGTAGAATGCTCACCAGAAATAAAAAGTAAATTTGATTTCATTCGTATGAAACAGGTATTAACAAATATAATTGTAAATTCTATACAGAGTATAACAAATCAAGGAGAAATCAAAATAAAAGGTGAAGTAGAAAATAATTATATCCGAATAGTAATTAAAGACAATGGATGCGGAATAAAACCCGAAACATTACCCAAGATTTTTTCACCTTTTTTCTCAACAAAAGAAAAAGGGACAGGATTAGGATTGGCACTATGTGCTAAAATCATAGAAGCACATGGGGGACAAATTAACGCAGAAAGCATTGTGGGCGAAGGGACTACAATTACGATATGGTTACCTGCATAGTACATACACCCTATATTACGAACATCCAACGGGAGGAATAACATGCCAAAAGCGAAAATTCTTGTAATTGATGATGAACCTCTTATGCGTGAATTTATTGAAGAAGCCATGACACGTGCCGGTTATAAAGTTATAAGTTCGGGAAGTGGAGCAGAAGGAACAGAACTGATTAAGACCCAATCTTTTGATTTAGTAATAACAGATTTGAAAATGGAACCGATTGACGGAATTGAAGTACTAAAAGAAACCACAAAAGTATCAGCAGAAATACCTGTTATTATCATAACTGCATACGCGACAATCGATACAGCAATCGAAACATTAAAAGCAGGTGCAATGGATTATCTCATAAAACCCTTCACACCAGAAGCAATTGAAATTGCTGTGAAAAGAGCTCTTGATAAAGTAAAGATAAATGCAGAAAACAAATATCTCCGTGCCGAGTTAGATTCCTATTTTGGACCGCAAGAAATTATTGGAAAAAGTAAAGTAATGCGAGAGTTATATGAGAAAATTCATAAAGTTGCAGATTCTCGTTCAACTGTGCTCATTCGTGGAGAAACCGGTGTGGGAAAAGAATTGGTTGCAAGAATGATTCATCTTTTAAGTACTCGCAAAGATAAACCTTTCATAAAGGTCAACTGTGCGGCACTCTCTTCAGGAATTCTGGAAAGTGAACTTTTTGGACATGAACGAGGGGCTTTTACAGGGGCATATGAGAAAAAAATAGGCCGTTTTGAACTCGCCCACGGGGGCTCCTTATTACTCGATGAGATAAGCGAAATAAATATAGACCTTCAACCAAAACTTCTTCGTGCTTTACAGGAACGAGAGATAGAACGAGTCGGTGGAACAGAAACCATATCTGTAGATGTTCGTATTATAGCCACCTCTAATAGAAACCTCGAAGAAGCTATAGAAAAACATACTTTTCGTCAAGATTTATTCTATCGATTAAATGTTATAACTATTTATGTTCCACCCCTTCGTGAAAGAAAAGAAGATATTCCCGAATTAGCAAATTATTTCTTAAAACGCTTTTCGAAAGAAAATGGAAGGAATGTCGAAACCATTACCCCAAAAGCCATGGATTACTTTATGGAATATAACTGGCCTGGAAATGTCCGTGAATTGCAAAATATTATTGAGCGGGCTGTTGTCCTTGCGGGTAATAAGAAAACATTATGTATAGAAGATTTTGAATTCTTCAAAACAAAATGTAATTCTGGATCTACTCTTCCTCAGTTGCAACCGGGTATTACATTAGCCGAAATAGAAAAAAATATTATTCTAAAGACATTAGAAAACTGTGGTGGTAATAGAACTAAATCAGCAGAAATATTAGGTATTAGCGTGCGTACACTCAGAAATAAACTTCACGAATATGGAATGATTAAAAATCAAAAGAACCGGATGGAACGCCTTCCAAAGTAAAAACAAATTTGATTAAAACAGCCCTTTACAATGAAAATTTCAATAATCATGAAAAAAAAAGAAACATTATTTCTTCTCATAATAATATTTTTTTCGTTCTCAACACGGGTTATCTATTATAACCATATTACGAAGCAACCCGAATTTTCTCAACTTTTATTGGACCCTCAATTTAATGATTATTGGGCTCATAAGATACTATATAAAGGGGAATATCCCTCTCCAACGGGTGATGACCCTATGATAGAAGACACTCCGTATGGAAGGCCGCCAGGGTATCCTTTTCTTCTATCTTTTATATATTTTTTCTTCGGTAATAATTACCATTCACCACGACTCATTCAATTTTTCTTTGGAATACTGAATGTATATCTAATATTCTATGTTGTTTCAAAGATATTCAATAATAAAAAAACAGGCATAATTAGTGCTTCTTTAATAGCCATTCTATGGGAACCCATTTATTTTGAAGGTGAAATTAATTATCCCGTATGGGTAATCCTGTTGACAATCATTACTTTGGGGACTTTTCTACAATACTTAAAAACAAAAAAAATACTATATGTCATTTGCTCAGGACTTTCATTAGGTCTTATCTCTCTTTTTAGACCAAATGCACTCCTTTTGCTACCTATGTATATTCTCCTAGTATTCTTAACATCAAGAAATTCTAATATAAAGAATACCCTAATCTACGGTACCTTTCTTACAGTTTCTACCTTTCTCGTAATAACTCCTATTTTAATCAGAAATTACATAGTCAGTAAAGAATTTTTCCTAATCTCTTGCTTCGGTGGAATAAATACATATATTGGGAACAACAGTAAATCATCAGGAGATAGTCCTACAATACCAAATATAATAGAATTATGTGGCCTTGATAATTGGGATTGTTTCAATTATCGCTTATTGGTAAAAGGTTTAGGGATAAAACAAGGAGGAAAACCTTATTCATTTAAAGAAGCCTCACAATTCTTTTACAAAAAGGCATGGAAATACTGGAAAGAAGAACCCATTTCCGCTATCAAATTAACTTTTCGGAAAATACTTCTATTTTGGGGACCTGCTATAGTCTCTGACGGAAAGGTAATACATTACTACAGAAATTCTTCATTTCTCCGTTTTCTACCAGGGTTTCCTATCCTATCAGGATTGTTTCTTTTTTCTTTGATTACATTCATTCAAAAAAGGCATTCTTTAACAGGAGAATTAAAGATAATTCTTATATTCCTTTTTAGTTGGTGCTTTGTTTATTCCTTTTCTGTAATTCCCTTTTTCATATCAGAACGATACAGGCTTCCTCTTATACCGCCTATATGCATAATTGGAGGATTAACGATTTCTTCATATCTTAACGATACAGGTAAAAATAATAGGAACCAGAAATTTTTAGCCCCAATGCTTTGTCTTTTATGTTTTGGGCTTATCTACATAATACCGATTAAATATCAACCTGATGAATCTCGATGGTTTTATCATAAAGCAATAGTATCGTACAGAGAACAAAATGTAAATGACGCTATTTACTACGCAAATAAATCCATTTCTATAAACCCAAAACACTCGGAAGCCTACTCGTTTCTTGGTATAATTTCTCTTAACCAAAACAAACTCATAGAGGCAGAACAATATTACAAAAAAGCATTGGAAATAAATCCAAACTATGCTATGGCAAACAATAATTTAGGGTATGTTATGGAACTGCAAGGTAATATTGACCTAGCAGAAAAATATTATCAAAAAGCATGTCAATTAAGTCCGGTCTATTCTTTAGCCTGGATTAATCTTGGAAGAATATATCTGTATCATCAGGGCAAACTCGATAGGGCAAAAGATTGTTTTTTAAAATCTATTGAATTAGATCCTAACTCGTGGACAGGATGGTTTCATTTAGGAAATATATATATACAAGTAAAAGATTATTCTTCAGCAGAAACATCTTTAATAAAGGCTTTAGATTTAAATCCTGGTAGTACTTTCACACTAAATAATCTTGGATTTTTATATATACAAATACAACAATACGACAAGGCAATAAAATATCTAAAAACTGTATTAGATAAAGAACCCAATTTTACAGATGCAATGTTTAATCTCGGAAATGCATTTAAGGCAATTAATAAAATAGATGAGGCAGAAAACTGGTATAAAAAAATTCTAGAAATAGACCCACAATTCACAGATGCAAAAGTAAAACTAGAAGAATTAAAAACAATTCCATAAATAGATACATTAAATAAAATGAAAGAAAATAACAGAAAAAATAAAGATTGGGTAATTCTGGCATGGATACTTATTCTTGCCTCCTGTTTACGAATTATCTATCTATGGCAAATTATAGATGCTCCAGATTTTATAGCTCTTCGTCAGGATTTAGATGTTCAGGATTACCAGGCAAGGGCCATGTTATCCGGAGATTGGACCGTCCGGGAAGGAGTTTCTGACCCACACATACCCACTACCCCTTATTATCGTCCTCCAGGGTATCCCTATTTTTTAGCAGTAGTCTACTGGTTGTTTGACGGTTCCTTTTTGGCTCCTCGACTTATTAATATTCTTCTGGGACTTATCCACATAGTTCTTATATTTTTCTTAACTAAAACAGTCTTTGACCGAGTCGCGGGGATATGTGCTTCTTTCCTTGTTGCCACTTATTGGGCTTTCATTTACTATGAAGGTGAAGTCAATGACCCTGCACTATTCGTTTTTCTTGTGCCTTGCATTTTGCTTTTGATTTTCTACGCCAACAGAAAGGATTCTATTCTACTATCCTTCTTTTCCGGATTACTTATCGGCATATATGCCATTATGAGACCTAACATCCTGTCTTTTATTCCGTTTGTAGCACTTTGGTTTTTGTTTATCTTTTATAAAAAACAAAAAGTTACTAAAAGTTTCCTACACATTCTTTTATTGATTATAGCCGTCCTTACAATAATCACCCCTGTAACGGTTCGAAATTACCTTGTATCAGGGGAATTTGTCCCCATATCTACTTATTTTGGCGAAAATCTACTTATAGGGAATAGCAAGGATGCCGATGGAGTTACCCCATGGTTGCCTTACCTTCAAGAATTAGAAGGAACGGGAAATTGGTCCGTTTGGCACTATGATAATGTTGTAAAAGGACTGGGAAAATCTTTGGGTAGGAAAGTTACACATTCAGAGGCTTCAAATATCTTTGCCAAAATGGCAATAGACTATATTATCCATCACCCCTGGGAAACATTTTTATTAACCTGTAAAAAGGCCATTTTATTTTGGAGTCCTCAAGAGATAACCGAAAACAAAGTTGTAGAAGGAGAAAGAAAACACTATCCCCCTTTAAAATATATGCCTCGTTTCCCTCTCGTTTTAAGTTCATTCCTATTAGGCTTATTTTTCCTGATTTATAATATCAAAAAGAAAAAACTATCTAATATAAATGTTTATTTGCTTTCACTAATCCTTCTATTTATTCTGAGTTACTTTGCATCTTTTCTACCCTTTTTTGTAAATGCACGAGCAAGGGTGCCTATTTTAGGTTTGATGTTTGTTATCGGAGGATATGCTTTTTCTGAGATGAGAAGATATTTAGAAGAGAGAAGGTTTCTTAACGCATTTATAAGTATCCTTGCATTATCTGGAATCTTTTTTATAACACATATGGATATTATTCCCTATAAACCTGACATGTGCAGATGGCACTATGACCGAGCCGATTCTTTTCTTCGTGTAGGCAGAGTGGACGAAGCCTTAAAGGAAGTTCATGCTTTAATGAATCAGCCAGAACGACCGATGACTTACATGCCATTCCGATTGGGACATGCCTTTGCAAAATTAAATTACACTGAATTGGCTATAGATTTATTACGACTTGCATTCAGTCCTGACCCGTCTGAACAACATCCCATGTATAGAGAAGATTTACATTATCACATCGGAGCTTTGTTAATTAAATTAAAAAAATATGACGAGGCTTTACAGGAGTTTAATGATGCCCTTTCAATAAATCCCAAAGACCCAAGAGTCCATAATGACTTAGGAGTAATCTACAAGGAACATAACGACTTTCCAAAGGCCGAGTATCATTATAAGTATGCCATCGAGATAGAATCCGATTTCATTCTCGCAATAGTAAATCTTACTGAGTTATATTTGCAACAAAAGAAATACGAACCAGCAATCGAGTTATTGGAAAAAAGTTTGAACATTAATCCGAATAACCCGGAACTGCTTTATAATCTGGGTTTTGTCTACCATAATTCAGAAAAAAAAGAAAAGGCCGTTCAATACTACACAAAAGTGTTATCATTAATTCCTGACCACCCCAATACACTTAACAATATCGCTCTGATTTACATAGAAGACAACCAATGGAAAAAGGCAAAAGAAACTTTACAACAATGTATTATACATAATCCCCATTTCACTCTTGCTTACGCCAATTATGGAGATATTCTCTACACAGAAAACCAATTGGAAGAAGCCTTATATTATTATGATAAAGGACTCGAAACGAACACAAACCATATCGGACTTTGTATTGCTTTGTCAACACTATATTCTGAAATGAAAAAATTTGAAAAAGGAATTACAGAGTTGCATGAACTGTTAAAAATATATCCCCAATCAACAAATCTATGGTTAACTTTGGGAAACATTTACAAAATGAATAAAATATATAATGAGGCAATTAATAGCTATAATAGAATTCTAAATATTGACAGTTCCCTTTTTGAAGCATATAAAAATTTATTAGAAATTTATATCTATGAGGGGAATGAAAGCACAGCATTAGAAACTCTGGAAAAGGCAAAACAGAATATTAAAAACCCTGAACAAATAGAAAGTCTGTTATCAGTTATTACAGGTTATAAGAAAAAACAGGAAATGGATAGTCAATGACACAGAACGACGAGATAGAATTGAGTATTGTATTGCCTTGTCTAAATGAAGAAAAGACTATCGTGGATTGTATAAAAAAAACCCACGAGGTGTTGAAAGAGAAAAACATTAATGGAGAGATTATTGTTGCTGATAATAATTCTACAGATAATTCTCCTATTCTTGCAGAGCAAGCGGGTGCAAGATTGGTTCGAGTAACAGAACCTGGCTATGGAAACACACTCCGCAAAGGGATTAAAGAAGCAAAAGGAAATTTCATCATTTTTTTTGATTCGGACTTGTCTTATGACCCCAAAGACATTCCTTTGTTATTGGAAAAACTACGGGAAGGTCATCCTATTGTTTTGGGTTCTAGGAGAAAAGGAAAAATTGACAAGGGCTCCATGCCGTGGCTACATCGGTATATAGGCACTCCCATTATGACCTTACTTGCGAATATCCTCTTTGGAACAAAAATCTCCGACATCAACTCTGGCATGAGGGGAATGACTCGTAATGCCTTCGATACTCTGGACTTACACTCAGAAGGTATGGAATTTGCTTCCGAAATGATAGCTAAAGCACACTGGACGAAAACAGAAATAACAGAGGTTCCTATCCATTTTCACTGTGACCAGAGAGGAAGGCGTCCCCATCTACATTCGGTTCGCGACGGTTGGAGACACCTTCAACTCATGTTTCATTATTGTTCAATTAACTGGTTTATTATACCGGGTTTTTCGCTATTAGGAGTTTCATATCTTATCTTCATAATATTGCATAATATAACAAATATATATCTATCGTTTTTTATTTCACTGTTAACGAACATCGCTGCATCACAAATTCTTTTAATTGGGGTTATTGCCCAAGGAAGGGTACGCGGTTCAAAATTCAGATACATACCCTCCAAATATCTATCTTTCCTTTTTAAAATAATTCGAGTTGAAAAAGGAATCCTTTTAGGTTTAGGAATATGTATCTTGGGAATTTCCCTAATCTCATATTCTCTAAATTTGAAAACAGATATGCCTCCTCTTGATATAAAGATGTTTTTCTGGGGAATATTGTTCCTAATTCAGGGAGTTCAAGTTTTATTTAGTTCTATTTTAATTGGTCTCTTTGGAATTCGTGTATCCGAAGAGGAAGAATTTTTTAGAAAATGATGTTCATTATCAGAGTTATAATATCTATATGAGACATGTTGTATTTGTAATGCCTCCATATCCCTATTCCCGATCTATTGGACAACAGGAAGGGAAAAGACAAATAGGCTTAATGCCTCCTTTAGGGGTGGGATATCTTACTGCATATTTGGAACAGACAGGAGTATATCAATGTAGTTTCGTAGATGCCGTTGCAGAAAGATTATCCATAGAAGAAACCGTCTCAAAAGTTTTGTCATTAAAACCTGATATTATAGGGATTTCATCTTTTACCACATTCTTACTCAATTCTGCCTACGAACTTGCAAAAAAATTAAAACAGGAAAATACTTCGATCCCATTACTCATGGGGGGGCCTCATACAACATCTTTCGGAGAACAAGTATTAAAAGACTGCCCATATATAGACTATGTCATCCCGGGTGACGCAGAAGTTCCGTTGTTTGAATTATTGGAACAAATTTATACTGGGAAAGCACCAACTGATGTAAGGGGAATAATATATAAAAATGAAAGAGGAGAAATTGTGGACACAGGGTGTTCTGTCCCGATAGAGAATCTGGATATTTTGCCTTTTCCAGCAAGACATATCTATAATCACAAATTATATGAACCCTTACCCAGCCTAAGCCCCAAAAGACCCGCTATGTCTTTGATTACAGCACGGGGTTGTCCTTGGGCTCGATGCAAATTCTGTTATCAAGGGGGGAAATACGCTTCTCCATTTCGTAGAAGGTCACCGGAAAATGTTATTAACGAATTAAAGGATTTAATTAATCAATATCATGTAAAAAGTATCGTGTTCTGGGATGATAATTTTTGTATTGATTCCGAATGGATACATAAATTCTGCGAATTACTAAAACAAGAGAAAATTCGATTAGATTGGTCTGTGTTATCTCGAGTAAACACAGTAACCTCTCAGATGTTAAAGGAAATGGCAGAAGTCGGTTGCTACAGTATCCAGTTTGGGATTGAGTCAGGAAATGAGAACATCCTAAAACTTATTCGGAAAGGTCACACATTAGAGCAATGTAGAAATGCAGTTCGTTGGGCAAAATCTGCCGGTATGGAAACCAGGGCTTTTTTTGTATTGGGATTTCCTACTGAAACACCTGAAATGAGTGAAGCAACCATTCGGTTTGCATGCGAACTCAATATCGACTATGTTGTTTTTTTCTCTTATTATGTGGCACCCGGCACATTGCTCGCTGAAATAGCCATGAAGGAAGGACAATGTTTTGAATTTGTTGGACAACATTTACCTTCATACCTTCCCAATACTTACCCTGATTTAGAAACATTAACTAATAAAGTACAGTCCGCTTATCGAAGATATTACCTCAGACCGAGATATTTTGCTCGAACAATTGCGAGGACCGTTCGTCGTCCACATCATATAAAGAATCAAATTAAAGCCTTCAATTATTGGTTTAAATTAAGTGTAAAGAATTGGACAAGTAAAATAAATCTAACTGCAAAAACATAGAAAAGGATAAATAGTGAAGACAAAAGGATATTTTTATTTTCTTTTGATATGGATATTCTCACTTGTATTTTCTAACGAAAGTGGGTTTTCTCAGGAAATATACAATATGGAAGATCAACGAGAAATATTCATTGATAAAAAACTGATAGATAAATTCGAAAATGTTACCATCAAATTATGCGAACCAATTCCTGCAGAAAAAATACTTTTTTTTGATAAACCATGGGAGGGAAAGTTTTGCGGATATATAACACTTATTTACGATAAAGGTACATACCGCCTTTATTATAGGGGACTTCCCGTTTCAAAACAGGATGGGTCGGTTTCAGAGGTTACTTGTTACGCTGAAAGTAAAGACGGTATCCATTTTACAAAGCCTTCGTTGGGATTATTTGAAGTATCCGGGACTCGTGATAATAATGTTATTCTTGCTAATGACCCACCTTTCTCACACAATTTTGCACCATTTATAGATGAGAAACCCGACATTCCCAAAGAGGAAAGATATAAGGCTGTAGCCGGAACTTTTGAAAGCGGATTGTTTGTTTTTGTCTCTGCTGATGGGATTCATTGGAAAAAAATATCTGACAAACCAATTCTAAAAGGGGAAAAATGGCAAGACTATGCTTTTGACTCTCAGAATGTAGTTTTCTGGTCTGTCTCTGAACAGAAATATATCTTATATTTTCGGACATGGAACGGTCCAAATGATGAATATCGTTGGGTTAGCCGGACTACCAGTTTGGATTTTCTAAATTGGGAAAAACCGATGATAATGGACAAAGGAGATGCACCCTGGGAACATATATACACAAACCAAACAGCACCTTATTTCAATGCTCCTCATATTTATATTTCGTTGTCTGCTCGATTCGTTCCCGGATGTAAAGTATTATCAGACGAAGAAATAAAATCCATTGGAGTGGATATGGATTATAGCCATGATTGTTCTGATGTTATATTGATGAGTAGCCGAGGCGGAAATATCTATAACAGATATTTCTTAAATGCCTTTCTAAAACCGGAATACCCCCTTGAGAACTGGGTTTCGAGAACTAATTACCCCGCACTTGGAATTGTTCCTGCAAACGATTATCAAATGGCTTTCTATATCCATAAAAACTATGCTCAAGACACAGCCCATATTCAACGATATTTACTCCGTATAGACGGTTTTTCCCCTCTTTCCGCAGGATATGAAGAAGGCTATATTACAACAATACCTCTGACCTTTAAAGGGAATAATCTATATTTAAATTTTGCCACTTCTGCTGTCGGATATGTAAATACAGAGATTCAAGATAAAGAGGGGATACCTATTTCAAAATATGAATTTGACAATTCGATAATGTTAAAAGGAAACAGAATAAACTATAAAGTATCATGGAAGGATACGGACGACCTATCGCAACTCCAGGGATTACCCATTCGAATATCATTCAAGATGAAAGATGCAGATATATACGCAATACAATTTAAGTAAGGAAGGGTGGATGTATGTTTTATCTTTTTCTATCTCTTTCTTGCTTACTTATTCAACAGAACAATGGTATTCAACCTCCTTTCTATAAAGACAAATCTGATTTGCTCTATTACATCGATAATTCAGAAAACATTCATAAGGTTAATACATTAGAAGAGTGGAGTATAAGAAAAAAACACATTCTTCAAAACATGCTTCTTGTCATGGGACAATTACCTTCCCGTATCCAACTACCCCCTTTAGATATAAAATATGAAACCACAGAAGATATGGGCACCTACTGGAGAAAGAAAATATGGTTCAATGCAGAGGAAAATGATCGATTGCCTGCTTACTTGCTTGTCCCTAAAAACATAAAAGAGAAAAGACCTGCAATAATCTGTTTGCATCAAACCATAGACATAGGCAAAGGGAGTCCCGTAGGTATTGGCGACCATAAAAATCGACATCTCGCAAAGGAACTTGCAGAAAGGGGATATATCGTGCTTGCTCCCGACTACCCTGGATTTGGCGAGTATAAAATAGATGTTTACGCGATGGGATATGCAAGCGCAACGGCAAAAGGGATTGGCAACCACCAACGCTGTATTGATTTACTCCAGTCGCTGGATGAGGTCGAACCCACAAAAATTGGGGCAATTGGACATTCTTTAGGAGGACATAATACCCTTTTTTTAGGTGCTTTTGACAACAGAGTTAAAGTCATGATAACCAGTTGCGGGTTCACCAGTATGAAGAAGTACTATGGGGGGGATTTAAAAGGTTGGTCTCACAAGGGGTATATGCCCTTAATACAAGAAAAATATCAAACAAATCCCGACTTACTTCCCTTTGATTTTACTGAGATATTAGGACTACTTGCTCCTCGCCCTGTTTTTATTAATGCACCTTTGCACGATGATAATTTTGAGGTTTCAGGTGTAGATGACTGTGTTAACGCTGCCAAAAAAGTATACGAATTATATAAATCAGAAAGAAATCTGAAAGTTGTTCATCCTGACTGCGGACATGATTTCCCTCCTGAAATTCGTGAAGAGGCCTATCGTTTTTTAGACAAGCACCTAAATTGGACACTCAAATAAAAGTTAATTCTTATTTCTTAATTTAGCAATTAGATACCCTTCAAAAAAGTCTTCAACAAACACATCTCTCTTTTTTAATATATAGTATTCCCCCAATGCCTTTTGATAATCTTTTTCTATAAAAATATAGTCAAGCAAATCCTTCCATAAACGATACGTACCCTCTTCACAAGTTAGCACTGAGTAAAACCATTGTTGCGATTCTTCCTCTCTATTCTGGGACAATGATATAACACCTAATGCAATTCTCGGGAGTGCAAGATCCGGGTAGATTTTAACTATATGCTGAAGTTTCTCTACTGTAAGTTCTATATTCCCATCCACAGAAGTCATAATAGCATCAAAACATAGATATGCCAATTCCAAATCCTTATCCAACTGAATCGCCTTTTTAAGAAAAAACTCTTTATACTTTGGTCCAATACT
>Ga0116210_1000370_pt1 | contig 45891 bp, 37 predicted proteins | sample TshhotsprinmetaG_FD_94483 | JGI IMG/M metagenome (GOLD analysis project Ga0116210, IMG submission 94483) | Hot spring microbial communities from South Africa to study Microbial Dark Matter (Phase II) - Tshipise hot spring metaG | ecosystem: Environmental > Aquatic > Thermal springs > Hot... | reverse complement strand
TACGTCGTGCCATCAAGCTGTTTGTCTACGCCTGGAACCGACGCCAACTCTACAAACGCCAGTGCCCAACCTATCCGGCTCATGTCCGAGATTTCGCGTATCCTTGACTTTATCCACTCCCCCCCAGAGCAAACCCTTGCACTACCGCTGTCCTTTCGATAAGATAATGGGCAGCAGCACTATGCGGGCATGGTGTAGCGGTAACACTACAGCCTTCCAAGCTGTCGTCACGGGTTCGAGTCCCGTTGCCCGCTCTCAGCAGCGCCCGGCGACCGGCTGGGCGCTTTCTTCAAGGGCCTGTAGCTCAGCGGTTAGAGCAGCCGGCTCATAACCGGTCGGCCGCAGGTTCGAATCCTGCCAGGCCCACTCTCTGCCCATAACTGAGCACAGCTGAATCAAACAGGGGCCTCCATTTCGGAAGCCCCTGTGCCGTTCTCAGAGCCACTCACCTAGGGATGCGGTGGCATTCGCCCTTCCTTGCTGTTGATCTCCTCATGGGGGTCGGCGATCGGGTACAGATCGTCAGCCCGCGCATCCTGGGTCAGGCGAACGGCTGGCCCAACCGGCCTGCTCAGGCGCACCGAAAACAGATCGCGCTGACCGGGGCTGTCTTCGCTGGCAGCCGCGTCGCTGTGGAAAACGACCGCCGTGCCGTCGCAGGTGAAGCTTGGCGCACGGTCTTCGAAAGAGTTGGTCGTCAGCAGCGTCACCAACCCTGTCGCCACCTCCACCGTGAAGACATCGGAGTCGCCGTCCACGTTGGCGAAGAAGGCAACAGATGCTCCGTCCGGCGCGAACGTCTGACCGGCCACGTCGGTGCCCAGGTCTACCAGACGGCGCGCCTGCAGCGTACCCATATCCATCACCCACAGATCGTAGACGCCGAAGTTGTTGAGTTGCAGCCACGCCAGCGTGCTGCCGTCGCGCGAGAGCACCGGCACCACATCCTCGGTGTCGTTGTCGGTCAACTGCGTCAATTCGCCGGAGATCACATCCAGCAGATAGATTTCCCAGTCACCGTCGCGGTCGCTCTGGAAGACCAGGCGCGCGCCCTCCGGCTGACCGCAGCCGCCGTCCGGGAACCAGAACGGATTGATATCGTTGGCCGCATCGTCGGTCAGGCGGACGGGCAGGCCATCGCTGGACACGTCGGCCATGTACAGTTCCCAGTTGCCGTCGCGGTTGCTCTCCCAGGCGATCAGGTTTGCCGGCCCCCATACGGGGTTCACGTCGTTGGCCGTGTTGTAGGTCAGGCGGGCCTGCTGCGAACCATCCACGCGGGCCAGGTAAATCTCCCAGCCGCCCAAAATATCGCGGTTGGTGGTGAAGGCCACCCATTCGCCATCGGCGGAGTAGGACGGCTGCACGTCCTGGCTGCCGTTGCCGCGGGTGATGTTGTTGACCAGGGAATTGAGACCATCTTCGGCCAGGCGGTAGATGTCCCAGTCGCCGTCGCTGTCGCTATGATAGAAGGCGTCCTGCGGACGACACACGCCGCAACCGATCTCGATCGGTTCCCAGGCCAGGCGCTCCAACTCGGTACCCGGCTCGCCAAAGGTCACCGGCACCACCGGGAAGACTGGCGGACGCGGCGGGATGGGGATGATCGTCCCACCGGGGATTTCGACGATCACCGGCGGCACGCCGATGCCGGAGGGCCTGATCACGTTGGGGAGCACTAGCTGATACACCACCACGTTGGTGATCAGTTCCACCGAGCCGAAAGCGTCCCACTCCGGCTGTTCGAGCGTGCGCCACCCCGTCCAGGTGCCGTCGCCCAGGATCACCGCGGTGCCCGCCTGTACGCGCACCTGATTGGGCGCCTCCGGATAGGCCCACGACTCGCCGTCGCTGGCCAGCAACTGGAAGCGTCCATCGGGCAACGTGCGCAGGAAGATCACGCCATCTACGCGGATGGGCACTTCATTGGCGATGATGTCCACCGGCACGCCGCGCGGACTCTGCACCACCAGCACATCCGGCGGCACCACCAGTGAAGGCGGTGTGCCCCCACCCGTGCGGAAGATGAACGCCTGCATAGGCGTCAGGCTGTCGCGCGTGATCACCGGCAACCCGCCGACTGGCGCGTCGCTGTTGACGTTCGCCCGCGGAATCCACGCGACCTGCCGGTCGAACATTACCCGCAGCCAGAGTCCATCGGGGCTGATGCCGTCGGCCTGCAACAGGGTGCCTGTGGCCAGGCTGCCCAGCACCTGAGCACCACTGCCCGGCGTACGCAGGGCGTTAGTCAAGGCAGTCAGGGTTACCGGCACCACAGTTGACGGCACCACGGCTTGCGCCGGATCGACCTCGTTGGTCACCTGCACGTCGCCCAGCAACAGGAAAACCGCCGACTCACCCGTGAGGCCCGCGGGCACGTTGGCCTGCACGTTCATCACGGCTACGCCCCAGGTGCCAGCACTCAGGTTGATCGGGGAAGTGCGCAGGCTGAGCAGGCCAGTCAATGCAGCGCGATCGCCCGGTTCAGTCAGGTCTGCGTCTGGCACTGCCGCCGAGAACGTAGCGCTCACTTCGGCGAAGCCGTAGCAGACGCTGTTCGCTTCCAGGTTGGCGCAGTTGGTATCCAGTTCGGATAGCGCACGACGTACGAGCTGTTCGTAGCCTACCTGCGCCCGGCTCGACTGCGGCACAGGTAGAGCGGCAACCAGCACAACGATGATAGCTATAAGAGATAGGCGCTTCATAAGATAACTCCTTGCCAGCCCTGTCATGCCTGAGCCGATGATGGCAGCCTTTGCCCACGCGATGTGAACACAGTCAAGATGAGAACTTTGAGTGGACTGCCCGGTAGAACGGCATCTTCCCCCATCATAAGTACCCCCTCTATCTCAACCCTCTGGAGCGTTAAGCGTCACGGCGAGCCGAGATTGTATTGAACCCTCTCCTCTGTTACGGAGAGTCACCACCCGCATACCGGCCAGAAGATGCCCTGTGGGAAACGGCCAGGCCACAACGAGGCACTCGCGCGATAAAATGCTCACAGCGATGCGCTTTTGGGCCGTCTTAAAGGAGACTGTCTATTGAACACCCCCTTACCCCACCAGACATTCTAAATCGCGAGACGGCAAAACACACCTTCTGCGTCCCACACGGTGCGTCACCTATTCTCGCAGAAATCGTCAACGCGGTATGATACGCACACTACATTCTTATAGTACAAGGTTTGTCGCCTACAGGCAACTATCTTTTGTCAACATACTGGAGCCCTTATATGTCTTTCACAAAACCTTCACAGATGAACAAGGCTGTTTTCCCTGCACGCCGCCCGCCCTATTTTGCTTTTGCGCCGATTCCGGTTATTGTAGCTGCGTCGCTGGGCGCGATGGCGCTCTGGTGTAATTTGCTGTGAATTGAGGGACTGGCTCGATGTCCGATCTGGAGACTCCCACGTTGCCCAAGCCGCTGGATGCGCCCGAAGAACTCTTTCGCGAAAAACGGCGCCGGCGGCGGCGCTCCAAGCGGCGCTGGTATCGCAAGCTGACGCGGCGGCTGGGGCATTACAACTGGCGCGTGCTGCTGCTGATGGCGATCACCATTCCGGCGGCGTTCGTCATGGGGGCGCTCATCCTCGCCATGAACGCTCGCACGCAGGTCGAAAACTCGTGGGAGAGTCTGGATCGCATCTGGACGACCGTGGGCCGCAAGTCCGGCGCGGACCTGACGCTCTCCGACTTCGAGCATCTGCAGGCGGGTGTGCGCGACCTGAACGCCAGCCTGAGCAGCGCCCGCCGTCAGACGCTGTTCCTGCGCCCCTTCACCCCTCTGAACGGCGACCTGCAAACGACCTTCAACATGCTCGACGCAGCCCAGGAACTCTCCCTGGCCGCCGATAACGTGCTCACTGGCCTGCAACCAGTGCTGTTCTTCCTGACGGAGGGGGAAGAAGAAGAGCGTGTCGCCACGCAGTTCTCGTCAGGCGAGCGCGTGGTGGAGCTACTGAACCTGGGACGCGGACGTTTCACCCGCGCCGGGCAACATCTGGACGCGGCCAAAGCCATCATCGAGCGCCTCGACCCCACCAGAGTCTCGCCCGGCCTGCTGGTTACAGTAGATGGCCTGGAAAGCACCTACCAATTGCTGGCGGATATAGACCGCGTGTTGCTCCAATCGCCCGAACTGCTCACCGCCGCGCTGGGCCTGGACGAAACACAGACATACCTGATCCTGGCCCAGAACAACGACGAGCTGCGCCCCGCGGGTGGTTATCTGAGTACCTATGGCTGGATGACCGTGCGCAATGGGCGCGTACTGGACTACGACTATCGCGCCACCACGCCCAACAGCCCCAACCCGCCGCCGCTGACCCTGGCCAATCAGATACAGATTCCGGAGTGGTGGATTCCCTATCAGCAGCCGATCTATGCCGCCTGGGATTCGAGCTGGTCGCCAGACTTCCCCACCACGGCGCGCATGGCCGCGTGGTTCTACGACAACGGCGGCAATCCGCACAGCCCGGTAGACGGCGTGATCGGCATTGACCTGGTGGCGTTCGAGTACATCCTGTCCGAACTGGGCAGCGTCTATGTGCCCGACTACGGTATCACCGTCAATAGCGATAACTTCCGCGAGACTGTCTATACCATCCGCGCGGCCAGCGAAGGCGAACACAAGGAATTCGTGGCCGCCGTCTATCGCCAGATTTTCAACGACTGGCAGCGGGTAGATCAGGAAAAGAGCGTGCAACTGCGCGGCGCATTGCTCAAAGCGCTGCTGGAAAAGCACATCATGCTCTATTTCACCGATGACGGCCTCAACGAGGCGATGCGCGTGCTGGGCTGGTTGGGCGATCAGAAACCCGCCCAGGATAACGACTACCTGCTGGTAGCCGAAGCCAACCTGGGCAACAAAGCCAACCGTTCGGTGCTGCGGCAGTTCACCTACGACGTAACCATCCAGGACGATGGCTCGCTGAGCAGCCGCCTGGCCGTCGCCTACGACTACTCAGAACGGGTGGCCGAAAAAGACCCCGCTGTCGCTCCGGCGCACGGCGATCTGGACTATCGCAGCCTGATCCAGGTCTTTGTGCCCGCCCAGAGCACACTCACCGAGACCAGCAACCTGCCTCAGCAGCCCGTCGTCGTGCCATGGGAAGCGCACACCGCCTTCGTGGCGCGCGCTGCCGTGGACTACAATCACAGCGAGCGCTATCAGTTCCTCTATCGCACGCCTCCGCTGGTGGCCCAGGAAGGCCCTTATTATCGCTACAGGCTGGTCGCGCAGAAACAGGCGGGCACCCTGGCCGAACCGCTCAACGTGCAGATCACCCTGCCCGCGGGCGCGCGCACGGTCTACAGCGACCCGCAGCCCGCCGCCAGTTACAGCCTGGATCAGCCGGTGCTGGAGTTCCGCCTGACGCTGACCTCCGACCGGACGATCGAGGTCGTCTATACGCGCTAGAGGGTGTTACGCGCTTTTCGCCCCTCATCCCCCGGCCTCTTCTCTCGCGCTGCGGGCGAAGGGGAGCATTTGGGCGAGAGAAAGTAAGTCCCCTTGCCCCGCGACGCAGTCGCGAGGGCGAGGGGATTTTAGGGGTGAGGGGCAGCAGACTGCTGCAGATTGCCTGTCACATTTTGCACGCACCCTTTTTGTGTTTCACCAGTTGTCCCCAAGTCTGCTACAATCTTCCTGTCTGCTTTCGTCTGCGCGCTATCTCAGGCTTGCCGTGCCAGACAGCGCCGAACCGGCGAAGGCCAATCTGCCCGGAAAACGGAGCAAAAGCTGCTCACACGCTGATCGCCAATCCTGAGCACCGCAAGAGCCAATGGGTGACTCTCGCGCCAGCTTCTTCGAACACCTGCACCCGGCGACGATCCCCGCCCGCTCGGCAGCTTTCACCTATACTTTCGGTCTGGGGGGGATCAGTGTCTTGCTGGTGCTGGTGTTGTTGGTGACAGGCGTGCTGCTGATGTTCTTCTACGAGCCATCTCTGGCGCGCGCCTATAGCTCCGTCGCCGCGATCACCTACGAAGCACCCTACGGCTGGTTCGTGCGCAACCTGCACTACTGGGCCGGGCAATGGTTGGTGGTCACTGCAACGCTGCACATGGCCCGCGTGGTCTTCACCGGCGGCTACAAACGCCGCCGCCTCAACTGGCTGATCGGCCTGGGACTGCTCGTCCTGGTGATCCTGCTGGACTTCACCGGCCTGGTGCTGCGCTGGGACGCCGACGTGAGCTGGGCGTTGCTGGTGGGCACCAACCTGCTGCGCGAGGTGCCCTTGCTCGGCGAGACGCTCTACCGCCTGGCCGTGGGCGGCGAGACAGTCGGCGCGGCGACGCCAGTGCGCTTCTACGGCTGGCACATCGCCGGCCTGACGATCGCGCTGCTTTTCCTGGGCGTGTGGCACATCTGGCGCGTACGGCGCGACGGCGGGATCAGCCATGCTGCGCGCACGCCGCGCCTGTCGCGCCGGGCGCTGGTACGAACCGAAGGGCTGGCGACGCTGGTCGTCCTGACGATGCTGGGCGTCGTCAGCCTGCTGTGGGACGCCCCCCTGGCCCCGCCTGCCGACCTCAACACGCCCGCCGCGCACGAAAGCGCTGCCCCGTGGTTCTTCCTGGGCGTGCAAGAGGCGCTGCGCTTCGCCAGTCCGCTGCTGGCCGGTGTGATCGCGCCGCTGCTCGTGCTGGGCGTGCTGGCTGCCCTGCCCTACGCGCTGGATCGCTCGGCAGAGGGCGAAGGACACTGGTTCAACGCTGCGGGGCGGCGGGCGCAGATCGTCTTCGCGGCGGCGTTGCTGCTGGTGATCGCCCTGACGGTCCGGGGGGCGCTGCGATGAGACGAGTAGCACTGGCAGGGCTGTGGCCGCTGTTGGCGACAGCGGGGCTGCTGCTGGTCGTCGTGGGGGCGTGGCTGCGCGAGCGCACCGCCCCCTGGCGGCGCTACCAGGACGATCCGCAGGTGCGCGCCGTCGTGCCCAGCCTGACCGGTCAGCGCGAGCTATGCCTGACCTGTCACTGGAGCATCGAGGAGATCAGCCCCTCGCATCCCGTGGAGGTAGTCGGCTGCGTGGCCTGTCATGGCGGGGTAGGCATCGCCCTGGACGAAGACCTGGCACACACTGGCCTGATCCGCAACCCCGGCGATCTGTCAGTGGCCGCGCAGACCTGCGGTGGCAGCGCCTGTCACAGCGGCGCGCCTGCCGATCACCGCGATCATCTGCCGCGCGTTGAGCGCAGCATCCAGGCGACCTACGCGGGAGCCATTGCCTATGTGCTGCGGGCTTTCGGCGTACAGCCCGACAGCGTGGCCCGTTTTGGGATATACGCGGTGCAGAGCTACGAGGGTCCGCCAGACAACGGCGGTCGCCCGGTGGTGGAGGCGTTGGCCGCCTTTCAGCCCGCGCCAGATGCGCCGCCGTTGGTGCAGCAATTCGCCGGGAATTGTCTGACCTGTCACCTGAGCGCTGAAGCGATCCAGGCCCCCTATTTCTACCGCGCGACGGGCTGCTCGGCCTGCCATGTGCTCTACGACAATGACGGGTTGTACAAGGGGGGCGACCCCACCCTGCCGCGCGACGAGCCGGGGCACATGCGCCGTCACGAACTGACCACGGCCATCCCCTATACGCAGTGCAATCACTGCCACAACCGCGGCAACTACGAGCTACCGACCATGACCTTCGTGCCGCGGGCGGACATCCCCGCGCCGGACTATCTGAACGCCATCGAGCGGCGCGTGCACGAGTATTATCAGCCGATCGGGCAGTTCACCCTGTGCGAGTGGGAACTGGATTGCGTGGACTGCCACACCCGCCGTGAAGTGATGGGCGATGGCTATCTGTACAGCAGTCAGCGCGACGCCCGCTACACCGAATGCCGCACCTGTCACGGCACGCTCGATGCCCCGCCGCTCAGCTACACCATCACCGATCCCGATGATCTGGCGCTGCGCCTGGCGTTCCTGAACCCCAACCTCGAACTGCAGGTCGGCGACACCATCCTGATGACCGACCTGGGCGAGCCGCTGCCGCACGTCGTCTGGCGCGGTGACCGGCTGGAACTAACCATGAAAGCGACCGGACAGCGTTACGACGTGCCGCTGGTGTTGGGATCGGGTTGCCAGCAGCGCCCCGATCAGCAGGAGAGCCATTATTGCCATGTGTGCCATGCCTACGAACGAGAATGAGTGGCCAGGAGAAGAAGACGTGGAGCCGCTGAGCCGCCGCAAACTGTTCACCGGACTGCGCAAAGCGTTGCTGGCCGCGACGGGCGCGCTGGCCGCGGGCGAGGCGGCGCAGATGATGGCGCATTCGTCTCAGCCAGAGCCGCCCGAAAGCGCGACCGCCGGCAAACCCGAAGACTATGCCGCGCCCAGCCTGACTTTCGTGCGCGATGTGCGCGCCTATCTGGTGCGCGACGCGCTGGGTTTCTACGCGCTGGATGCGGTATGTTCACATCTGGGCTGCCTGGTGCGCGCCGTCGGAGATGGCCAGAACTCGCCGTTGCTCGGCTTCGAATGCCCCTGCCACAACAGTCATTACGACGCTCAGGGCGAGCGGATCAGCGGGCCAGCGCCGCGCGGCCTGCGTTACCTGGCGGTGGAACTCGACAGCACGGGCAACCTGATCATTCACCGCGATCGCGAAACTCACCCCGACGACCGTCTGATTGCCTGAAGGAGAACACATCATGGCCCGCCCGACACCGCCCCCCCGCCCCGTTCTGGCCGACGCGCGCCTGGCCGCCCTGCTGGAGCAGTGCGCCGCGCTGCACGCGCACCTGTGCCCGCGCCAGGTACTCGGCGTGCGCATGGGGTTGCTGGGAGGGCGTCTACTGGGGCTGGACGTGCCGCAGACCGGCAAGCGGCTGCTGGCCTTCGTGGAGACGGACGGCTGCGCGGCGGATGGTGTCTCCGTGGCGACCGGTTGCTCGGTGGGACACCGCACCCTGCGCGTGATTGACTTCGGCAAGGTGGCGGTGACGCTGGTGGACGTGGAAACCCAACGCGCCGTGCGCGTGACCCCCAGCCCGCACAGCCGGACGCTGGCCGCGCACTATGCGCCGGATGCGCGCAGTCGCTGGCACGCGCAGCTCGCCGCCTATCAGATCATGCCGGACGACGAACTGTTGATCGCCCGTCCGGTGACGCTGCGCGTCTCGCTGGAGGCGCTGTTGAGCAAACCGGGGCGGCGCGTGACCTGCGAAGTGTGCGGCGAGGAAATCATCAATGAGCGCGAGATCGTGCACGAGGGCATGGTACTATGCCGGGCCTGTGCCGGGGAGCGCTACTACGATCCGCTGCCGTGAAGCACAAACCGCGCAGACGCGGAGTTTTTCGGTTTTCGCTGTGCGCGCCTTTTGCGCCCTACACGGGCGGCGTATGGGCCAGCCGCAGACGTTGCGCTTCCTGGCGGGCGACCCACCACGCGCCGGGCAAAGCCGCGCCCAGCATGGCCGTCGCCAGCCAGAACAGCCCGCCGATGCTTACCAGGGGCAGTAGCGCATAGGCGATCAACGGGCCGGCGGCGCTGCCCACATCGCCCACGGTGTTGATGATGCCCAGGATGCGCCCGCGATTGTTTTCGCCCTCATAATCGCCCACCAGCGTCATCACCTGTGTCTGCAGGACGCTGGTGGCGATCGCTCCGAGCATAATCGCTGTCACCACCACCACGCCCCGCCCGCCCGCCGTGAGGGCCATGGCGATCACGCCCAGGGCCAGCGCGCCGATCACCAGCCGCCAGCGCTCCCCGCTGAGGTCGGAGAGCCAGCCCGCCAGCGGCGACGCAACCAGGCTGAGCGCCTGACTGCCCGCTGCCATCGCGCCGGTGAAGGTAGATAGATAGATGACCGTCCCCGCCAGGTGCACCGTCTCGCCGACGCGCTCCTGCAACAACAGCGGCAAGACCGCGCTGAGGATGCCGATGAAGATCAGCCAGTTGACGCCCAGCAGGGCAATGGCCATGGCCAGCGGCAGGCGGTTGCGGGGTGGCGGAACGGGCGTGCCCGGCACCGTGGAGGGCGCGCCCCTGGCGACTGCCGCGCGCGTCGGTTGCGTTTCCGGCAGAGCCAGCCACCAGCCCACCGCCGCCGCCAGCGTGATCAACGAGCAGACGCGCAGCGCCTGCAAATAGCCCAGCCAGTCGGTCAGCGCCCCGCCAACTAGCGACGCGCCCCCCGATCCAATGAAAAACCACATCTGCAGGCGGCCCACAAAACGCCCGCGATTGGCGAAAGTAGAGAGATCGAGCGCCATCGTGCTGGCGCTGAGCCAGATGCCCGCCCACGAGATGCCCCACAGCAGCCGCCCGATCAACAGGGGCCAGAAGCCGGGGATCGTATAGAGCAGCGAGGACAGCCCGCCGCAGAACAGCGCTGGCACGGCAATGCGCCGCCGGGGGATGCGCTCGATCAGCACGCCCAGCGGCCCGTTGAGGACAATGCGGATCAGCCGGTTGGCGGAGAGCATCAGCCCGACGTTGGCCAGGGCAATGCCAGCGTCTGTGGTGTGCGTGGGCAACACCACATATAGCGTCAGATCGCCCAACAGTGAGACAGCCACCCCCAGGCCGATGATGTGCAGGGCCTGTTCGGCGGGCAGCCGTTGCCGCCACGCCAGGAAATCAGGCACGGTCGAATGCCTCCCAGATCGGCTGCCCTTCCCATACGTCAGGGCGGGGAATGCCCAGCAGATGGGCAATCGTGGCGGCGGTATCGTAAATGCGCACCGGCGTCGTCAGGGTGTGCCCGGTTTTGATCCCCGGCCCGCAGAGTATCCAGGGAATGGTCAGGTCTTCCGGCGATCCTGTGCCGTGCGTGTGCTCGTGCCCGCCGTGATCGGAGAGAAAGAGCACCGTGTACTCCTCGCGCAGACCTGCTTCGTCCAGCGTCGCCAGCAGCAGCCCCAGCGCCTCATCCATGCGCTCGATGGCCTGCAGATAGGCGGCGGACATCCATCCCGCCGCGTGCCCCACCAGGTCGGATTCGGCCAGGTAGACCACCAGCAGGTCGGGGCGCTCGCGGGCGAGCAGGTCGGCAGCCTGCGCCGCGACGATCTGATCGGCATCGGGCGTCACTGCCCCGTCGCGGCAATAGCTGACAGTCAGGCTGCCGTGCGCGGATAGGTCGCGCAGTTGTTCCCAGCTATAGAACATGGCCGTATGCCGCCGGTGCTGATGCGCAATGTCCACGAAGCTGGGGTAGGCCACCGCCGACGGCTGGAAGACGTTATCAGTGACGCCGTGCCGTTCGGGTGTCACGCCGCGAAACATGGACATATGGGCGGGCAGGGTGTAGCTGGGCACTACCGATTGCGCTCCCCAGGTATAGGCTCCGTTCTGCCACAGCCGATCAACGTGTGGGGTATGGGCCTGAGCCAGAGCATCGGGCCGGCAGCCATCGAAAATAACCAGGAGTGTTTTGCTGATCATGGGTGTGTATGGGTCTCTCCGGTGCGCGCGAGGCAAGCTTTCTCAGGGTGAATGATGGGTCACATGGGCGATGTGCACGACGATGCCTTCCCGTTCCAGGGCTTCGCGGAATTCTGGCTTAAGACCGTCGTCGGTGACGATGTCGTCCACCACGGATAGCGGCGCAACGCTGGCAAAAGTCTTCAATCCGAACTTGCGGCTATCGCTCAGCAAGATACAGCGCTGCGCATTGCGGATCATGGTACGTTTGACTTCGGCGTCGTCCGTGTTGTACTCGGTCAGGCCCGCTTCCAGGTCTACCCCGCCAATGCCGATGAAGGCTTTGTCCACATAGAACTGACTGAAAGTATACTCGGCGACCGGCCCGATGAGCGAGCGTTCACCGGGGCGGACAATGCCGCCGCACAACATCAGCCGGATGCCCGGCTGATCGGTGAGCAGGTTGGCGATGGGCAGGCTATTGGTCAACACAGTGATGTCTTGCAGGCGGGTCAGGTTGCGGGCCAGTTCGAGCGTGGTAGTGCCGATGTCCAGGGCGATGCTGTCGCCCTCGTGTACCAGTGTCGCCGCCAGCTTGCCGATGGCACGTTTGGCCTCAGGGGCTTCGTGCACGCGCGTCAGGACGGGCGGCTCGTAGCTGCGCCCGCGCGCACTGACCGCTCCACCGTGAATACGCCGCAGCAGGCTGGCGCGTTCCAGCGTCGAGAGGTCGCGCCGGATGGTCATGTCGGAGACGCCGAAACGCTCACAGAGTTCGGCGACGGTCACCGCGCCCTGTTCGGAGATGATCTGCAAGATGATCTTCTGGCGTTCGATTGCGTTCATATCATTTGCCTTTCGGCACTGACACTTCGTGTCAATTTACCAACACGAGCGTGTTGCATTTTATGTTGATTTGTGTTGAAATAGACACAAAGCGTCATCACCTGTGCTGCACGGCGATCGTCCTAATGTCGCCGCGACGGGATTACCAGATGATCGAACCAGTTGCGTAGCTCGGCCTCCCGATAGAGCGGGTCGAGGATATCCGGCCCGACGGCGAAGCGCGCGCGCAACGCCGGATCGTCGGGGCGCTCGTGCAGGGCAAACATGGCTTCGGCGTAGGCCAGTACGTCAGCGGTGGTGGCGAAGAAACCTTCTTTAACAAGTGGTTCGGCGCGGGCGCGGATCAGGCGGGCCATCTCATAGAAATTGTACTCCGGATGGTATTGCGTGGCCCAAAAGACACCGTTCTTGTGTTTGACTTCCAACGCCTGCACATGGGTATGTTCGTTGGTGGCCAGCAGGGTAGCGCCGGGCGGCAGAGTGACGACTTCGTCCAGGTGCATGATGAAGCCGTCGTAAACGTCCGGCTTGCCGCGCAGCAAGGCGTGTGTGCGACCGGCCTCGGTGCGCGTGATGCGGCGGGCGATGGCCCATTCGCGGCCTTTGGGGTTCTTGCGCACTTCTCCACCGGCGGCATAGGCGGCCATCTGAATACCCCAGCAACTGCCGTAGCAAGGTACACCCGCTTCGTAGATAGCGCGGGCCAGCTCCACCTGGCGGGTGACCCGGGGATCGTCGGTGTGATAGATGGTCAGGTCGGAGCCAGTCCAGATATAAGCGTCGTAGGAGCGCAGGTTGGCCCCGCTGGGCAGGGCACTATCCAGGTCGGCGATGAAGAGCACGTCAATGGTGGCCTGCGGGACGTAGGAGCGCACGAAGCGGGCGTACATGTCGTGCGGGTGCCCGACGTCAGCAGCGTCGAAGCGCTCGCGGCTGGCTCTGGGATAGCCGTTGAGAATGGCGATGGCGAGGGGCAGGTCTTTGTACATAAGGCTTGTTACCTTTCAAACAGCATCGAACAAGATTTGTGTGGATTCGAAAATACATCATGTGCGCCAAAAATACTACTCACTGCTCTGGCCAGGAGGATTGCATCAAACCGCTTGCCGCTTTACCTCACCCCCAGCCTCGCTTCGCTCGGCTAGCCCCCTCCCCGACGCGGGGAGGGGGCAACGAGGCGCGCCAGCGCCGAGTGGGGGTGAGGTCAACCAGCAGATCACACCTGCGCTTACTTCTGCCCATGGTTCTGCTGGCTGGTTTTGATGCGATGACCCTGCTGCTCTGGCTGGTCAAACGCCCAAAGTCTACGAGACTTCGGAAATCGCAAAGCACGCGCTCTCCCCGTATCGCTTGCCTTTTTCATTTAAGGAAGGATAAGTCATGCCTTACGGCTATCACGGCAAAATCTTACACGTCAACCTGAGCACTGGCAGCCTGACTGTCGAAGAGCCGGACGAAATCTTCTACCGCACCTACATGGGCGGCAGCGCCATGGGGCTGTATTACCTGCTGAAAAACACGCCTCCCGGCACCGATCCGCTCGCTCCAGAAAACACCCTAGCGCTGATGGACAGCGTGGTGACTGGTGTGCCCATCTCCGGCCAGAGCCGTATGAGCGCTACGGCACGTTCGCCCCTCACCGGCATGGTCGGCGACTCGCAGTGCGGCGGCTTCTGGCCCGCCGAACTCAAATTCGCCGGTTTCGATGGCATCGTCATCTGGGGGCGTGCCGACAAGCCAGTCTATCTGTGGATTCACGACGGCGAAGCCGAACTGCGCGATGCCTCGCACTTGTGGGGGCGGGTGACACACGACGTACAGCGCGCCATCGAAGACGAGTTGGGCGACCGGCGCGTGCAGGTGTTGCAATGCGGCCCGGCGGGCGAGCGCGGCGTGCGTTTTGCGGCGATGATCAACATGTCCAACCGCGCCAACGGGCGCACCGGCATGGGCGCGGTGATGGGCAGCAAGAACCTCAAGGCGATCGTGGTGCGGGGCCGGCAACGCCCGCAGGTCTTCGATCAGGAAGCGTTCAAGGCGTTGGCTCGCTGGGGCGCAGACAACACCGAGGACATCATGGGCAGCATGACCCTGCTGGGCACGACGGCGCTCATCCGCAAGCAGCAACATCGCGGCGGCCTGCCCTCTTTCAACTACGCCAGCGGCGTCTTTGAGGGCTACGATGCCCTCAGTGGCGAGACGATGCGCCAGACGATCCTCAAGGAAACCGACACGTGCTATGCGTGTACGGTGCGCTGCAAGCGCGTGGTCGAAAGTCACGACGGCCCCTACCCGCTCGATCCCATCTACGGCGGGCCGGAGTATGAGACGCTGAGCACGTTCGGCACCTACTGTGGCGTCGCCGACCTCAAGGCCGTCGCTTACGCCAATCAGCTTTGCAACATGTATGGCATGGACACCATCTCCTGTGGCGCGACGATCGCCTGGGCCATGGACTGCTACGAGCAGGGCATCATCACGCAGGCCGACACCGGCGGCCTCGATCTGCGTTTCGGCAACGCCGAAGCCATGGTGCGCCTGACCGAAATGATCGCCCGCCGCGAGGGTTTCGGCGATGTGCTGGCCGACGGCTCGGCCATCGCCGCGCGGCGCTTTGGCCCGGCGGCAGAAGACCTGCTGATTACCGTCAAGGGGTCGGAAATGCCCGCGCATATGCCGCAACTCAAGCGCAGTCTGGCGCTCATCTACGGCGTCAACCCCTTCGGCGCGGATCACATGTCCAGCGAGCACGACGGCAGCTATACCGAGTTCAACCCGCGCATTGCCGAACTGGGGCTGCTCAATCCGCAGCCGTCTACTGTCCTCAATGCCGAAAAAGTGCGCTATGCCTTCTACACACAGTGCACCTACAGCGCCCTCGATACGCTCAGCCTGTGTCAGTTCGTGTGGGGGCCAGACTGGCAACTGTTCAGCCTGCGGCAGATGGCCGAGTTGGTGCGCGCGGTGACGGGCTGGTCGGTGACGGTCTTCGAGTTGCAGAAGTTGGGCGAGCGTCGCCTGAATATGCTACGCGCCTTCAACGCCCGCGAGGGCTTCGGGCGCGACCAAGACACCCTGCCCAAGAAGCTCACCAAACCGCTGCGCGGCGGGGCCAGCGATGGCCTGTACGTGACCGTCGAGGAATTCGAGCGCGCTAAAGACATTTACTATGCCATGGCCGGCTGGGACGTGATGACCGGCACCCCCAGCCGCGTCAAACTGGAAGAGCTGGGCCTCGGCTGGGTGGCCGACGAACTAGAGCGCGCGCCCTGCGCCCCAGGAGATAAACGGTGACTGAGGTACATCAGACCAGCCCCCTGAGCCGCGCGGAACTGGCCGACGCTGTGGAGCGCGGGGAGATCGAGACCGTATTGGTGGCTTTCCCCGATCTCTACGGGCGATTGCTGGGCAAGCGCTACGATGCCCGCTACTTCCTGGAGGCGGCGGAACACGGCCTGCACTTCTGCGACTACCTGCTGGCCTGCGACTTGGCCATGGACCCCGTGCCGGGCTATCGCTACGCCAGTTGGGAGCAGGGGTATCGCGACGCCTGGGCGACGGTGGACTGGGCGACGTTGCGGCGCGCGTCGTGGCTGGAGCGGTCGGCGCTGGCACTGTGCGACGTGCGTGACGAGCACACCGGCGACCTGGTGAGCATCGCCCCGCGCGCGGTGTTGCGCCAGCAGATCGAGCGGGCGCGCGCGGCGGGCCTGTTGCCCATGGGCGCCAGCGAACTGGAGTTCTTCGTCTTCCAGGAGACTTACGAGTCCGCCCGCGCCAAATACTATCATGACCTGCGCACCTTCGGGGCGTACATCGAGGACTATCACCTGTTCCAGGGCGCGAAGGTCGAGGGTTTGCTCGGCGCGATCCGCCGACACCTGCATTTATCTGGCGTGCCGGTCGAGTTCAGCAAAGGGGAGTGGGGCGCAGGGCAGGAAGAGATCAACATCCGCTACTGCGATTTGCTCACCATGGCCGACCGCACCGTCATCTTCAAGCAGATGGCCCGCGAGGTCGCCTGGCAACAGGGGCTGGCAGTCACCTTCATGGCCAAGTGGGACGAGCGGCACGCGGGCAGCAGTATGCATCTGCACTTCAGCCTGTGGAGCGCCGACGGCGCGCACAACGTCTTTGCCGGGGATCGACCCCTGGCCGACGGCCTGCCAGTGACGGGCAGCGACACGTTCCGCTGGGCGGTCGGCGGGATGCTGGCGCACGCCCGCGATCTGACGCTGTTCTTCGCCCCCAACGTCAACTCGTATAAGCGCTATCAGGCCGAGTCCTTCGCCCCGACGGCGGTGGCCTGGGCCTACGACAACCGCACCACCGGTTTCCGCGTGGTGGGGCGCGGCGATGCGCTGCGCGTCGAGTGCCGCATCCCCGGCGCGGACGCCAACCCTTACCTGGCGTTTGCCGCGTTGCTGGCGGCAGCGCTGGACGGCATCGAGCGCAAGACCGAGCCGCCGCCTATGTTCGCAGGCAATGCTTATCTGGCGACAGACCTGCCGCGCGTGCCCCGTTCTCTGCCCGAAGCGATCGCCGCCTTCGAGCGCAGCGAGCTGGCCCGCGCGGCTTTTGGTGAGGAGGTGGTCGAGCACTATCTACACTTCGCGCGCACCGAGCAACGCAAATTCGACGAAGCGGTCACCTGCTGGGAGCGCGCGCGCTTTTTCGAGCAGATTTGAATGGCGCAAAGCCCATGAAGGGACCTGAACATTCATGTTGGACTTTCTGAGGACTACCCCATAAGGAGCTGACAATACCATGCGACTCGAAAATAAAGTGGCCTTCATCACCGGCGCGGGTAGCGGCCTGGGCCGCGAGACAGCGCTTCTCTTCGCCAGAGAGGGCGCGCGGCTGGTGCTCAACGACATCAACGCGCAGACTGTCGAGCAGACGGCGCAGATGATCGCCGAGACAGGCGGCCAGGCTATCGCTGTCGCGGGCAACGTGGCCGACGAAGCCGATGTTGAGAAGGTGATCAAGGCGGGCGTGGCGCAATTCGGCAAGGTGGACACGCTGGTCAACAACGCCGGCATCATGCCCGACGAAGACATCTCCGTGCTGACCATGGAGCCGGATGTCTGGCGGCGCGTGTTTGATGTCAACGTGCAGGGCGTGGCCCTGTGCTGCAAGTACGGCATTCCGGAGATCATCAAGGCGGGCGGCGGCGCAGTGGTCAATATCGCCTCGTTCGTGGCCCTGGTGGGCTGCACCGTGCCGCAAGATGCCTATACCGCCAGCAAGGGCGCGGTGATCGCCCTGACGCACTCGCTGGCCGTGCAATTTGGCCCGCAGAAGGTGCGCTCCAACGCCATCTGCCCCGGCCCGATCATCACGCCGCTGATGGAGACGCTCTTCGCCACCGAAGAAGCCAAGATGCTGCGCCTGCGCCGTATCCCCATGGGACGTTTTGGGCAGCCGCCGGACGTAGCCTATGCCGCGCTCTATCTGGCGTCGGATGAGGCGTCGTGGGTCAATGGGGCAAGCCTGGTAGTAGACGGCGGCATCACTGTCAACTACTTCTAAGCAGCGCGTGAAGGGGGTGTGCGTTCCGTGTGCGGAATCCAACATCCTTTGTGTTGGCTTGTGTTGGCACAGAGACTTTTTTAGCATACAATGAGGGTAAGTCGGGGATAACAAGTACCCGCCGCACTGCTTCTCTGCACAGGCATAGTGCGCACCCCCTCGGCGACACATTTTGCACGAAAGGAGGCGTCACACGAGGAAGTTAAAGGGGCTTCACCCGGTTCTCCAGATCGTCAGGTTCTTTTTACCCACAGTTAGGATGGATTTAGTGTGCAGAGAGTAAAGTTCTGCTCGGTGCTTCGGCACTGCTGTCCATCCGCATCATTTAGCCTGTTTGAGGTGAGGAGATGAAAAAACTCGTATTTCTGTCCGTTGTGCTGGTCATGATGCTGGCGTTGGTTGCGCCGGGAGCGACTGCTGTCGCACAGGAAAAGATCAAGGTTGACGTCTGGATCGCCTTCCAGGATTATCGCTGGGACTGGACCAAGGAAGTAGCCGCCCGTTTCAACGAGATGTTCCCGCAGTATGAAGTCGTCGTCACCGGCGGCTATAGCTACGAGACGGTGTTCGCGCAGGTGGCCGTCGCGGCAGAGCAAGGCCAACTGCCTGCTGTGGTGCAGTTCTTCGAGGCTGGCACGCAGGACGCCCGCGACAGCGGCCTGTTCAAGCCGATCGCCGACGCGCTGGGCGACCGCACCGAAATCCTCGGCCTGCCGGTTGACTTCGATGACTTCGTCGAGCCGGTGCGCGCCTACTACACCCTGGACGGCAAGTGGACTTCGATGCCCTGGAATACCTCCTCGGCGATCATGTTCTCCAACATGAACTACCTGCGGGCCGCTGGTTGGGAAAAGCCGCCGGCGACCTGGAACGAGGTCGAGCAAGCCTGCGAGGCGATCATGGCCCTGGAGAATGCGCCTGAATACTGCTTCACCTGGCCGAATCACGGCTGGTTCTTCGAGCAGTGGCTGGCGCAGCAGGACGCGCTGTATGTCAACAATGGCAATGGGCGCGAGGCTCGCGCGACCGAGGCGGTCTTCAACAGCGAGGCGGGCGTGGCCATCCTGCAGTGGCTGGATGATCTCTACAACAAGGGCTATCTGTACTACAGTGGCGCGCAGGGCGGCGACTCCTGGTCTACCGTAGACCAGGCCTACTCGACGCAGCAGGTGGCCATGGCTGCCTACAGCAGCTCCGACACCACCCTCTACACGCAGATGGGCATCGAGGGTGGCTTCGAGACGGTCGCCTCGTTCCTGCCCTACAACGACGACACCGGCTGGACGGGCAACCTGATCGGCGGCGCGACCCTATGGCTGGCCGATGGCCTTGATCCGGCAGTGGAAGAGGGCGCGCTGGCCTTCCTGGTCTACCTGACCAACACCGAGAACGCTGCCGACTGGCACAAGATCACCGGCTACATCCCGATCCGCTACAGCGCCTACGACCTGTTGGAGAGCGAGGGCTGGTTCGAGCAGTGGCCCAACCAGACGGTGGCGGTGCAGCAGCTCGCCCAGAGCAAGGTCACTCCGGCGACCAGCGGCGCGCTGGTGGGCGGCTTTCCGGCCATCCGCAATGTGGTCACAGCGGCCATTGACCGCGTCCTGCTGAGCGACGACGACCCCAAGGCGGTGCTCGACGAGGCGGTGGCCGAAGCCAACCGCATCATCGAGGAGTACAACCTGCTGAACGCGCCGTAAACCTAGGGCACAAGCGATTCCTTCATCTGGGGGGCGACAGGGGAGTCGCCCCCCAATCGGGTTTTCTCAAAAATTCTAATCAGGAAGCCTAGAGAGAAAAATCATCATGGTCGTTTCTCCTGTGATTCTGATGCTGGCGGGCGCAGCGATCGGGGCCGCTGTGGTGGCCTACATCTTCAAACGCGCTGGCGGACTCTGGCTGCTGGGTCTGGGCCTGGGGGCCATCGCCGGGGCGTTCGGTTCGGCCCTCTTCCTGGCCCCGCTGGACTACTGCACCTTCGAGGCAGGGCGCGAGTCACTGGATCGGGCGTTCGGGCTGATCCTGGCTGCTGCGGGCACAGCTATCGTGGTGGCTCCGCTGGGCTGGCTCAGCGGCAAACTGCTGCGTCACGAAAGTCTGATAGAAGGGCAGCAAAGCCAGGGGGCGTTTCGGCATTGGTGGATTGCCATCCCCCTGCTCGCACCGACCCTCACCATCCTGCTGCTGTTCCTGTATTACCCCTCGCTGGAAACGTTGCGCCTTTCGACCATGCTCTCGCGGCTGGGCGCGCGGCGCGAGGTTTTTGTCTGTGTGGACAACTTCACCCGCCTGGTGGAAGACAAGACTTACTTCGAAACCGTGGTGCGCACGATGTATATGTCCTTTTTCATCGTCGTGCTGAGCATGGGGCTGTCGCTGTTGGTTGCCACCATGGCCTATCTGCCCATCCGCGGTGCGTCTATCTATCGGATTCTGCTGGTCTGGCCCTATGCCATGTCTCCAGCCGTGGCGGGGATTATCTTCTTGCTGATGTTCAACCCGTCGGGCGGCCTGATCAACTATCTTTTGGGAAAATGGTTGGGCATCAAGCTGGGCTGGTTGAACGACCCCAAAGTCGCCCCCTGGACGATCATCATGGCCAGCGTGTGGAAGTCCATGGGGTTCAATATCCTGTTCTACATCGCTGGCCTGCAGAACGTGCCCAAAGACCTGATCGAGGCGGGCGCGATTGACGGCGCGGGGGTGTTGCGGCGGTTCTGGCATATCGTCTGGCCGATGCTGTCGCCCATCACCTTTTTCCTGCTCGTCACCAACCTGACTTATGCTTTCTTCGAGACGTATGCCACCATTGACTACCTGACGCCCGGCGGCGGCCCGCTACGCTCGACGACGACCATGATGTACCGCGTGATTCAGCTAGGCGTGCAGAACAATGACATGGGCAAGGCTGCCGCCGAATCGATCGTGCTGTTCCTGACGGTGATCGGCATCACGGTGGTGCTGTTCCGGACGGGCGGGCGGCAGGTCACCTACGGAGTATGAGGCCATGACAGTCGTTTCACGAGAAAGCGCTCGCGTCACACCGGCCATCTGGCAGAAGGTGCGCAGGTGGTGGCCCAAGCGCTGGTACGCGCACCTCATTCTGATCCTGGCCTGCTTCATGTCGGGCATTCCCCTGTTCTACGCGCTCATCGTCAGCACGCAGACCAACGCGGAAGTCTTCCGCTATCAGTTCACGCCGGGCAGCGGGCTGCACGAGAACTGGCACGTGGTCTTCTACGAACGCCATCTGCACACCTACATGATCAACAGCGTGATCATGACCCTGGGCATCACCCTGGGCAAGACGATCTTCTCGCTGCTCTCCGGCCTGGCGTTCGTCTATTTTCGGTTTCCGGGCAAATGGCTGGTCTTCGGCTTTGTGCTCATCACGCTGATGATGCCCACCGAGGTGCTGATCATCGCCCTGTTCCGCTTCATCAACAAGCTGCACTGGCAGAACACCTATTGGGCGCTGATCGTGCCCTTCACCGCCAGCGCCACGGGCACCTTCCTGTTCCGCCAACATTTCTCCAGCATACCGGCGGAGCTATCCGAAGCCGCGCAGCTCGACGGGGCCAACCCGTTGCAATTTCTGTTCCGTGTGCTGGTGCCCATGAGCTGGAACACCATTGGGGCGCTGGCCGTCGTGCAGACCATCTATGCCTGGAACATGTACCTGTGGCCGAACCTGGTCATGTCCGACCCAGACATGCAGACAGTGCAGACCGGCATCGGGGCGTTGCGCCTGGGCGGCGGCGCGTTGCGCTTCGGGCCGCTGATGCTGGGCACGGTGATCGTCAGCCTGCCGCCAGTGATCATCTTCATCTTGCTGCAAAAGCAATTCATGAGCGGCTTCACGCTCACCCGCGACAAGTGATCGTCCCCACACCTGGTAACGGACAGGCAGGGGCGGAGGTCTGGCTCTCCGCCCCGCCTGACACATCCCCCTGGCACGACGCGCCCTCGCCCATCCCCCCTGCCCGACGAATGTGCTATGATCAGGGGCGTATCGCCTGCATCACCGCGCACTTTGCGCAGGTGCCCTCCCCATGACTGTTACGACCGCCGAACTGTATCAGTTCCTCTTTGACGAGCTGCCCGACGGCATCCTGGTTGCCGATGAAAACGGGCGCGTGCTCGCCGCCAACCCGGCCCTGGGTCGGCTGGCTGGTTGCGCGCCCGATCGTCTGACCGGACAGGCCCTGACAGCGCTATTGACCCTGCCCCATGGCGAGGACGACGTATGGCGTGCCATTCAGGAAACGCCCGCTCTGGAACTGACCCTCCGGCAACACGACGGCGGCAAGCTCTCCGTAGAGATGCGCCGAACGATCTTTGTGCACGAGGGACAGTCGTACTTCCTGATTACACTGCGCGATGTCACCGAGCAGGTGCAGAAATACGAGCGCCTGATCCGCAACGAGCACGAGAAACGCCTGATCGCCGAGGGACTGCGCGGCATCCTGGACGTGCTTAATTCCGAGCGCCCGGCAGACGAAGTCCTGGAATACATCATGGTGGAGGCGCAGCGTCTGCTCAAGGCGGGGGCCGTGGCCATCTTCCGCCTGCGCGACGAGGGCGGGCAGCAGGTGCTCGAACTGGAGGCCGCGCGCGACCTGCCCGCTGACTATGTCTCCGGGATGCAGGTGCCGCCGGGCGTGGGGGCGATTGGCAGGGCTGTCTCCGAGCACCGCCCTGTGTATCTGCCCGACATGCGGGCTGCGCTGCCCGATTATCAGCGCCTGCACGATCCTCACCGCGAAGCGCTGCTGATGCAGTTGATGGAACGCTACCGCGCGGTGCTGGCCGTGCCGCTATGGATGCGCGACGAGGTGTACGGCAGCCTGGTGCTCTACTATGCCGAGCCGCGCGAACTGACCCCCGAAGACATCGAACTGGCCGCCGCCTTTGGCGATCAGGTGGCCCTGGCCATTGCCAACGCCCGCCTGCGCATTCAGTCGGAGCAGGCCGCAACCATGGCAGAACGGCAACGCCTGGCCCGCGAACTGCACGACGCTGTCACACAGACCCTTTTCTCCGCCAACCTGATCGCCGAGGTGCTGCCGCAACTGTGGGAAGAGGATCAGAACGAGTTTCATCAGCGCGTGGCCGATCTGCGTCGGCTGACGCGCGGCGCGCTGGCCGAAATGCGCACCCTGCTGCTCGAACTGCGCCCCGCCGCTCTGGTCGAAACACCGCTGCGCGACCTGGTACGTCAGCTTGTCGAGGCGATCACCGGGCGCACGCGGCTCGATGTGCAGTTCACCGCCAATGGCGGGCAGCATGTCTATCCCCCCGAAATTCAGTTGGCCCTCTATCGCATTGCGCAGGAAGCGCTGCGCAATGTGGTCAAACACGCCCGCGCTCACACCTTGGGGGTGGAATTGAGCACGACCCCGACGCAGGTCTCGCTGATCATCCGCGACGACGGTCAGGGCTTCGATCCTCAGAACGTGCCCGCCGATCATTTCGGGCTGCGCATCATGCGCGAGCGGGCGGCGGCCATCGGCGCGGCGCTCACACTCAGCACGCAGATCGGTGAGGGTACCTGCGTGGCAGTACAGTGGTACAACCCCGTCCAGGAGGAATCATGAGCGAAGCGCGCAAGATTCGCGTGCTGATCGTGGACGATCACGAGATGGTGCGCACCGGTCTGTCCACGTTTCTGATGGTGCACAAAGACTTGGAGAATGTCGGAGAGGCCGATAGCGGCGAGGAGGCGATTCGCCTGTGCCAGCAGCTATGCCCAGATGTGGTGTTGATGGACATGGTCATGCCTGGCATGGATGGCCCGACGGCCATCCGCGCCATCCGTCAGCTATGCCCAGCGGCGCAGATCATCGCCCTGACCAGCTTCAAGGAGCAGGAACTGGTACAAAAAGCCATTCAGGCGGGCGCGTTGGGTTTCCTGTACAAGAATGTGTCGTCGGACGAGTTGATCCGCGCCATCCGCGCCGCCGCCGCCGGTCAGCCGACGATGGCCCCGGAAGCCCTGCAGGCGCTCATCCGCACGCACGCCCAACCGGCACGCCTGGGCCACGACCTGACTGAGCGCGAGCGCGAAGTGCTGGCGCTGATGGTCAAGGGCCTGAACAACGTCGAGATCGCCGACCGGCTGGTGGTCAGTCGCTCGACGGTGAAGGTGCACGTGAGCAACATCCTGGCCAAGCTGGGCGTCAGCAGCCGCACCGAGGCCGTGGCGCTAGCCGTCGAGCACAAGCTCGTCTCGCCCTGATTTTCGGGATTTGAACCGCCAAGACGCAGAGAGCGCGGAGAAGCGACCCGACCAAACTCTGCGTTCTTCTCTGCGCTCTCTGTGTCCTCTGTGGTTCCAAAAGACGCGCCCCGCATATTGGCCATCTGGCCAGGGGCAAATCGGGCGAGTGGACTATAGCACCTGGGTTTCTCTTCCCCTATAATCGCATTGGTCAGGCTTCGGAAATGCCTTGAGGCTTCCGAAGCCTTTGTACGCGAATCTGGCCACCTGGGAGGATAAAACAAACGCGCCATGGAAATCAAACCCCTAGACAATGCTCAAACCGCTGAGCTTGAGGAGCCTCCTGGCCCGGATACGGAGCGCGTTGCTGAAGAACCCCCCGCCAACGCGCCGGTCCTGGCCGTGACTCCTCGACCGGCGCTGTGGGCCGATGTCCCCGACGAACTGTGGAACGACTGGCGCTGGCAACTGGCGCACCGCCTGAACAGCGTCGAAGACCTAGCCCAACTGATTCACCTCACCCCCGAAGAAATTGAAGGTCTGACCGCCGAAAACCGCTTTCGGGTGGACATCACGCCCTATTTCGCCAGCCTGATCGATCCGGACGATCCGCACTGCCCGATCCGCCGGCAGGTGATCCCGCTGGGGCGCGAACTGGCCGCCTTCGAGGGCATGATGGAAGACAGCCTGGCCGAAGACCGGCACAGCCCGGTGCCCGGCCTGGTACACCGCTACCCCGATCGCGTGTTGATGCTGGTCACCACGCAGTGTGCCAGCTACTGTCGCTACTGCACGCGCAGCCGCATTGTGGGCAACCCCGGCGCGAACTTCAGCCGCGCCGAGTTCGAATTGCAGCTCGACTATCTGCGCCGCACGCCGCAGGTGCGCGACGTGCTGATCAGCGGCGGCGACCCGCTCACGCTCTCGCCCAAGGTGCTGGAGTATATCCTCTCCAGCCTGCGCGCCATCGAGCACATCGAAGTGATCCGCATCGGCAGTCGCGTGCCGGTCTTCCTGCCACAGCGCATCACCGACGACTTCGCCGAGATGCTGGGCCGCTATCACCCCTTGTGGATGAACATTCACGTCAACCATCCCAAGGAGATCACGCCCGAACTCAGCCGGGCGCTCGACAAACTGTCCCGCGCGGGCATCCCCCTGGGCAACCAGAGCGTACTGCTGGCGGGCATCAACGACAGTGTCAATATTCAGCGCGAGCTGGTGCACAAACTGGTGCGCAACCGCGTGCGCCCCTACTACCTCTATCAGTGCGATCTGGTCAAGGGCGCAGGGCACTTCCGCACCACGGTCGCCAAGGGCATCGAGATCATCGAAGGGCTGCGCGGGCATACCAGCGGCTACGCCGTCCCTACCTATGTGATTGATGCGCCCGGCGGCGGCGGCAAGATTCCCGTCATGCCCAACTACCTGATCAGTCAGGCTCCGGGCAAGGTTGTGCTGCGCAACTACGAAGGCTACATCACTGTCTACGACGAGCCGCTCGACTACGACCCGCACGCCATTGATCACCTGGATCGTCAGGCGGCGCATCGCCCCGAACCCGGACAGGCGGGCGTGGTCGGCCTGCTGGACGGGCGGATCAGCGCCATCAAGCCGGAAGGCTTCGACGAGATTCACCGGCGCGACGGCATTCAGCACCGCCTGAACGCGGACGAGCAGAAATGGCGGCGCTTCCACATGGGCGATGCCCTGCGCACACAACCCCAGGACAACGGCAACGGCGCAGCCAAAACCAACGGCAATGGCAACGGCAGGCGTCATACCATTCGCCGCCGTAACGGTCATGCACGCTCGCAGGGAGAAGCCTAGTCCGATGCGGATCGCTGTCCTGGCCAATCTGAAGAAAAACGCCCCCCGCTGGGAGGGAATGCCCGCCGATCAGTGGGACGATCTCGATAGTCCGCGCACCGTCGAAGCCATCGTCGCGGCGCTGCGCAGCGGCGGGCACGAGGCGGAGTTCATCGAGGCGAGCATTCACCCGCCCTATAGCCTGATCGAAGCGCTGCAGCGCTTCCAGCCCGACCTGTGCTTCAACATCGCCGAAAGTCACTTCGGTGACAGCCGCGAGTCGCAGGTGCCGGCGTTGCTGGAAATGCTGCGCATTCCCTATACCGGCAGTAAGCTGCTGACGCTGGCGCTGGCGCTGGACAAGCCCATGACCAAGCGCCTGCTCAAATATTACGGCCTGCCCACGCCCGAATTCCAGGTGATGGAGCGCGCCGACGCACCGCTGGCCCCCGACCTGCTGGACGAGCACGGCGAACTGCGCTTCCCTATGTTCGTCAAGCCCAGCCGCGAAGGCACCAGCATGGGCATCAGCGCCGACTCGATCGTGCGCACGGTGGACGAACTGCGGACACAGGTCGCCCGGCAGATCGCGGCCTATCGCCAGCCGATCCTGGTCGAGCGCTACATCCAGGGCCGCGAGATCACCGTGGGCATGGTGGGCAATCTCGACCCGCAGCGCGATTACCAAGTGGGCGAAGGCATGGTCTCCGATGAACTGCCCAGCGGCCTGACCTTCCTGCCGCCGATGGAGATCGATCTCGATCACTTCGCCCACTCGGAAGATCGCCTCTACACCAACCGTATCAAGACGGAGTGGGCCGAGACGATGGACATCTATCTGTGCCCGGCCCCCATCGAGCCAGACCTGGAACACCGCCTGAAGGTGCTGGCGGGCAATGTCTTCCGCGCGTTGGACTGCAAGGATGTCTCGCGCGTGGACTTCCGCGTTGATGTCCAGGACGGCAATCAGCCCTATATCCTGGAGATCAACCCCCTACCTGGCCTCAACCCCGACCTGAGCGACCTGTGGTTGCAGGCGCGCGCGGCGGGGTGGAGCTACGAGCGCCTGATCAACACCATTGCTGAACTGGCCGCCGCCCGCCATGGCCTCGTCGAGAGTGCGGCGGCGCGCCTCACCCGCTGACGCAAGCGGTGCGCACCTCCAGGCTGCTTCAGGCGGCGGGGGTGCGCACCACACAGCAAAGGAGAACGCCATCGCGCTCCCTTTGCACCGAGGCGATACAGATGTCTCGCGTACTTGTCATCGAACCCCATCCCGAAGTGCGCCATGCCCTGCGCGTGCTGCTGCAGCGGCAGCATCAGGCCCCGCTGGAAGTGGTGGGGGCGCTGGAATCGCTCGATAGCCTGCCCGATACGATTGACCGTTTACAGCCCGACCTGGTGCTGTTAGACTGGGAACTGGCCGCTGCGCACCGGGCAGTGATCGGCGCGATACGCGCCTTGCTGCCGGGGGTGGCCATTGTGGCGCTGGGTGTGCGGCCCGAAATGCGTCAGCAGGCGCTCAACACGGGCGCTGATGCCTTTGTCAGCAAGAGCGACTGCGCCGAAAGGCTGCTACAGGCATTGGTGGCTCTCACCTGAAGGTTACGCGCACTGAATACGGCCACTGGTTTCCCGGCGTTCTGAGTTCGAGAGCGCCGGTTTCTTATGCATCCCATCAGTTTCAGGAGGGTTGGCCATGTCTCTGGAGGTCATTGCCCTGGCGCTGGGCATTTTTGTCTTGCGTTTGGTCAACAACGCCGTCAGCACGATACGCCTGGTGGTGCTCAACCGCGATCAGCGGGTGCTGGCCACTGTGCTGGCCGTGCTGGAATCGCTGATCTTCGCCGTGTCGCTGGGGCCGGTGCTGGCCGACCTGGGCAACCTGCTCAACCTGTCGGCCTACTGCGGCGGCTACGCGCTGGGCGGCTATCTGGGTCAGGTGATCGAAGCGCGTTTCGTCACCGCGTTCATGACAGTCAATGTGATCGTGCCGGGGCGCGCGCACGAGATCGCCGAGCACTTGCGTCAGCTTGGTTTCGGCGTCACCGAGACGGTGGGCGAAGGGGCCAGCGGCGTGGTGACCATGCTGCGCAGCGTGGTCAAACGACAGGACGTGAGCGAGCTGCTGCACTTCGTCCGCCAGGACAACCCCAACGCCTTCATCACCGTAGAGGAAGCGCGCGCCGTGCAACGCGGCTGGCTGCGGGCGGCGCGCCCGGCGCGATAGAAGTTGCCCCCAGGTTGTCCTGCGCTATGCTTGGGGTGGCTTTCGACGATCGCAGCCGGGCAACGCACCGCGCCCGACTGCTAAAAGCCAAAACAAAGGCTTAGTCCGCTGAGGGATGCCATTGATGACCGACTCTCAACCATCGCCGACACGCCTGTCCGACACAATGACCCGCCGCGATCTGCCGCCGCAGGTGCAGTTGGTCTGGCATGGCCTGAACGACGAACTGAACGTGCAGCACTTCCTGGCTTCCGACATCCTCTGGGGCGAGTGCGACATTCACAGGGACCCGCGCCGCGACCGGCTGGTGCTGCATCACGACGAGATCACCAGCGCCGACACCGACGCCCTGCTGACCCTCGACAGTCTGCTGGCACGGATGCGCGAGCATGGCAAAGCGGCCAAGCTCGATCTCAAGGGCGGCGACGAATTGATAGAACCAACGCTGGCCCTGGTAGAGCGATACGGCTTCAGCGACGATCAGCTCTGGTTCAACGCCTACCTGCATCGCCTGTCTGCGAGTGGGTTTCGGCGGCTTGCAGAAGCACATCCAGGCGCAATCCTGCAAGCGCCGGTGGATTTTCTGGGGCCGCTGGCCTATAACCTGTCCGATCACCTCAAAGCCGTCCTCGACACGCTGCGCGGCTGGGGCATGAACCGTTTCTCCGTCAACTTCCTGAGCGAGTATCGCCCCCTTTTCTACGATCTGTTGCTGCGCTGGGGCCTGGAAGTCAACTTATACGGCGTGATCGATCTGGAGACGTTCCTACAGGCGGTGTTGCTCTTGCCGCGCTCGGTCACGGCGGATTTCAACTTCCCGCAATGGGGCTACTATGGGCGCGGCTCTGGCGAGGGTGGGCACTACTATACGTACGACGATCAGGAAAGCAACGCACCTCCTGGCTGACAGACGCTTTTCGCCGTCCTTGCGCGTTTGCCCTGGGCAGCCGACCGTGACGGTTGGCTGCTTTCTTTCTGCCCAGGGGAGAATTATGTGATGATCATCACTTATCTTGCAATCAATTTGTCACTAAGATAAAGTTGTTAAACCTTTCGAGTGTGGAAATTTAGAGTTATTGGTAGGGGGAGAGAAGATGACGTTACGGAGACACTCTTTACTATCAAAGAATGTAGCCCGCGCGCTCCGGCAACGCCTGCGGCGCGAGTACCAGAGTGGCGGGCGTCTGCCTTCTGAACTGGAGATCGCCCAGGAATACGGGGTCAGCCGGGGCACCATCCGCGACGCCCTGGCCATCCTGGAACGCGAAGGGGTGATCTTCCGCCGTCAGGGGTCGGGCACCTACGTCAACCAGTATGCGCTCAATATTCAGGCCAGCATTGAGAGCGCCTATGAATTCACCGACCTGATCCGTCAGGCTGGCTACCAGGCCGAGATTCGCCCCCTGAGCGTCGAACGTCAACCGCTGCCCGCCGACATCGCCGCACGGTTAGAACGCCCCCCCGACTCAGACGCCCTGTTCGTGCGCAAGCTCTTCCTGGCCGACGGCGAGCCGGCCATCTACTGCCTGGATGTCCTCCCCACTGACCTGGTGCGCGAACCGTATCAGCCCGAAGAACTGCACGCGCCGATCTTCGACTTCATGCGTCAGCGCTGCTATCAGACAGTGTCGCTGGTACTGGCCGACATCATCCCCCAGGTGACAGAGGGACAACTGGCGGAGCTGCTGCAAAGCCCGCTGGGACAGGCTTTGTTGCAATTTGACGAGGTCAGTTTCAACACCTTGAACAAACCGGTTTTGTTCTCGCGCGTGTACTATCGAGATGGGTATGTGCGCTTTTCCGTGCTGCGCAAGAAAATGTGAAGAGCTGTGCCAGCGCAACGGGAACCGCCGGCAAATACTCGCTCTGTTCCAACAAGGACCGCCCCATGATCTCCGTCACCGAACGTAAAGACCTGATCGCAGCAGCCCAGGGGCATCAACCGCTCGATCTGCTCATCCGCCAGGTACGGTTGGTGAATGTCTATACCGGGCGCATCGAACCGGCAGCACTGGGCATTCGCCATGGCCGCATCGTCTCGCTCGACGCCGACGGTTTTCAGGCGCGGCAGGTGTTCGACGCCGACGGCCAGTATGCCCTGCCTGGCTTCATTGATACGCACATTCACGTCGATTCCACGCTGCTCACCCCCGAAAACCTGGCGCAGTTGATCGTCCCGCGCGGCACGACAGCCCTCTTCGCCGACCCGATGGAGATCGCCAACGTCGCCGGGCTGGCGGGCATGGAAGTGTTGCTGGCGAGCACGGCTCGCCTGCCCTATCACATCCTGATCGAGGTATCGTCGCGCGTGCCGACCGCGCCGGGCCTGGAGACAGCGGGCGGCGAACTCGATTTGCAAGCCGTGCAACAGGTGCTCGACTGGGAGCAGTGCATCAGCCTGGGCGAACTCGACCCGTCGAAGGTGCTGGGTCTGCGCGACGAATACCTGGCGAAGATCGAGGCGGCGCACGCCCGCAACAAGATCGCCAACGGACATGCCGCCGGTCTGAGTGGGCACGCCCTGGCGGGGTATGCCTGCGGCGGGCTGGCCGACGATCATGAGGCGGTGAACTACGACGAGGCGTTGGCCCGGCTGCGCCTGGGGATGCCTGTGCTGGTGCGCGACGGCAGCACCGAGCGCAACCTGGAACCCATCCTGACCGGCGTACTGCGCGAAGGGCTGGACACGCGCCATCTCATGTTCTGCACCGACGACAAACACCCGGACGACATCCGCGACGAAGGGCACATTGACTACCTGGTCAACCGGGCCATTGCCCTGGGAATGCCGCCAGTGCAGGCGATCCAGATGGCCAGTCTCAACGCGGCGGTGCACTTCCGCGTAGACCATTTGCTGGGCAGCCTGTCGCCGGGGCGCTGGGCCGATATCATCCTGGCCCCTGCCCTGGACGAAATCCGGCCCAGCCATGTTTTCTTCAAGGGGCAGTTGGTGGCGCAGGAGGGCGAATTGATCGTTCCTCTTGCGTCTGCTGCCTATCCCGACTGGATTCGGCGGACGGTCACTGTGCAGCGCGGCACTGCAGCAGCCGACTTTCGGCTGGAAGCGCCGGGGCCATCGGCTCGCGTGCGGCTGATCGAACTGTATCCCGATCAGATCATCAATCAGGCGGGGCAGGTCACGCTGCCCGTCGTGGCGGGCAACGTGGCCGCCGACCCGGCTCAGGACGTGCTGAAACTGGCCGTTGTGGAGCGCTACGGCAAGAATGGTAACATCGGCATCGCCTTCGTGCGCGGCTTCGGCCTCAAACGGGGCGCGCTGGCGTCGTCGGTGGCGCACGATCATCACAATATCATCGTCGCTGGCGTTGACGAGGCGGATATGGCCGCCTGCGTGCGCGCCATTGCAGACATGCAGGGAGGGCTGGCCATCACCGCGGGAGGAGAAGTGCTGGGGACGTTGCCGCTACCGATCGGCGGTCTGCTCAGCGAAGCGCCCGTCGAAGAAGTGATCAGCAGCCTGGAGCGGCTCACCGCCATCGCGCACCAACTGGGCTGTACCCTGCCCGCGCCGTTCATGACCATCTCGTTCATCTCGTTGCCGACTGTCCCCGAACTGGGGTTGACGGATCGAGGGCTGGTCAGTGTGCGCGACCATGCCCTTATCAGCACATTGGTGGATCAGGCAGCGCGCTAAGGGAGGAGAGAGCAGGCCGAGATCAGACATAGAACTCACTTGTGCGGGGATTTTGTTTTCCTGGCCAGCCCGGTTGATGGGCGAGCCAGGGGCGCGTAGTCCGACGGTTTTTTCACATACAAAAGGAGTGAGCCATGAACATTCGCAAACTGCTTACCGGGCTGGTTGTGTTGGCGGTGCTGATGACCGCTCTGCCCGCCGTGGCACAGGAAGAAGTGCCCAAGGTCAAGGTCGCGCTGATTCTGCCGGGCCGCGCCGACGACGTCTCATGGAATCAGGCTTCGTTCGAGGGCATGAACGCCGCGGTCGAGGCGCTGGAAGGCGAGATCGAGGTCGAACTGACCGTCGTCGAGCAGGTCTACGATCCGGTGGACATTGAACCGGCGCTACTCGACTACGCGCAGCAGGGCTACGACCTGATCGTCGGGCACGGGTTCCAGTTCCAGGAGCCGATCATCAAGGTGGCCGAGGACTATCCCGATGTCAACTTCGCCATCGGCACAGGCTTCAAGATGGCCCCCAATGTGGGCGTCTATGACGTCAAGCTGGAGCAGGGCGGCTACCTGATGGGCCTGATCGCGGGCTATCTGACCAAGTCGAACATCGTCGGCGTGGTCGGCGGTGTGGATGTGTCGGAAATTCACCGCGGCCATGTGGCCTTCGTCCTGGGCGCACAGGCGATCAACGAGGATGTCAAGGTGCTCAGCAACTTCGTGGGCGACTTCAACGACCTAGCCGGAGCCAAAGAAGCCGCGCTCAGCCAGATTAAGGCGGGCGCTGATGTACTGTGGCAGAGCGGCGACGGGATCGGCATCGCTGTGCTGGGCGCGTGCGAGGAAGAGGGCATCCTGTGCATGGGCAACGTCGCCAACCAGAATGAGATCGCGCCGGAGAACACGCTGGCCAGCTTCGTCTACGACTGGGGTCCTGTGTACCAGCAGATGATCGAGGAGACGGTCGAGGGCACCTTCGGCAACAAGTACTACTGGATCGAGCTGGCCAACGAGGGTGTATCGGTCATCTACAACGAGGAACTGGCCGAGCAGTACATTGACGAAGAGTTGCAGGCCGCGCTCGACGAGGCTGTCGAGGGCTTCATCGAGGGTACGCTCGACCTGGGCGACCTGGACGCTTACAAGCTGGAGTGAGTTTTGACCGGGGGGAGGGCGGGCCATATTCGCCCTCCCCCTACGCCTGGCAATTGTCGGTGAGGCGGTAGAGCAAGTCCCTGGCCCTGCTGTAGACTAGGGCGAGGAGAGGCAGGCATAAGGAGGGTTCAAACCTGCTCCGGCGGCTTCGCTGACTGACAATTGCCCTTCAGCGCTGAACGAGGGACAGCATGATCACAGTCGAAATGCGTGGTATCACCAAGCGCTTCCCCGGCGTGCTGGCCAACGATCACGTGGACCTGGACCTGTACGCCGGTGAGGTGCACGGCCTGTTGGGAGAGAACGGAGCGGGCAAGACCACGCTGATGAATATTCTCTTCGGTCTTTATCAGCCGGACGAGGGCGAAATCCGCGTGCGCGGCGAACCGGTGACCATTCACTCGCCCGCCGACGCCATCGCCCTGGGCATCGGCATGGTGCATCAACATTTCAAACTGGTCCCCCCCTTCACTGTCACCGAAAATATTATCCTGGGCCTGGGGGGCTGGGGCTTCATTGACCTGGCCGCCGCCCAACGCGAGATCGCCGCGGTGGCCGCGCAATATGGGCTGGACGTAGACCCGACAGCGCGCGTGCAGACCCTTTCGGTGGGGGTGCAGCAGCGTGTGGAAATTCTCAGCAGCCTCTATCGCGGGGCGGAGGTGCTCATCCTCGACGAGCCGACGGCGGTGCTGACCCCTCAGGAGGCGGAGAGCCTGGCCATCACCCTGCGGCGCATGGCCGAGATGGACAAGACCATCGTCTTCATCAGTCACAAGCTGGAAGAAGTGCTGCGCGTGACCGATCGCGTCACCGTGCTGCGGGCGGGGCGCGTGGTCTACACTTCCATGACGCGCGACACCGACAAGGCCACGCTGGCCCGCGAGATGATCGGGCACGAACTGACCAGCCTGGAGCGGGCAAAGGTGCTGGCCCTGGCCGGTGATGAAGACGCCGTCCTGAGCGGTACAACGGGCGCGAGCGCGGCTACCAACAACGCGCCCAACCTGATCGAAGTGCGCGACCTGCACGTGCGCGACGACCGCGACCTGCCCGCCGTGCGCGGCATCAGCTTTCAGGTGCACGGCGGCGAGATTCTGGGCATTGCCGGTGTAGACGGCAACGGGCAGCGCGAGCTGGTCGAGGCGATCACCCGCGTGCGCCCCATTCAGTCCGGGCAGGTGTTCATCGCCGGCGAGGACGCCACGCACTGGAAAGCGCGCGACTTCATCCGGCACAATGCCGCCTACATCAGCGACGACCGTCACCGCGATGGCCTGATCTTCAACTTCGACCTCAGCCGCAACGTCACGCTCAAAGTCTTCGATCAGCAGCCTTTCGCCCGCGCAGGATTGCTCAATTTTCCGGCCATCGTGCGGTTTGCCCGCGACCTGATCGCCCGCTTCGACGTGCGCGCCCCTGGCCCGCATATCCCCGCGGGCAAGCTCTCCGGCGGCAACCAACAGAAACTGGTCGTGGCCCGCGAGTTCAGCCAGAATCCGCGCGTGATCGTCGCCAATAAACCCACGCGCGGTCTGGATATCGGCGCGGCGGCCTATGTGCACGAGAAACTGTTGGAGGAGCGGGCGCGTGGCGTGGCTATCCTGCTGGTATCGTCCGACCTGGACGAGGTCTTGCTGCTCAGCGATCGCGTGCTGGTGATGTTCAACGGGCAATCTATGGGCGTGCTGCGGCGCGGCGAGGCCGATCCGCAGACGCTGGGGTTGATGATGGCGGGCACGCCGCTCACTGCCTTGCGCGTACAGGAGAAAGTATCATGAGCACCACCACAGCCGATACAGCGGGCACTGGCACCGCCGAACGCGCCCCACTGCCCTGGCGGACGCTATGGGACAACGTGGTGCAGGCCGCCCTGTCGCTGGTGCTCGCGCTAGTGGTAGGCGGGGCGCTGTTGCTGGTCAGCGGGCGTGACCCGATCGCCGCGTATCGCAGCCTGTATTATGGTGCCTTCGGCACAACCGACCGCTTCACCGAGACGCTGGTCAAGGCCACGCCGCTGCTGCTGGTGGCCGTTTCGGTGTCCATCTGTTTTCGCGCGCAGGTGTGGAACATCGGCGCAGAGGGGCAGATGATCCTGGGGGCGATCTTCTCCACCTGGGTGGCCCTGCACGTCAAGGGACTGCCGCCGTTGTTGCACCTGGTACTGGCTTTCCTGGCGGGGGCGCTCGGCGGCCTGTTGTGGAGCCTGATCGCCGGCGTGCTGAAAGCCTATCTGCAAGCCAACGAGGTGATCACCACCTCCATGCTCAACTACATCGCCGTCTATCTGCTGGCCTATCTGGTGCGCGGCCCGATGATGGACCCGCAGGGCTTCAACTTCCCACAATCGCCGCTGATCCCCGAAGAATTGGAGCTGCCGCGCCTGATCGCCCGCACACGCCTAAACGTGGCCTTCCTGGTGGCGCTGGCGGCTGTGTTGCTGGCGCTGGTCTTCTGGCGCAGCACCTGGGGCCGTCGCACGGAGATCGTGGGGGCCAGCCGGCGCGTGGCGGCGCACGTGGGGCTGAACGTCCCGCGCACCATCCTGCTGGCGACAGCGCTCAGCGGGGCGCTGACCGGCATCGCTGGCTGGGGCGAGATTTTCGGGCTGCACTTCCGCCTGATCGAGGAAATCACCCGCGGCTTCGGCACACTGGGCATTGTGGTGGCCTTGCTGGGCGGCCTCAACCCCATCGGCATGACCATCGCCGCCTTCTTCTTCGCCGCGCTGGTAGTCGGCGGCAACGCCATGGAGCGCAACGCCAACGTGCCCTTCGCTCTGGTAGACGTGATCCAGGGCTGCGTCATCCTGCTGGTGCTGTCGCGGGCCTACCTGTTCAAGAGGTCGTCGTCATGAACTGGGACCTGATCACCGTATCCTTCGTGGTGGGAGTGCTGGCCTCCGCTGTGCGCTGGGCCGCGCCGATCCTCTATGCGGCGCTGGGAGAGGTTTTCACCGAGCGAGCGGGCATCCTCAACCTGGGGCTGGAAGGCATCATGCTCATGGGCGCGCTGAGCGGGTTCATCGGCGCGTACAACAGCGGCAGCCTGTGGATCGGGTTGCTGCTCGCCGCGCTGGTGGGCATGGCCATGGGCCTGCTGATGGCTTTCGTCAGCGTGACGGCCAGGGCCAATCAGGTGGTCGCCGGGCTGGGCATCACCATCCTGGGCGGCGGCCTCTCGACGCTGCTCTTCCGTCTGTTCTTCGGCCTGCGCACGCGCCCCCCGACGATCAAGACCTTCAAAGTGCATTCACTGCCCCTGCTGGGCGACCTCCCCATCGTCGGCGAGGTGCTGTTCGAGCACAATGTCATGGTCTACCTGGTCTTTATTCTGGTGGGCGTGGCCTGGGTGGTGCTCTATCGCACGCGCTTCGGGCTGGCGCTGCGCGCCGTCGGCGAACGCCCAGAGGCAGCCGACACGCGCGGCCTGAACGTGACCGCCCTGCGCTACATCAGCCTGATGATCGGCGGGGCCATGGCTGGCCTGGGCGGGGCCTACCTGCCGCTGGCCGACCTGGGCATCTTCTGGACGCAGATGACCGCCGGACGCGGTTTCATCGCCGTGGCGGTCGTGGTCTTCTCGCGCTGGGATCCGGTGCGCGCGCTGTGGGGGGCGCTGGTCTTCGGCGGGGCGGCGGCCCTGCAAACCGCCCTGCAGACGCTCCGAGCGCCCATTGACTCCGAGCTGTTGCTGATGCTGCCCTACATCGTCACCATCATCGTCCTGGTGGGCATTTCCCGGCGGGCGGAGTTCCCCGGCGCGTTTGCCGTGCCCTATTCGCGCGGCGAGAAGTGAGGCGGCCCATGGACCTGGTCATCCGCAACGCCCGGCACGACCGCACAGGTCAGCGCGTGGACGTGGGCATCGCCGACGGCGTCATCGTCGCTGTCGCGCCGGAGGGAGTGGGGCCGGGCGCGCGTGAATTGGACGCCGGCGGCGCGCTGATCTCACCCGCGCTGATCGAATCTCACTTTCACCTGGAAAACGCCCTGTTATGGGATGTCCCCAACCGCAGCGGCACGCTGGAAGAAGCGATCCGCCTCTACGCCGCCATCAAGCGCGACATGCCCGCCGACGACATCATGCGGCGGGCATCGGCGGTGCTGCGCGAGGCGGTCGCCAATGGGGTGTTGTGGCTGCGCTGCCATGTGGATATTGATCGCGTCGCCCAACTGCGCATCCTGGACGCCATCCTGGCCGTGCGCGAGCGCTTCCGCGACCTGATTGACGTGCAGGTGATCGCCTTCCCGCAACACGGCATGGCTCGCGATCCCGAAGTCGTGGACTTGATGTGGGCGGCCATGGAGCGCGGGGCTGATCTGGTGGGCGGGATGCCGCACGGCGAGCGCGACATGGACGACGCCGCCCGGCAGATTGAGATCGCCTTTGAGATCGCGCGGCACTACGACGCCGATATAGACATGCACATTGACGAGACCGACGACCCGTACTGGCAATCGCTGGAGCCGCTGGCCGAGCAGACCCTCGCTAACGGCTATCAGGGGCGGGTGGCAGCAGGGCACTGTTGTGCCATGGCCGCCTGGGACGACGTGACGGCAGCGCGCATTATCCAGAAGGTCAGGGATGCGGACGTGCACGTGATCACCAATGCGCCGATCAACCTGCTGTTGGAAGGGCGTCACGACCCGCAACCGGTACGGCGCGGCATCGCCCGCGTCAGGGAACTGCTGGCGGCAGGCGTCAACGTGACCTGCGGGCAAGACGACGTGCAGAACATGTTCTACCCCTACGGGCGTATGGATCCGCTGGAAGTGGCGTTGATCACCGCGCACGCGGCACACCTGGCCGCGCCGGATGAGATTCAGGCGGCATTCGACATGCCCCGTTACCACGCGGCGCGTATGTTGCGCCTGCCTCGCTATGGCGTAGAGCCGGGCGCGCCCGCCGACCTGGTGTTGCTCGACGCGGACTCGCCGGTGGACGCGCTGCGCCGCCATTCGCCGGGGCGCACGGTGATCCGGCGTGGGCGTGTGCTGGCCCGTACGCGGGTGGAGACGGAGTGGGTGTGATCCGCAGTTCGCAGGCATTGCCATCCCCGCCCTGGCTGTGGCATCATAGACAAACCGATATCGCTGCGTGACTGACTGTGAACCGAAAGGGCGCTGCCCATGATCTCGCGCGCGTTGCTGAGCGGCTTGCTGAGTGCGCTGCTGACCGCGACCTGGCTGGTGACGGCGGGGGCGGGCGCGTTCACGCCCACGCCCACGCCCTTCGTTGAGCCGGCGGGGTGCTGGGAGCCGCCCGACGATTACACCCGTCTGTGGGTCAACGGGGCGCTGCTCAACGCGCGCACATTGGCCATGCTCGATCACGCGCAGGCGCTCTACACGGCGAGCGGTGGCACCCTTGATCTGCGCCTGGCCATCGTGCAGGGCAGTTACAACGCTGGCGCGGTCGCTGCCAGCTTCGGCACGCACGATGGCGGTGGCGCGGTTGACCTGTCGGTGCGCAGCCGGGCGGACTGGAGTGTGCTATGGGACGAGATTCCGCTCCTGATCGTGGCGCTGCGCACGGCGGGTTTTGCCGCCTGGTTGCGTGACGCCGACGAACTCTATCGCGGCTCGCCCATTCACATTCACGCCATCGCCATCGGCGATGCCGAGCTTTCTGAGGCAGCGCGCGCGCAGATTGACGGCACCTTCGGCTATCTGCGCGGTTACGACGGACTGCCGCAGATCAACGGCGTGCCCCGTCCCGACCGGCACGGCGGCCCGGTCATCTGCGCCTGGATGGTAGCGCGCGGCTTCGGCGACCTGCGCGGGCAGCCCAACCCCTACCCCACGCCGGGCGGCACGACGATCCCGCTGTGGCCCATCCCGTAGGGCCGGTGCCCATGAACAAGAACATTCTGTTGACTGGTGAACCCGGTTGCGGCAAGACCACGCTGATCCAGCGCGCATTGACCCGCCTGCCCCAGTCCGCCGGTGGTTTCTACACCGAAGAACTGCGCAGCGGCGGCGTGCGTCAGGGGTTTTGTATGGTGACGCTCGATGGGGAACGGGCAGTGCTGGCACACCGCGACTATGCCGGTCCGCCACGTGTAGGTCGCTATGGGGTGGACATGGCCGCCCTGGACGCGGTAGCCGTGACCAGCATCCGCCGCGCTCTGACGAGTTGCGCCCTGGTGATCATTGACGAGATCGGCCCGATGGAACTGTTCTCCCCGGCCTTCCGCGCTGCCGTGCAGGAAGCGCTCGATAGCCCAACCGTGGTGCTGGGCACCATCGTCCGTCGCTCCAAACCCTTCTCCGACGCGGTCAAAGCGCGGCCAGACGTCACGCTGATCGAGGTGACGCCCGCCAACCGCGACCGCCTGCTGGATCATATCGTGGCGTTGGTGACGGCAGCGCTAACCGGCAACATCCTTCCCCCCGGAGAGATCACGTCGTGACGGATCGCGCTTCGCTCACGCTGTCAGCCAGGCCAGGTATCCGCCTGCGCCATCAGATCGTGTTGTTCACCCTGGCGCGATTGGTCGTCAACACCGCTCACCGCATGGTCTATCCCTTTCTGCCCACTTTCGCCCGTGGACTGGGCGTAGACCTGGGAGCCGTGGCTCTGGGCGTGACAGCACGCGCCAGCCTGGGGCTGATCAGTCCGGTGTTCGGCTCGCTGGCAGACCGGCACGGGCGGCGGCGCTCCATGCTGGCCGGGCTGGCGATCCTGGCGACGAGCATGTGGCTGGTCACTATCTGGCCGACGTATCCGGCCCTGTTCGCCGCGCTGGTGCTGGCCGGAGTCAGCAAGCAAATCTTCGATCCGGCCATGCAGGCTTACATCGGCGACCGCGTCAGTTACGCGCAGCGCGGCCTGGCCATCGCCGCCACCGAGGTGAGCTGGTCCGGCGCGTTCCTGATCTGCATCCCCGCCCTCGGCTGGCTGATCGCGCGCACCGACGCCTGGCAGACCCCCTATCCGCTGTTGGGCGGGGCGGCGTTGCTGGCGTTGCTGGTGCTGTGGCGCGTCATTCCGGCGGACTCCATGGGCACCGGCTACCGGCTCACGTTGCGCGAAGGAATGCGCCTGATCCTGGCCCATCACGCCGCGCTGGCCGGGCTGAGCATGGGCCTGCTGATCAGCGCCAGCAACGAACTGATCGGCATCATCTACGGCGCGTGGATGGAAGAGGCCTTCGCCCTCAAGGTGACAGCGCTTGGCGCGTCAGCCATCGTCATAGGGCTGGCCGAACTGACCGGTGAGGGGGCAGTAGCCGGGTTTGTAGACCGCATCGGCAAGCGGCGGGCGGCGGTGGGGGGTATCGCCATGAATATAATCGCCTGCCTGCTGTTGCCTGTGCTGGACTTCCGCGTCGAAACAGCGCTGGCCGGGCTGTTCCTGTTCTATCTCTCTTTCGAATTCGCTATCGTCAGCTCCATCCCACTGATGACCAACCTGGTGCCCGGCGCACGCGCTACCCTGATGGCCGCCAACGTGACCGCTTTCTCCGCCGGGCGTATGCTCGGCGCGCTGGTCGGCCCGGCCTTGTTCAGCATTGGGCTGCTGGCGAATTGCTCGGTCGCGGCGCTGGGCAACATGCTGGCGCTGGCAGCGCTGTTGCGGTTCATCCCGCGCGATTGATGAGGAGTGTTCGGCGAACAGAGGTCAGTCAGCAGTTGCCGTGCGGCTGCATCCGGCGTACAGTGGAACAGACTGCGGACAACCGACCGCTGTTCACCGCTCGCTGAAGTGACTTGATGAAGGTACGGCAAGGAAAAGCTTATGGCGTCTGCGAAACGTGTTGCCATCATGGTCACCTGCATGGTAGACCAGGTCATGCCGGAAGTCGGCGTCGCCGCGGTGAAGTTGCTGCGGCGCGCCGGCTATACCGTAGAGTTCCCCGTAGATCAGACCTGTTGCGGGCAGCCCTTCTTCAACAGCGGCTTTCGCGCCCAGGCCGCCGACCTGGCCCGACGCACGGTGCGCCTGTTCGAGCGTTACGACGCGGTGGTGCTGCCCGGCGGATCGTGCGCGGCGATGATCCGCAAAGAGTACCCGCACCTGCTCGAACGCTGGCCCGGCGAAACAGCGCGCGCCGAAGCGCTGGCCGCGCGCACCTACGAACTGAGCGAGTTCCTGGTGCACGTCGCCGGCTGGTTGCCGACCCCCGCCCCCAATGCTCCGCGCGTCACCTATCACGACTCCTGCCATATGAACCGTATGTTGGGGCTGGGCGCGGAGTCGCGGCAATTGCTGCGGGCGGCGGGCTGCGAGATCATCGAGATGCACGAGTCCGACCGCTGCTGCGGTTTCGGCGGCCTGTTCTCGATCCGCATTCCCGAAGTCTCCAACGCCATGACGCAGGAGAAACTGCGCCGCGCCGACGCCACCGGTGCGCAGGTGCTGGTGAGCGCCGATCCTGGCTGCCTGATGCAGATGCGCGGCTTCGCCCGACAGACTGGTGTGCGGTTGGCGCATCTGGCCGTGTTGCTGGAGGAGTTGACGCGATGAACGAGGTGAGTTTCCACAACTTCCGGGTCAGCGCCGCCCAGGCCATCGCCAACGCGCACCTGCAGAGCGCCATTGACGGCGCAACGCTCAAGTTCCGCAACGGGCGGCGGGCCATGCTGGCCGACCTGCCCGATGTCGAGGCCATGCGCGATCACTTCAAGGCCATGCGCTCGGCCACCCTGGCACACCTGACCGACTACCTGGAACAGTTCGAGTGCAACGCACGCGCTGCCGGTGCGCAGGTACACTGGGCGCGCGATGCCGCCGAAGCACAACAGATCGTGATCGGCATTGCCCGTCAGCACGGGGCACAACTGGCCGTCAAGGCCAAGTCCATGACTACAGAAGAGATTCACCTCAACGCGGCGCTGGCCGAGGCGGGCATCACCTCCGTGGAAACCGACCTGGGCGAGTGGATCGTGCAACTTGCCGCCGAAGCGCCCGCGCACATCGTCGTGCCCGCCCTGCACAAGACGCGCCAGCAGGTCGCCGAGTTGTTCAGCCGCGAGGTGGGCAAACCTCTCTCCGCCGACGACATCCCCACCCTCACCGCCGAGGCGCGCCGCGCCCTGCGCGAAAAGTTCCTGGCCGCGCAGATCGGCATCAGCGGGGCCAACCTGGGCGTGGCAGAAACCGGCAGCATCGTACTGGTGACCAACGAGGGCAACGGGCGCATGGTCAGCAGTGTGCCGCCGGTACACGTGGCCGTGATGGGCATCGAGAAGCTCTGCCCCACCTGGGACGACGCGGCGGTGTGGCTGGAATTGCTGGCCCGCAGCTCGACGGGGCAGCCGCTCTCGGTCTATACGACGGTGCTCACCGGCCCGGCCCGCCCCGATGACCCCGACGGCCCGCGTGAACTGCACATCGTGCTCTACGACGGCGGGCGCAGCCGCCTGATCGGCACGTCCTACGAAGAGGTGTTGCAGTGCATTCGCTGCGGTGCGTGCCTGAATCACTGCCCCGTCTACCAGGAAGCGGGCGGGCACGCCTATGGGCACGCCTACAGCGGCCCGATCGGTGCAGTGCTGGTGCCGCTATTGCTGGGCCTGGAGCAATACGAAGCCCTGCCGCACGCCAGTTCGCTATGCGGGGCGTGCCTGGAAGTCTGCCCGGCGCGCATTGACCTGCCGCGCATGTTGCTCGACCTGCGCGCCGAAGAAGTGACACACGGGATCATCGCTCCACCGGAGCAGGCGATTGAGAAGTCGGCGGCCTGGTTGCTGAGACATCGTCGCCTGTTCAACCTGCTCACCGACCTGGGCCGCGTGTTCCAGCGCCCGTTAGTGCGGCATGGCGGATTGTGGCTGCCGCGCCGCCTGAATCCGGCACAAGAGCGGCAACTGCCCTCGCTCGCGCCGCGCTCGTTTCATGACCTGTGGGAAGAACTGGCCGCCGAGGAAGCGGCCCCTGCTCCGGTTGCTCGACGACGGCTGCCTTCGCGCCGGACGACTGTCACCCTGGCCGGACTGAGTCTGCTGCCGCTGGCGTTGCTCTGGCGTTTGCTGCGTCGCAAGGGAGGGAAACGACGATGAACACCGCCCGCGAAGATATTCTGAACGCGCTGCGAGGTCGTGTGCGGCGGAGCGAAAGCCCCCCCGCCCCCTGGCAATCGCGCCAGCACTTCGACGACCCGATAGCGCGCTTCGCCGATACGCTGACTTCCCTGTATGGCGAGGTCATCCGCGCCACCAACGCCGACGATGCGCTCAACCGGCTGGGCAATGTGCTGACCAACCTGGGCGCGACGCGCGTCGCCGTCAACGACGAGCCGCCCCTGGCCGGCGTAGACCTGGCCGCCCGCTGGCCGGACATCACCTGGCATATCGTCGGGCGGACAGAGGGCGACCTGAAGTCGTTCTGCGCGGACGCGGATGCAGGTGTCACCGGCGCGATCGCGGCGCTGGCCGAGACGGGCTCGATCGTCGTCAGCAGCGGGCCGGGGCGTAGCCGCCTGGTGTCGCTGCTGCCGCCGGTGCACATTGCCCTGGTGCCAGTCAGTTGCCTGACGACCGATCTGCTCACCTGGGCCGCAGCGCGTGCGGGGGAATGGCCCGCTAACGTAGTCGCCATCACCGGGCCAAGCCGGACTGCCGACATCGAGCAGACGACAGCGCTGGGGATGCACGGCCCTAAGCGCGTGATTGCGATCCTGTATGGTGAGTAGGGAGTCTTGAGCAGGGTAATCGCATCAAAACCAGCCAGCAGAACCATGGGTAGAAGTAAGCTCAGGTGTGATCTGCTGGTTGACCTCACCCCCGCTCGGTGCTGACGCGCCTCCAAGCCGAGCGTAGCGAGGCTGGGGGTGAGGTAAAGCGGCAAGCGGTTTGATGCAATCCCCCTGGAGTCTTGAGCCTGGAGCTACAGGAACAGCACCGCCCCGCAAGCTGACGAGCGCCGGGCTGAAGCGCTCGCCAGGACTGGCACGATGACAGACCTGCGCACAAAAAAGACTTCGGAAGTCTGCGAGACCCCGAAGCCTTTTGTCTTCTTGCGCCCGGCGCGCTCAGGATTCGCCGCTGCCTGTTCCTGTCACTTGGCCGCGAGCAACTCGCCCGCCCGTTCGATGTACTCCAGGCTCTGATGCCGGAAGTAGGTGTTGTACAGTTCGGCGTAGTGCCCGCCCTGCGCCAGCAAGGAATCGTGCGTGCCTTCTTCGATGATCTTGCCCTCGCGCAGCACGATGATACGGTCGGCGTTTCTGACCGTTGAGAGGCGGTGCGCGATGACGATGGACGTGCGCCCGGACAGCACCGTCTCCAGCCCTTCCTGGATCAGCGCTTCGGTCAGCGGGTCTACGCTGGCCGTGGCCTCGTCGAGGATGAAGATGGACGGGTTCTGCAGCAGCACCCGCGCCAGCGCCACCAACTGCCGCTGTCCCATCGAGAGACTCGCGCCGCGTTCGCCGACCTGTGTGTGCAAACCGTTGGGCAACAGATCGATCCAGTCGCCGCCCGCCACCTGCTGGGCGGCATGGAGCACCTCGTCGTCGGAAGCGTCCTGCCGCCCGTAGCGGATGTTGTCCATCACCGTGCCGTCGAAGAGGAAAGGCACCTGCGTGACGATGCCCAGGTGCGCGCGGTAATCGTCCAGGTTCAGGCGGCGGATGTCGTGCCCGTCTATCAGAATGCGCCCGCCCTGGAACTCGTAGAAACGGGCGATCAGGCGGACGATGCTGGTCTTGCCAGAGCCAGTGTGCCCTACCAGCGCCAGGGTCTCGCCGGCGTGAATGGTCAACGAGAAGTCTTCCAGCACACGCTCGCGCTCGTTGTAGGCGAAGTCCACATGCTCGAAGCGAATCTCCCCCTGGACGGTTGGCAGCGGCTCGTTGCCCGTCTGCACCACCTTCGGTTCGGCGTCAATGAGGGCGAAGACGCGCTCCCCCGCCGCCAACCCCAACTGGAACTGACTCCAGAAGGAGGCAATGCTGGTCAACGGGTACCAGAACATGGCCATCCCCTGCACGAACAGGTAGAAGTCACCTGCGCTCAGCGCGCCATTTCTGGCCGCCGTCCCGGCGAAGTAGACGATGGCTGCCGTCCCGATGCCCGACACGACATTCAACAACGGGAAGATCGAGTTGAAGACGTAGCCAGTGCGCAGGTTGACCCGGTACGACTGCGCATTGACCGCCAGGAACTCGTCGTAGATAGTGTGCTCCTGACGGAATGCCTTGGCCACGCCGATCCCGCTGACCGTCTCCTGGATGTGCGCGCTGACTTCGGCCAGGATGCGCCGCGACTGCGTCACCGTGCGCCGCGCCACCTTGCGGAACCCCAGCGCCACGCCTACTACTACTGGCGCAACAGTCAGCAGCACCAGCGTCAGGCGGGCGTCTATGCTGAGCAGATAGCCGATCAGCAGGACGACGAGCAGCACCTGGCTCAGCAACTCTATCGTCAGCGAGACGACCTGCGAGAACGCCTGCGTATCCGACGTGACGCGGCTGGCGATCTTGCCCGACGCATACTGGTCGTAGAACGACAGATCGCGCTGGAGCACGGCGTCGAAGGCGTCTTCGCGCATGGCCAGCACCACGTTGCCGATGGCCTGCGCCGAGAGCGCCCGCCGCACCGCGTTGAACAGCCAGCCCAGGCAGCCCAGCGCCGCCGTCACCGCCGCGATGAGCAGCAGGGTGGCCGTGGAAGTGTCCTCCTGTAGGCGGTCGAGGCTGGCCGAGATGTAGATTGGCAGGGCGGTCTGTGCCAGCGAGGTTAGCACCACCATCACTGCCACCACGATCATGCGCACTGCCTGCGGGCGGAAGTAGGCCAGGATACGCCCGACCAGTTCCCGATCGCTATAGCGGCGGTCGTAGTCTTCGGCGTCCAGGCCGTCCATGATGAAACCCATGGCGGTTGCTCCTTATGTGTCTTCAGTTAACAGCAGTCAGTTGACAGTCAGAACGTCCTCTGGAGCGTAGCGTACCATCCCCTACTGATCCCTGAAAACCGATCCTGAGAGGCCATTTGATAACCCCTCACCCCGGCGCTGCGCGCTACCCCTCTCTCTCAATGTGGAGCGAGGGGGAAAACCTGGCCCGTCTCCCCTTCGCCCCTCAGAGGGAGAAGGGGCCGGGGGTTGAGGGGGGCTTTTCAAACGGTCTCT